>Ga0184628_10001860_pt1 | contig 10292 bp, 3 predicted proteins | sample PLM4_5_b1_FD_133149 | JGI IMG/M metagenome (GOLD analysis project Ga0184628, IMG submission 133149) | Groundwater sediment microbial communities from an aquifer in East River, Colorado, USA - PLM4_5_b1 | ecosystem: Environmental > Terrestrial > Soil > Riparian zone | place: USA: East River...
CCGGGCCTGTTGATCACGTCCGGTTCAATGCCGGACGCGATCAAGCCCATGATCTGGTCATTCAAAGGTTGCCGATATCCGGCCTGATCCTCGTTCCAGATCACCAGGTCGACAACGAGTCCTTTCAGCCGCCAGTAGCTGTGCGCCTGGACGACCTGGCGCACCAGTTCGATATGTGATGAATCTGCGATACGCAGCAGAACGATCGGCAGATCCCCGGAAATGGTATAGCCCCATAACCCGGACTGATTGCGGCGATTCTGTAGAAGAATCCCGGGATTGGCCCGCAGCAATGAATTCGCGTAAATCACGCTGCTGGCCAGCTGCCCATACAATAGCGCGTCGCGTTCTGTGGCATTGATTTGCCTCAACAACACCTGGCTGTGTGTCCATGCCAGATCGAACGTTCGATCCGCAAAGTGGGGATCCTGGTATTTGTCCACCAGTTCCAGGCATGAGCTCCGCGTCTCCGCGACTCCGGAAACGATGTTGATTCGAACCGTCTCGGCCGGTTCGAGCGTAATGCGATGCCGAACCGCGACAATCGGATCGAGCACAGAGCCTTCGGTTCCCGAGAGCGGCCCGGAGTGCGACTGTGGATCGGCCACGGTCTTTCCGCGGCCGATGAACCGCATGCGATCGGTCTCGTAAGATACTTCTCCGCTCGCCTCACCTTCGACAACCATGAGATGAAACATCCACGGCGTGACCTCGCCGGCGGACCGCGGACGTCGAGTGCAGAGTATCGCGCGGCGTTCCCGGAGGATTTCTGTTTGTACAAACAGATTGCTGAATGCAGGATGCAGGGCGTCGCCGGCCGGACCGGCCAGAACAACTTCCGCGTAGCTGGTCACATCGATGGTGCGACGCGTCCGCGATGCGTTTGTAATGCTGATCCGTCGCAACTCGATGTCGTCTTCCGGCGACACCGCGATCTCCATGTGCGAGTCGATCCCATTGTCGCTTCGCCGGAACTCGGCCCGAGACTCCGAGAAGATGGCTTCATAGTTTTTCGATGTCTTCAGCGTCGGTTGAAAAGCGGCCGACCAGGCATCGCCAGTGGATGCGTCGCGGATATAGCAAAAGGTCCCCCAGTTGTCTCGCGTGCTGTCTTCGCGCCAGCGCGTGACCGCAATGTCTTTCCAACGGCTGTATCCCCCGCCTGCATTGGTAACCATCACGTGATAACTGCCGTTCGAAAGAAGCTGAACCTGAGGGACCGGTGTACCGGGACTGGTGAACACACGCAACGATGGCTCACGACCCGCAGAGCCTTTCTTTTCGTCAGAGAGTTCGGCACTGCGTGGATAGGTTCTGGTCGCTTTCGGAATACGCTCCTGGAGCAACAGCATGGTTGCCCGAAACGCCGGATCCGCTTCGAATCGTTTCTGCATGGGCCGGTCCAGCAACAGATACGACAGCGACAGGAAGCTCATGCCCTGGTGATGCGCCATGAATGACCGTATGACCACATCCGAACGGCCCCTTGGCAAACGCGACGGGGTGTAGTCCACCGCCTCGTAAAGACCATACCTGCCCGCAAGGCCGGCATCGGCAAGTCGAATCAGATTCAGGCAGGCATTCTCCGGGTCCACCATCAAAGCCATCGCCGACGCGTACGGTGCAACGACCAGATCGCCTGCAAGTCCACTCTTGAATCCAAGCCCCGGCACTCCGAATGCGCGGTACTGGTAGTTGAGATGACCATCCGTCGCGTTGTATCCACACTCTGAAATGCCCCATGGCACGCCGCGCGTCTCGCCATACTCCATCTGTCTCTTCACGGCTGCACGGTACGTCTGGTCCAGAAGCGTGTTTTCGTAAGTCGGCATTACCAGCAGGGGCATCAGGTACTCAAACATCGATCCGCTCCAGGAGACGAGCACGGGATCTCCACCCGTGCTCGTGAGCAGGCGTCCCAGGGCAAACCAGATCTCCTGCGGCGCCTGTCCCTGCGCAATCGCAACGAAACTGGCGAGCCTGGCTTCCGATGCGAGCAGATCGTAGTGACTGGCATCCTGCCGGTGTTCGCCCACATTAAAGCCAATGGTCAGCAAGCGGCTCTTCCTGTCGAGCAGGAAGTCATACTCCATGATTGAAAGTTCACCCGCCTGCAGTGCAAGTCGCTCAAGCACCGCAATTCGATCTTTAGCTGCGCGACTCACCGTGGGATCTTCGAGTCTGGAGAGTTCGCGCAGCGTTGAATTGGAATCCGCAATTGAATTTGTTGAGAAGCATTGCAGATCGCGGACGGCGTCCTGGACTTGACGGTGGATCGAGTCGATCCACCAGCGCGCTTCATCTCCGGTGGCCGCTGTTAGTCCATGCACTGCAGCCGCGACAGCCTCGGCCAGTTTTTCAAGCTTGTGAGAGTGCTGCGCGTCGTTCACGGCAATCTGAATTTGAGCCACTCCAGGCATCGCGGCTATTTCGGCGACGTCCATGAGAATCAACACCGAATGTCGAATTCCGTCGAAGAAGCGGGGCGAGAGTACGGGTTGGTCGAGTAGCGCAGACAGGCCGCTCCGCAGCGTCAGAAGATGGCCGGCAAGGTTTCCGCTGTCCACTGTGGATACATAGAGAGGCTGGAGCGGTTTCAAAGTTACAGTGTCGTACCAATTATAGAAATGACCGGAATAGCGTTCCAGCTTTTCCATTGCCAGGAATGTGCTGGACGTCCGTTCGATGAGGCTTCCGCAGGAAATGTATCCAAAATCGTACGCGGTCAAATTCGCGAGCAGGGCCAGGCCGATGTTCGTCGGCGAGGTGCGATGACTGACGACGGGGTTGGGATTTTCCTGAAAATTATCCGGCGGCAGCCAATTGTCTTCCGGTCCGACAAAGGTTTCAAAAAAGGCCCAGGTCTTCCGGGACAGACGTTGAAGAAACGCAATCTCTCCCGGGCGAAGCTGCGGAGCTTCGACAGTGCGCGGCTGGCTGACCCACCACACCCAGAATGGCGAACCGATCCAGAGAACTAGCATCGGTGCCGCAGGCACCAATGAATCCGGCCTCGCAAGAATCAGGAAAACGGCAACGGCAGTGGCGATAGCCGGACCAATCCACATGGATCGGTACATGGCGCCGATGTTTGTGCGGCGGTTCTCACTCCCCATGGAAAGACTCCACTCGAGAAGCCGCTTGCGCGTGACGACCATTCGGGCCAGCGTTTGCGTGATCGCTCCGAGGCTGAAGAATGCTTCGTACGGAAGACATGCAATTGAAAAGACGGTTTGCTCGAGACGCCGCGCTGTTGAGCGAGCCCACAACTCCAGGTGTTGTTTGAGCCAAACGTCGGAATGCTTTCGAAAGACTTCCGCAGCGGCCGCAACCAAACCCGGAACCAGGATGATGCCAACAACGCCAAGCGTCCATGACCGCACGGCAGGCAGGATGGTCCATCCGAGAATAAGCAGCAGGGTAAGGGCCGCGGGCTCCAGGCTGCGGCGCAGGTTGTCGAAGATTTTCCATCGCGAAAGCATGGATATCGGATTCGACTGGGAGCGGCCCTCGAAACCCGGAATACGGGGAAGCAGCCATTGCGCGATCTGCCAGTCTCCACGAATCCAACGACGACGTCGATTCACGTCTGCCTTGTAACTCGATGGGTACTCCTCGAACAGTTGTACATCGCTGACCAGCGCAGCCCGCGCATAACATCCTTCAATCAGGTCGTGACTGAGAATCAGATTGTCCGGAAGCCGCGATGCGAGTGCGCGTTCAAAGGCATCGACGTCGTAGATGCCCTTTCCAATGAAGGATCCTTCACCGAATACATCCTGATAAACATCGGAGACTGCACGGGTATAGGGATCGATTCCGGCGTCACTTCCGAACATCCGCGCATAACGAGACCGGTTCGTCCCGGGAAGGCTCACCGAGACGCGCGGCTGAAGAATGCCGTATCCGTCGGCAACGCGCTTCAGCGCCGAATCGTAGCGTGCATGATTGAGCGGATGAGCCATTGCTCCAATCAACTCTTTCGCGGAGTCGCGAGGGAGTTGAGTATCGGTATCGAGTGTAATGACGTACTTCACCTGCGAGAGAATTCCCGTGTCCCCGACAACCAAAGAGAAGCGGGAAAGTGGAGAGGGGAATATGGGGTCTGACCCGCGATGGAAACGAGAGCCATCGCTCCCAACACTGTCCTTGCCGCGAAAAGGGTCTGACCCCATATTTCCCTCTCCACTTTCCCTTCCACTTTCTCCCCTCAGCATCGCATTCAGATCGCCGAGCTTTCCCCGCTTTCGTTCGTAACCAATCCAGCGCTTCTCCGACGGATTCCATCTCCGCGGGCGATGGAAGAGGTAGAACGCGCTTCCTTCCGTTCGCGGATACTTTGCGTTCAGCTCTTCGATTCGCGCTGCTGCCAGACGGAGCAATGGCTCGTCATCAGGGGTCGACTGCTCCGATGCGTCCTGAAAGTCCGTCAGCAGGCCGAAATGTAGATTCTCATCACGATTTGCAAGGAAACGAACTTCCAGCGCCTCGACAAGGTGTTCGATATTTTCAACGCTGGTCAGCATCGTCGGAACCACCGCCAGCGTGCGCGATTCCGGTGGGACTCCTTCCGAAAAATTCATTTTGGGAAGAGTGGCGGCAGTAACCCAAAACGCTGCGATCCAGTTCACAATCGCGGTGGCGAAATGACTGGCAGAGAGAAGCGTGACGATGCCCAGCAGAACCGCAATGCCCCAATGGGTCGTGCTGTTGAGCTCGGCTCGAAGCAGGCTTCCCGCAACGAAAACAGTGAGCAGTCCAATCGCTCCGCCATACAGGACCAGTGGGAAGTTCCCAAGTACGCACCGGATGACCTCCGGAACGGATCGTCGAACGCCCACCGAACGTTCAAGCTGCGGCAATCCCTTGTCCACGAGGTAAAACCCGACGTGTGACGCTCGGCTGCCGCTATCCACACGTGAGCTCTCTGCAGCCAGCTCGATGGCACGAACGGCGACGTCCCTTTCTGAGAGACGTACTGTCCTGGCGACCCGTTCGACAACATGCCGGTAGCGATCGCGCGTCGCGAAGTCCATCCTGGCGTAGGTTTGCGTCGGGTCGCGGCGCAGCACCATCTCCACCTCGCTCATCGACTCCACGAAATCTCGCCAGTCGGTCCGCGAGAGAAGTCGAAGACTCCCGATGCTGTTGCTGATGGAGACCTGATCCGTTGCCTGTTCCTGATTTTCAGACTGGACCAGCTTCTTGATCGTCAAACCGGATTCCGATAACCGCTGCTCAATCCACGTCAGAGGCAATGCCAGTGCTGAGCCCTGTCCCTGCAGGCGACGGGCAAGTTCCGCCACAAACGCACTCGAGAGCTGCAGCGACACGCGTGTCATGTCCGCAATCGCGATAATCAGGCTCTTCGGATCCTTCTCCGCGATATCGACCATGCGGTCTGCCCAGTAGTCCGCGCGATTGCGATCCTTTCTTCCGGCCGCCATTCTCGTCCCGACACGCCGAAGGTTTTCGATCAATGCCAGCCGTAGCATGGTCGGGATGGCCCACAATTCACCCAGCTTCAGCGTAGTGAACGTTTGATAGGAACCGACGAAGCTCGCAAGCCCGTCCATGTCCAGGCGTCCATCGCCGTGCGAAATCGTTTCGAGGGCGATGTCATAGACTCTGGGAAGACCGGCGGAAGGGCCGTCTCTCAGCCGGGGAAGTTCGCGGCTATAGCTTTTGGGCAGGTACCGGCGTGCGAGGCGAATCTGCTCTTCGATCAGGTAGAAATTGTCGAGCAGCCATTCGCCCGCGGGTGCGATTCGACGACCGGCACTCGCCGCTTCCTTAAGCAGGCTGTAGACGCGGGTCAGTACTCTCTCGTTGTCATCCAGTCGTGCAAGAAGAGGGTTGGCCGTTCCTTTGATGTCCAGTTTGTGGGAGCCGGCAAGAGTTTTGCCGTACTCCTTCATCTGCTCGGTGCTGAAGAGTTCCGATCTCAGGGGAAGTTCGCCGCCTGGGTAACGCCGTCCAGGTCGGCTCGCTTGCAGCCAATCCTTCAGGCGTTTCAATCTTCTTCGGATTCATTCAGCATTTCCGAAACGCGCTCCCGGACTGCTTCCTTCACGGCTTTCTGTACCGTTGCCTTCATCTCGGTCCGGTCCAGGGCTTTACCTTCCGTCCTGGAGACTACTTCGCTGACCGCTTCCTTCACCTTGGAGTTCAAAGGCGAGAGCTTCTTGACCATGGTCTTGAGCTTCTTCTTGACCTCTTTGGGCGTTATCTGCGCGTCGGCGGCGACCTGTTTTCGTTCCCAATCCGCTTCGAAGGTTTTGACGAGACCGTTCACCAGCTTCGACCCTCGAAAGATAACTCCGACTTCGCGCCGGGAATCCAACTCGGCCACTCTGAGGCTTTGGCTTCCAACGAAGGCTTCGCGGCCGTCGCGAATGATGGTGCGCGTGTGCAGGCGCAGGCCTGACAGCGGGCGAACTTCCAGTGAATGACTCTTTCTGCCGACGCCGCCAATGACACGGATCTTCACTCCCTTGTCACGCCGTGCACTCAGGGCTCGAAGTATTCCGGGATCCAACTTTTGGATCATAAATAAGGAGTTCTTTCTTCGCCCGGCCAATTAGCAAGGTGAGCTGTTTGCGCGCATTGACAGGGCTGACGACAAAGTCGTTGCTGCCGGCTTCATACGATGTTCGCGCGTTGTCGGCTTCCAGCAACTTCAGCGCTTCCTGAACCAGGGCCGCCTTTCGAGTGACGATTCCGAAGCCACGGCTGTGGTCGATATCCAGATGCGTAAAATTGAAAGACAGTGCATAGAGAGTGCGGCGATCGATGATCAGCATCTTGTCGTGATAGCGCACCAGATCGGACGCAGTCCGCGAAACCGTAACGCCGGCAGCCAGAAGGCGCATTTCCAGTTTTCGCAGGCTTTTCTCGCCTCCTCGATTGGCATATGCAATCAGCGCAGTCACGAGGATGCCGCGCCCGACCGCGGCTTTCAATCCCGCTTCAAGCTCGGCGCGATCGAATCGGAAGATAACGATGTCCACACTCTTCCTGGCTTTCTTGATCGCAGCTACAAGAGGGGAGACGCCGTCGGCAGGTTGTGTGAGTAGTTTCAAGCCTTGATGCTACGCCTAATGCTGGAAACAGAATGGTCAATACTGAACAGCGAGTTCGCGCTGCCATGCCTACTCTCTACAGGAAAGGTGGTTTCCGCATGCGTGCTTCCCGATTTTCTTCATTTCTTGTCACCTGTTCGTTTCTGGCATTGCCGCTCTTTGCTCAACAGCAGAAAAGCGATCCCCTGCTATGGCAGGATCGGGGCAATCCCGCGGTTCTGGACCTCACAAACGGATCTGGCGGAAAGGAGCACGCACCCGGTACTCAATTCAAGTTCATCAAGGAATCCAAGTCAGGAACTTCTCCCAAGTTTGTCGTCGAGGACGAGAACGGCGTGATGTGGAAGGTGAAGCTTGGGGAGGAAGGGAAGCCGGAAACCGCCGCAACACGGCTCCTGTGGGCCGCCGGCTACTTTGTTGACGACGACTATTACCGGGACCAGATCCAGGTAACAGGCCTGGTACGCCTGGATCGCGGCCAGGATTACGTCTCGGGCGACACCGTCACAGGAGTACGACTCGAACGGGACCTGAACGACGATTCGAAAGACTGGAGCTGGCACGAGAACGCGTTTAGCGGTTCCCGTGAGTTCAATGGTCTCAAAGTGATGATGGCGCTAATCAATATGTGGGACCTGAAGCAGGTCAACAATTCCACGCCTGGGGGTCAGTATACGGTCGCCGACCTTGGCGCCACATTCGGCAACACCGGGAATACTTTCACCCGAAGCAAGGGAGCGATGAAAGACTATGCGCGATCGAAGTTCATCAAGAAAGTGACGCCGGACTATGTCGATTTCGTGATGCACAGCCGGCCTTTCTTTGCGGTAGCCGTTGCGAATCGCGGGAACTATCGCATGCGCGTAGAAATGGAGAAAATTGTGAAAGGCATCCCGATTGCCGACGCGCGATGGATCGGCGGAGTGCTCAGCCAGCTGTCCGCAGCCCAGATTCAGGATGCGTTTCGTACTGCCGGTTTTTCGCCTGCCGAGGTCGACGGGTACTGCAAGACGGTTATGCTGCGGATCGCGGAGCTTCAGAAGCTGTAGGGAGCTGGGGGATCTGATCAGTGTTCAATTCCCAATTCTCAATTCTCATCCGAGCGGAAGGAGGCGTCTGTTCCCTTCCGCTCGGATGAGAATTGGGAATTGAGAATTGAACATTGATCAGATCCCCGGCTTCTGCCTACACCACCTCCGGAACTGCGTTCTGGATGTTGTAAAGCTCCGCATAGAAGCCACCGGCCGCCAACAGTTCCTCATGGGTTCCCCTCTCATTCAGCTCAGAGTCCTTCACGACAAAGATGGTATCGGCACGAAGAATCGTTGCCAGGTGGTGTGCGATGACAATCGACGTCTTGTTCTTCATCAGGCGCTCGAGTGCTTCGAACACGGCTTGCTCGGATTGCGCGTCCAGTCCGGAGGTGGGCTCATCGAGAATGAGTATCGGAGTATCGCGAATCACCGCACGCGCGATGGCAATCCGTTGCCTCTGGCCCCCGGAAAGCGTGACACCGCGTTCCCCGACCATGGTGTCGTAGCCTTCCGGCATTTTCACAATGAACTCATCCGCATTGGCCAGCTTGGCGGCTTGAATGATCTCGTCGCGCGTGGCTTCCGGCCGGCCGTAGGCGATGTTTTCCCAGATCGGTGTGTGGAATAGAACCGTATCCTGAAGCACAAAGCTGATCTGATCGCGGATGGACTTGATGGTGTACTTGCGAATATCCACTCCGTCAATTTTCACAGTTCCAGATGCCGGGTCGTAGAATCGCGCCACCAGATTGATGATGGACGTCTTGCCGCTTCCGGTCGGGCCGACAAAAGCCGCAACCTGTCCTGGCTCAATTTTGAAGCTGACGTCCTTCAGAATCGACTGTTCCGATCCGTAGCTGAACGATACCTTGTCGAATTCAATCGTGCCCTTGAATTTCTTCGCAGGACGCGAATGCGGCATATCCCGTACAGCACTCTCGGTCCCAATGACCTCCCGTATCCGCTCGAGTCCCACACTCGCCTTTGAAACGGTATCCGACATTTTCGACAGGTCTCGCATGGGCTTGTACATCTTGCCCAGGTAAGACAGAAACACAACGAGATCGCCCGCGGTTAACTGGTTCGACAGCACCATCCGTGCGCCATAGCCCAGCATCAGGCAGGTACCCGTCGCAACGATGATGTCGACGAGGGGCGCAAGCTTCATCTTGATGCTGCGTGAACGAAGCGCCGCCTCCACATTGTCGAGACTTTGCTTCTCGAACCGTCGCTCCTCGTATTCCTCGCGAGCAAATGCCTTGACCAGGCGAATCGATGAAAATACTTCTTCGACGATCGAGACCAGCTCGCTTTCCTTCTTCCGGACGGCGCGCGAAGCCTTCTTGATGCGCCGGGTAAAGGAATAGACAACGAGAAACAGGACCGGCGCGATGGAGAGGGAGATCAAGGTGAAACGCCAGTCCCGGTAAAGCATGACTCCGATGATTCCGAGCAGGGTTAGGACGCTGGTGATAATGCCCAGCAGTGCGGACGCGACGAAGCTTTGGACGCTGTCGATGTCGCTGGTTACCCGGCCAATGAGGTCGCCGGTTCTCTTCTCATCGTGTTCCTGAAGCGAGAGCCTGTGGATGTGGTGATATAGCGTACGCCTCAGGTCGTGCATGATCCACTGGCCGACATTCGTCGTCAGATAGTCCTGAAGGTAGGAACTGATGGCGCCGACAACTGCAATGGCAGCAACAGCCGCCACGGCAAAGTTGAGGATGGCCAGATTGCCGGTTCCGATCCAGCCCACCACACCGGCCATCCATTCCGGCATCGGCCGGGACTGCAGCAGGTAGTCGAGAACGATCTTTATCGGCCAGGGCTCCAGCAGATCCGTCGCAACTCCGACAGCAACTGCCGCCAGGGCCAATGTCATGGCCTTCCAATGGGGGCGAAGAAGGTCGGAGATCGGGAGAACTTTTGCCGTCGTTTTGATTTCGCTTTTGTCGACTGGTTTCATAACAGACATGCAGTCTTGCTTTTAGAACCCCCGCGTGATGGATGCATAGAATTTCACGCCTTCGTTGCTTCGAGCAGCTTCCACTCTCCCGGCGAACGCGGTGGAGTGCCGGTACTGAAGCCCGCCTCCGACTCCCGATCGCCAGCCGCTGGAACTGAAATGTTGAATTGCAACAATCGAAGAGTCGACCTGAGACCGCGCGTCGCCCCA
>Ga0184628_10001862_pt1 | contig 10286 bp, 5 predicted proteins | sample PLM4_5_b1_FD_133149 | JGI IMG/M metagenome (GOLD analysis project Ga0184628, IMG submission 133149) | Groundwater sediment microbial communities from an aquifer in East River, Colorado, USA - PLM4_5_b1 | ecosystem: Environmental > Terrestrial > Soil > Riparian zone | place: USA: East River...
CATCATGTACACCTGTGTCGTGATGGTCTGCCGGCCGAACTGAAACTGGTTCACCGGCCCCGACATGGGCCGCAGCTGTTCGATCTCTTCCCGCGTCCCGAAGAAGAGCGCCTGGCTGGGACAGACCGTCGCGCACATCGGTTTTTTGCCGACGCTCGTGCGGTCGTAGCACATGTCGCACTTCATCATGATCTTGCGGTCTTCGAAGACCTCGGGCACGCCGAACGGACAGGCCACCACACAGTTGCCGCAGGCGATGCACCGCGGCTTCCGCGCCGACTGCACGACGCCGTCGCCCGTCCGTTTGATGGCATCGGCGGGGCAGACTTCAGCGCACGTCGGCTGGTCGCAATGCATGCAGACGACGGGAACCGTCTGCGTGCTCTCGGCTCGCTCGACGAACTCGAGGTGGATCATCGATTCGCCGCGATGCGTGTCGCATTCCGTGCACGCGTGCAGGCACGCCTGGCAGCCGATGCACCGGCTCGGGTCGATGAAGAAGTGCAGATACTCCGGCTTCATTGCTGCGCCTCGAGGGATGTCGCGTAGGCCGGCGGCGCCGGCGCTCTGGACACACGGCACCCGCACACCTTGTATTGCGGGATCTTGCTGATCGGATCCTGTGCAGCCACGGTCAGTCTGTTCGGGCTCTTAGGACCCGGCCAGTGGTACGGAATGAAAATCGTGTCCGGCCGGATGGTCGTCACGACCATCGCGCGAAGCGTGATCGCCCCCCGACGCGTCTCGGCAATCGTCCAGTCACCATCGGCGATGCCAAGTGATGCAGCGAGGCGAGGATGGAGCTCGATGCGCGGCTCGGGATACTGCTTGACGAGCGGGCCGATTCGACGTGTCTGTGTACCGGACAAAAACTGGCTGACCACGCGGCCCGTCGTGAGGTAAACGGGATACTCCTCGCTCGCGTCGTCTACGGGCGGCCGGTAGTCCGCCACGTTGAAGCGCGCGCGTCCATCAGGGAAGTAGAACGGTCCCGCACCGCGCGCGATCGGGTTGTAGCTGCCTGGCTCGAACAGCCGAGGCGTCCCGGGATGGTCTGCAAGAGGTTCGCCGGACTGCGGGTCCTCGCTGTAGCACGGCCAGAACACGCCCATCTCGCGCTCGATCTTTTCGTAGGTGACGCCCGAGTAGTCGGCGACCCCGCCCTTGCTGGCCTTGCGGAGCTCTTCGAAGATCGCGCGCGGCGAGTCGAATGTGAAGCCCGCGGGCCGCCCGAGCGCCGCCGCGATGTCCTGGAGCACTCGCCAGTCCTCCCGGGCTTCGCCCGGACAGTCAACGGCCTTGTTGATCTTGATGATGCGCCCTTCGACCTGCGTGACCGTGCCCTCGTCTTCTTCGTGCAGGCTGCCGGGCAGGACGATGTCGCAGTGGCGGGCGGTGTCGTTGAGAAAGAAATCGATCGCGGTGAAGAACTCGAGCTTATCGAGCGCGCGGGTGACGAACGAACTGTCCGGCAGTGAAACCTTCGGATTGAAACAGATCGCGATCAACCCCTTGATTTCACCCGCGTCGATTTTTCTGAACATTTCGTACGCGTCGACGCCGGGCCCAGGCAGATCGGCTTCGTTGATTCCCCAGACGCCGGCGATGTACTTGCGGTGATCCGGATTACTGATGTCACGCCAGCCGGGAAGCTGGTCGCATTTCTGGCCGTGTTCGCGTCCGCCCTGGCCGTTCGCCTGTCCGACGATGGTGCCGTACCCGCTCTTGGACTTGCCGATGCGCCCCGATGCGAGCACGAGATTGATCGTCCCGAGCGCGTTCTGGACGCCGTTCGAGTGGTGCTCGATGCCGCGCGCATGAAACAGAAAGCTGGTTTTCGCCGTGCCCCACCACTCGGCGGCCTGCATCAGTGAGCGCGCCGGCACGCCCGTGACATCGGCAGTGCGCTCCAGAGTCCACTCGTTGCAGTACTGCTCGACGCCTTCGAATCCCACCGTGTGCGCATCGATGAATGCGCGGTCGATCCAGCCGCGCTCGATCATGATGCGCAGCACGCCCGCAAACAGGGCCGCGTCGCGGCCGGGCTTCACCGGCAGGTACAGATCGCACGTGCGGGCGATAGGCGTGATGCGCGGGTCCTGCACGATGACTTTGGCGCCTTGTTCGCGCGCCTGCCAGATGTAGTTGGTCGTGATCGGGGAGCACTCGGCCACGTTCGACCCGGCCACCCAGATCACGTCCGTGCCGACCATGTCCGACCACGGGTTGGTGGTGCGATCGATGCCGAAGGCCTTCTTGTTTGCCGCGCCTGCACTCACCATGCAGAGCCGGCCGTTGTAATCGATGTACGGCGTCTTCAGGCAGACGCGCGCGAACTTGCCGAGCAGATACGTTTTCTCCGTTGTCAGGCTTGCCCCGCCAAGCACACCGACCGAGGACGGGCCGTACGTTTTTTGCAAACGATCGATTTCGGAGGCGACGCGCGCGATCGCCGCCTCGTACGGCATCGCACTGAACCCGGCCGGGTTCGATGTATCTCGACGGAGCGCGGTCAACAGCCGGTCCGGGTGCGAGCCCTGGAGGTAGCGCTTGACGCCTTTCGGGCAGAGCATGCCGCGGTTGAACGGAAAGTCCTCCCAGGGTTCGAAGCCGATGACCTCATTCCCGAGCACTTTGAGCTGGATGCCGCACTGCTGCCCGCAGAAACAACAGTGGGTTTTCACCAGCCGCTCGGGCTCGACACTGGTGGACGCGCGGGCGCCGGTCATCGACGACAGCGATGGCCCGAACTTGTGGATGATGCCGAGCTCGTCAACGGGAAGGGTAGCCATAGTGATTTACCGGGCGCGCCAGAGCGCGCCTTGCGCGAGTCCGAACAACGCGCGCCGGCACTTCGGACAAACCGTCTGATAGTGCGATCCGTCAGGAAGTTCGTATCGGAAACCGAGCTCCCGCTCGACGCTCGTCAGGTCCTGAACCATCATCGCCGGCGCGAACGGCTTGCCGCATCGCGCGCACGCCTGCTGTTCGCCGCGTTTCCCCGCATCCTGATAGAAGCTGACGCCGAGCTGCGCGGGGCGCTGAAAGATGTGAAACAGCTTCCCGAACGGCAGCCACAACAGCGTCACGATCACGGTTACGGCGTGAAGGATCGCCAGGAAGTCGTACGCATAGCCCTTGAGCCACGTGTAGCTGGCCGTCAGCATCAGTCCGGTCATGCTGATCGCGAACAGCAGGATCAGCGGAAGGATGTCCTGTCCGAACTGCTGCACGGCAGCCGCTCCGTGATCGATCATTCGGCGGCGGAACGCGAGCAGGACTCCACCGATCACCAGGAACGACGACCAGACGAGTCCATGAAATACGACGAATGCGAGCATGGACTCGACGGGGAAGTCCTGCATCGGAACGCCGAACACGAACGCGCGGTACATCGTGAGGTCACCCGGCACGGTCTCGAAATGAACCCAGCCCCAGACCAGGGGGAACGTGATGGCCGCCGCGAGCAGGCAGCCCCACATGATCAGCGCGTGTGCCAGACCGCGGAAGCGGCCGCGACGAAAGATGAATCGGTTCGCTGCCACGTCAACAGCTACACGTTGCGCCAGGGTCGCGGTGTTCCGGGCGAACCATTTGCGCGCGAAAAACGTCTGCCAGCCGCGCCGCCAGTAGAGGCGCGTGGGCGGGCGCTCGATCCACATCGCATAGCGGTAGGAAATCCCGAAGGCGGCGAAGAGCGTCGCGAACGTGTACGCGACGAGCGCCGCGTCGAAGTGCTGCAGCCGCCGGGATCCGACCACGATGGCCGCGGCCAGTACGAGGGTCACGAGTGATGCCCAGGCGCCGGCGCGAATACGGTCGACGGAACCGCGCATCCTTTCCGGCAGAGCCCCGCGCCAGGCGACGTCCGCCGGATGGAAGACTCGTTGGTTTGCGATGCGGAGCGCGATCGCCGTGGCGGACAGCAGCAGGAAGCCCGGCCAGACGACGCCGAGAGTGTCGCGAAACACGCCGAGCAGGAGCGGTGGAAAGAATCCGCCAAGACCACCGAGTGCGCCGACGAGACCCGTGACGGTTCCGGTTTCTTTTGGAAAATGCTCCGGCACCAGCTTGAACACGGCGCCGTTGCCAAGGCCCATGAATGCGGCGCAGGTCAGCGCCCCGACCGTGAACGGAATCATGGACGGCCAGGCGAGCAGCCATGAAAACACCGCGATGCCTCCGAAGACCCACGACAGTACTTGTGCTCCGCCGATCCGGTCCGCGAGCCATCCGCCGATGGGCCGTATAAAGGTCGCGAGCACGACAAAGCCAGCGGCACGGAAGCCTGCATCGGCCGGCGACAACTGGAACTGCGTGCGAAGCAATGTTGGCAGATAGATCGAGAACGCGACGAAACCGCCGAATGTGAGGAAGTAGAACGCGCCGAGCAGCCAGGCGATGGGTGACGTGCGCAGGACGCGCACCATGTCGCCGACACCGGCGGGGCGGACGGCCGCGGGCGGATTCCGCGCGAGCAGTGCGAACAGGATCGCCCAGCTGACAAGCAACACAGCCACGGCCTGGAACACGGTCTGCCAACCGAATGCCGCCGCGGCCACCGGCCCGGCGAACACCGCAAGGGATTGACCCAGCGTGCCGAGTCCATAGATCCCGAGTGCCGTACCCTGACGCCCGGGCAAAGACCATCTCGATACGAACGCGGCGCCGATAGAAAACGCCGCTCCGGCAAGACCAACGAAAAACGCCGCCGCCAGCAGGCTCGCGTAACTGGTCGTCCATGTCACGGCCCACGCCGCGACGGCCGAGACGAGCAACAGACCGGTGAACATTGCCCGACCGCCGTAGCGGTCGGTGAGCATGCCCATCGGCAGGCGTGCGAGGGCACCAAGCAGGACGGGCACGGCCACGAGCAGCGCGGTTTGAGACGCCGTCAGCCCGTAGAGCGGCGTGAACACCGATGCCAGGCCACCGATCAGGCCCCAGGCGGCGAACGTGACCAGGAAGGAAACGGTCGCGAGCGCAAGCGCACGAGTCGCCTTCCAGGAATCTGACGGAGGGGCCATGGTGGAATGATCGACGAACCTAGTTGCGCACCATTACTCACATCACGTGCCACAGACGGGAGGTGCCGGTACGTTGATGTTCGTCGCTGGACAGCCGCCGGTCCTGACGAATATTGGGCACCGGCCGGGGAGGATTCCGCGATAGCCGCTATCTCACCACTCGAAAGACGATGAACGTCTCGACGATGCCGGTCGAGTAACTCATCGGAAAGGCGCCGCCAGGCCCTGGCGATGTGTAGTAGCCGCCCCACGGGTTGGTGCGGAACGTACGGAGGTACGTGAGACCGCTTGGCGGGACCCGGTGGTACGCAAGCGCGTGCATCCGGGCACGATCTTCCGGTCGAATCTCCTGCGGAATCACGTTTGTCGCGGTGATGATCAGGTCGCCAGTCCGCACATCCGACGTCAGCTTGTCGTAGACGACCCAGCCCTGCCGGCCCGCGTACCATTGCCAGCCCCAGTGTCCGACGACCCAGGTGCGCGGAACCTGTGCGGAAAGTGTCCGTGCGATCACCTCCGGTTGCCGACGGTAGACGTCTGCGTACGCATAGTCGGCCGCCGCAATCGTCACGCCCAGCGCCCCGGTGACGGCCGCCGCTGAAGCGAGCATCGCGCGGCGGGTTGGCAGCTGACCGATGGCCTTGCCAGCAAGGAGCAACAGCGCAGGCGTCAGCGGCAGCAGGTGACGCATGGCCATCATTGGCGCGAGGACAATCAGGCCGGCCGCTGCCCCGACCCAGAGCGCGAGAACCACGGCCTCATCACGGTCTCGTTTCGACGTGCTGCGAAACTCCCGGGCAATCGTCATCGACGCCGCCATGAGGGTCGTCACTCCCACCCAGATGAAGAAGGCCCACAGCACTGCGCTCTGGATTTCATGTGGCGGAGCGTTGCGTCCCGCAAGAAACGCCATGATCGCTGCGCTGAAACCAATGCCCAGGACGACTCTGGGAAATCCAGTGCCCTTCGACGTCGCGAACAGGAGAACGCCGGCCGGTACGGCCAGGCCCGCGCACCCGACCCACGCGATCGAGCGAAACCAGAGGTCCATCGGCCCCAGCCGATTGACCCGATTGAGACGACCGAACAGGTGCACGCCGCCGTAGTCCAGGTAATTCCACATCGACCAGAGCACGAGCGCTGCGATCGGAATTCCGACCGCCCACAATGCGCGCCAGTGCCTCCGATAGACGACAGAGAAGAAAAGCAGCGGAATCAGGCTGAGACTCCCGTACTTCGTGAGGCACGCGGCGGCGATGCTCGCGCCGGCGATGGCGTACCACCTGAAAGATCCTTGCGTCGTGCCCGCTCGCAACACGGCCTTCATGCACACCAGCCACGCCACCAACGTCGGTACGTCCGTCATGAGGTTCTGGCCCGGAAGAAAGGCCGGACTCGTCACGAGGAGCGTTGTCAGCAGCAGTGAGTAGCGGGGCACGAGTCGCCCCGCAATCTGATGGAAGAGGAGGATTGCCAGCGCGGACATCACAGCCATGTACGCGTGGAGTGCCAACTCCGACTCTCCGAACACCCACATCACACCTGCCAGCAGGTACGTGTGCAGCGGCGGCTGATTGAGTTGAACGTAGGCGGGTTCGCCTACTTCCTCCCAGTGAAGAATGCCGGACAGCGGACTGAGCGGGTGGCCGACTATCCAACGCGCCGTGTCGAGATAGGCCGTGTCGTCGATGTGCACCGCCTTGGTCAGGTTGAAGGCGGCCGCGAGGATCACCAGCGCAGGCAGAACGACGGCCGGATTCCTGATGTGGCGGGGCAGAGGCGCCAATCTACTGGATTCCTCCTTCCAAGTCGACGCCACTTGCGTGCGCGACCAGAAGGAAAAAAGGGCCGCCTGCGGTCAGCAGGCGGCCCGATGGAACCAGCGCCGGGGTCTGGCTAGCTCACGACAGGCTGTTCAGTTGCGACGACGACCCGGCGGCTGCGAGGGATTTCGATGCTCAGGATTTTGATCTTGTAGTTCATGACGCGCGGGCTGATGCCGAGCAGCTCCGCCGCATCCTTCTGAACCCAGTTCGACATCTTGAGCGCTTCGACGACCGCCTGACGCTCGATCTCTTCGAGCGGGATGCCGGTCGGCGGGATACGCACGACGTTCGAACCGCCGGAGCTCGAGGCCTGTGTCACCTGCTCGCCGATCTGCAGGTCGCTGACGGTGACCTGGGCGCTGTCAGCCAGCAGTACGGCGCGCTCGATCACGTTCTCCAACTCGCGGATGTTACCCGGCCAGTTGTGCCGCATCAGCAGCTTCTGCGCTTCCGGGTGCACGCTCTCGACCTTCTTCTTGAGCTCGGTTGCGAAACGCTTGACGAAGAAGTCCGCCAGCGCCGCAATGTCGTCCTTGCGGTCGCGGAGGGGCGGCGTCTCGACCGACACGACGTTCAACCGGTAGAAGAGGTCCTCGCGGAAACGGCCTTCCTGCACCATCTGCGTCAGGTTGCGGTTGGTCGCCGCGATGATGCGGACGTCCACGCGGAGCGTGCGGGTGCCGCCAAGGCGTTCGAATTCATGTTCCTGCAGCACGCGCAGGATCTTCGCCTGCGTGCTCGGGCTCATGTCGCCGACTTCGTCGAGGAAGAGCGTGCCGCCGTCGGCCTGCTCGAAGCGGCCGATGCGCTGCTTGTCCGCGCTCGTGAACGCGCCCTTTTCGTGACCGAAGAGCTCGGACTCCAGCAGGTTCTCCTGGAGCGCCGCGCAGTTGACCTTCACGAACGCGCGGTTCGCGCGGTTCGAGTTGTGGTGAATCGCGCCGGCGATGAGCTCCTTGCCCGTGCCCGTCTCGCCGCGCACGAGGACCGTGGAGTTGCTGCGCGCCACCTTCTTGACGATGGCCAGCACCGAGTGCAGCGCGCCGCTCGCGCCGACGCTGCGGTCGAAGTCGTAGATGTCCTGCTGCTCGTGGCGCAGGTAGTCCACCTGGTGCTTGAGGTGACGCAGCTCGATCGCCTTTTCGATCTTCAGCTCCATCTCCTCGATTTCGAAGGGCTTCTGCACGAAGTCGAAGGCGCCGATTTTCATCGCCTCGACCGCCGTGTGGATGGACCCGAAGGCCGTCATCAGAATGACGGCCGCGCTCGGCTGGATGGAGCGCGTCGTGCGCAGCACGTCCATGCCGTCGGCCCCGCCCATGCGGAGGTCCGTCAGGACCACGTCGAACTGACTGTCCTGCAGCCGTTCGATCGCTGCCGTACCGTTTGGCGCCTCTTCGACGTCGTGCCCGGCGTTGTTCAACGCCCGGACGAGGCCCTTGCGCAGCGAATCATGATCATCGACAACCAGAATGCGACCCATGTGATCTATCTCCCCAAACTTCTCTCGGACGGAACGACCGGCAGCGTGACGCGGAACGTGGCGCCCCGGCCGGGTGCGGACACCGCATCGATATGGCCGTCGTGTGCATCGACTACCTTGCGCACGATGGCCAGCCCCAATCCGGTGCCCTGCGGCTTGGTGCTGAAAAATGGACTGAAAATCCGTTCCATGTCGTCGGCGGTAATGCCGGGACCGGAATCACGCACTTCCACGACAACCTGCGGCGGCTGCGGATCGGCGGCGCCCACCGGTTCATCCTCGCCGGGCAGCAGCCAGGCGCGAAGATCGACGTGGCCCTCGCCGCCGAGCGCTTCGAACGCATTGGCGAGCAGGTTCGAAAACAACTGCCGGAGCTGATGTGGATCGGCGAGCATCTCCGGGACGTCCGTCTCGATGACCGTGTCGATCGAGACCGACCCGCGCCGCATCTTGCCTTCGGCCAGCGTGATCGAATCCTTCAGCACCTCGTCCAGCGCCGCGCGCTCGACCTGGAGCTGAATCGGCCGGACGAACTCCAGCACCTCGACGACGATGCTGTTGGCCATCTTGGCTTCTTTGATGATGTCGTTCAGCGTCTCGAGCGCTTCTTCGTGGTCGGTCATCTGGCGCTTCAGCACGCCGGCCATGACCTCGATGCTCGCGAGCGGGTTCTTGACCTCGTGCGCGATCGCCGCGGCCATTTCTCCGAGCGCGGCGAGCCGGTCGCGCAGGCGCTCGCGCTCTTCCATCTGCTCGACCTTCGTGAGGTCCTTGAAGAAGAGCGTCGCGCCGACCATGCGGCCGGTATCGTCGTGAATGTGGGAGAGCGTGTAGCCCATCGCGCGGCCGGTCTTGCGCAGGCGCATCTCGGCGCGGTTGGGCAGGTCGTTTCCGTCGAAGGCCTGCTGCAGTACGCGCAGCACTTCAGGCACGTCGACCAGCACTTCGGTGAACGGGCGGCCGATGAAGTCGACCCCGGCTGGCAGGGCGAGCACGCGGTACGCCATGTCGTTCATCGCCGCGATCCGGCCGTCGCGGGTGATGGCCAGCACACCCGTCCGCAGATTGAAAACAAGGTGCCGGAAGAAGCGGTCCCCGAGGAGCTCCTCCGCGCGGCTCGATTCGGACGGCCGATGACGCAGGGCGCCATTCCTGACCACCCGGTCAATCCGTTCCGTCCGATCCACGCTTGCTGTGCCTGGCTGCCGACCCATGTTCATGTCCCGCTCCTGCGGGTGCGCTTTCCTCAAAGGCAAGCCTCGTGCCCACCCTTCGGCGTGCGCTACCCACCAAAACCGTGCGTGGACTCTTATCGGCCTCTTGGCGAACAGGCGAGATGCTTACAAAAGTCGTCGAAAATTACAAAACGGTAACGAAATTGTCAGGATTGCCGGCGTTCGGAGGGGTCCTGGAGGGCTTCCCACTGGTTCATGAGGTCACCGACCTCCCACATGAGACTGTGGTGCTTCGACACAATTGTATCTGCGACTTCCCGATTGTCATAGAAACCGGGGGCCGACATCTGGGTTTCGAGGGCCTTGATGGCCTGCTCGCGGTCGGTAATCCGGCCCTCCAGGTCGCTTATCCGCCGATTTCGCTCGTCATCCGCCCGCCTCTTCCGGTGGGTCTCGGCGTCGGCCTTCTTCTTCTCCTTATAGGCCGCCTCGCCCCCGGCGGCCTTGGCTGCGGGTTTGGGAGGGGCTTCCGAAGTGCCTTCACGGCGCGCCGGCGTGGCCGTTGGCTTCGCCCCCTGACGCGGGGTTGGCGCGGGAGCCGCGGGCTTGGCCGCGCGTTCAGTCCGGCTCCACAGGAACTGCTCGTAGGTTCCGGGGTAGACCTCGATGCCGCCGTGTCCGACCGCCACGATCTTCGTGGCCAGCCGGTCCACGAAATACCGATCGTGCGAGACGAAGATCAATGTGCCGCCGAAATCCTCGAGCGCTTCGAGGA
>Ga0184628_10001863_pt1 | contig 10286 bp, 4 predicted proteins | sample PLM4_5_b1_FD_133149 | JGI IMG/M metagenome (GOLD analysis project Ga0184628, IMG submission 133149) | Groundwater sediment microbial communities from an aquifer in East River, Colorado, USA - PLM4_5_b1 | ecosystem: Environmental > Terrestrial > Soil > Riparian zone | place: USA: East River...
ATCGTTCTTGAGTCGGGAAGTTATCCACCTGGGTGCAGTTGCCGTCCAGATGAGCCGAGGTGCGGATTTGATCCGCAAGGGAATGAAATTCATCAGCGCAAGATTGGTAGCTGTGAATAACGAACGGCGGGGTGTGAGCAACTTCTCGTTGTCTTAGCGTGGAATGTCCCAGCGCAACCCGCGCTACCTCACGATGCGTTTAACACTGCCGGATGGGTTCGCCAGTCATTCCTCACTGCTGCTCCTGTCGTTCCTTTTCTTTGACTTGCCCGCTTCGGTTCGTAATCTGCGCCGAACGAAAGACCGTTTATGCCCAGCACTGTCAACGGAATCGGGACGCATTACTACGGCAAGAAGAACATCCAGAAGCGCACCAGCGCGTGCCATTCCTGCGGCCGCACGGTGGAACTGGTTTCCTACGACACGCGATTGTGGTTCGTCGTGTTTTTCATTCCGATCTTTCCGCTGAGCCGGAAACGGATTCTCGATTACTGCCCGGCTTGCACGCGCCATTACGCGGTCGAGGCGGACAAATGGGAGACGGCGAAGCAACTTGAAGTCTCCGGCGCGCAGGAAAAATTCCGTACCGAACCCACCGCCGACAACGCCATCGCCGCGCACCAGCAATTGCTCCATTTCCATCAGGTGGATGAGGCCGCGGAATTTCAGAAGACGATGACGGCGAAGTTCGCGGACAACGCGAAGGTTCACGCGTATCTCGGCGCGGCGCTCGCGCACATCGGGAAGTTGGACGAGGCCAAACCTTTTTACGTCCGCGCTCTGGAATTGCGGCCGGACCTGCCGGAGGCGCGCATCGGCGTGGCGCTGGCGCATATTCGCGAGGGCAAGCTGGATGACGCCCGCAAACTGCTGGATTTTCTCGAACAACCCGGTGCGTCGAAGCTCTATTCGCTCGAAGGTCTCGACAAGCTGGCCCGCGCCTACCAGAACGCCAGTCGTCACGACGAGGCGCTCGAAATCTTCTCCGTCATCCAAAGAGAATTGCCGAAAGTCGCGGAGGAAAAATGGTTTCGCAATCTCGTCGCCAAGTCCGAAAAGGATTCGGGCCGTCGCGAATCGCAATTGCCGAAAGTGAAGTTCAGTTGGAAACGGATCTTCGCCGCAGGCGGTCAGAGCGTCGGCAAGCCGCAGGTGACATGGCGCAGCTTGATGATTGTCGGGATCATCCTCGGCCTGATCGGCGTCGGCATGGCGATCTCGAACGAATACATCCGCCGCCATCGCAAGCTGCACATCGTGTCCGGCTACAAAGACCCGGCGCTCGTCGAAATCCGTGGGAGAGGTGCGGTGCGCACGTCGCGCGGCGCGATCGAGATGATTCTGCCCGAGGGTCGCTATCACGCGGTCATCAACGGGCCGTTGAAGCAGGAAGTGGATTTTGAAATCCGCTCCGGCTATTGGGGCCGTTGGTTCGATGATCCCGCATGGGTGCTGAACGTGGGCGGTTCGGTATTGCTCGAGGTGGCAAGAGCGGTCTATGCGTCCCACGATTCGCCGCCGGTCGAATACTCTTTCGCGTTCGGCGAACCGTTTCGTCACTTCACCGGCATCACGCATGTGTTTCAGGAATTGCCGGAGTCGGTTCAGTTGAATTCGGGCTCAACGCGCACGCTCACGGGGCTGAATACCTTCCGACGCGAACCGAGCATGTTGTTCCATTACTTCACGCAAAACCGCAACGTGCCGGAAGCCTTGCGGCTGGCCGAGTGGCGGCTGCGGTTGCAACCGGACGATGACATGATGCTCACGCTTTACTTCGCGCACGCGCTGCCACGCGGTGAAACCGCCCGCATCGAAAAGTTTTTGCGCAGCGGCCTCACCAATCGCCCGGTGCTCGTGCAATGGCATCGGTATTATCAAAATATGCACCGGGACCGGCGTCACAACGCGGAGCTGGCCGCCGAATACGACGCGCAGCTTCAGGTCGAGCCGACCAATTCCGCGCTGATGTATTTGCGTGGGCGCGTCAGCGACAAGCCCGCCGACAGCCGCATGTGGTTTCAGCGCGCATGTGACGCGGACACGAACAACGCCTACGCATTTTATGCGCGCGGCAACGACCGGATGGCGGCGGGTGATTGGGCCAGCGCCAAGCCGCTGCTTGCCCGCGCGTGCCAGTTGCGCCCAAAACAGATCGAGTTCAACGAATCACTTCGCATGGCGCGCGTGGCGCTGCGGGATTACGACGCATTGGAAAAGGAACTGCGCGAACAGCTCAAAACCGAAACGCTCAACTCCCGCGCCATGGAACAACTGTGCGATGTGCTCGTGGCGCAAGGCCGCAGCGCCGAAGCGATCGAGACTGCCCGGACGTTCCAAATCGCCGTTGGTCGCGAGAGCCGCGGCAACCTTGCCGAGGCGAGCCGCAATCTGCATCAGCATTTGCTTTATGTGACCGGCGATTTCGCGACGCTCGAAAAGGAAACCGCCAACGCGAAAGACGAGAGTTCGAAGTACGCGCACTTCGTTGCGCTCGTGGAACTCGGTCGCTTTGATGAAGCAATGAAAGTAATCCCGTTTGACGAGAAGGGATTGGTCAATCCATTCCATTTTCTCGACGTCGCCATCGCGCTCCGCGCCGCGGGCAAAGCCGACGAATCTTCGCGCTGGCTCGCGCGCGGAATCGAGTTGCTGGACAAAGGTGATGGCGACACGTCGCGCGCCGCCGCCGTGCTTCGCAAAACCACGCCACCTTCAGTGGCGGAACTGGAAGACATCGCCATGCCGCCCGAATCGAAAGCCATCGTCGTCGCGACGCTCGCGCAAATGCACGCGGGCAGCCACGGTGAATTTGCTGCGCTCGCACGCAAGCTGAACATCGCCGCCGGGTATCCGCATCACCTGATCGAGACGGCGATGGCGGCGAAGTAATCGTTGAGCATGACGCGCGAGGAATTTGATGTTCTGGTCCGCGCGGTCGAACAAGGCGTCGGCCGGCAGCCGGACCAATTGCGCCGTCGCGTCGTGCGGCTCGCTATTGTGGGTTACGCCGGCTTGCTCGCGGGGCTGCTCGCTGTGATGCTTCTCTCCGCTTTCTTTCTCGTCCCCGCAATCATGAACCCGTGGAGCGACGCCTTCGTGCTTTATGCCGCGGGAATTCTCATCCTCATCGGCGGCAGCATCGCGGTGTTGAAAGTTCTGTGGATCAAACTCGAACCGCCCAAAGGCCGCGTCGTCACGCGCGCAGAAACGCCGCCGCTGTTCGCCGCGTTGGATGAATTGCAACGTGAGCTTCGGTCCGCGCCGTTTCACGAAGTGCTCGTGGTGCCGCAATGCAATGCCGCCGTCGTGCAACATCCGCGTCTCGGCGTGTTCGGCTGGCCGCGCAATTATCTCCTGCTCGGGTTGCCGTTGCTCGACGGTCTTTCCGCCGATGAAATGCGCGCGGTGCTCGCGCATGAGTTTGCTCACCTCTCGCGCCAACACGGCCGCATGGGTCAGCGCGTTTATTGCCTGCGCCGTTCGTGGGAAAAAGTCTTCGAGGAATTTTCGAAAGCGAATGTGAAAGGTCAGGTTTCATTACGCCCGCTTTACAAAAAATTTCTCGATTGGTTCTGGCCGCAGTTCAATGCCCACGCCTTTGTGCTGTCGCGCGCGGACGAATACGAAGCCGATGGCTATGCCGCACGAATTGTCGGCGCGCAACACATTGCGTCATCACTGCTTTGGATCAAGCTCGGCGCACGGCATTTTGACGATCATTTCTGGCCCGATCTCTGGCAGCGCGCGACGACCGAGCCCGAACCGCCGCCCGATGCGTTCGTGAAAGTGCGCGAAACGATCCGCTCCGGTTTTCCACTTGCCGAAGTTGGCCGCTGGATCGAAGAAGCATTCCGGCAAAAAACCACGAATGCAGACACGCATCCGTGTCTGACCGAGCGATTGAAAGCGGTGAAGCAATTTCCCGAAGCTGTCGCGCGTGATGAATTTCCCACGCCACCGAATCCGGTCGCCGTCAGCGCGAGCGAATCATGGTTTGGAGAAGGCATTTCAAAAATTCGCGAAGACATCGGTGCCACGTGGGCCAAAGAAATCGTCGAGCCGTGGAAGGAACGGCACGCGCGCGCGAACGCGTTGCGGCATCGGCTCGAACGATTGGATCAATCCGTCCCCGCGCCCGATGCCGACGAGGACGCGCTTTGGGACAAGGCGCGGGTCGTGTTGGATTTGAAACATGAGAAGGAAGCCGAGTCGCTGCTCCGTCAGATTCTGATGCTCAACCCAAAACATTGCGCGGCAAATTTTCATCTCGGTCGCGTTCTGCTCGAAGAATCCAATCCGGCTGGTGTGCCGCACCTCGAAGCGGTGATGGAAGAGGACGACGAATCCGTGCCCGCCGCGAGCCAGATTCTTCACGCGCACTATTGGCGCACCGGCCAGACCGAGCGCATCAAGGAACTCGAAGCGCGGCTGGATCGTTTCGAAAAGCATCTCACCGACTCGCGCACGGAACGTAACAGTGTTTCAGCGAACGACACGTTCATTCCGCACGGGCTGGATGAAACCGCGTTGCAGAAACTTCGCGAGACGTTCGCCGCCGATCCGCAACTTGCGCGCGCCGAGCTGGCGCAGAAAGAGTTGAAACATTTCCCGAAACAGAAACTTTTTGTCCTTTGCGTGCATCGCTGGCAATCGTGGCATCGGCTGCCGAACGCGGATCAGGACCGCACGCTGGTGAATCGCCTTTCGCGCACCGTTCAGTTGCCGGGACGCGTGCTGGTGATTCCGCCCTCGGGAAGTTCACGAGCGCTGGCGCGGAAAATTCGCGCGGTGACGGGAGCGGAGGTTTATCGGCACCGCGAGATGAAGAGTTGAGATGGAGCGCGGCATTCATGCCTCTCTCCACTGCGTTGCTCAGTTCCCGTCAATTCCCTTTGATTGCTTTCACCGCGGGCGGCGCGTTCGTGCCGTACCACCAGAGCCAGTCGTCCGACGAGGGACTTTTTCGATCATCAAGCTGGTTCTGACCGACGCCGCGCAGAATGTAACGGTGGTCGGAATCGCGCTGATAAATCATCACCCGACCGCTGACGAAATCGTGCGGGATGCGTTCAAGGTAAGCGGGAGTGAGTTGACCGAGCACTTCGGGAAACTTGCCGTTTGCCAGGTGAAAACGCTCCAGCGCGCAGGCGATGATCGCTTGGTTCAATGCCGTCTGTGCAAACGCGACCAACGCAGGATTCGCACCCCACCACGAACCTTGCTGTAGCAACTGCATGGACTCGCCATCCAGTGGCAGGCCGTTGAGTTCACTCCAGTCCATTTCGAGACTGACGCGACCGGCAGCGATGTCCATTTTCTTGATCGCGTTTTCCCCGGCTTGATGAAGCTGGACGCAATGGTCGAGCCACCAGGCGCTCGGTTGCAATTGCCAGTCCCCGCGATCCACGTAACCGCCGCGGCTGGTCGGAATTGAAAGATGCGCCGTTTTGGTGCCGGGGATTGCACGCCACACCTCAATGTGAGCGCGAACCACGCGGCGAACCGTGTTCGTATAATCCGCGAGGAAATTGAAGCCCGTGAGCTGCGCCTGAAATTCCGCGAGCTGCGACTCGTTCCATTGATGCCGTGCGAGACCTTCCCACAACGGCTGGAGCGAACGCATCATCAATATCTGCACGCGCGTGGAGGATTCGGTGTCGGGAATCTCCCGCGCGAGTTGCACTAGCCGGAAGGTGGTCAGCAAATCCTCACCCGCCTCAGTGCTGAACCCGACCGCAAGCCGCGCGCACGCACGCCATTGCAACAATAAGTGCAATCGTTCGAGCGCCAGAATGGGGGCGCGGTCAGGATTCAAAGCTGCGCGCGACGTGCGGTTGGTGCTGAATTGAAAATGCGGAAGCCGCGCCGCTTCCGCGAGCGCACGCAACGCTTCCTCGTGCGGCTGCAAACCGCGCACGATCACGGCGGCGTAATCGGCTTGGTTCGTGCCAGGGCTTTTCTTCTTGGTTCCAATCCAACCGGTGTAATCGCCCAGCGGACTGAAAAGTTGATTGATCCAGTCCGCGCCGTTTCGGCTGCTGCTATAAGCATTGTTCTGCAAATCATAGGATTTTAATTTTTCGAGGAGCGCGCCCGCTCCGGGCGTTTTCCAAATCAAAAGATTTTGAAACGCTGCGGTACGAACAAAGTTTTCGGGGTCCACGACCGGTGCTGGAAACGCGGCAGCGACATCAAGGGATTCACCTTTTTGTTTCAATTTCTGCTGAAACGCCGCCCACGCCCGCCGACTGCGCCAGTTTTGATAACCGTAGAAACTGAAGACGAGCAGCGCAATCGCTGCCGCTGTGCCGAGCGCGCCGACCGTAAAGCGCACGACGGTACGGCCGCGTGGCAGAAAACGTCGCCGCTCAGCCGGCTGGAAACGGCTCGTTACCGTGCTGCGAAAATCCTGCCTTAATCGTCGCGCCGCCCAGGCCGAGAGCAGCACGCAATGCCCCGCGCTGGTCGCGAACATGATCCACATCATCAACGGCACAAAGTGGCGCTCCGGCATCCGGTAGAGTTTGAATTCCCCCGCGAGATAAATTTCGAGACTGAAGAGCATTACGATTGGAATCACGAGCAGCCCGAGCGAAACCATCGGCGCGAAGCCGGGATGTTTCATCCGCAACCCGAGCCACCGCGCCACCCAACCCAGCGTAAACCACGCGCCGATCAACAGCGCGAGGATGAGCAATACGGCTTGAAGCATGCAGCTGATTTCCCAGCCGCCGCGCTGGCCCAAGGCGCTTTGATTGAAGAGCACCGACCACAACAATTTCCCGGGAGTCATTCCGGCGGGAAGCGGTGAAGGCGGTTCGAACACTACCAGCGTTGCCCCCTGCCAGATGAAATAAAAATGAACCAGCACGGCGCTAAGTGCGGGAAAAAACATCCGCCGCCCGAACGCCAGCCACAGGCCGCGTGAAATCGCCCGCTCAGTGGTCGGCGTGCTCAGGATCAATTCCAGCGCGCCGGTATGTTTGTCCTCCGCTAATCTCTGCGACGCGACCATCGCCGCGTAATAAAGCACGAGCGCATGTATTGCCAACCCGGTCCACAACCATGCGATGAGGCTGCCTACCAGCGGACTGAGCGTGCCGGCACGTATCACGCCGCCAAAAAACGGCGCCGTCACCTTTGCCGTGATCAAAACGATCACGACGAGCAACAACATGAAAATCGGCGAACTGACGCGACGACGACCGCCGAGCCACAGAAAGGGATTGATATCGAGCAAACGTCGGCGCAATGCCATGCGCCCGGATTGGCCGCGTTGTTTCCAATGTTGCCAAAGTTTGAAACGGCCCGTCGCCCGGCTGGTTTTCGGACGATCGCGCCAGGTCCGGGCTACTGTCCACACAACTAGCGCTATCCAAACGCAAGACGTGCCCGCCACTACTGCGAGTGAAAACCAATAGTGATTACCGCCGGGGACGCGCAGATCCCCCGCCGTGATCAGCGTGTAAAGCGGACAAAAGGCGTTCAGACCATCCACCAACAGCCGCGCGCCGCGAAATGATTTCACAATCGCCGCCGCCGCCATCAATCCGCTGCCGAATAGCAGCGCCATGCCCATGCCCAGCGCAATGGCCGTGAACTGGCGCACGCACAGCGCCGACGCCACGAAGCCACAGGCGATCGCGAAGAAAATCGCGTTGAGCAGCGCGAGCACGACCTTGCCGAAGTGTTCGAACGTGATGCCGCCCAGCAGGAGCAACATGGCCAGCACGGGCAGGATGGCGATCAACCCGTACACCGCTGCCAGCGCGCGGGACAAAAATTTTCCCGCGATGATTTCGGCGGCATTGAGGTTGGTGAGGAACAATAGCCCGAGCGTGCCTTCGCGCTTTTCAGAACTGAGACAATCCGCCGTCAGCGCCGTGCCAATGGTGAGGCAGTAGAAGAAAATGAGAACGGCGAAGATGTTGAAAATCCGCGGCACCGCGCCGCGACTCGTGAACCCATCAAATGCCCAGAAGAGCCAGATCAGCAGGCCGAGAAACGCCGCCGCTGTAATCCATCGCGTGCGGAAAGTCGCGCGGTGCCGCGCGGCGGCGCGCAACTCGCGTTCGGCTACAGATAAGAAACGCATGTCGTCCGCTTCCGACGCGATGGTTTGTGGGCTTGCACGGCGGCATCATGCACGAGCTGGCTTGGAAAAGTCATGTGTGTTCGTAACGGACAGTTTGTCCCTCGCCTCGTCACGAGAGTTCGCTATAATTTCGTGACACATGAACAGCGTTCCGCATATTCCCGCGCTGCGGCGCGGCAAAGCTTACGAAAGCCTCGAACAAATCGAGGTGAAGGATTTCCGCACCGGCGAAGTCAAGGCGACCGTCAGCCAGGTCAACGCCGGCATTGTGCGCAAAGATTTGGCGCGCCTCGGCGAGGCACAGGCGGCGCTGAAAAAGTTTTCGGTCGCGCAGCTCATCGAGATTTGCGCGAAGGCCGGCGAGCAATTTCTCAACGGCACGCTGCCGCTCGGCGATAAAGGCCACACACAATCACCGCAGCAATACATCGAAACACTGAGCAGCACGAGCGGTCTGCCGCACGTCATGGTGCGGCGCAACATGGAAAAAATTCACCTCGCGCTCACGAACATGAAAACCGTGCTCAATGGATTGTCGCGCGGGCTGGACCTTTCGATTCTCGATACCGGCAATGGCGAGCAGTTCGGCACGCGGTTGAGCTTTTTTCCGACGACCAGCGCGCTCGGTCTGGTGATGCCGAGTAATTCGCCCGCCGTGAATTCGCTCTGGCTGCCAAGCATCGCGCTCAAGACGCCCGTCGTCATCAAGCCCGGCAAGGAGGAGCCGTGGACGCCGTATCGTTTGATTCAGGCCTTCATCGCGGCGGGTGCGCCGGCGGAGGCGTTTGGTTTTTATCCGACGGATCATGAAGGCGCGGCGGCGATCCTGAATGGTTGCGGTCGTGCGCTGATCTTCGGCGACAAATCCACCACGCAGCAATATGCCAATAATCCGGCCATCCAGATTCACGGACCGGGTTGGAGCAAGATTCTCATCGGAGAAGACTGCATCGAGAAGTGGCGCGATTACCTGGACGTGATGGTGGCAAGCATTTCGGACAACGGCGGGCGTTCGTGTATCAACGCCAGCGCGATTGTCGTGCCGCATTACGCCGCCGATATCGCTGATGCATTAGCGCAGAAGCTTGGACCGATCCAGCCGACCCGCGCCGACGACGCCAACGCGCGGCTCTCGGGTTTTGCGAATCCGAAGATGGCGGACTTCATTGACGCGCAAATCGAGGAAGGATTGAAGATTCTCGGCGCGACCGACGCGACGGCGAAGTATCGCAACGGTGCGCGGAAGGTGAATGTGGACGGCGGCGCGTACGTGCGCCCGACCATTGTGCTGTGCGATTCGTTCGCACATCCGCTGGCGAATCGCGAATTCCTTTGCCCTTACGCCAGCGTTGTGCAAGTTCCACCGAGCGAAATGCTGAAACATATTGGCTACACGCTCGCTTGCACGGCCATCACGAAGAATGCGACGTTTATCGAAGAACTCATGGCGTTCCCAGACATCGAACGGCTAAACATTGGCCCAGTCTCGACAATGAAGATTTCGTGGGATCAACCGCACGAGGGAAACATGTTCGAGTTTCTCTGGCAGCGCCGGAGCATCGAGCACGCGTGGTAGAGCAGCACTTAATTTCCGGCCAACGGAAAGCGTTTCACCACCGAGCCGCCGCGCATGTAGGGCCGTGTCTCCGCTGTCAGCAAAAGTTCCTGCACGCGGATCGGCGGAAATTTCACAGCGTTGGCTGCTTCGTCGAAGCGCGCGAGAAATTCTCCAACGTCCGGCGGCGGCTGCGTAAACCGCAGCAGCGTGCTGTGGATGATTCCGGGAACATTCAGGCCGCGCGCCGCCAATTCACGGTGTAATGCCTCGTCACTTCGCACCGCGGACAAAACTGAATCTCTCAGCCGCTGCACCTGGCCATCGGGATTTTCCAGCGGCAGTATTCCCGCCGCTCGCGCCAGCACCAGGGTCCGTGGCTGAAGCTTGAAAGAGTTGATGCCGTCAGCAAAATCATTTTTAAGTGCGGGCTCGATGGTGGTGACGATTTTTTCGATGAGCGATTCCATTTCGCGGCGATCAGCAGGCGAAGGCGCGACATGGCGGCTGAACGTGATGAACGTGACGAGCGTGATGTGCGTAAACGCGTGCGGATAAACATAGAGCCACGGTCCGCTCTTGGTGAGATGTGCGGCTAGTTCCGCATGCGGCTCGCGCCACGCTTCCGGAAAC
>Ga0184628_10001864_pt1 | contig 10286 bp, 8 predicted proteins | sample PLM4_5_b1_FD_133149 | JGI IMG/M metagenome (GOLD analysis project Ga0184628, IMG submission 133149) | Groundwater sediment microbial communities from an aquifer in East River, Colorado, USA - PLM4_5_b1 | ecosystem: Environmental > Terrestrial > Soil > Riparian zone | place: USA: East River...
GTTGGCGCGGTGAGCGATCGCGAGGCGGCGCGTGCGGTAGAATCCTCGCTGCCTGCCGGCGTCACGATGATCGACCTGGTAGGCCGCACGGATCTTCGCCTGCTGATCGGTGTGCTCTCGCACTGCAATGCGTTCGTCTCGAACGATTCCGGTGCGATGCACCTCGCTGCCGCGGCAGGCGTTCCAGTTACTGCCATCTTTGGTCCAACGAAGGAACGCGTCACGGCCCCTGTCGGCAATCACGATGTGCTGTACCACAAGGTGTTCTGCCGGCCGTGCATGCTGCGCGAATGCCCGATCGACCATCGCTGCATGAAGCGCATCTCGTCCGACGAAGTGTTCAATTCGGTTGAACGCCGGCTGCGGCTCAGCGAACAGCGGGCTGACGCATGAGGCGCGCGGTGTTTCTCGATCGCGACGGGACCCTGCTCGAAGAGGGGAACTACGTCTCCGACATCAGGAACGTAGTGTTCTTTCCCTACACGATCGATGCGGTGCGCCTCCTCAACGACGCCGGCTTTGCGGTCGTCGTCATTACCAATCAGTCCGGCATCGCCCGCGGCATCGTCAAGGAAGCATTCGTGGGGGAGGCGCACAGGTTCATCGACGGGAAACTTGCAGAGGGAGGCGCGCACGTCGACGGCTACTACTACTGTCCGCATCATCTCGAAGGAACGGTCGCCGAGTTCTCACGCGAGTGTGAGTGCCGCAAACCGAAGCCGGGGCAGCTGCTCGCTGCGGCTGCGGACCTCGGTCTCGATCTCGGGCGCTCGTTCGTGATCGGGGATCGCTGGAGCGATGTCGAGGCCGCCGAAGCCGTCGGGGCGCGCGGGATCCTGGTGCGCACCGGGTACGGAACCTACGCCGAACAAGACAGCCGTGCATCCGCAGTCGTGGTCGACAACCTGATTGCCGCCGTCGCCTGGATCCTGCGCGACGCCGGTGACCAGGTCGCGACCCTGGAGCGGGCGCAGACAGCATGACGCAGCGCCTCCTCGACCTGATCGACGGCTTCGCCGGCCTGCGGGTGGCGGTGTTCGGCGACCTGATCGTCGATGAATTCATCTACGGCGAAATCGCCCGCGTATCGCGCGAAGCGCCGGTCCTCATACTCAACTACGACTCCACTGAGCTCGTACCCGGCGGCGCCGGCAACGCCGCCAACAACGTTGCCGCCCTCGGCGGTCGCCCTGCGATCGTCGGCGTCGTCGGACGCGATGGACCCGGGCAGCGACTGCTCGACACGCTGGCGGATCGTGCCGATGTGCGCGGGGTCGCGCGTCCGGCGGGACACGTCACACCAACGAAAACCCGGATCCTCGCCGGCGGTATCCACTCTGCGAAGCAGCAGGTGGTGCGTATCGATCGCACTGCGCCGTCGGTGCTTTCGGATGCCGACCGCAGGACCATCGCTTCACGGTTGCTGAAAGCCTGCGATCGTTGCGACGCGATGCTGGTCTCTGACTACGGGACCGGTCTGGTCCTGCCGACTCTGGTGGCCGCCACGACGGCGCACCTGCGTGACAGGCAGGCGCCGGTCCTGGTCGACTCGCGATACGCCCTGCTGTCGTTCCGCGGGATGACGACCTGCACCCCCAACGAGTCGGAAGTCGAGCAGCTCTTCGGCATCCGCATCGGCGAGAACGCGCGGATACTCGAGCGTGCCGGCCGCCAGCTGTTGAAGCAGACGCGTGCGCAGGCCGTGCTGATCACGCGCGGCAGCCGTGGGATGGCATTGTTCGAACGTGGCCGCAAGACCGTCCACATTCCGATCCACGGCTCGGACCAGATTGCTGACGTCACCGGCGCCGGCGATACGGTCATCGCCACCATGACGCTTGCCCTTGCGGCCGGCGCGACCTTCGAAGAGGCCTCGCGCCTGGCGAACTACGCCGGCGGGCTGGTAGTGATGAAGCGTGGCACCGCCACCGTCTCTGGCGACGAGTTGAGAAGTGCGGTTGTCGCGCATGCCGGCTGAGATTCTTTCGCGGGAACGGCTGCTGCTGGCTGTCGCGTCTGACCGGGAGCAGGGCCGCACGATTGCCTTTGCCAACGGCTGCTTCGATCTCCTGCACGTCGGGCACGTGCGATATCTGCAGGCGGCGGCCGCTGAAGCGGATCGGCTGGTCGTCGCGATCAATGCCGATGTCACGGCATCGACGAAAGGACCGGGCCGTCCCATTCTGAACGAGCACGTCCGGGCCGAGCTCGTGGCTTCACTTCGCGGTGTGGCGTATGTCACGGTTTTTCCCGAGCCGACCGTCACCGAGCTGCTTCTGCTTCTGCGGCCTGACGTTCATTGCAAGGGGACCGACTACACCGTCGATACGGTCCCTGAACGGGAGACCGTGCGTTCGTATGGCGGCCGCATTGCCATCGTCGGAGATCCGAAGGATCACTCGACGCGCGATCTCCTCGCGCGCATTCGCGCATGAACTTCCTGATCGTGCGGCTCGGCGCACTGGGGGACATCGTCCATGCCATTCCGGCCGCTGCCGCGTTACGCCGGAAGTATCCCGATGCACGCATCGACTGGCTGGTCGACGCCAGACATCGCGAACTGCTGACGCTGGTACCGATCATCGACCGCATCATTGCCGTCGAGAAGTCATCGCTCGGTGGATGGCTCGAGGCGGCGCGCCAGCTGCGCGCCGTGCGCTACGATGCGGCGCTCGATCTGCAGGGGCTCCTGAAATCGGCCGTCCTCGCGCGGGCGTCCGGTGCGCAGCGGGTGATCGGCTTCTCGATCTGGCACCTGCGTGAGAAGACCGCCAGCCCGTTCTACTCCGAGGCGGTCGATACGACGGCTACAGGAGCGCTGAGCGGACATGTCATCCGCAAGAATCTGAGACTGCTGCGGGTGTTCGACATCGACGACGAACAGATTGAGTTTCCGCTGGCGGCGGTGCAATCGGCGGCAGCCGAGAGCGTGCGCGAGCAGGCGGCGGGAGCGCCCATCGCCTTGATCAATCCGGGCGCCGCGTGGCCGAACAAGCGGTGGAACGCGGAGCGCTTCGGCGAGACGGCTTCTTTTCTCCGCGAGGTCAGGGGATACGTGCCGTTCGTTCTCTGGGGTCCTGGCGAGGAACTGCTGGCGCGAGCGGTGGTCGAGGCGTCCGGGAATGCGGCGCGTCTCGCGCCCGCGACCCGCCTCGCGGATCTCGCCGAGCTTTGCCGCGCCGCGTCGCTGATGGTGTCAGGTGATACGGGCCCGCTGCACATTGCCGGGGCTGTCGGCACGAGGATCGTGTCGATCTTCGGGCCGACGGATCCCGAGCGAAATGGCCCTTGGGCGGAAGCAGACGTCGCCATCTCGCGGTACGCGTCATGCGATTGCCATTACGAGCGGCGCTGCCACCGCGCCGACTGGTGCCTCGATTCGATCTCGGTCGCTGAGGTCACTGCCGCCGCTCAACTGAGGACGCAGGACAAATGCAGCCCCTCCTGAAGCGGATTGCGCGGCTGCGCGTCCCGCTCGGATTCATGTTCGGCCTTGTCGTGCTGTGGCTTGCGCATCCCACACCGCAGACGCTGCTGATCGGCGGAGCGATCGCGGTGTGCGGCGAACTGTTTCGCATCTGGGCCGCGGGACACCTGGAGAAGGGGCGCGAGGTGACGATCTCCGGTCCGTACCGTCTGACGCGTCATCCGCTGTATTTCGGATCGACGCTGATCGGCGTCGGCCTGGCTGTCGCGGCGGCGAACGTGGTGGTTGCCCTCATCGTGATCTCGTACCTCGCGATCACATTGACAGCCGCGATCCGCACCGAAGAAGCACATCTGACGGAGAAGTTCGGGTCCGCCTATCCGGAGTACCGAGCCGGGAAGACCGCCGGCGCGCAGCGCGATTTCTCTCTCGAGCGCGCCATGCGCAATCGCGAGTACCGCGCCGCCATCGGCGTTGTCGTCGTGTTTCTGGCACTGTTCATGAAGGTGCTCAGGTTCTAGAGCGCGAGATCAAATAGTGTGGCCTCGCTGGCGGAAGGACCAACATGCTGAAACTTCTCGGTTCGTATGCACTCGCGAAACTGCTTGGCGGCGGGTTTCTACTTGCCGTAGTGATTTATTTCCTGCTGACGGCGCTCGGACGCTAGGGCGCGGGCATGGCGAAATCACAGGCACAAGCAGGGAAGAAGGGCGGCCAGCCGGTCGCCAGTAAAGAGAAGCCGCAGGGAACTGGATCCGTCGGCTCGCACAAGCCAGGTGGGGACGGTCGCGGGAACAAGAAGGTCCACGAGGACCACGACGACCGCAAAACCCGGAAGTAATAGATTGCCGATCGAGCGATTGCCCGATCGAACGATTGTCGATGAGCGATTGTCGATGAGCGATCGCCGATGAGCGATGGGCCGATTCATCGATGGCAGATGAACGATGCCCGATGAGCCGATGATCTGGTGGGCGGTAAGGGACTCGAACCCCTGACAGCCGGCGTGTAAAGCCGGTGCTCTACCAACTGAGCTAACCGCCCCCGCCTCCATTCTACGTGCAGTAAAAAGCCATTGACGACCAAATTGGTCGGATATAACGTTGATGAAACTGCGACTTGTCTCATTTTCATCACCATGCTGCGTCGAATCTTCTTCTGGCTCCATCTCACCGCCGGCGTCCTCGCCGGCGCTGTCATCCTGGTCATGTGCGTCACCGGCGTCCTCCTCACCTATGAAAAAGACGTGGTGGCCTGGGCGGACACGCGGCACTTCAGCGTCGCGGCCACTCCAGGGCCGCGCCTTGCGATCGACGAATTGGTTGCGCGGGCTCGCGCTGGAAGACCGGACCGACCCGCATCAGTGACGGTTCGAGCCGATCCCGCGAAGCCAACCGACGTGGGTTTCGGCGCTGCCGGCACCCTGTTCCTCGATCCCTACACCGGGGCGGTGCTCGGCCGCGAGAATCAGCAGGTCCGCGCGTTCTTCCGTTCGGTCACCGACTGGCATCGATGGCTGGCCCGCCCTCAAAGCAGTCGCACAACAGCGCGCGCGATCACCGGCGCCAGTAATCTCGTCTTCCTGTTCATCCTCCTCAGCGGCATCTACCTCTGGATCCCGAGAGTCTGGACCCGCGTGCAGTTCCGCAACGTCACCCTGTTCCGGCGTGGCTTGTCAGCCAAGGCGCGCGATTTCAACTGGCACAACGTCGCCGGTATCTGGGCGTCGATTCCGCTCGTGGTCATCGTTGTCAGCGGAGCAGTCATTTCCTATCCCTGGGTCGGCGACCATGTCTACCGAATGGCAGGCGAGGCACCACCGGCGCGCCGGGCAGCCGGGGCCGCGGCAGCACCAGCACCTGCGCCGCGCCAGAACCCCTTCAACGGGTCACTCGAAGCGATCTTTCAGACCGCGAAGGCGCATCGACCGGACTGGAAATCCATCAGCATGAGAATCGCTGTTGCGCCAGATGGAAGTATCCCGGTCAGCATCGACGCCGGCAGGGGAGGGCAGCCGCAGATGCGCGGCACGCTGACGGTGGACCGAGCGACGGCGGCTCCATTGAAGTACGAGGATTTCGCGTCGATGAGCGCTGGCCGCCGCGCCCGATCGTGGATGCGGTTTGCGCACACCGGCGAGGTGTACGGCTGGATCGGTCAGACCGCAGCCGGCCTGGCATCGCTGGCGGGCGCCTTACTGGTCTGGACCGGGATGGCGATGGCCCTCAGGCGCCTCTTCGCGCAGCTCAGGCGACGTGGTTCGGCAGAATCCTTGCGCCCTGCTGCCTGATCCCGATATAATCATCGCTTCGTCAAGTGCCCGCGGCACGAACCGTGGGCATCAGCGAGTAAGAATGGGGTCGTAGTTCAGTTGGTTAGAACGCCGGCCTGTCACGCCGGAGGCCGCGGGTTCGAGTCCCGTCGACCCCGCCACTCTCCCAGAACGCTCAGCTCCGGTTCATGCGAAGTGACAGTCGCATGAACGTCGCGACCGCCCACTCGGGATCGTCAATCAGTTGCTCGCGGCTGTTGCCCTGTGCGTGGCGACGACGATCCTGATCAAGATCGGCAAGATGAAGCACGCGTGGACGACCCTGGTGCTGCTTCAGCGGCGTTATGGGGCGAAAGATGCCGTTGCTCCACGAGGCTCCAAATGTGGAGTCGCCGTTCGCAGCGGCGGGTCCCGGGCGTCAATCCGCAACCGGAGGCTCCTTACGCTGAACGGCCAATCGTTCAAACGTGTCTACATGACGGCAATCCCAGGTCAGGCGGCGCGCCAACTTCTGTCCAGCTGCCATTGAGGCCCATCGCATAGCCGTCGCGTCCAGTGAGCGAACACGACGGGCGTCGCCACTCAAGCAAGTCACAGAGCCAAGTCATCTACAGCTCACGGTACGCTTCGCCGAACTGGTTCGCACGCAAGCACTTTCTGACAACCATCGGACATCTACAATCGAGCCTCAACGATCGTCGAGGCCTCGGGTCACAGGTTCGAGTCCTGCCGGGCGCGCCATCCGCCTGCGGGTACCCGCTCGCGTCCGAATGCACCGCCAGCTGCGGCGCGCCAATCTGTCCTTGTGAAATCTCAAGACCCCGTTGATACTTTCGAACTCTGTTCGGGAGAAGAACCGCGGAGTGGAGAGACGATGCGGGGACGTGCGTTCGATATGATCAATCCCACCCATAAGAGGTCGTATGTTTGCCGTTATCCGTCACTACCATTTCGACACGAAAGACAGCGTTGAGATCGACCGGCTCATCCAGAACGAGTTCGTGCCGATCATCAGCAAGGCCAAGGGTTTCGTCCGGTACTACTGGCTGGATACGGGGGCCGGTGAGGGCGCGTCTTTCGGCGTGTTCAAGGACAAAGCCGGCGCCGACGAATCGGTGCGGCTCGCGGCCGACTTCGTCCGGACGAAGATGGCGGCACTTCTGAGACAGAAGCCCGAGATTATCGAGGGACCGATCAAGGCGCACGACTGACGGCGCGTCGTCAGATCAGGAACTGCTCCTCCATCCACAGCATCCCCGGGGCGTTCGCCCTGGTGACGACCGCGCCGTCGATGACGATCTGCTTCGGGATCCCGAGGCCGTGCTTCGGCCCTCGCGCCGCGGCGGCGCCGGCGACGATGGCGCCGCCGTGAATCCGACAGGAGGAATTGCGGACCGTGGCGTGCATCCGGCCGTCGAGCACCGCCTGAATCGCAGGCGGCATCGCGTCCACGCCGCCAATCAGGATCTCCGTACGCCCGTGCGTTTTCATGACGCTGGCCGCGGCGAGCGCCATGTCGTCGTTGTGGAAGAACGCGGCATCGATCTTCGGGAACGTGTTGAGGTAAGTCTCCCAGAGCTGCGCCGTTTTCGCGACGTCCCAATCCGCCGAATCAGTCGCCAGGACCTCGACGTCAGGGAATCTGTCGATCACCGACTCGAATCCGCGCGCACGCCCTTGTGCGCCGGTATGCCCGAGCGCGCCCTGCGTCATGATGATCGTGCCCTGGTCGCCGATCGCGTGCACGAGCGCCTGTGTGACCGCGGCGCCCATGAACTCGTTGTCGGGAGCAAGAAACGTGAGGACGTCGAGTTGATCGAGCGGCGCAATCAGCGTGTCCATGTCAATCACAGGGATCCCCGCCTCGATCATCCTGGTGACGGGCTCGGTAATCGTGTTGATGTCCACCGCCTGGATGGCGACGAAGTCCCACTTGTCCGATGCGATCTCTTCGACCAACGCCAGCTGTCTCGTGGCCGAGAGCCCGGGGTCGAACCAGGTGACGTCGACGTCGAACATCCGGCCCCAGTACTCGGCTGCCTCTTTCCCTTGCGCGCACCAGCTGGCCTGCAATCCGATATTTGAGAACGCGGCGCGCAGGCGCCGCCGCGAGTGGCCTGCGCCGGCACCGCGCTCCGCGGCGGCGAGGAGGTTGACGCCTCCGAAGGCCGCAATGCCGGTGGCCGCTCCCGCCAGGTGAAATAAATCGCGTCTACCGGGCTGAAAACGAAAGTCCGGCTGCATGCGTCCTCAATTCCTGGCCGGGCTACGGCCTTCTGGTTTGCTCGCGCTTACCGCATGGAAGCGCAGATGACGGCGGCCTCTCCTCGCGAAGGGGCAAAGTGTCACCCGATGTCTCCAGAATAGACTGTTACGCGTGTCTCAGGAAGGACAGAGGATCGACGCCCGAGGCCGGACCGTCTGCCGGTCATTGGCGGCCGCGGCGGCCCTGCTCTGTCTCTGGCCCCCCGTAGTCTTCGCCCAGAACCGACCGTACCTGGTCGACCACTGGACGACCGATAACGGGCTGCCGCAGAACACCGTCAGGGCGATCGTGCAGACCCGTGACGGCTATCTGTGGCTGACGACATTCGATGGGCTGGCGCGCTTCGACGGCGTGCACTTCACCGTCTTCAATAAGAGCAACACTCCGGCGATCACCAATAACCGCTTCATCTCTCTTTACGAAGACAGAGACGGGACGCTGTGGGCTGGAGCTGACACGGGCGAAGTCGTGACCTACCGCGACGGAATCTTCGCCGCTCACGCAATGCCCGAGGCGACGCGAGGGCAGCCCGTCACATTCAGTCGGGACGCCCGTGACGAACTGATGGTCGTCACCGGCGGAGGTGCCTACTACGTGCGCGGGCAGGGGCCCGTTCCTGCGCCGTCACGCTATGCAGACACCAGATTGCTGCTCTACCGGGGCCCTTCCGGTACGCAGTGGACAATCGATGCACGTGGCGTACATCAGTCGAGAGAGGGACAGCAGGTTTCTTACCCGCTCACGTTTGATTGGGACGAGGGCTTGAACGGGCTGGGCGCGTACGAAGATGGTCAAGGAAACCTGTGGCTGGCTGACCTGTCCAGCGTCTACCGTCTGCGCGATGGCCGGATATCCCGCTATACGGAACGGGACGGATTGCCGCCGCGCACCTCGCTGCGCCCGCGATACCAGGATCCCGACGGTGGCGTCTGGTTCTCGCTCGGAGCCATGTTCCAGGATGCAACCGGGGTGGCGCGGTTCAAAGATGAGCGCTTCACGATCTACGCCAGCGAGGCCGGGCTGCCGGTGACGGTCTATCTCGACGCCATCGCAGATCGCGAAGGCTCCATCTGGATCGCGTCGACCAGTGGACTGTTCCGTCTGAAACGAAAACCGATCACCGTCTACTCGACAGTTGAAGGCCTGTCGCACAACGAGGTCTATCCGCTGCTGCAGACTCGCGATGGACGAATCACGGTTGGCACCATCCGCGGTCTCAGCGTCATCGCGGACGGTGCGGTCGTGCGCGATCCCCTGAACGATTTCAAGGAGGTCGTCCAATCCCTGTCGGAAGACCGGCAAGGGCGTTTGTGGATTGGCACGGCGACATCGCTCTACCGATACTGGAACGGGAAGGTCGAGGACGTGACGCCTCCACCGGTCAAGGGCACTTCGGTGTTGGCGATCCACGAGGACGGCATCGGCGGCATCTGGGTCGGCACGTCCCGGGGCCTCGTCAAACTCGAGGGTGACCGGGTCGTCGAACATTATTCGACGCGCAATGGCTTGCCGAGAGACGACGTCACAGTCATTCACGAGAGCATCGACGCCGCCGGACACAGCGTCCTGTGGATCGGCACCTCGGGCGGGCTCGCCAGGCTCGCGGACGGGCGATTCACCTCGTTCACGGCTGCCGACGGCCTGGCCGGCAATCGGGTGCGCACCATTTACGAAGACGCAGACGGCACGTTGTGGATCGGCACCTACGACGATGGGCTCAGCCGCTTTCGCGACGGCAAGTTCTTCAACTACCGGACGGAACAGGGACTCTACAACAACGGGGTTTTTCAGATCCTCGAAGATCGCCACGCAAATTTCTGGATCAGCAGCAACAGGGGCATCTATCGCGTCAGCCGCCGCGAATTGAATGAGATGGCCGACGGACGCCGCTCGCAGATCACCGCTGTCGCGTTCGGCAAGGCAGACGGCATGCTCAATTCGGAGTGCAACGGCGGAAGGCAGCCGGCCGGCCTGATCGCTCCTGATGGACGACTCTGGTTTCCGACGATGGGCGGCGTCGCCGTCGTCGATCCGGAAGCGGCGCCCGTGAATCCGCTGTCACCCCCTGTGTTGATCGAGTCGGTCATGGTCGAGCGTGCCGCGGTGCGATTCGGCGAGGGAGTGCGGGTCGGGCCTGGACAGCGTGATTTGGAGATCGCCTACACGGGACTCAGCCTGATCAAGCCGGATCAGGTCAGATTCAGATACAAGCTGGAAGGATTGAACAATGACTGGGTCGAGGCCGGGACACGGCGCGTCGCCTACTTTCCGTATCTCTCGCCAGGGACCTACACGTTTCGCGTCCTCGCCGCGAACAGCGA
>Ga0184628_10001865_pt1 | contig 10284 bp, 11 predicted proteins | sample PLM4_5_b1_FD_133149 | JGI IMG/M metagenome (GOLD analysis project Ga0184628, IMG submission 133149) | Groundwater sediment microbial communities from an aquifer in East River, Colorado, USA - PLM4_5_b1 | ecosystem: Environmental > Terrestrial > Soil > Riparian zone | place: USA: East River...
CATGCACGAGAATCCAGCCGGTAGGCCGGCCGGCACCGTCACGCCGGTTGTACTTCCGCCTATGTAGACCTGCTTACCGTTGTCCGCTGCAACCAACGTGTAGGACGCACCAAGGTTGATTTGGCTGCTAATCACCAACCCTTTGGTGCCAACCTCGGCCGAGCTCGCGCCGGCGGTCGTAACTGTGCCGTCTAGAAAATCGAAATTCCCGGAACTGTCGATATTGAAAGCGTAAGCATTGTTTGTGAAAAACTTTAGACCATGCGCGGAGTGCACGCCGAGTTGGCCGAACGGTCCCGCGGTGCTTAGCTGAAAGCTCGCGGTGATAGTGCCATCGTCTAGCGTCCAACGCGGACTCCCGCCGCTCGTCGTGATTTTTTGGTCCGCGCTCGTAAACACGTTAGCTTGCGCAAGCAACGCCACGATTGCGCTATTGACGAGAACGGAGGTGCCGGACGTGGTGAGGCCGGAGCCTAGCGAGAAATGAATTTCCGCGTTAGCGCTCTCGTCCCAACCCATGAGGCCATCCGCTCCGAAGTCCCCGAGCGCGGACAAGTCCTCGAGGATGGCGGCCGTACTCGAGACTGCAAGCGTGGTGCCGGTGAGAATCAAGCCGGCGCCGAGCGAAAGGAGGCCGAGCGCGTCCGCGCTATCGTCCCAAAAGAAAATGCGGTCCGCGGCAGGTTCCGCGAACGCGGAGAATTCCGTCAACAATCCTTTGCCGGCAAGGTCCGTTGCCGCGAGCGCGGCGGCAAAATTCAATTGCGTATGCGTCGCGGTGACTGCGCCGGTGATTGACGGAAAAGTGTTCTTAATTCCGAGCTTCAAATTTCGGATATGGTCGTCTCCGAAACTCTTGGGCTCTCCCGTGCCGAGCGGGTTGGCCGGGTTGAAATCGGAAATGTAGGTGACTGATTCAACCGGCATGCTAGTAGCCTCCGCCGCCGCCGAAGTCATACGCCGGCGCGGCGCCGGCGGAGAGCTTACGTGCGGTGGCCTCGTTCAATGCGTCAACCGCGTTGTCAAACGCCGCGAGCTCCTCGCCCGCGAGCTCCATGTTTTGAGTGAACCGATAGAGGTAGTGCAACGAACCGTGCATGTAAAGCGCCTCATGGTTCGTGAGAATGACGTTAGTGTCCGAGTCCCCGGAGAGCGCCGCGAACCGGCCGAAGTAATCGAGCTCGAGCTCCGCGTCCTCCGCCGGCACACCGCGCACCTCTATGCGCGTGCCAAGGTCGCAGTAGTAGAACGGACTTTGGTTGCCGCCGCGCATGCGAATCGCGTTTGGACCTTGCGGCACGAGCTCCACGTCATTGAGCGTGATGCGCCGGACAACGAGGATGCCGGACGGTGCGGTATAGATGCCGGTTTCCGTGTCCGCGCGGTCCGCGTCCGTCAACGTGGTGGTTGCATCCTGCTCCGAGCTCACAAGCCGGCGTGCAATCATTCCCTCGGCATTGCGGATAAACCGCGCCACCTTGCTCGAGAGGTTCGCGCGGTGCGCGTCCTCGAGCACGGCCGCCTTGAGCTCCGCGTATGTCACCGCGGTTGACTCGCGTAGAGCTTCACCACCGCGCCGCTCGAGTAGCTATTCCATTGAATGCGGTAGGTGAAGTAACCAGGGTCCGCCGCCACCACCGCGCTCGAGTCTCCCGTTTCGGCCGTGAGCGTGGCGTAAGGCTCAACCCACACGTTGGCGTTTTGGTCTGTGAAATTGGCCGAGTCCGCGATTGAGAATTGCACGTCCACGTTGAGCGTGCCGGTAATGTCGAGAAAGAATTTCGCACCGATAGCGGATTCGTAGTTGAGCTTTAGAGACGGACTGACAACCTCGTCCACAATTCCAACGTCGAACGTGTCGGAGCCCACGGTTGCAGAAAGCGCAATTGAGGTTACCGTTTTGAAATACTTGGCGCTCTCTTTCGTGGTGTTGTTCGGTAGCGCACCAAAGGACTCAACCTGCGAGTCCCCGTCCGCGTCCGTGCCGGTAATGGTTGCAGAGCTCCCGCTCTCGTCCGTCGTGGTGGTGAAAATCAATTGATGCGCGAGGCCGTCGCTTGTGGCGTAGGCCGGAGCGAACGGACCGGCGCCGGTAAGATCGTTGCCAACGATATCCGCGTCCTCGTCCGCCGGCGTCTCCGTGGTAACGCGGAGAAACGGTCCCGGAATTTGTTGCGCGTGGAGCTCGAGCGCAAACAGGAGCGCGAGAGAGGCCAGAGCAACCCTAAGCGTTTGCATTGTCGTCGTCCTCTGCCGGTGTATGAGCCGGCGGTTTGATGATAAGGCCGCGCGGCCGATCGCCACCGACAACGCGCTTGCGCACGCGGTAGGGCTCGGAGGCCGCGGAGGCGTGAAACTCTTTCATTGCGAGGTCATGCGCGTTCGTGCCGGACTTGCCGTCGAGTCCGGGAAACAGCGCATTCAATACCGGGAGGTCCACCACCGGAATGCGGCACATATGCTCCGCAAACGGTGCGTGGCGCGTAATGATGCGACCCTCGCGAGCGTGTTGCACGCTCTCGAGAATCGCTTGTCTCTCTGCCATGACGGCACGGCCGCGGAGGCTCATTTGTCGTCCTTTCTCCGTCTCTCGTTTCGAGCTCGGCGCACGTGAATTCCCATTGCCAAACAGGCCGCGAGAATCGAGAGCGTTAGCGAAATCGTCGTGAGCACTTGGTTGAACTGAGAAAGAGAAATGCCGGCGACGCAAGCGCCGCCGGCAACAATCGCGCAAATGTCCTCAAGGACTTTCACGCTCTCTAGGTTGCGGTAACCGTCGAGGCCGGGTTGATATCGTGAATGACGAACTGTGCGCGCTCGAGTTTGCATTTGAGCGTGTAGTCCACCGAGAGTTGCCGCCGGTGCGAGAGGCCGAGCTTGGCCAACGCCTCCACCTTGCAGCTGTGGAGGTATGCAACCGCGAGGTAATCGAGGTCCAGACCGAAAACCGCCGCCGCCGCCGTGGTGCCGGTGTCCGTGCTTTCGTAAGTCTGTTGCAACCGGTTCGGCACAATTTTCATTGTGAAACCGAAGTCCGTTCGGAACGTGTCAATGTAGCCTTGCGAGGTCTGGTCCACTCCGCCGCCGGAGCCTTGCACGTTGGCCGTGGGAATCGCGGCGTATGTCGTGGTGAACAGGAACCGCGCGAGGCGCTTGGTGACACCTGGAACGCTCATGAGGACGGTGTTGTTGGCGCCGTCCGTGTAACAACCCTCGATTTGGTCCGCGATGAGCTCCCACGTGAGAGCGCGCCGAGCTCCCGGCGTAAAGGCCGTGACGAGCTTCGTGGACTGGAAACCGCCGCCGGAGCCGGCCGCGCTCACGTGAGACGTGAGCCACGCGCCGAGGCCGGCGGTTTGGCCGGCCGTGCTCGAGTTGTCGTCTCGCACGCTCGCTTGATTCGAGAGGACGATACCCTCCACGTCCCGGCGGAGCGCTTGCAATTTGCGCATCGTCCGGTAGGCCATGGTTTCACCAATTGCGATGGTGTCCACGTTCTGTGCACGCTCGGTCACATACACGTATTTCGCGGAAATTTGCGTGTAGTTGCCAACGCGCGCGAGAGCGCCGGCCGTGGTTGCAGTTGCCGGCGCGTCCGCGCCGGAAACAATTTTGTTGGTGATATCGACGGCCTCGAGCTCGTCCTCCACCCATTCCGTGTAATCGGCCTTGCACGTGTCCGTGCCAACCATGTCCAAGAACGGTGTCGGAATTTCCGAACAGTCCTGGATCTGTTGGAGCACGTCCTCCTTGATGAGGCCGCCAACGGCCACGTCCTTGAGGTCCTTGGCGTCCAAGTAGTCCGCCGGCGCGGCGTTCCAGACGAGAGGCGAGAGGCCGCGGTATGCGGCAACGATGTGAAGCAAATACATGGCGAATTTCTCCGTTAGTCGGTAAGTAGGGACTCCAATCCTTGCCTACCTCGCGCGGTTTTCTGACCGCTCGCGTTCTTGCTCGGAGCCTTGCCGGCCGGCTTCGCCTTGCTCGGCGTATCGGGAGAGACTTTCTCCACGGCCTCCAAGGCCGCGCGTACTCGTTTCTCCCGGCGCCATGCGTCGCGCATCATGTTCAGCGCGCGGTGGTCGTGCACCGTTCTCAGGTAGTCCACGGGATAGCCGTAGCGCGTCAGAAACTCGGCCATGCCGCCGAGCTCCTCTGTCATTTTCGCTTCGTCTCTCCATTCGGGAATCACCTGTAACGTGCGTGCACGCTCACGCTTGACGTTTGCCTCCACCTTGTCCCGGACTTTCTCCATGACTCCCGGCGCGAGTTTGTCGCGCGGTATCGCGGAGAGGAGCTCCCGGAGCTCGGCGTTGCCGCGTACTAGGTCCGCGTTCTGTTGCGAGCGTTCTTCTTCCCACTTGAGTTGAGCAACCGAAAACTCCGAGCGCTTACCGTAGTGGTCCTTGAGTTGCTCCACCGTGACCGGACTCCCGTCCGCCGCGGTGGCCACCTCAAGTTTGTAGAGCTCGGTTTCCTCAACGCCGGCCAATGCCGCAAGGTCGTTGAAGCGTTTCGGCTTGGACTTACGGCTCCCGCCATCCTCGCCGGTGTCCGATCCCTCGGACGTGTCGTCGCTATCGGCCGGCGTGTCGCGGAGCAAGTCCGCGAACATTTCGGCCTTTGACTTTTGAGGTTTGGAATCAGGGCTCCCGCCCGATTCTCCAGGTGGCGGGCTCCCGCTCGCCGGTTCCTGATTCGCGGAGCTCCCGCTCGGCGTTTGGTTGGAGCTCGAGGCCGTCCCCGGCCGTGAGCCGTTCGCATTCTGCATTGACAAACTCTCCTAAAGCAACTATGGCCGCATGCAACACGTGTTGGCGCTCCCGCGCCTCGAGCGTGGCCGCGGATTGCCATTGCTCGTAACACTCAACCTTTAGCTCCTCGAGGAGCTCAGGCAGCAACCGGCTCCGCCGGAGTATCGCTGCTTCCTTTTTCTGCTCCTCGAGCTCCATCGTTCGCGCCATCGTCCTCGTCCTCGTTTGGTTGTTGCTTCGCCTTTAGGAGCTCGGTGGTGGCGTGGCCGACTAGCTTGGCCTCCTCTACCTCCACGTCCATCACCTTGGCCCAATATTTGAATTGGCGGTCCGCGTCTCCGGCGTACTTCTCCACGGCCGTCCGGAGTTGCTCGAGGCCAATCGCTTGGCGCATGAGCATTTGCTTTTGCTCCTCCATTTGCTTTGCCTGTTTGCGTTTCCCGTCGAGAGCCGTTTGCGATTCCTTGCTCGCCGGGTTGCGGAAATACTGCTCCGGGAATGGCACCTCCGCGACGCGCGCCCAATCCATAAGCGCTTTGAAAAATCCGTCCAGATAGACGAGCACCTCGTCCATGCCCTTTTCCGCGAGCATGACTTGCCAATCAATCAATTTCGCGATTGCATTCTGCAACCGCGCGCGTTCTCCCGGACTCATTCCCGGTTTGACCGCGACGCACAAACGCTCCGCCCACTTGGCCGGCACGTTCTGCCATTGAATGCTCGCCTGAATTGGTGAAGCCTCGTTCCAACCCTCTCGCAAGGTTGCATGCGCGAGGAGCCACGTGTTGCGGATTAGCGTTTGCGCAATGTTGCGTGTCATGAGCGCCGCGAGTTGCTCCATGACGGAGTAAACGCGGTCCACACCCTCCGAGCCCATGCGCTCGTTGAGTTGCATGTTGCCGCTCGCCATGTCGAGCGCGGCGCCTCCCATCTCGGAGCGCTCGGCCTTTACCTCTCGGATATTCTCGAGCACGTTGGCCGAGGTGTCCGGAATGGAGAACGCGGTCACGGCCATGCGCACGTCCGACACCATGCGGCGGTTGACGCGAATGTTGCCGTTGACGCGGCCGTCCGCGAGGTCGTCCGGGTTGACCGCACCGTCCAACGTAGCGGTGCGGTTTTTGATCGCACTGTTTAGACCATCGAACAACACGCGCTCGAGCGCGGTGTGTTTGTCTTGCGTCTGTTTTAGTTTGTCGTGCAAATCAATACCGGTGAGCCGGTGTTGATTCAGGAGCACCACGCCGGCGGCATACGGCACGAGGTTGACCGGCACGTCCGCGAGGAGCTCGCTGTCACGGTACGCGAGCGACATGCGCCGGCGCTCCGCAATGCCGTCTCCGTCTCCGTCGTGGAGGACGTAGATTTCGTACCACTCGATTTGCTCGAGAGACTTGTCTATCGGCCGCGGACCAATCGCGGCCTCGGAGGCCGGGTTGCGCGCGGCACCGGTGAGCGTGGAGCCGGTGGTCCGCGTCGCGGTGAGTTTGTCCACCTTGGCGGCCGGGAATCCTAGCGCTTTCATTTCCGCGCGCGTGTCAATGTGGCGCTCGGCGCAAATCGGAATTTCTTGGAGGTCGTGCGAGTCCCAATCCTTGGGATAGAGGAAATTCTCGAGCGCAACCGCCTCGCACCGGAAGCGCTTAACGGTGCGTTGACACCGGAGGCTTAGGAGCCCTTTCTCCGGTGTCCACTTGTTGAGCATTTTGCACGTGGCGTCCGGACGGTCCGTGAGCTCTGCAACCGCCTCCGCGCTCTTTACGTTGGCGTAGGTTTCGTACCTCACCACCTTGCGCGTCTCTATCCACGTTTTCATGATTCCATTGCGGAGTTGGAGCGCGTCCTTGATTGCGCTCGAGAGTTGGACCCAACCGTTATTTGCTTCCATCACGAAGTAAGTAACCGTGTCCGTCTCGAGCGCGGCTTGCTCCTTGTCCGCGGCACCAAGCGGACGATAGTCCACAACGCGCGTGGACGTGGACGTTAGGCCGTCCATCATTTGCGCGAGATTGGCCTCAACCATGGCGGACTCGTCACCGGCCACCACGCGCGAGCGTCCCGGCACCTCGTCACCGCGTGCACGTTGAAAGTAGTAGTTCAGCGATTCCGTGCGGTGTTTCGAGAGCTCGTCACCCTCGAAGCCGGCGCAATTCTGTAGCTGATTTTTCAGCGATTGAACGAGGTCCGTGTTGTCCTTCACGGTTGCTTGGCCTTTTTCGCCGCGCGACGCGCGCGGAGTTTTGACACGAATTGCGAGAGCGCCACCATGGCCGTCTGAATCACCACGCCGGCCAAGAGTTGCGAGGCACTGTCCACCGTGAGTTGCCCTTGCGTGAGCGCCGGCACGTCAACGGCCGTTGCCGTGATGGCGCCTCCAATCGCTTGCGCGGTGTGAATCGCGAGGCGCGTTGTGAGCTCTGCTTTGACCCATGCCGGTATTTTCATATGACCGCCCTGTCCGAGAGTGAATAGTCCGTTGCCTTGCTCCATTTCGCGGTTGGAGCTCCGCGCCAGTCCCACGCGGCGTAATGCTCCACCGCTCGAGCCAAATACTGTTCGTGCGTGCCTAGGACGTTCATGGTGAATACGTCCGCGTGCGACGCGAGCTCCTTTACTCGGTAGCCGTTCAAGCTATCCACGAGGTCCGCGTTGTTGCCGTCCGGAGCCCACGGCCGCGCGCTGGTGTCAATGTGCAACCGCGCGAGAAATCGTTGCGTTAGCATCATGCGCCGGTTGTTCTCGAGCTCCGGCGCGTGCTCGGTGTTCAGGAGTCGCAAGTCTGTGAACGCGAGCTCCCATATACGCGGATCATGCTCCGGCGGTAGCACGTGCTCCGAGGTCCGCCACGGAAACACCTCGCGAGTTTCTGCGATGCAATCCGCGAGCGGCTCAAACATCCATGACCGCGAGCCGATTGCAAAATGCTCGTTGCCGTCGCATTGGAAGAACACAACGGACACGTTAACCGGCGCAAACTCCAACGCCCATGCCGCGGACACGGGGAAACTCGCGTCATAGCCCACCCTCCTCATGCGCGACCCTCGGCCAACATGGAGGCAACGGCCTTGCCGTAAACGCTTCCCGGCAACGAGGCCATTGGGTTGCAGAAAAATTCTTCTTGGATAAGCGCGTCCGCTCGAGCGGCGCCATGCAACGCAATCAAACTCTCACGCTCGGCCTCCACGTCCACCATGGAGACAACCGGCGTGCCGTCCGCGCGCGTGGTGTCGCGAATAGTTCGCACGTCAACATACCAGTCCTTGGACGGTGCCAAGCGCTTGACCATCTGGTAAGCGTGGTTGCGTCCGCGGTATGTCGTGATGAATGCCGCCCAACCGCCGTTTTCCAACAGTATCGGCATGATGTATGGCCACGCGCGCGGATCGCACAAGGCCCACTCGGAGAACAACACGCCGAGCACGTTGGAGCCAACGAGGCGGTCGTATTTGTCCGAGCCGAGTAGCTGGTAGGTGCTCCCGTTGCGGAAGCGCATGAACATGTTTCGGTTCTCAACCTCCGCGCGCATTGCGAGCGGAAAGACGAGCTCGAGGAGGCGCGTTTTGGTTTGAGGGTCCACCCCGTTCCAAATCGCGCGCTCGGCTTGAATGTGCAACGGGTAGAGGTGCCAGTAGGAACCAACGCGCTCGTCCGCCTCCTTGCGCACGAGCTCGAGGCCGGTGCGGTCCTTGCCGCCGCGCCGGTGCCAAATCAGGAGAAACCGGTCGCACGCTTCACCGGCCGCCCACCCATTGGAGCCACCGAGGGTAACGTCCGGACCGCCGCGAGGCGGCACGTAGAGGCCGGAGCGCGCGTCAAAAATGCACCGCTGATAGTCGCGCGGTCCCCATGCCTGAGGAGGTATGGCCGGGAGCGCCGGCGGTTTCTTTTTTGGCCGTTTGGCTGTCATGGGTTGACGCGGCGACCGAGCTCGAGGAGACAACCACCCCGGGAGGAAACCAGGCACCTCGAGCCGGCCGCGCGCGGCACGGTTTTAGCACTCTTGCGCGGACTTTACAAAATTTGGAAACTCTCCCGCCACACAAGCCCTTGTGTGCATGTTCCACGTGGAACGCTATTAGTGGGGGATTCGATTGTCCATTCAACATGTTGGCGCCGTCCTGTATCACATGCCGGAGCTCCGCGAGGCGTCCGCCGCGTTCGCTCTCGCGGCAATCTCGGACTCGGCGGACCGCGCTAGCGGTTGGTCGTTCCATATCACGCTTGCCGCCATTGCCTCCGCCGCGCGGCTCAAGGTCCGCGCCACGCAATACGCGCTCCGCGAGCTCGAGCGCCGTGGCTATCTCCGCTCGGAAGGCTCACCGGGACGAGCTCGGCGCTACCGGTTGTTGTTCGACACCACCGGGAAACGTAGGCCGGAGGCCGAGCTCTACGCCACCCCTGCACCACGTGCACCGGTGGCCAAGGACACCCCGGCACCACGTGCACCGAGGGGTGCACCACGTGCACCCTCCGGTGCACCAAAAGCCACCCCCCCTAATAACCCCCTAATAGGTTCTTCCGTCCTTTCTCCGTCCCCTATCCAAAGAGCGTTTAGAAAAACGCCGACAAAAAAGATGCCGGACGGAGACGCGCCTCGAGACCTGAGCTCGGAGAAGCAACGGCAATTGGCGGAGCTCCGCAAACGAGCAACGCCATGAGGTGGACGGAGGCCGAGCTCGAGGCATTCGAGCGCCGCAACGGGTTGGCTCCGCCGGCGCCGGCGCCTCGAGCTCGAGCTCCTCGAGCTCCGGCCGAACCGTCGAAGCTCGAGCAAATGTTGTTAGGTCACCTAACGGTTATGCAACTAAAGCCGGTTGCACAATTCAAATTCCACCCCGAGCGAAAATGGAGGTTTGACGTGGCATTCCCGGACGTGCTCGTTGCGGTGGACGTGGACGGTGGAATATTCGCGGCGGAGAACGGAGAGGAGGCGGGACGGCACGCGCGCGGTGCCGGAATCATGGCGGGTTTTGAAAAAAGGAATGCGGCGGCCGAGCTCGGATGGTGTGTCCTTTGCTACGGTCCGCCGCAAATCCGCTCCGGTGAATCAGCCCTCCAAATTGAGCGCGTTGTTACCGCGCGGCGTGGTGGTGTCCTCGTCTCCGGTGTGGACGGAGCCGTCGAGGAGACTCTCCAAAAGCATCACGCGCGCGAGAATGGCGGCCGTCTCCGCGGATAGGTTGACGCGGCCGGCTTTCCAATTGCGCTCCACCGATTGGACGAGCTCGAGCTTTTCACGCTTGAGCACCTTGCGAACGGTTGCAACCTCAATGGTTTTCATGACAGTTTTTCTCCTTGCGTGTTTTCTGCAACCGGAATCATTTCCGTAGAGCCGGCAATTACCGTCACCGGAACACGGTCCACCGCGTTGAACACGAACGCCGCGAGCATGGACTCAAACTCGCGGCCACGCGCGGCCTCCGGAATGTTTTGCAAGTGTTGACGCGCGGCCACGCCGAGCACCACGCCGAGGCCGGCCGCGTCGCACGTGGCGTCAATTTCAACCTCCGTCGATTCGCCACCGTCCAGG
>Ga0184628_10001866_pt1 | contig 10282 bp, 13 predicted proteins | sample PLM4_5_b1_FD_133149 | JGI IMG/M metagenome (GOLD analysis project Ga0184628, IMG submission 133149) | Groundwater sediment microbial communities from an aquifer in East River, Colorado, USA - PLM4_5_b1 | ecosystem: Environmental > Terrestrial > Soil > Riparian zone | place: USA: East River...
TAGCAGCTGTAACCTTAATTGGTGCTGTTAAATCAGGCTCAACCATCTTAGGCATTGGATCAAACTCCTCTTTCTTCTCAATAATACCAGCTTCTTTAGCCTCTTCAATAGACATTGCTGCCTCTTGCTTATAATTAGCTCTTAAATCTGCTAAATCATCAAACTCTTGAGCATCATCCTTATGAATGATGTCAATATGTAGCTTATATTCAGCATGCTCAAGCTTACCAACTATTTTATTCATATTCAACATATCAACTACCTCATCAGCATGTTGATATATTCTACGCTTACCTGTAATGTCAGATATAAATCCTCCATCAAGTTTCTCTAATGACAATCTTAATGATTGTGACTTTGATACATTGGTATCTTCTGTGTTGTTTAAAATGTTTTCCATTTCTTTTGATTATTTAGTTGTTGGGGTTAAATTTTAATCTTGCTTAGCATCAGTCTCTTAAGATGAAATATATCTAATTGATAATTTACCTCTTCATCTATGTTGCTCACTAATATAGCAATATTGAAGAAAAACTCCAATATCTTATATATTATGAACCCTGCTACTATGTTTAGTATTATTAAATTAATGATTAAATGTCTCACGATTTATTTGGTTTGTAGATTAATAATAATGAATGTGCTAATCGTATTAATGCCATTGGCACCAAGAATATGCAATAATTTCTGAATGCAGACTCTGATACCTGATAGCAAAGTATGCCTATTACAACCAGTAATAAGCATACAAATGCTAACAGAAACCTAACGAGCATTAGGGATCGCATCAATTAATTCTTCACTTGGATAAACTCCTTCTTCAACTATCAATAGCTTAAAATAGAATGTATCACATGTAATACCATCACTCTGTAATGATGAATAACAATGAAATGTAAAACCATTTCTTGTTACTTCCATCACCTCACAATCATGCAAAGGAGTATAATATTTAGGCTTTAATCCACCTAAATCACCCATTTGCATAAAGAACTCTTTCTTATCAATAACAATGATATCCTCATTGAAATGAATATACTTAGCTAATAACTCACTTTTCTTCATAATACATCTAATTTAACGTCAATATGACTAAAAGCATCATCAATAACAAATTCAACACTCATGCTGTGTCTGGCTCTCAATACAACCAACATCTCAGCACCTTTCTCTTGAATAGCATCTAAGAACTCTTGTTCTGTGCATTCAAACTCCAATTGACTCTCATGGTATAGATAATTTAATATCTCCATTGTATCTTCAGGAACAATTCTCTGTTCAATAACTCTCCAGACAATACCCATTGGCTGTAAACACCAATAGATAGTTCTGTCTGAAAATGTAATCTTATAAAATATATTATACATAATACTAAAATTTATTAATTATTGCATCTGCTCTAAGATCAATATCTATTCTATCTCCATTATCTAAATAAAGAAAATATAAAACATTACCTCTATGAAAATAATAATTAGTCTGATGAATATCTCTCGCCTTAAGGTAATCTAATACTTCAGAACATAATAATTTATGTGCTATTTCCTCTGTTACAGTAGATGGTAATGCAACTTCTTGATGATATGTTATATACATAATGCTATAATATTTTGTTGTTTTTTTAATGTTGTTCTCTTTTTTGATACCCTTTTTGATCTCATGTGCATATCTCCACATTTATTTCGTCCTCATTTGCTGTTCAAATCATGATATAAAGAGGCCAAACAGCTAATTTGACCTCCAAATACCTCAAACAACACAATCAAACAATGCATAGGAACTAATTCCTACACAAATTTCTTTGCATTATTCGCAATGCAACTTTTAAATACTCGAAGAAAAGTTTTCTTTCATTATACCCTTCTCAGTGAATCACTCAATCTATTGCGAATTCTGCAATATTCTTACAAAGCGCAATCACTCTAGTAAACAATAAAGGATAAGAGTTCCCCACCCATAGATATAAATGGTTATATCCCACCCTCATATATGCAATGTTATTGCAGGCTAAAAGCCTGCAAGAACATCAACATAATCCTGAGCAACTTGAGCACCCATTTTGGAAATTCCACTGGTTGGTGCTTGTAAGCGCAATACTCCTTCAGCAATTAAGTTACCAGTAGTAGTATCCATTAAATCCATTTCTACTACATCACAACCAATTAATTGTAACTTAACTATCTTACCTGTTCTGTACATATCATCTAATTTCTTAGATAGTACTACAGTTAATGTCTTTGTTGCATCCTCTTTATCATAGAATACAAATGTTGCTTTTTTACCAACATTACTGTCTTGAAATCTAAAATCATAACCATTGAATACATCAACTAACTTTCCTAAGTTAACTGCTTTGTAATCTCCATTGGTACTCTCGAATTTTGCAAATTTTGATGCGATTGCTGTGCTCATAATAATTTGTTTTAAAGTTAAGGGGGAATACCCCAATTATTTTTTTTATGGGTGGAGTTGCAATTGGAGGTAGCCTATACCCACACTCACATCTTCCAAAAAAAATTTAAAAAAAAAAAAAAATAATCAGCATGATTATTACTACCTTTGTACTAATCAATTACATTATGGAAACAATGACCATTCAGAAACTAGCAAAGAGCTCCACCAACAGGTTGGAGTTAGCGCAACAATACTATTCCCTGATTTCAGCCTTGAACTCCTTGTTCTTGACAGAAAGGGAGATACAGTTGATTGCCTTCTCTGCTGTCAGAGGTAGTATTTCATACGCTACTGTGAGAGAGGATTTTTGTAGTTTATACTCATCATCCTTCCCTACTATAAACAATATTGTGTCCAAGCTTAAGCGCACTGGCATCCTGGTTAAAGTAGGCAAACAGATAGTTGTGAATCCACGCATTGCTCTTGATTTCTCAAAGCCATTAATTCTACAGATAACGTTAACATTAAACAATGAACATTCCAATGGAGAAACCAATGAGCATGCCTCTGAAAGAGCATCTTATCAAAAAACTGAGTCTAAAGTTGAACATCTCTGAGAAAATAATTGGTACAGTTATTACTGATCAATTCACAGAAGCGTTTAGAGCAACAAGTACACATAACAGTATTGAGCTCAGTGGTTTTGGTAAGTTCGTGTTTAATCAAAAAAAGGCCCATCAACAGATGGTAAAATATCAGGAGCAAAAGGCTGTGTATGAGAATGCCCTTCTTGTCCTACCAGATGAGGAGAAAAAGAACACAGTCCTGCGCCTGAACACAGTACTAAAGAATATAGAACACCTTAAACCAAAACTAAAATGAGTATAAAGCAGATTTTCGAGGGGTGGCGAAATCATTTGCTCCCTTCTCAGTATCTTGAGGAGAAAATAACTGAAGTGTCTGAACAAAGGTTGAAAACATGTAGAGCATGTCCTTTTAACAGCAATAATGCTAAAGCAGATGGAACTTATCATTCCTTTAGAAGAGATGAACATTGCATTGATTGTGGATGTCCCCTGATTACTAAAACTAAATGTCTCACATGTGAATGTCCACAGCATAAGTGGGGCCCAGAGTTAACTCCTGAACAGGAAAAAATTATTAATGATGAGACGAACATTTAAAATTGAAAAGCTTCCTTTGGATACGTTAATAAATCTTCTGATTGAGCTGTATGAAAAAGGAATAGATTATGTAGATTTGTTTTCTAATAATGATGATCCCCATCAGGACAAACTCATTATACAGACAAAAGACAGCTACATAAATCCCCAGTTTATAAAGGATGGCTTCAGGCCTGACATTCTGGACAATGGAGATGATGAAGATATTGATGATGATGACGATGATGATGATGAACCACCAAAACGTACTCCATCAATTGAGACCCAAAGATTAACTGATGACGACATTGAAAAATTACTATAATGAGAAATCCTGTATATGCTGAAACTATCAGCAAGGCTATAATGCAATTACATAAAGACTTCCCTGGCTTACCAATTGGTGAGCACATAGCTAATGCTTTACAGGGAATGGATGTTTACAACATCAGCGATAAAGATTTTGCTAAACTATTAACTGAGTACTGGGCTACTCTACAGCTGGATGACTATTACACTCATCCAGAACCTAACCCAGACGAATATAATGAATGACCCTTCTAAATATGAACTTTTACAGGCTATGGCTTCCAGAAGGAGAGAAATGGAAGATATAGGGAAACTTGTAGAAAATTTGGAAGAAAAAATAAAACAACTGAAGGAAAAAAGGGAAGAGTTGAAAAGTCTCAATTTCCTGGATAACATCCTTCTCAAAGAACTATATAATGGCACTGACTAAAAAAACTTTCATCAATACAGAGCTTGATTGGGCTGAAGCACAGCTGAGCACATGGAGACAGTACATTGATGATAATCCTCTTCATGAGTTGACAGACAGGATTGAGTACAAGGAGCTCGCTAAAGGTGGGACTATTCCTATGGTGATCGCCTCAATAGAGGCCCAAGGTAAGTTTCTCCAGGAGACCATGAAGAATTATCTAGCCCTATTAGAGGTGGTGGATAAACTGAGAGAAAAAGAAAACGCTATAAAGGAAGCAAGAGGCGCAAGCACTGTTCCCCATAGAATGCAAACACCTGAATAATGGAAATTAAGAGCACAGAGTTCTTCAAGAACTTAAAAAGTCTCCCACCACCAGGAACTCAGGAGTTTCATGACCTGATAAAGTGGGAAGAAGAAAAAATAAAGGGAGGTGTCACAATCAATGGAGTTTATTTCTCTGGCTGGTTGTATTGGCACCTCAATCATTGGTGGATACGTATAGATGAAAAGGATAGACATGGAAATGATGTGAGGGTGACCTCACTACCAGAATTGCGTGATAATGAGTGGATACGAGCTGAAATCCTTGAGGCCTGCAAAGTTGAGAAAGAAGGATACATGGAGGTGGGTGGAAGACAAGGAGGTAAATCAGAAATGGAAGCCTCCTACTTTGGAATGAACGCAACGCTCTTTGAAAACACACAGAATGTAATCATATGTGGTAATGACTATGATTTATCCTTATTAAAGGACAAGGTTGACTTTGGAATGAAGAACCTTTGGAAAGGAATAGCTATCCCACGTCTGGATAAAACCTGGCGCTCCAACCAAATACGCTTGGGATACAAAAAACCTGATGGGGAGGATGCAATTTGGAGCTACATTGTTATTCGTAATGCTAAGGATGGTAATGTAACAGAGGTGGCAGCAGGTACTACAGCCAAGTCCTTGATAATGGATGAGGTTGGAAAATATCCCTTTGCAGCAACATTTAAAGCAGGGGAACCTGCAATAAAAGGATCTAATGGCTGGAGAGCTGTTCCTATACTAGTAGGAACTGGGGGATCTTTTGACAGGGGCCAAGATGCTGAGAACTTCTTCTATAATCCTCGTGCTAACAACTTCCATGCATGCGTAGATCCTGTTAGTGGTAAGGAAACTGGATTGTTCCTCTCTGGTGTGTATCGTCAGGATTGCAAAATAGAAACCACTTTAGCAGACTGGTTAATTAAAGAAAGAGGTTTGATATTGCCTAAGGATTCAGACCTATATAATATTAAAATAAAAGCAGCTGATAAAGCTAAAGCAACTGCTTTAATAGAAAAAGAAAGACTCGCAGCAAAACTAAACCCAGATAGAACCATCTACCTGAAACAAATAATGTATTATCCACTTATTGTGGAAGAGTGTTTTTTGTCTTCATCTGAGAACATCTTCGATATCGAAGGAGCTAAGAGACAGAAAACAAGATTACAGGAGGCAGCGCACTCAGGTACTCCTGTAATTTTATATGATGATGGAGAAGGAGTGAAACATGATTTCACAGACAAGGAACCTATAACAAATTTTCCAACCAAAAAAGATGACAACAAAGATGCACCAATTATTATATATGAATTTCCTATTGAGGATCCTCCATATGGGCTCTATGTGGCTGGAGTCGATCCATATAGACAAGGGAAGGCTGCGTATAGTAGTTCCCTTGGGGTGGTCTACATCTATAAAAGGATGCACTCCATTAGTGGAGAGAAATATCAAGATATGTTTGTGGCGTCGTATTGTGCGAGACCAGATAGAAAAGAGGTCTGGGAAGACCAGGCTAGACTATTGATTAAATTCTATAATGCCAGAGCACTAGTAGAAAATGATGAAATTTCTTTCATTGACTACATGATTGCCAAGGGTGATGCGAGATACTTAGAACGCCAGCCTATATGGTTGCAAGAGATAGTGCCAAACACCACTGTTAAAAGAGATTATGGTATCCATAGGTCAGCTGAGAAAATTAGATTATTTTTGCATGGATGTTTGAAGAAGTATTCAGAGGAAGTGCTTGTGCGTGAGCACACACTTGCTGAAGATGGAGAAATAGCGCCAGCATTGAAAGGTATGACTAAGATATTTGACCCATTACTTCTTGATGAGATGATGGCTTATAATGATGAGGGTAACTTTGATAGAATTATAGCAGCTGAGCTAGCAATAGCATTGGACATGAAACTTGACCCAATTATGGGAGCAATAGGCAGCGAGGGTGATGTAAGAGTCAGGGCCATGTATGCCAAAGACAAACCACAGAGAAAACTGTTTTCTGCTAATAGAAATATGTTTACCAGTAACAATAAATTATTTAAGTAATGGCAATAATCAGATATACAAAAGATGCTACCATCAGGTATGCCTACTTAAACATATTCCCTGACCAGTTTAAAACTGACAAGGAGAAAAAGGATGAGAGTTGGATAAAGAATACAATGGATTACTTTGCCAACAAAGCCTATGCTGAGTATGTTAAGAATAGAGACACATTCGTGTCCAATTATGACTTGATGAAAGGGATTCTTAGACCAGAAGACTTTTATCAAGAGCCAGATGTCAAAAGTTTCACAGACATCCTAGAAAAAGACATGGAGCTTCCAAAGTATGTGAAACATTACTCCATTGTAACCACTCCTATCAATGAACTGACTGGAGAACTTACTAAAAGACCAGATACCTTTAGAATCAAAGCTTTTGATGATGAGAGCAAAGCTGAAGAGCTGGCATACAAAACTCAAATATTGCAAGACTATATTCTTCAAGAAGCCAGACAGAAACTCATTCAGCACGCTGTAGAACAGGGAATTGAAATTGTTCCTGAAGAAATAGAACAGAAAACTATGGAAATGGTACAGGAAGAACTCTTGGACTATACTTCTATGGCTGAGAAGTGGGCAAACCATGTGCTTACATGCACTAAAGCAGACTTTAACCTTAAAGAGAAATCAGAAGATGCCTTTAGGGATTTGATGATTGCCAACAGACAATACTACCACATCTATGAGGACAACTCTAAAGTAGGATACAACATTGAGGTTGCCAATCCTAAAAATGTATGGTGGCTTTCAACCCCTGACCTGAAATGGACGAGTGATCCTACAGGCAGAGCGCATGGCGCTTATGCTGCTGGAACTGTACATGTAATGGAACTTTCTGAAATTATTGAGTCCATTCCAGATATTACCAAAGAAGAGATTGACCACTTACGTTCCAGCCTACAAGACTATGGACTTATCAATGTTAGAGAATCTAACTTAGGGAACCCTAATGCTGTTCCAGGAATTGATTCTGTGATGTATGATACCTTTGATCCTTTAGTTCTTCAGACTAGAATGCTGATTGAGTCAGAAATGAAGGAAAACAATGATGGATTAAGAGATTTCTTAGGTTTAACTTCCAATGTTTCATCTTTTGGTTACAAATATGTGGTTGTGAGATCATATTGGATTGGTAAAAAGAAAATTGGAAAGCTTGTATATGAAGATGAGTTCCAACAATTACAATCTATATTGGTTGATGAACACTATAAATCAGGAACAATTCCAACTCAGGTTTCCCTAGAGTGGGGATGGATCAATGAATGGATGCAAGGAACCAAAATTGGTCCAGACATCTACTTTGTTAAACCATTCAAGATGCTAAACTACTGTCCTATCATAGGACTGGTACATGAGATTAAAAATACAGAAAGCAAATCCCTGGTAGATTTAATGAAACCTTTCCAGGTAATATACAACGTATGTATGAACCAACTCTTTGAATTATTACAAAAAGAGGTAGGGAAAGTACAATTAATGTCACTCAGACATATTCCTATTCCTAAGGATGGTGATGCACAGGATGCATTGGACATTTGGGAAATGGAAGCAAGAAACAGAGGTGTTGTCTTTATAGATGACAGTCCTGAGAACCTAAAAGCTCCTTCAAGCTTCAACCAATTCACTGCTTTAGACCTTACACGTACTCAGGAGATTCAAACTAGGTATAATCTTGCTATGCAGATTAAGAATGAATGTTGGGAACTTATTGGAATGTCCAGACAGAGAATGGGAACTGTTAGTGCCTCAGAAAGTGCAACAGGAACCAATACTGCAGTGCAACAGTCATATGCTCAGACAGAACCACTGTTTGTAGCACATGAGTACACACTTGGACAATTATACCAAGCTATTATAGATGCTTCCCAATATATTGAGAGCTCTAAACCACAATCCACAGTATCTTACATTAATGCTGAGGGAACTGCTGCGTTCATCCAAGTTAATGGAAATGATTTGAAATTCAGAGATTTGAAATGCTTCTCTACTAATAGACCAGAAGATACTCAAATGTTCAATGAAATCAGAGCATTGTCTCAAGCTATCATCCAAAATGGTGGTAGTGTATATGATATTGTTGAACTTTACAGCACTAAGTCACAAAGAGAACTCAAAAAAGTGTTCAAAGACTTACGTGACAGACAACAAGCCATGCAAGAGCAACAACAAGCTACTCAACAACAACAAGTTGAACAACAAGGCCAAATTGCACAAGCTCAAATGGAACAAGCTGCTAAAACTAAACAATTTGAGATTGAAAATCAAAATCATGAAAATGAGCTTGATAGAATCAATAAAAAAGAGATTGCTCTTCTTAATGCATTGGGTAGAAACCCTGAAGCTACAGCTGATGTAGATCAATCAGGAACTGCTGATGCATTGGAAATCAGCAACATGGCAGCTGAAGAGAACCAGGCTAACAAAGATCATGAGGCAAAAATGACTGATATTCAATCTAAAACCAATTTAGGTCTTAATAAACTTGCAGTTGAAAGAGAAAAACTACAAGTTGCAAGGGAAAATCAGAAAAATGACCTTCAAATAGCTAAAGAAAATGCTAAAGGAAGAAACAAAGGAGGATCGACTCCTAAAAAATAAACCAAATTAGTTAGAGACAAAAAATATTAATGCTATATTATCGAAAAAATTACACTAATTTGGACGATTATCTTTCATTGCTATTAAAACTCTCACTAATTTTACATCTGAAACCAATAATAACAACTACATATGGCAACTGAAGATTTAAATAATCAATCATTTGGTGACTTTGGAATCAAAGACACAATGGAAATGGGTTTGGGGAATGCTGAGCTTCTAAGAGATTTACTAGGACCAGATACTGCAACAGAAAATCCTGAAGGGATAATCCCAATTATTAAGGATGCTGCTGATCCAGCTCCTGCAGAACCACAAAAACCCAAGGGAAAAGAGGTAGAAGCACCTAAAGATGGTGAAGAACCTAAGGTAAAGAATACAATTGGAGATTTCTTAGGAAATAACCAAGAAGATGAGGATGAGGAAGAAGAAGATACTGGGACTGGAGCTGAGACAAAAGCAGCAGATTCCACTGAAGATGAGGATGAAAATCCAGCCCCTTCTAATCAGTTCACAGCATTATCAAATGACTTATTCAAACTAGGTGTCTTCAATAAAGAGGAAGACGAAGAAGATGTTGTTATTAGTACTCCAGAAGATTTCTTAGACAGATTTAATGTCGAGAAGAAAAAAGGAGCTATAGACATGGTCAACCAGTTCATTGGACAGTTTGGTGAAGATTATCAAAATGCTTTTGATGCTATATACGTTAAAGGAGTAGATCCTAGAGAGTACTGGGCAGCATATAATGATGCTGTTAATTACGCAGAAATGGATCTAACAATTGAAAGCAATCAGGAAGCTGTAATGAGAAAATCACTTTCTGACCAAGGTTTTGAATCAGAAGACATAGATACAGAGATTGAAAGATTAAAAAATTATGGTGACTTACAGCCAGTGGCAGAAAGAAATCATAAGGTGTTGGTTAAAAAAGAAGCAATCAAAATGCAAGAAATGGAGCAAAAAGCTCAGTTTGAATTGTCACAGAAAGCTCAAGTTAGAACCCAATACATCAATAATGTTCAATCTATTATACAGGAGAAGCTAAA
>Ga0184628_10001867_pt1 | contig 10280 bp, 10 predicted proteins | sample PLM4_5_b1_FD_133149 | JGI IMG/M metagenome (GOLD analysis project Ga0184628, IMG submission 133149) | Groundwater sediment microbial communities from an aquifer in East River, Colorado, USA - PLM4_5_b1 | ecosystem: Environmental > Terrestrial > Soil > Riparian zone | place: USA: East River...
CCCTGCGTGAACAGCGCGATCAGCGAGATGCCGGTCCCCGCGACGAACGGCCCCGCGTAGGGGATCATGCTGGACAACCCCGCCACGATCCCCAGCGGCAGGAAGAACGGGACCCGATCGATCGCGAGGAAGCTGGTGGCGAGGGTCGCGTTGATCGTGCAGATCAGCGCGAGACCGCCCAGGTAACCGCCAATCGACTGGTAGATCTTGCCGAGCACGTCCTGGTACATCGCGCGGCGCTCCGGGCGGGCTTCGGAGACGGCGGCGGTGATCAGCCGGCCGCCGAAGATCAGCATGAAGATCACCAGAAACGCGATGGTGACGGCGGCGGCGATGCCGCTCAGCAGATCTCCGAGCGCGTTCAAGATCGGCGTCGCCGCGCCGCCGAGCAGATCCGGCAGGCGCCGCTCGGCCTCCGTCAGGTAGTCGCCCAGGTGAAAGCGGGAATCGAGCGTCCGGAACAGCGCGCTGCCGCGCGCGCTGCGCACGAACTGCGGGGCATCGTGCACCAGCGCCTTGCCCTGCTCGATGGCGGGCGGGATCAGCGTGAAGCCGAAGCCGACGGCCAGTGCGAGGCCCGCGAACGCCACGATCGCGATCGCGAGGGGGCGCTTGATGCCCCTGCGCTCGAGCATGCGCACTGGATGCTCGAGCGCGACGGCCAGCAGCAGCGCGGCCCCGGTGAGCGCCACCGCCAGCGTCGCGTTCGTGACCGCCTGGACGATCGCGATGACGATCAACACGCCGAACGCGACCGTGAACACGGTCTTCAGCGTCACCTGCGACGGGCGGACCTCGTTGTCGATCGCGGCCAAGGCCCAGATGTTACTCGGGCGCGTCGGGGAGCACCACCAGGCTGGTGCCGGGCGACCCAGCCAGATCGCTGTCGACGATTGCGAAGCATCCGGTCGGATCGATCCACGGATAGCCGGGGGCGATCTCTCCAATCGGAAAGCCGGGGACGGGAAGCTGAGACTGGGTCCAGCGGCCGAGCGTCGTGACGCGGCCGTCGACGAAGGAGAGATGATTGAGGGTCATCGGTCCCCCGCCTGGAATCGGCGCCTCGACGTACAGCAGGCCACGGTCGCCGGGAACGAACGTCGGGGCGCGGACCAGCGTCCCACCGCTCGTCGCAAATTTGAACGACCCGCTGCCGGTGGCCGACGCGACGACCCGAACGATGGATTGATCGCGCATCGAGACGGTGTCGATCGCCGCGACGCGATCCGCGAAGGGCGAGACGACGAACCCGTAGCCGTCGGCGATCCTGGTGTTGGTGCTGCCGTCCAGGGAGGCGGTGTAGATCCCCGCCGTCGAGTCCTGTGGCCCGACGTAGATCACCCGTGCGCCGTCGGCGGTGAACGCGAAGGGCGTGATCCCGATCTGGTTCATGTGATACGCGTACATCTTGTCGGTCAGCCGCTGCTCGCCGCTTCCGTCCAGGCGGACGGCGTAAAGCGTGTTCGCCCAGGGAAAGGTGTTGCTCCACGTCGCCGCCAGGACCAGCGAGCGGTCGGGCGAGATCCGGTAGCCGCCGAAGCCGAAGTGCCGGCTCTGCGCGACAAGAATGCCGCTGTCGCCGGTGCCAGGAACATGCACATAGGAATCGGTCGGACCTGAGAGGCGCGTGCCATCCAGGAACAGCAGGCGCTGGTCGGAGACCCAGCCGGGCGCGTACGCGGGCGCCCGCGCCACGAGCGCCTGATCGCGGTTCCCGTCGAGAACGTGCAGCACGCCGCCACCGCCGCCGCCGTCAGGCGCGTTCGCCGTGAGGTACGCCGCGAAGCGGCCGCTGGGCGAGATCGCCAGGCTGCCATCCCTCGCCACCAGCGGGGCGCGCGTCGTCGCGACGCCGCTGGCGACGTCGATCTCGTCGAGAGGCCCGTCGACGGTGTTCGTGCAGCCGCGGACCACGAACACGCGCGATCCGTCGGGCGTCGCCGCGTGGGCGCAGGCGTCGCGCGCAATCACCCGCGACCCGCTGCCGTCAATCGGAACGACCGCCAGTTCGTTGCCCGGGGACAGGGTGGCGAGCAGGTCGCCGCTGTTGCCCAGCCACTCGACGTCCCTGACGCCGTAGATCACGGGCGCGATGGGACCGATCGGCAGCGTCACCAGGAACACATTGTCGGCCGGGGCCGGGGCGCCGCCGTCCGGGTTCGGTGGAGAGGCCTGAAGCACGATCAGGCGCCGATCGGACGAGAACAGCACACGCCTTGCGTGGTAGTCGGTGAACGGGCCGAGGCTCGACAGCGCGCGCAGCGCCGCGCACGGCACGGGCTGCACGGTACCCGCATCGACGACATCGGCGGCGTCGCTGGCGTCAGAAGCGTCGCCGGTCGCGGGGGCGTCGGCCGCGTCGCCGGTTGCGGGCGCGTCGGCCGCGTCACCGCCGGGGGTGAGGGCGTCGACCGCGTCGGCGCCGGGGGCGAGGTCCCCGTGGACGTCGGGGCCGGCGTCGATGACCGACGTGGCGCCGGCGTCGATCTCAGCGTCGTTCGCGAGCGGGGCGCGCCGGCACCCGAAACCGGAAGCCAGCATCAATACGCCGATCCCGAGACAGGCGGAGCGCAAGGCGGGACGATGCTATCGCGGCGTACGCGCCGGTACAGCTACTTCTTCGGGCAGCCGCGCGCTTCTGCGTTGTCGACCGCGTTTTTGCAGCGCGTCTTGCTGTCGGCGCAGCGGTCTGCCGTGGTCGATCCGGGCGGCTGCCGCTCGGCGATCTGGCAGATGCGGGCGGCGAGGGCGCAGATGTTGTCGCGAAGCTGACCGATCCGGGCGCAGTCGGGCGCCGCCGCCTGCGCGTCTGCGGCGCGAAGCTCGGTGTCCAGGCGGCGGAGCTCGTCGTGGGCGCGCGTCGCCTCCTGCTCCTCGCTGGGTGGGGTCTCCAGCGGCGGGCGATGCCCGGTGTCCTGCATCGCGGGCGCGCACGATGCCAGCAAAAGCACCGTCGCCAACAGTCTGCTCACGGCCGCTCTCCGGGCATCGGCGAGGCATCCGCCGGGACGCGCAAGGTCTTCGCGAGCAGCTCGTCGTTGATCAACAGCGCCTGATGATAGTCCACGGCCGCGAGCGGGGCGTTGTTCAACGCCTCGTGCGTGGCGCCGCGAACGACCAGCAGGTTCGCGACGAACAGGTCGGAGGGGCGCCCGAGCGCGAGACCGCGGTCGGCGTCGAGCAGCGCGGCGAACGGATCGTTCGCGGCGAGCTCGATGCGCGCGAGCCGGAAGTACGTGTCCTGGAGGACGCCACGGCGAGCGTCGGCCGGGAGATCGGCGGGGGCGGGGGCGGAGACGATGCCGCGCAGGGCGTCCTGCGCGCCGCTTCGGTCGTTTGCTTCCAGGCGCTGGTCGGCAAGCGCGTGCCGGCGCTCCGCTTCTGCGACCCAGGGACTGGCATCCTCCACCGCCCGGCTGCAGCCGAACGCGAGCAGTCCCGCCAGCGAAAGCGTGGCGGCGAGGCGCGCGAAGCGGCGCCCGATCATGGCGCGCCTCCGCCGTGGCGGCGCAGGCCCTCGTGATACTGGCGCCGGTAGGCGCGCATCTTCGAATCGAGCGCCGCGAGGGCGGCGCTCGCCTGGCCGCCGCCGCGCGTCGCCGCCGCCTGGACGGCCAGCAGGTCCGCCGTCGGCGCCGGCGGCAGGTTCGCGGCCGGCGGTGCGGCCTGCCGGCTGACGGTCATGGCGAACAGCAGCCAGACGGCGGCCGCCGCGGGCGCGACCAGCGACGTCGCGATCCAGACGCGCGCCCGCCGGCGGCCGCGCGAACGGCGCGCGTCGAGGGCGGGCGCGACGTGCGCCGCCGCGATCGGCTCGTGCGCCGGGGACACCGCGAGCGGCGCGCGCGCCTGGCGCAGCAGCGCCGCCGTCTCCAGGGCGTCGCCGGGCGCGGGCGCGGCGTCGCCGCGGGCGCCGTCCTTCCGGGCGGCGGCGCCTGGCTCCAGCGCCGCCGCGAGCGCCGCAGCCTCGCGCAGCTCTTCTTCGGTAGGCTCTTCGTCTTCTGGCTTCATGCCGTCACCGGGACGCGATCCGACGCGGGCGTGTCGGCTGCAACGACCGCCTGCCAGCGCTCGCGAAACGCGCGCAGCGCGCGCAGCAACACGACGTCGAACGTCGCGACCTTGACCTCCAGCAGCTCGGCGCACTCGGCGCGCGGCCGATCCTCCAGGAACCGCAGCGTCAGCGCGCGCCGGTAGCGCGGGTTCAGCTCGTCCATCACCCGGGCCACGGCCGCCTGCAGGCGCGCGCTGTCGTTCGCGGCCTGCGCGTCGTCGCCGGGACCGGGCGCCTGCGCGTCCAGCAGCGGCGCCGACAGCAGCGCGAAGCCGCGCAGCGCGTGCCCGCGCCGCGCGCGTTCGCGCTCCACGTCGCGCGCCTTGTTCGCGGCGACCGTCGCCAGCCACGACCAGATGCTGCCGCCGCGATCCTGGTACTGATCGAGCTTCTCCACCATCACGCGGAACGCCTCGGCCAGCACGTCCTCCGCCGCCTGGCGGTCGCCCAGCATCGGGAGCAGGACCCGCGCGTACAGCGGCTGCGCGAAGGCGCGGTAGAGGCGCGAGAACGCGGTCCGATCCCCCCGCCGGACCTCGCCAAGGAGTCGCCGTTCCTCTTGCAGCCAGTCGGGATCATTGAAGGTCACGAAGGGGGAAGGGTGATGCTACCTGTGTCATTGCCTCGCGGCGAGCGCCTGCGCCGCGCCGACCAGCGCCACCAGCTCGCGCCGGTGCTCGTCGGCGTCCGGGGGCAACGCCGCCTCGGCCAGTCGCTTCGCCAGCTCATAGTTCGCCTGTCCGCGATGCGGCGACGCCCGCAGCGACAGCCCGAAGGCGACGACCGCGGAGGCGAAGCGAAAATCTCGCGACGTCGTTTCCAGCGTGGCGCGCGCGTCGTCACGAATCGGCCACGCCGCCAGGCGGCTTTCGCTCTGGCCGATCCGCTTGTAGCGGACCTTCACGGTCATCAGCTCGCCGGCGTGCGCGGCGCCCGTCAGCGGCGCATCGCCCTGGTACCTCAGCTTGGCCGGGGCCTGCCCGTCGAGGCCGCGTCGCGCGGGCACGACCTCGTAGAACGCGGTCACTGTCTGTCCCGCGCCCAGCTCGCCTGCGTCGGCCGCATCGTCGTCGAACTCCTCCGTGCGGAGCAGGCGGTTCTCGTAGCCGAGCAGGCGATAGCTCTCGACGAGGGCCGGGTTCATCTCCACCTGGATCTTCACGTCCGACGCGACGGTGACCAGCGTGCCGGCCGCCTCCTCGACCAGCACCTTGCGCGCCTCGGACAGCGAGTCGATGTAGGCGTAGTTTCCGTTCCCCTTGTCGGCGAGCTTCTCCATCGTCGAATCCTTGAGGTTGCCCATGCCGAAGCCGAGCACCGTCAGCGCGATACCGGTGCGTCGCTTCTCCTCGATCAGGCGGATCAGATCGCCCTGGCTGGTGATGCCGACGTTGAAGTCGCCGTCGGTCGCGAGGATCACGCGGTTGACGCCGCCCCGCACCAGGCTCTGTTCGGCCAGCCGGTACGCCAGCTCGATCCCCTGGGCGCCGTTGGTCGAGCCGCCCGCCTGCAGGCCGGCCAGCGCGTCGCGGATCCGCTCGCGCGCGGCGCCCGAGGTCGGCGGCAGCACGACGCCCGACGCGCCCGCGTAGACCACGATCGCGATCCGGTCCCGCTCCTCCAGCTGATCGGCGAGCAGCGCCAGCGAGCGCGTCAGCAGCGGCAGCTTCTTCGGGTCGTCCATGGATCCCGAGACGTCGATGAGGAACGTCAGGTTGCGCGCCGGCGCCTGTCCGGGCACGACCGTGTGCGCGCGCAGGCCGATCCGGACCAGGCGATGATCGCGGTTCCAGGCGCAGGGGCCGACCTCGGTCGTGACCGCCAGCGGCTCGGTGCCCTCGGGCGCAGGGTAGGCGTAGCGGAAGTAGTTCACCAGCTCCTCGATGCGGACCGCGTCGGGGGGCGGCAGCTGCTCCTCGCGCAGGAAGCGGCGGACGTTCGCGTAGGATGTCGTATCGATGTCGATCGAAAACGTGGACAGCGGGTTGGTGTGCGCGGTCAGGAACGGGTTGTCGTAGATCCGATCGTACGCCTCCGTGTTGTGGTCGCCCGGCGGCCTCTCCATGGGCGCCTGCCCGGCCAGCGCGTAGCGGGCCGGGGCCGCCATGTACGCGGACGGGTGCAGGCTGCACGCCGCGGCGGCGAGCACGACGGCGGCGAGCAACGACACGATGGTGGCGAGACGAAGGCGGCGACGGGCGAACATCGACATGGGCGTCCTCCTGATGCAGGTAGAACGCCGCTGTCGCCCCGACCTTACACCCCCGGCCGGTGGCCTACTCGAGGGTGGGAAGACAGGGGCCGACGCTGCAGAAGGGGCACGAAAAAGCACCCGCGATCCGATGGTCGCCGTCGAGGACCTCGAACGAGCCCTCTATGCGCGCCGCGGAGACACCGGGCGACATGAAAGCATCCTCCGTGGTCGTGATCGCGACCGTCGCCGTTCCCGGTCGGCCGGAGATGCCCGCGGTGACGGAACGCTCGCCCAGGGGCAACCTTAGTCCGGCGCCGTCGAGATAGTCGGCGGGCAGGGCGAAGGATATCGCCGCCGACGCCGCGTCGTTGCCGGCGACGGAGAACCACGCGCTCGTCTGCGTCGGACAGACGACTCCCCGTATGTTGATGGCGGTCGCGACGAACAGTCCCTCCGCGACGCTGCCAGCCGCGGCGATCCGGCCGTCGCCGCAGGACGTGGCCCGCTGGGGTGGCGGCGGCGATATCATGTCGGGCCTGGACGGGGCGGCCGGTTCACCCGAGCCCAGCGTGCCCGGCTCGCAGGCGAGGCCGCCCGATAGCGAGATCGCCAGGGTCAGCCACGCACGCCCCGTTTGCATCGGCCGCAATCCTATCCCCGATCGACACAGTGTCGACGTCCACCGATCGCGGCTCAGGACTGAAGGGCCCGAGAATGTGCGCCCAGTAGCCGCGCCGCGACGACCCCTCGACACCGAAGCGGCGGGGCGGGTGGTCGGGATCATGGTAGGTGCCGAAGATGAGGTCCATCAGCGGCATCAGGTTGGCGAAGTTGTGGCGGCCGCCGGTCGCGATCTCGTGGTGCCAGCGATGGAGCTGAGGCGCGCCGAGCAGGTATTTGAGCGGACCGATCGAAAGCCGCACGTTCGCGTGGATGAAGGAGGCCCACAGGCCACGCAACGTCATCAGCCCCGCGATCTCGGGCAGCGAAAAGCCGATCAAGATGGTTGGCAGATTGGCGAGCAGGCGCGTGTAGAGACCATCCAGTGGGTGCTCGCGGAACGATGCCAGCCAGTCGACCTCCTCGGCGGTGTGATGCACGCGGTGGAAGCGCCAGAGCAACGGGACGCGGTGCTGGAGACGATGTCCCCAGTAGAGCAAGAGATCTCCCGCGAACCAGGCGATCACGAATTTCGCGGTCCAGGGGAGCGCGTCGACGAGCCCGCGACGCGGCGCCAGGACCGGTTCGACGAGGACCTCCAGCGACATGAGCAGCCACGAGATTCCCCCGGCCCAGATCGCGTACTGGAAGAAATAGAAAAGGATGTCGAGCAGCAACTCCGGTCTCCGGCCCGCGCGCGGGCGCGCCCGGAACACGCGCTCGAGCGGCACGAAGATGATCGCGAACACCACCAGCGCGATGCCTGCACCAATGACGGTGTGGGCGATCTCCTTGATCGCGGCCACCGCCGACAGCGTCGTGCCGCCCGTCATTGGCGGCTGCCGGACCTTTCGACGGCGCGGTAGATCGCTTCCACCAGCGCACGGGCGGCGTGCGGGTCGGCCTTGGTCTCTGGGCTGCGCCGTCGCAGCCATTCCGGAATCTCCTCCTCTTTGTCCGCCTCCGCCGCGCGCATCGGGGGGACGATCTCCGCCGGCGTGAACATCGTCAGGCTCGGCTGGGAGCTGTGGTGAGACGCGTAGGCGGCCAACAACGCCACGCTCACCGAGACCGCGAGCGCGCCGGGCTGCACCACGCAGATTCGCAGGATCCGCTTCATGACGATCCGCCCCCTGATCACTAAGGACGAAATTTGCGCGCTCGAGTCGCGCGGAGGCCCACCTACGCCGGGGCGGTGCGGGCTTCTTCCAGGGCGTTCTTGGCGGCGTCGTGGTTGCCCAGGCCGCGCTCGGCCGTGGCGAGCGCGGTGAGCACCGCGGCGCGATCTTCGGCGCCGTCGACGGCGCGCAGCAGGTGCACGCGCGCCTGGTGGTAACGGTGCAGCTCGACGTAGGCGCGGCCCACGAGGAAGTTGGTCAACGATAGATCGGGGTCGTCGCTGAGGATCCGTTCCAGCAGGCCGACCGCCTTGTCGATCTTGCCGGTGCGCTGCGCGATCTCGGCGAGCCGGGAGATCGGCAGCGCGAACGTCGAGTTCTGCAGCGCGGCCTCCTCGAACAGATGGCAGGCGTCATCGATGCGGCCGGCGGCCTCGGCGAGCATGCCGAGACGCTCCTGCGGCGCGCCGAAGGCCGGGGCGATCGCGCGCGCGCGTTCGAAGGCGGACGCGGCGTCGGCGACGTCACCCACCTCGAGCAGGCGGACGCCGCGCAGGTACGCCGCCTGGCACGACAGCGGATTCAGCGACTCCGCGCGCGACAACGCCTCGATGGCCGCCGCGGGCGCCTCGACACCACCCAGCAGCAGGGGCGGCAGGTGGCTGCGGGGCGCGAGCCGCGCGGCGGCGAGGAAACAGCGGCGCGCCTCCGCGATCTCGCCCGACTGCTTCAAGCGCAGGCCCTCCTCGAGCAGCCGTTCGACCTCGCCCGCGCCGAGCACGAAGTAGCGCGAATCAGGGTACGTCATGGCGGCGTGGCGCTCTTGCTCGATCTCCGGGTGCGGAAACAGCATTCGCTGGCGGCCCTTGATGTCGAATCCAATGTGCGCGGCGACCGACAGGTAGAACCCGAGGCGGTCCTTGGCATGCCGGCGTTCGCTCCGCTCGCTGGCGGCGTAACGCGCGGCGCGCGCCGGGATCGCGGCGCGCACGTCGCCCTCGATGAGCGCCCGTTCCAGCACCGTCTCCAGCTCGGCGGCGTCGGCGAACAGATAGCCGTTTTCGCCCGGCCGCACGACGTCGCGATAGGGCTCCAGGTCCGCGCAGACCGCCAGCACGCCGTGCGCGGCGTATTCCATGAACCGCGTGTCGGCGAGGCAGCGGTTGTAGGCCGTCGGGGCCAGCGGCGCGATGCCGATGTCGATGCTCTCGAGGAAGCGGTAATAGCTCGCCAGCGAGCCCCAGGGCGTGAACGTCACGCGACCCGCGGGCAGCATGTCGAGCTCGGGCCGCACGGCCGCGTCGGTCATGACGGCGACCTCGACCTCCGGATGCCGTTCGAGGATGCCGGCGAGCGCGGGGATCACAGCGCGCAGGTCGTCGCGATGCGCGCGCGATCCCGCCCAGCCGACGACGATGCGATCGGGGCGGCGCGCCGGTGTGGGCGGCGGCGCGTCCCAGAGCTGGTTCGGGAACACGGCCCGCCGCGGGTTCAGCGTCGCGCAGTGCAGGTCGAGCGCCGGCGTCGAGAGCTGAAGGCAGTCGGCCTGGCGCGCCAGCAGCGGACGCAGGCTACGCTGGACCAGGTCTGGCGCCCGGGACGTTGCCGGCGTTCCGGGCGGGCCCGCGAACAGATGCTGCGTGATCTCGAAGACCGAAAGCTTTCGATGCCGGCGCCGCGCGGCGATGATCGGCAACAGGTCGGGATCAGCGACGTCGCGAATCACCAGCACGTCCGCGTTCATCAGCACGCGCGAATCGAACAGCGCCGGCGACACGATCGATCCGCTGATGACCGCCACGTCGGGCAGCTCGCCCAGCGCGCGGCACGGCTGGCGCGTGCGATACATCGCGGCGCCTTCGTCGATCGGTTCCGCCGGGCCCACGTGCGCGATCAGCAAGCCCGGGCGGTCGCCGGTGGGCGCGGACGGCGGCAGTGTGGATCGAATCGACGGGCTCACGTCGGCCGGCGGTTCTGATAGTCGCCCGTGTTGCGGGCGTTGAGCTCGCGCTCGCTGCTCGGGATCGCGGCGGCGAAGCGGGCCTCCTCCGCGCGGAAGTCTTCGGCGAACAGCGTGCTCATCAGGGTGCCGGCCGCGGCGGAGCCGCCGGCGACGTGCGGCGCCAGCGCGGCGCCGAACTCGCCCGCGGTCTGGTAGCGCTTGGTCGGGTCGACCTCCAGCGCCTTGCGGACGATCTCGGCGCACGGGGCGGGGAGGGCGCCGATCCGCTCCAGCTCCTCGGTGCCCGGGCCG
>Ga0184628_10001868_pt1 | contig 10275 bp, 4 predicted proteins | sample PLM4_5_b1_FD_133149 | JGI IMG/M metagenome (GOLD analysis project Ga0184628, IMG submission 133149) | Groundwater sediment microbial communities from an aquifer in East River, Colorado, USA - PLM4_5_b1 | ecosystem: Environmental > Terrestrial > Soil > Riparian zone | place: USA: East River...
ACCCCGTGGCCGCCGCCGACTACGCGACCCAGCTGTCGGGCCTGCGCGAGCGTGTGTCGAAGGAGCTCCTGATCGTGATGCGCGTGTACTTCGAGAAGCCACGCACCACGCTCGGGTGGAAGGGCCTCATCAACGATCCGCACCTCGACGGCACGTTCGACATCCCGACTGGGATCCGTCGCGCGCGCGCGCTTCTCCGCGATCTCGCCGAGCTCGGCGTGCCTGCGGCGACCGAGCTCCTCGACCCCATCATCCCGCAATACATCGCGGATCTCGTCACCTGGACGGCCATCGGCGCCAGGACGACGGAGAGCCAGACCCACCGTGAAATGGCGAGCGGCCTCAGCATGCCGGTCGGCTTCAAGAACGGCACCGACGGCTCGCTCGGAGTCGCCGTGAACGCCATGATCACGGCCTCGCGCCCCCACAGCTTTCTGGGCATCGACGGCAGCGGGCGTGTCGGCGTGGTGCGTACGGCGGGAAACCCCCACACCCACCTCGTCCTCCGCGGTGGCCATCAGGGCCCGAACTACTCGCCCGACGCCGTGTTCCGCGCCAGCGTGAGTCTGCGTCAAGCGGGCATCAATTCGCGTGTCCTCATCGACGCGAGCCACGACAACAGTGGGAAAAATCACGAGCGCCAACCCGACGTACTCACGGACGTTGGCGGCCAGGTGCGCGGCGGCTCCGAGCACGTACTCGGCGTCATGCTCGAGTCGAACCTCGTCGCCGGCCGCCAAGAGCTGCGCTCGAAGGCCGATCTCGTCTACGGCCAGAGCATCACCGACGCCTGCGTCGACTTCGCCACGACCGAACGCGTCCTCCTCGACCTCGCCAACGCCGCCTCCGCCCGCCGCCCCCTCGTCGCCTGAACGGGAATTGCGTTCGAGGCAACCGCCAAGACGCCAGGAGCGCCAAGACTCGCCAAGGGGATTTTGTTGGTTGGGCACTCGCCGTAGCCCCGACCAAAATCACCATTTCACTCCCGAGAAAGCGATTGAAGGCGGGAATTCGTCGAGTACCCAACCCCAAAAAACCTTGGCGAGTCTTGGCGTCCTTGGCGTCTTGGCGGTTGCATCCTCCGCCCGACGTCAGTTGGTCAGGCGCATTTCGCGTTGGCCGCCGGCTTTTTCGGGTTGGACGACCGTTTCGCTGCCCGCGTGGATGGGGTCGGCGCCGATCGTGCCCTCGAGGGACACGAGGTACTCGCGTGAGCTCACGCGCTCGAGCTCGCCGCGGGCGAGCTCCAGACGCTCTTCGATGCCGAGGCGGAGCGCTTCGTCACGATGACCGGGGCGCGAGAGGAACTCCTCGAGCGTTCGGACGTGACGGCTCCAGAGGGCGATATCGCGCGTCTGCTTGATGGCGAGGCGGCTCTTGTACCAGTCGCTGCGCAGCATCCCTTCGCGCGAAAACAGCGCGCGGATCTCGGGGTGCTCCGCGCCTTTTCCTTCGTAGTGGCCGTGCGCCATGATGTGAAGCAGCGCCTTCACGGGCGGACACGCATCCTCGACGCTGCCGTCTTTGAAATAGGCTGCCGCCACGCGCCGTTGCGCATCGACGATGTTGTCGACGCCGTCGGCGAACACCCTTTCGTCCTGCTTTTCGGGTCGCAAGATCTCTTCCGTGAACACCGAAGCAGGGTTGTCGAAGACGCGACCGAAGAAGGTATGCACGAATTTGTGCGTGATCCGATAGCCGAGCCGGCTCGCGAGCACGCGACGGCCCTGAAAGTCGAAGTCGTCGACCTTCTCGAGATGGCCCTCGGCGATGAGCCGGGCCGGATCGCGTTCTTGTGGGAAGAGACGGCACCAAATCTCGGGAACGAGCAGACTGATGTCGTGATCGAAGCGGTGGTGAGGGCCGATCCAGCCGGCCGCCGAGCTGAACCCCGCGTACGAAGTGAGCAGCATGGAGACGAGGGCGTTGTTCAGATCGGTCGTCGCACAGAGCGCGTTGAACGGACCCTTCGTGAGAGCGCCTTCGGTACCGGCTCCCGTGGTGCTCGGCGATTTCCCGGTGACCGAGCAGATGTAGTCCATGAAGAGCTCGGGCAGCTCCTGGTAGTGGATGGGACCGTACACGCAGAGCGGGAGGATCGGGCCGTCGGGGGGATTGTTGCGGCGACCAGAGAGCACACTGATGACCGGGAAGACGACTTCTTCGGAAGCAGGGATTTTTCGATACAGGCGCGCGCCCATGTTGGCGACGTAGCGATCGCGCGGGCGAGCCGCGTCGGGGCGCACCTGGAGGTAGCGCGGGTTCTTGCTGGGCTTTCCGCCGACCAGGCGCGGCTTGGCCGAGCAGATCGAGTAGCCGCCGCCGCGGGCAGCGCTCTTCGAGACGTGCGTTCGCATCGGCTCGGTGAACTGGTCATGGAAAGCTACGTCCTCGACGATGGCCTGCGTGTCGGCGGCCGAGAGCGGCTGGAAATTCGAACTGAACAGCCCCGCCGACGCCATATCGGCTTCGGTTTGCCGATCGAAACCGGGATGGATCGCATCGTCGGGCCGCTGGAACAGCCGCCACTCGCAGTTCTCGGAGATCTTGAGGCTCGGGTGCCCGTCGTACTCGCGCGGCAGGCCGAGCAGCAGGCGCGCCGGAACGACCGTCGACGCGCTGATGTCGTCCTCCATCTGCACCTTGTCGGCCGCGACGAAGTCCTGCCGGAGCTTGTAGGTGCGCCAGGCGCCGCTCTCTTCGAGCCCGATACGAAGGTAGCTGCCGACGAGTTTCCTGCCGTCGTACTTCAGCTCGTGGCCGGGGGCGCCGTTGATGATGTCGACCGAAAAATGGCGCTTCCAATCGTCACCCCAGTCGGAGCGGTAGAAGCGCTTGATCACGAAAACGAGAGCGCGAACGTGCTTGGGGATGCTCTCGAGCCAGGTGTTGTATTCGGGCGTGTAGTCCGGACTCGGAGTGAGAAGCTTGATCACGGAGCCGAGCGAGCGTTCGCTCGAGAGGATCGGACGCAGCGTCCCGCCGCGCGCACTCGCCGGGAGGGCGTCGAGCGGATTTTTCTTGAAGATCTCCTCGACGAGGGCGAGGTCCTGTTCGAAGTTCGAGACGAGGATCGGCCCGTAGAGCACTGCGTCGCTCAGACTCTTCGAGATCTCCGACTTTCCGCCGCCCGAGACGGTGCAGGGCTTGTGGCAGAACGTGCCCTCTGCATTCGTGCCGACGAGGCGCCAGCTCGGCGCTGCAGGGTGCTTCGCCAGGCGTACCTTGTAGCCGTTCGGCAAGATGTACACGCGATCCGGCAAGAGCTTCAGGCGCGATTCGGCGTCCCCGCGGAACCAGCGCACGTCCTTGCGCTTCAGGTCGAAGTCCGCGTCTTCCGGGACGTAGTGGATCTCGGGAAAGGTCACGTCCGTCGCGTAGCCGGATTCGTGGAGCTTCACGCTGTCGCCGAGGAGCTCGATGGCGTCCGCGAAGCGATGGTCGGAGCCCGCCTGCCGGCCGTCCGCGGAGTACTGGTCGCCGAGACTCACCGCCGAGAACGCGAGAGCGCCACCGGCGTGCTCTTCTTCGGCAAGACCGTAGAGATTCGCGCTGAAGCTGATCTGCGTCTTGACCTCTTTTTTGCAGTAGCCGAAATAGTTGTCGGCGAGGATCGTCACCATCACACCTCGCATGCTGCGAGCGGTGATCTTGAAGGCGCTGCCGCCGTTGTAGAGCTCGTCCTCGGTGGTCCAGCACATGCCGTTTTCGCGCTGCTCGGCCGTGGCCTTCTTGACGTGGGGAAGGCCCAGGTCCTTCTTGCGCAGGCGCGTGAGCTGCGGGGCGAGGATCACGCAGCCGGTGTGGCCGGTCCAGTGGTCGACGTCGAGGCCTGCGTCGTTTTCGGGCAGGTGGGGATCGCCCCAGTTACCGAAGATCGACTCGACGAAGTCGAGATTCGAAACCAGGCCACCCGGCGCGAAGAAGCGCACCTCGAGGCGCTTCTTGCTCGAGACGCCCGGCACCGCCGGGCACACGAGTGGCCGGAGCAAGAGCGACACCATCGTTTCGACCGGCTCTTCCCAGTTCTGGGTGAACGGCAGGCGCGCGAGGTGAGCGGGTGGTCGCAGCGCTTCGCGCAGCATGCGCGCGTACGCAACGAGCGGCACGCCCACCTTGTCGCCTGGAACCGGCAATCCGACTTCCGCCACGTGAAAGACGCCCTGCGTGGTCCTGCGGTCGTTCAGCGGGTTGTGGAGCACGCCGTCGTCGAGGCGGTAGCTCGAGATGACCTCGTTGTGCCAGTTGTCGGCATCGAGCGGCAGCGAGAGCTCGCGCCCGAGGCCGTAGCGATCGAGAATCAAAGTCTCGCTCGGTAGGCGGATCGGCTCGGCGAGGTCGAGCGGAGCGAAAAGATCGTCGAGAAAATCCTGGATTCGACGATCGACGGGACAAAGGTAGTCGGAGAGCAGGCGCCCCTGTTCGCGGTAGCGTGCAAAGAGGTCGCGCGCGAGATCGAGCACATCGGCATCGCCGACGAGCTCGGGCACTTGATGACCCATGGCGGCGAGCTTGAGCACGATCGAGCGAATCATCGCCCGACGGTCGGGAACCACGACGGAGCCATCGAGTCTGAGGCCGACTTGTCGCTCGAGATCCATGAGGGTCCTCCTGGCCGTTTACCGGTGAACGGGTCGAACACAGTACCTGTCTTCGCGTTTCCTGGCAATCGAGACCAGGCTCGGCCTCCGTTAGCAGGCGTTGCCTAGGCCCGAGAACTTGATCCTGCCGGTCGCGGGTCTCGAGCCGCTGCGGCGACACGGAGGAAACGCTGACGCAACGAAAACATTGGCCGGCGCATTCGTCGAGGATACTTGGCATTCGCGGCAGCCTCCGCCGATGCGGACGGCCTTCGCCGTAGGGACGGGCAAATCAGTTCGAGCGGCGACTCGCTCTGCGAGGTCGCGTCCGTCCGGGAGACGGTCCCGCTCGTCATCGACGAATGGACGTACGACTTCGGTAGAAACCGCTTCGCCCAGCTCGTCGGTTCGAGCAGGGCAAGCTCATGACGGTCACGACTCTCGGCTACACCCCCCACAAGCGCTGAGTCGCGGGCGCCGGCGGCTCGCTCCACCGTGGTACACGAACGCCACGCGTCGCATTTTTGCCTCGTCCGTCGAGCGCGGTGTTCGCTTCCGGCTGGGAAAATTCGCACGTGCGACATGGCGCCGTCTCGGGCGCGAAACTTGCTGCTGGCGTAGCGGCAAGTTGTATCGGGTATCGAAGCGCCAGCGGATTGCGCACGTGCTGCACTCGACGGGTGCCCTGCGTGCGATCCTAGCCCTGCGCAGTGCTTCCCTTCCCTCGCTGAGCATCCTCACGTACCACCGCTTCGCCGATCCCTCGGGAAGCGAGCTCTTCGACGACGGAGTCGTCGATGCGAGCGAGGAGGAGTTCGACCTCCAGCTCGGTTACCTGAAACGATACTTCAACATCGTTGGGCTCGAAGAGCTCTGTCAGTGGAGCGCCGGCAAGAAGCTTCCCGCCAATCCCCTCGCCATCACCTTCGACGACGGTTACCTCGACTGCTACACGCGAGCCCTCCCGATCCTCCAGCGACACGGCGTGAGGGCGATCTTTTTCGTCCCCACGTCGTTCATGAGCGAGCGCCGCACCTACTGGTGGGATCGCGTTGCCTACGTGATCAAGCACTCGAAGCGCGACTCCCTCGAGCTCGAATACCCATTTCGTTTCGCGCTTTCCCTGTCGGGGGACCGATCGAGCGCGATCAATTTCGTCATCGCCTTGGTCAAGGATCGCCAGCCACTCGATCTCGCCCGGCTGCTCGACGACTTGAGCGCTGCAGCCGAGGTGCCGTGGACGCGCGACATGGACGAGAGCTGCGCGAGTCGGCTCATCATGAACTGGGATCACGTGCGTTCGCTGCGCCGTGCGGGAATGGGGGTTCAATCGCACACTCGAACGCACCGCGTGCTTCAGACGTTGTCGGAGGAGGAGCTCCACAACGAGCTCTCGGGTTCGCGAGCCGATCTCGAACGCGAGCTCGGCGAGCCGGCTCGAGCCGTGGCCTACCCCGTGGGCAAGCCGCTTCGCAACACATCGCCGATTCGAGCGGCACTCGAGCGAGCCGGCTACGAGCTCGGCTTCAGCAACGGAACCGGACCGACCCCACTTTGGGGCCAGCGCGATCGCTTCGACATTCGCCGTCAGACGATCGGCCGAAACCTACCGCAGTCGTACGTGCTCGGCATGCTTGCCGTCCCCTCACTCGCTCCACGCCCACGATGGCGCTCGATACCAGGGTGATCGACGACCCCGGCGAGATGACTCGCTGGCGCGATGCTTGGCGCGACCTCTGCGCGCGCTCGGCTTCCGATCAGCCGACGCGAAGTCCGCTGTGGCTCGGCGCGTGGTGGCGTGTCTTCGGGGGGCTCGACGGCCGAAAACTCCGCTTCACGCTCTTTTTCGAGGGCAATCGGCTGGTGGGCATCGCGCCGCTCGTCGCGCGACGAAAGTGGCACGTTCCGGCCATCCCGTTTCGACGGCTCGAATGGCTGGGCTCCGGCGAGCCGGAAGCAGACGAGATCTGCTCCGAATATCTCGGTCTCATCAGCGAGCGCGGCCGGGAAGCGGACGTCGCCGAGGCATTCGTTGCCATTCTCGCTCGGGGCGGACTCGGGTCGTGGGACGAGCTCGTGCTCACGGCGATGGACGCAGGCGATCCGACGCTGTCGGTGCTCGAGCAGGCGCTGGAGGGTGCAGGCTATTCGGTCGAAAAGGTGGCGGCGAGTGGTTGCCCGTACATCGTCCTACCCAAGTCCTTCGACGCTTATCTCGCATCGCTTCCCTCGGGACGCCGCTACCTCGTCAAACGCTCGCTGAAGGATTTCGACCGCTGGGCAGCCGGCGAAACCGAGCTCCACGAGGCTCGCACCGAGGCCGAGCTCGAGGTTGGAAAACGGGTGCTCGAGGCGCTGCACGCCGAGCGCTGGAGGGCGGCTGGCAAGCAGGGCGTCTTCGCCTCGGCGCGGTTTCGGGCCTTCCACGACGAGGTGATGGAGGCGCTACTCCGCGAACGAGCGCTCGAGCTCTTGTGGCTCACCGTGCGCGGCCAACCGATCGCGGCGGCCTACAACCTGATTTGGAACGGTAGGGTCCACTTCTACCAGGGGGGCAGGACCTTCGACGTGCCCAAAGGAATTCGACCCGGCATCGTGCTTCACGCGCGCGCCATTCGCCGAGCGATCGACGCCGGCCTTTCGGAGTACGACTTTCTCGGCGGCACGTCGCAATACAAGCTCGACCTCGCCACGAACGTTCGCCCGCTCGCCGGGCTTCGCGCCGCCCCCTTTCACCTCGCGGAGCGAGCTCGCGGCGCCGCGGAGCGAGGCCTGGCTCTCGTGAGGCAGCTCCGCGGCACTCAGTGAGCGTCGCCGGAACGGCGCTCTCGCAAGCTAGCGAGCTCGCTCTCGGCCTGGGCATCCGTCGGGTCGAGCTCGAGCACGCGCTCGAGCTCGGCCGCCGCCTCGTCGAGGCGATTCGCTTGGACGTGGAGGCGGGCGAGGTAGTAGCGCAAGCGCGCGTTTTTCGGAAAGACGGAGACCGCCTTGAGAACGATCGCGCTGATCTGCTGGGCGCGCGATGGATCCGCCTCGGCCCTGAGCCAGGCCTCTTCGACCTTTTGCTCCATGGCGTGCTCCTTGGCGCCCATGTCCTCGTCCATCCGAACCGCGCGGACGAACCCCGACTCGCGCCGCGGAGGTAGCATGCTGCTCGCCGCGGGTGAAAACGGCGGCACGCTGGGAGGGTCGGTCGTGCGCGCGGACGAGGCGATCGTGACGGCCGGGGAAGGCAGTCTCACCTCGCGCGTGATGAAGAGCGCGCAGACGCTCGCGACGAACTCGGCATCCGGTACGAGCTTTTTCTCGCGAAGCAAGTGCACACTGCCGGACGAGAGCACCAGACCCTCCAAGACGGCGCGCACGGGTCCGTTCAGCGTCGGGATCACGCTGCGGGCACGCGTGCGATCGATCGAGAGCGGGGCGTGCTCGAAAGCCGCGACACTTTTCGCGGCTCGCTCGCGCTGCGAGTCGGCGAGAAAACATGCGGTGAGAAGTCCGAGCGGTTCGACCCGAAGCGCCGGGTCGCCGGCCGCATCGGAGTCGAGCGGAGCGACGAAGGCGTAGCGTACGTCGCCCGAGAGCCCGCACACCTCGCGTACGCCGTGGACCGTCAACGCCTGGCGCGCGGAAGCGAGGCTGTCGCCCGGCAAGAGCACCAGACGCTCGACGGCGTCGAACGGCTCGACACCGTACTCGGCGGCGTGCCGCGTAGCGAAGGCGAGCGTGTCGGGGGGCAGGAATTGCCCGAGTACGTCCCACTCTGCTTCATGAGATTTCCATGGCCCGCCCGCGTGGACGACCGCTCCTTCGACGAGCTTGAGGCTCGACGCCGCATCGTGGGCGGGTTCGAGCAGGAGCGAACCGGTGAACGAAACCCGATACGCCCGGGCGAGGAGCTCCGGGACCGAGGTGTCGGCGAGCCTACCCTCGCGACTCGACGAGTCGCGTTCGATCGGCTGCTCGGTGGATCTCGCGTTCGGGAGGGACACGGTCGGCCTCGTTACCGGAGACGCCCCCCGAGAATACGATCTTCGGCGCCCCGGCGCACTCGAAGCTGATTTCCACACTGGTGAGAAGCGCCTAAATCGCTTCGTTCACATCACTTTTTGCGCTGCTTGGAAATGTTCACGAGCGCGTTCGTGGGGGGGGAGCGCGCTCGAAGGCGCTCGGATCCGGCGCGCCCCACCAGCGCACCGGGGACGAGCGAACGACGCTACTCCTCGCCGACGGCCGACGAGAGCTCGATGGGCTGTACGCGGGTGTACTGGGGCGGCGCGTAAGTGGGCGCCTTTTCGTCGACGACGACTTGAAGGCGCTTGTACGCGGGGAGCCCGGTACCGGCGGGGATCAGGCGACCCATGATGACGTTCTCTTTGATGCCGCGAAGATCGTCCGTCTTTCCGCAGATGGCCGCTTCCGTGAGCACCTTGGTCGTCTCCTGGAACGACGAGGCGCTGATGAACGACTCCGTCGAGAGCGACGCCTTGGTGATGCCGAGCAGCATCGGTTCGGCGACGGCCGGCTGACCACCGCGCTCCATGACGCGCGCGTTCTCCTTCTCGAACAGGTGCTTCTCGACCTGCTCGTCGATGAGGAAGGTGGTTTCACCGACCTCCTTGATGCGCACGCGCCGGAGCATCTGCCGGACGATCGTCTCGATGTGCTTGTCGTTGATGCCGACGCCCTGCAGGCGGTAAACCTGCTGGATTTCGTTCACGAGCCAAGCTGCGAGCTCCTTTTCGCCCTTCACGCGCAAGATGTCGTGCGGGTTCGCCGGTCCGTCCTGGAGCGGATCGCCGGCGCGCACGTGGTCACCGGGCTGCACCTGGATGTGCTTGCCCTTCGGGATCAGATACTCGCGCGACTGCTCCGTCAGCGCCGTGCCGTCCATCGCGTACGGCGTGATCAGGACCTTGCGCTTGCCCTTCGTGTCCTTGCCGAACGAGACGACGCCGTCGATCTCGCTGATGATCGCGTGATCCTTCGGCTTTCTCGCCTCGAATAGCTCGGCGACGCGCGGCAGACCGCCCGTGATGTCCTGTACTTTGGTCTTGTCGCGCGGGATCTTCGCGATCGCTTCGCCCGGCGTGATGTGCTCGCCCTCGACCGCGACGATGTCGGAGCCGACCGGCAAGAGGTAACGGGCGTCGAGATCCGTGCCCGGGATCTTCACCGGCTCGCCCGTTTCGGGATCGACGATGCTGATGCGCGGGCGGAGATCCACCGCGCGCGACTCGATCACGATCTTGCGCGAGAGACCCGTCACTTCGTCGACCTTCTCGATGACGGTGACGCCTTCCACGAGGTCGGCGTACTGGAGGATACCGCCGACTTCCGTGAGAATCGGCGATGCGAAGGGATCCCACTCCGCGACGATCTGGTTCGCTGTGACGCGCGCGCCGTCTTCCGCCTTCAGCACGGCGCCGTAGACGAGACGATGATGCTCGCGCTCGCGACCCGTGTCGTCCATCACGATCAGCTCGCCGTGGCGATTCATGATCACGACGGTGCCGTCGCGCTTGCGAACGATCTGCGCGTTCCGAATGTGAATCGTACCCTCGGTGCGTGTCTCGAGCGCGCTCTGCTCGATCTTGCCGCGTGCAGCTGCGCCACCGATGTGGAACGTCCGCATCGTGAGCTGCGTGCCCGGCTCACCGATGGATTGCGCGGCAATGATGCCGATCGCTTCCCC
>Ga0184628_10001869_pt1 | contig 10270 bp, 10 predicted proteins | sample PLM4_5_b1_FD_133149 | JGI IMG/M metagenome (GOLD analysis project Ga0184628, IMG submission 133149) | Groundwater sediment microbial communities from an aquifer in East River, Colorado, USA - PLM4_5_b1 | ecosystem: Environmental > Terrestrial > Soil > Riparian zone | place: USA: East River...
CATCCATCTGTGACGCGACGGTCACGGCACAGGACGGAGACCACGTCGAGACGCTGATGGCGGCGGCGCCGCAGGGCGTGTGTCCGTACATCGGCGCGTGGGAGCGGGCGGGCACGTACACCTTGACCGCGACGTCGGGATCCCGAAGCAAGGTCGTCATTGACGTTCATGTGCTCGGCAATGATGACGATTTCTGTCCCCACGTCGTGGCCGAGCAGGTGACCATCACCCTGGATCCGTAGGATGACTACCCGCGCGTGTAGCTCGCGTCGCGATCGCGGCGGATGTCGTCGAGCAGGGCGGCGAGCGCATCGGGGCCACGCGCCGTGACGGTCGCGTGGTTGTCGCGCGCGACGTCGTTGGAGACCTGGCCACGCAGGTTTTCGAGCAAGGACGCCCGCACCAGCTGCAGGGTCGGATCGGGCGTGCGCCGGATGAGCGGCACCAGCCGCGCGGGATCCAGCGCCTCGCCGTCGGGCGGGCGATAGTCGGGGTGAAAGGCGGCGGCGAGGAACGCGCCGCGCGCGCGCCGGACGCGTTCGGCGAACCTCTCCCAGGCGCCGAGCGTGCAGGCGACGCGCGGAAAGATCGCCAGGCCGATCGCGGCGTCCGGTCGGGCGACCAGCTCGTCGACGAACGCGGCGACCGGCTCGACGTCGGGCTCGGCGTCCGTGAACACGCGCTGCCTGACCTGACCTTCGTTCCACGCCCGCGCCGCCCACGGACAGAGCCCCCACCCGATCACCACCTCCTCGACGTAGCGCGCGTTCACGCGCAGCGCCGCGGCCACCAGCGCCGCCTCTGCGTTCACTTTCCTTTGTCGCCCGACTCGACGAACGCGCCCATGTGGCGGAACTTCTTGTAGCGGTCCGCGCGCAGCTCCTCGGGCTTGAGGTAGTAGAGCTCCTTGAGGTGGCGGCTCAGCGCCTCTCCCAGCATCGTCGCCGACACGTCGTGGTCGCGGTGCGCGCCGCCCGGGGCTTCCGGAACTACCTCGTCGACGACGCCGAGGCGCTGCAGGTCGGTGGCGGTGATCTTCATCGCCGCGGCGGCCTCGGGCTTCTTGCCGTCGTCGCGCCACAGGATCGACGCGCAGCCCTCGGGCGAGATGACGGAGTAGGTCGCGTACTCCTGCATGAGGATCCGGTTGCCGACGCCGAGCGCGAGCGCGCCGCCCGAGCCGCCCTCGCCGATCACGGCGCAGACGATCGGAACCGGCAGGCCGGCCATCACTTCCAGGTTCTTCGCGATCGCCTCGGCCTGGCCGCGCTCCTCGGCGTCGACGCCGGGGTAGGCGCCCTGCGTGTCGATCAGGCAGATGATCGGCCGCCGCGTGCGCGCGGCCAGCTCCATCAAGCGCAGCGCCTTGCGGTAGCCCTCCGGCTTGGGCTGGCCGAAGTTGCGCAGCACCTTCTCCTTCGTGCTGCGGCCCTTCTGGTGCCCCAGCACCAGGACGGGCATGCCGTCGAAGTTGCCGAAGCCGCCGACGACGGCCGGGTCGTCGGCGAAACGGCGGTCGCCGTGCAGCTCGATGAACCCCTCGAACAGCCGTTCGATGTAGTCCAGCGTGTACGGGCGTGCCGGGTGGCGGGAGAGCTGCACCTTCTGCCAGGGCGTCAGCTCCGAGAAGATCTTCTGCTGCAGCTCGCGCGCCCGCGCCTCCAGCAGCTCGATCTGGGGGCGCAGCTCGGAGGCGCCGCCGCTGACGCGCACCAGCTCGTCGATCTTGCGCTCGAGGGCGACGACCGGCCGCTCGAAGTCGAGCGTCGGCGTATCGGCGGCTGCGGCGGCGGAAGACTCGGCCATAGGGCCTGCTTTTTACCCGATCGCGCCATCCGAGTCATTCCGGGCCGATCCGCGGCCGGTTTCGCGCCGTTGCACAACACTCGCGCCGACCGGGCCGATTGGGACACAATGTCGGTCGCAATTAGGGCTCCGGGCAACCGCACCAAAGAAGGAACGGGAGGGACAACGAATGGGCGCATCGTTTTCGATCTTGCTGACGGTGTTCGCGCAGGCGGCCGCGCCCGCGGCGCCGGCCTGCAACCCGCCGTGCGCCGCCGGGCAGTACTGCGCGCCGAACGGGCAGTGCTACATCCCGGCGCCCGCGGCAGCCCCGCCGCCGCCCGCGCAGAGCCCGCCGCCACCGACTTATTACCCACCTGCGCAGAGCGCGCCGCCGCCGGGGTACTACGCGCAGCCGCAGCAGCAGGGCTATCCGCAGAACCCGCCGCCGCCGCAGGGCTACCCGCAGTCCGGGGGTTATCCACCCGGCGCGTATGGCCAGCCTCCGGGCGTCTACCAGCCGCAGGTCGTCCCCGTTCGCGAGTCGGCCCCCTACAAGGAAGGACCGAGGTTCGGCCTGTTCCTGGGCGGCATCGTCGTCCCCGGGACCGACGTGACCGCGGCGGCGGGCGGCGCGATGCTGACGTTCGGCAGCAAGCACCACGGCTTCGAGACGCGCATCTACGGCGCTTTCTACAAGGTCGAAGACGAGGACACGACGACGACGGGCAGCGCCGCGTTCGTGCACGGAACGCGGTGGTGGGGCGTCTACGGCCTCGGCTTCGGCAGCGGCTTCGGCTACGCGGATTTCAACGCGAAGACCACCTACGGGTGGAACGATTTTTCGGCGCAGGTCATGGCGTACATCGCGCCCGTGATGCTTCGCTTCGGCCGCCAGCCGACCTTCGAGCTGGGGCTGAACTCGGGCGCGACGGTCATCTTCTCCCACGACGTGCGCCCGTACGGGTACCTCTACGGCGCCATCCTGTTCTAGCGGGCGCGCTCCGCCGTCACGGGAGCGCGGCGCGGATCCGGGCCGCGAAATCCTCGCGCTCGGCCTCGTCGGTGTAGGGGACGCGCGGCCAGAAGAAGCCGCGCAGGCCGTCCCTCTTCTTGCGCGGCACCACGTGCACGTGCAGGTGGGGCACGCTCTGCGACACCTTGTTGTTCATCGCGACGAAGGTGCCGTCGGCGCCCAGGCCGGCCTCGATGGCGCGCGAGATGCGCTGCACCGCCGCGAACAGCGGGCCGAACGCGGCCGGCGGCATGTCGGACAGCGTCGGGACGTGCGCACGCGGTACGACCAGCACATGTCCCTTGAACAGCGGGCGCGCGTCGAGAAACGCCGCGACGTCGTCGTCGCGCGACACCATCGACGCCGGGACGTCACCCGCGGCGATCGCGCAGAACACGCATCCGGGGGTCATGCGCCACCCGCCAGCGTGAGCGCCTCTTCGATCACGGGTTCGGCTTCGAAGCGGCGGGCGGCCTCCTGCTTGCGGAACCAGGTGCGCTGGCGGCGCGCGTACGCGAACGTGGCCTGAACGGTCTCGGCGACGGCGTCGGCGAGCGACATCGTCTCGTCCAGCACGGCGCCGAGCTGTCTGTAGCCGAGCGCCTGCAGCGGCTTGAGCGCCGGGCCGTAGCCGGCGGCGCGCAGCGCGCGCACCTCGTCCAGGAAGCCGGCGGAGATCATCTGCTCGACGCGGGCGGTGATGCGCGCGCGCAGCGTCGCGAGCGGCGGGTCGAACAGCAGCACCGTGGGCGCCAGATCGGCCGGGGGCGCCGCCCGCCGCCGCAGCGTCGTGATCGGAACGCCGGTCTGTTCGTAGATCTCGAGGGCCCGGCTGATCCGCACCAGATCGCGCACGCGGATCGCGGCGGCGGCATCGGGATCGACCGCCGCCAGCCGGGCGTGCAGCGCCTCGACGCCGTCCGCGGCGGCCTGCGCGCGGTGGCGCGCGCGGATGCCCTCGTCGGGCGGCGGCGCCTCGAACAGGCCGGTGACCAGCGCGCGGTAGTAGAGGCCGGTGCCCCCGACGACGATCGGCAGCCGGCCGCGCGCGGCGATGTCCGCGATCGCGGCGCGCGCTATCGCCGCCCAGCGCGCGGCGTGGAATGGCTCGTCCGGGCGAACCAGGTCGAGCGCGTGATGCGGGACGCGGCGGCGCTCGTCGGCGGTCGGCTTGGCCGTGCCGATGTCCATGCCGATGTACACCTGCTGCGAGTCGCAGGCGACGATCTCGCCGCCGACCCGTTCGGCGAGCGCCATCCCCAGCGCGCTCTTCCCCGACGCCGTCGGGCCCAGCACCGCGACGACACGCGTCGGCGTGTCAGGCACGGCCGAAGCGTCTCTCGATTTCGCCCAGCGGCAGGCGGAGCAGCACCGGCCGTCCGTGTGGGCAATGCGAGCGGAGGTCTACGGCGTCCAGCTGGCCCAGCAGCGCCAGCGCCTCGGGGCGGCCCAGGACGTCGCCCGCGCGCACGACGCTGTGGCAGGCGATGGTCGCCAGCAGGTGATCGACGCGATCGAGCTCGCCGTCGCGCAGCGGGGTGCCGTCCGCGAGATCGGTCAACAGGTCGCGAATCAGCGGCTTGGGGTCAGCGTCCTTGAGTGGCTCGGGCACCGCGCGCAGCAGGATCGCGTTCGTCCCCTGGCGCGTGACCTCGAAGCCCAGCGCGCCCAGCACGTCGTCGGCCTCCAGCGCCGCCGCCGCCGCTTCGCCCACCTCGATCGGGATCGGGAACAGCAGCTGCTGCCGCGGCATCTGCCGGCGCGCGTGCGCCGCCCGGAGGCGCGCGTACGCGACGCGTTCGTGGGCGGCGTGCTGGTCGATCAGGATCAGCTCGTCGGCCGCCTCGCACACCAGATAGGTGCGGTGCACCTGGCCGACATAGTTGAGGCCCGCGAAGAACTGCTGTCGCTGCCACGGCGGCGCGTCGTCGAGCGCGTCGGTCCGCGCGCCGGCATCCTCGGCGTCGCGCGCGCGCAAGGGCAGGGCGGCCTGAGCCGACCGGGACAGCGCCATCGCCCCGGCGCCGGCGCGCACCGGCCGGGCGCCGGCGGCGCCCGCGGTCTCAAAACGTGGCGGCTGGGTGAAGGTTCGCAGCGGCCCCGCGTTCCCGGCGGTGCGCAGCCAGGGCGCGCGCGCGATGGCGGCGCCGACCACGTGGCGCACGGCCGCGTAGACCTCCTGCGCGCGCGCGAACCGCACCTCCAGCTTCTGCGGATGGACGTTCACGTCGACGTCGGCGCCCGGCACGTCGAGGAACAGCGCCGCCATCGGGTAGCGCCCCTTCTCGAGCAACGGTCCGTAGCCGAGCGTCAGCGCGTGCAGCAGGTTGCGATCGCGCACGAAGCGGCCGCCGACGAACAGGAACGTGTTGCGCGTCGTGTTGGTCGATTCCTCCGGCCCCGCCAGGTACGCGCGCACGCGGCAGCCGCCTTCTTCGCCGTCCGCCTCGTGCAGTGCGCCGGCACCGCGCCGGGCGAGCGCCGCGCGCACCCGCTCGCCGAGATCGCGGTGGGGGGGCAGGTCCATCGCCACCCGCCCGCTGACGCGCAGCCGCAGGTGCGCGCCCGGGTTGGCGAGCGCGAGGCGCAGCATCGCCTCCGACACGTTCGCGGTTTCGGTCGCCTCGGATTTGCCGAACTTGGCGCGCGCGGGCGTGTTGAAAAACAGGTCGCGCACCTCCACCTGCGTGCCGACCGGGATTCCGACCTCGCGCGCGTCGGACTCGACGCCCGCCTCGACGGTCAGCTTGAAGCCGGCCGTCGCGTCCGGCGGGCGTGTCGCCAGCGTCAGCCGCGACACCGCCGCGATGGACGGCAGCGCCTCGCCGCGGAAGCCGAAGGTTCGCAGCCCCCACAGATCGTCGGCCGACGCGATCTTGGACGTCGCGTGCCGGCGCAACGCCAGCCGCGCGTCGTCGGGCTCCATGCCGCCGCCGTCGTCGACGACGCGCACCAGGCGGCGTCCGCCGGCCTCGATCTCGACCTCGATGCGCCGCCCCCCCGCGTCCAGCGCGTTCTCGACCAGCTCCTTGACCACCGAGGCGGGCCGCTCGACCACCTCGCCGGCGGCGATCTGGTCGGCCAGCGCGGGCGGCAGCACCCGGACCTTCGGCCGCGCTACCGGCGCGTCGCTCTCCATCGAGCCGACGCTAGCACGCCCGCTAGCGGGCGAGCTGGGAGATCAGGTCTGCGCTCGCGCCGCGCACGGCGCCTTCGACGGCCGCCAGCTCCATGCTCGCCAGCAGCTGTGGGCGCCACTGGCGCTTCGGCTTCTGCACGCGCGCCTCGCCCGACGTCATGAGGAACAGCGCGTTGCCCGGCTGGCGCATCACGACCAGCTGGACCGCGCAGATGACCTCGACGTCCGCTCCGCCGCGCGCGATGGACAGGTTCTTGATGACCCCGCCGACGGCGTACGTCGCCTGGCCTTCCGCCAGCGACACGTCGCCCAGCGGCCGCAGCTGCTCGACCAGGAAGTCGCGCATGTGGCTGCGCAGCACGGGGCCGGCCAGTTGTTCGGGGTCGCCGACCGGCTTGACCTCGATCGAGAGCGGCGGCCTTCCCGAACGGCGCCGGATGCCCGGCTCGCCCGGCTGGCGCGGCGTCGAATCGTCGATGCCGCCCAGTCCCCGCAGCGCATCGCGCGCCATGTGGCGGACGGTCGGGACCGGATCGTGAAGCGCGGCGACGACGGCGTCACGCCCGGCGGGCGCGCCGATCAGCCCGAGCGCACGCACCGAGCTGGCACGCACCGCCGGATTCGAATCCCTCGCCGCGGCGATCAGCGCCGGGACCGAGCGCTGCTGGCGCAGCTTGCCGAGGATCAACGCGGCTTCCACCCGGACCTTGTACGAGGGATCGCGAATCAGCGACTCCTCGACGTCCCCGATCTGCGCGGTCTGCGCGCGCGCCGACGCGGCCGTGAGCGCCAGCGTCGCCAGCTCGACGACGAACAGCAATACGACCAGCGGCCGACGCGTGAGGGGCGCGTACAAGTGCGTGTTCAGGATCACTCGGCCGGGCGACAAACGTCAATGGAAAGCCGAAGGTCCCACATCGGTGACATAGTGCGGCCCGAGCGCATGTCTGACGCCAACGACCGCACCACCACGATCTCGCTCGCCTATTCGGTCGACGCCGACGACGCGTTCATGTTCCACGCGCTGCGTGCCGGGGCGATCGACACAGGACCCCTGCGCTTCACGCACACGCGCGCGCACACCGCGGCCCTGAACCAGCTGGCGATCGACGCGGGCGCGGACGTCGTGGCGGTCTCGCTCGGGGTTTACCCCGCGATCGCTGCGCGCTACCAGATGCTGCCGCACGGCGCATCGGTCGGCCGCGGGTTCGGCCCGGTGGTGGTCGCGCCGCGGCCGCTCGCGCCCCGCGATCTCACCGGCCTGCGCGTCGGGATTCCGGGAGCGACCACCACCGCCTGGATGGTGCTGCGGCTGATCGCGCCCGGCGCCATCGGTGTCGAGATCCCGATCTCGCCGTTCGCGGCGATCTTCGACGCGCTCGCGAGCGGGGCGGTGGACGCCGCGCTGCTGATTCACGAAGGGCGGCTGCTGTATCGGGAGCGCGGCCTGCACCTGGTCGTCGATCTCGGCGACTGGTGGTCGGCGGGGGAGAAGCTGCCGCTGCCCCTGGGCGTGAACGTGATACGGCGCGATCTCGGACCGGCGCGCGTGGCGGAGGTGTCGGCCCGGTTGCGCGCCAGCATCGCCTGGGGCCTCGCCCATCGGGCGCAAATCATCGAGGTGATAGCCGGTGAAGATCGTGGCGATAAAGCCCTGTCGAACCAGGCACTTATCGACCATTATCTGAATCTTTACGCGAATGATGATACGGCCGCGATGGCGGACGACGCGAAGCACGCGATCGACGTGCTGTTCGCGCGCGCGCGCGCGGCCGGCCTGCTGTCGTCGGCGGTCGCGGTCGACTGGGCGCCGTAGTTAAGGGCCCGAAGCCCGAGGCCCCTTAACCAGCGACCAGACGAGACGGCAGGCCGCGCGTGACGCGGCGGCATGGTGGGCGCGCCACTCCTGGTGGCCGCGCGGTCCGACACGGTTCGCGATGCCGAGCACAGCGGCGACGGTATCGACGCCGGCGGCGGCCGCGGCGCGCGCGACCGAAAACGCCTCGAGGTTCTCCAGCGCCGCGCCAGTCGCGTGCGCGAGGTGGCGGCCGAGCGTGGCCGAGCGGGTGATCGCGATCGGGCACGCGACGCCGAGCAGCGGGACCGGCCGCCGGCCCGGGCCGCACGCCGCCAGCGTGGCGCCGAGCGAGACCGAGGTGGCCGCGCGCGTCGCGAGCGGCTCGGGCAGGTAGCCGTCGCCACGCAGCGCCGCGGTCGACACCAGGCACAGCTCGCTTGCGACCGCGACCGTCCCGATCGCCGCGGTTTCGCGTCCGCGCGGGTACGCGCCGGCCGTGCCGACGAAGATCACCCGGTCCGGCCGGGCTGCGGCGATCGCGGCGGCGGCACCGACGGCCGCGTCGACCGCTCCGACGCCCACCGTGCCGAGCACGAGACGCTCGGGCGCGACGGCGCGCGCGAGACGGCGCAGCGGCGCGATCTCCGGCTCCCACGCCGCCAGCACCAGCGTCGCCGCCATCTAGGTGGACATCGCCATGAGCTAGGGCGTCGGGATGAGGTCGTCGACCAGGACATCGACGGTCGTGTTCGCCAGCCCGGGCGACTGCGCCGCCCCCAGCGCGACCGCGTGCGTGGTGCCGACGGTTCCGCTGAGCAGGCCGTCGGCCGCCACGGAGTCGAGCGGGTCGAGCGCCTGGCCGTCAATCGAGACGATCTCGTCGCCGACGCGCAGCAGCTTCAGCTCGGCGTCGGTGCCTTGATAGACGACGCCGACCGTGTAGCGGTGGGCGCCGCGCCCGGCGCCGAGCTCGACGCCGATACGCTTGAACTCGTCGACGGTCGGAGGGGTCGTGTAACGCTGCAGGTGCAGCGTCTGGCGCGGGTAGTCGATGGTGACCATGAACTGGCGCAGGAAGTTGCCGCCCAGCAGGCCGTCGACCGGGTGACGGACCTCGGTCTGGATCCCATCGAGGAGGTCGTCGCCGATCGTCATCACCGCGGCGTTCGTGAGCGTCTCGCCCGCGACCGTCAGCGTTCGCGCGCGCGTGACCGATGCCGTGGTCGGGCCGTTCACCGTCGTGATCGGAAGCCCGCCCAGCTGACTGCGCCCGTCCGCCGTGAGCGTGGCGTACACCGACGACCGCACCGTCGTCTCGCTGGCGCCGGTGTCGAGGATGAACGGAAGGCCGGTGCCATCGACGTCGACCGTCAGCGGGATGCGCGTCGCCGGAATCTTGAGCACCTGGTCTTCGAATTTGCCGAGCCCGCCGCCTTCCAGGTTGAACGTGACGGCTGTCCCCGGCACCTCGACACCGCTGGTCTCCATCTCCATCTCCGGCATGCCGAGACGGAAGGCGCGATCGGGATTCGCGTAGTCGAAGCGCACCGAGAACTGTCGCATCACGTTGCCGCCCAGCAGCCCCGCGAAGTTGAGCGGGTCCATGCCGCCGCCGCCCTGGAACTGAAACAGCGGGACGTCGTTGACGGTGAACTGGCCGACGGTGAGGTCTCCGGTCCACTGCTTCGCGGGTGGTGGCGGCAGACCAGGAAACTTGGTCGGGTCGACGAGCATGATCGGCGAGCCGGTGTCGACAGCCAGCCGCCCGCCCGGGTGCCCGTCGATGGCGACGTCGGCGAACACCAGGTTCACGCCCACCCGGGTGGGCGAGGGGATGCCGGGCATCCCCATCGTGGCGAACCCGGTGTCCGACGTGCTGTCTCCGCCGCAACCGACAGCGACGGCGGTCAGGACGGTGAGGGCGATCGCCAGCCGGTTGTGGAGGCTCATTTCACGAGCTTCGGCCCATTGCCGGCCACACGCAACGGGCTACCTTCATGTGCTACTGTCCACGCCTTTCTCAGGAGGAATCCAATGAGTCTCGTGACGCGGAAAGCGCCTGACTTCAGCATCGATGCCGTCGTCGGCGACGGCGACTTCAAGAAGGTTTCGCTCGGCGACTACAAGGGCAAGTACGTCGTGCTCTTCTTTTACCCGGCGGACTTCACCTTCATCTGCCCGACGGAGATTCAGGAGTTCTCGCGCCGTTACGAGGAGTTCCGCGCGGTCAACTGCGAGGTCCTCGGGGTATCGACTGACTCCAAACACTCGCACAAGGCGTGGATCAAGTCGGGGCTCGGCAAGCTCAATCACCCGCTGCTCGCCGACTTCAACAAGACGATCTCCAGCGACTACGAGGCGTTGATCGAGGGCGGCGTGGCCTGCCGCGCGACCATCATCATCGATCCGACCGGCATCGTTCAGCACGCGTCGTACAACGCGGACCTGCTCGGGCGGTCGGTCAGCGAGACGCTGCGTCTCGTGCAGGCGCTGCAGACCGGCGAGCGCTGCCCGGTCGAATGGAAGCCCGGGC
>Ga0184628_10001871_pt1 | contig 10264 bp, 8 predicted proteins | sample PLM4_5_b1_FD_133149 | JGI IMG/M metagenome (GOLD analysis project Ga0184628, IMG submission 133149) | Groundwater sediment microbial communities from an aquifer in East River, Colorado, USA - PLM4_5_b1 | ecosystem: Environmental > Terrestrial > Soil > Riparian zone | place: USA: East River...
AGCCGGTGGTTCCGTGGAGAAACTCGGCCTCGCCAGGTCGCGGGCGATCCTTAGCACCAAATCCAGGGAGACGATCACTGCCTTGATCGCAAAAGATAAAGCGGAAGAAGGCAATGCCAACAGCATCGCCGCCGTGGAGAAACTGGTTCGCTTCGCTCGGGACCTCTTCCTGCTTTGCGTCAATTTCGTCAACTTCAAAGACTTTTACGATCGCGGCGAGCCGGCCATTTTCCAGGCCGGCACCCTTTACCTCGACCAGCGCAGCTGTGAGCTGACCCTGCCCGTCGAAGACGCCGGCAAACACTCGACGATGGCTGGTCTGGCCGGAGCCTACCTTGCCTATTGCGATTGCACCCGCAAAGGCTCGGGTGAAAAAATGAGCATCGTGGCCGTTTTCTCTCAGGGTGACGACGACAACCTGATGGTTGGCCGCAACGGCATCTTCTACGATCGAAAAGGCAAAGATTGGGATGCCACGATCACCAAGATCGTCTCCAACCCGATCAGCCTGCGCCAGGCCTTCTGGCTTCCCTACAAGAAGCTTGTGCGCATGATCGAGGAGCAGATCACCAAGCGAGCCGCCGCTGCCGATGCCGCTTCCACCGCGAAGCTCCAGGAGACCGCGCTTAAGGTGGCTGAGGCCGATAAAGCCGCCAAAGCGACGGCACCGGCACCAGCACCAGCACAGCCGCCCAAGAAAGTCGACGTCGGAACCGTCGCTGCTTTGGGCGTCGCCTTTGGCGCCGTCGGCACATTCGTCGCCACGATTTTCGCCAAGGTCATGGGACTCATCGCCCTGGGACCTTTGGCCATCATCGGCGGCCTCATCGGCGTTACCCTCCTGATTTCGGGCCCTTCCATGATCCTGGCCTATATCAAGCTCCGCAAACGCAACCTGGGTCCGATCCTCGACGCCAACGGCTGGGCCGTCAATGCCCGCGCCAGGATCAATGTTCCTTTCGGCACCAGTCTCACCGGCATTGCCAAACTGCCGCCCGGGGCCGAACGCGATCTCAGCGATCCGTTCGCGGAAAAGAAACGTCCCTGGGGTTTCTACATTGCCGTCCTCGTCATTCTCAGCCTGGCCTACTGCTGGTACATGGGTAAATTGGACGGACCCCTGCCGTTGAAGCTGGAAAGCACCAGCGTTTTGGGCCCCAATGCCCCGGCTTACAAAGCACCTGCTGCGCCCGCCGCGCCCCCCGCTCCGGCAACTAAAGCGGCCCCGGCGGCCCCAACCGCGGCTGAGGCCAAATAATACCTCCTGCGCTCCCTTTCACGGCCCGGTTCGACATCGAACCGGGCCTTTTTATTTCAACCGTGCTCTTGCTTCATTTCCCCGGAAGGGCAATCCTAGCAACGCATGCGAACCATTCTTGGGCGACGTTTGACATTTTGCGCCAGTGTGTTGCTCGGCCTGGCTGCTATCCTGGCCCCGGCCAGGGGATTGTGCCAAACGAACGCGGGCTCTGCCAAATCCGAGCCGATCTCAAACCGATACCTCATCGTCGTGGAAACCTCGCGCACGATGATCAAACGCGGCGACGGCATCCTCGATACCGTGAATGCGCTGATCATGAACGGCATGAAAGGCCAAATGCACAGCGGCGACACCCTCGGCGTGTGGACTTTCAACGACAAGCTCCACGCCGGCGATTTCCCCCTTCAGGTCTGGACCCCGGAAAACCGGTCGAGGGTGGCGGAGAACGTGGCGTATTTCATCAAGAAAGCAAAGTTCGAGAAGAAATCGCGCCTGGATGAAACCCTTTCTGCCGTGATGGGCCTGGTTCGCGATTCCGATTACCTCACGGTAGTATTCCTGACCGATGGCAGCGGCAAATTCAGCGGCACGCCCTTTGACAAAGATATCAACGACGCCTTCGCGACCTGGAAGCCGGAGCAGGATAAGAAACTAATGCCCATCATGACGATCCTCCGCGCCTCCAAAGGCGTGATCACCCACCGTGCCGTGGTGCCCATCCCCTGGAACTGGGAAATGCCTCCGCTTCCACCCGACCTGATCGCCGCGTATGAAACTGCCCAAAAGCAAATCGCGGCGCTGACCAACAAACCCCCACCAGCGCCAGCGATCGGGCAATCGCTCATCGTTAGAGGAAAAAAAGCCGACCCCGCTCCGGAAAAAGGTGTCTCGACCAACAAGCCTGCGCTGACGGCCTCCAACGCGGTCCCGGCGAAAACAGCCGCGGCAAAGCCGCAGTCCACTAACCTTACCCATCAGCCGGAAACCACGGCGCCAGCATCCACGGCGATTGCTCCAAAACCGGTGATCACTTCTCCTGGCCCGACACCCGTTCCGCCTGCGATTGAAGACCCACCCACAATCGCCTCCGCTGCGTCGCCAGCGAAACCCACAGCGGCGGTTGAGACGCCCACTGAGCCGAAACCAACTGCCAAGTCTCTGCCCGCACCCACCACGGGCGCTGAGCAGAAGTCACCGTCGCCGCCACCAACAACCTCCCTGCAATTGGCCCAGGCGAACCCCAAGCCTGCGCCGCCCGCCACGCCTGCCACAACCCCTGAATCGGCCGTCCCAACTCCGTCTTCCAGGACCGTCCCCGAGGCCGCTTCCCCTGTGATGCCCCAGCAGGGCGCTCTGGTTCCATCCCCAACCATCTGGGAGAACGAATGGTTTTGGGTTGGCATCGGCATCGTCACCCTGGTCACTGTGGTCGTCACCTTCTCCCTGATGCGCCGGTCGCGCTCCAGCTCGCGCATAAGCCTCATCACCAGTTCCTACGACCGCAACGCCAAGCCATGAATCGCCGGGAATTCATCAAGTCGGCCGCCGCCGCCACGGCCCTGGCATCCGCCTGCATGCCCAACCTGGCCCTCTCGCAAACCAAAGCTGCACCCTCGGCGCGAAAGCTCCCTCGCTGGCGCGGCTTCAATCTCCTCGAAAAATTCACCAAACGTCGCGAAGGCAATCCGCCCTTTAGTGAATCTGACTTTTCCGCCATGGCTGAGTGGGGCTTCGATTTCGCGCGCTTGCCCATGTCCTATCTCTGCTGGACCGACCCGCAGGATTGGAGGAAACTCCTGGAACCCGAACTCGTCCACATCGACCAGGCCGTCGAGTTCGGCCGCAAACACGGGGTGCACGTAAACCTCAACTTCCACCGCGCGCCCGGCTATTGCGTTAATCCGCCAAAAGAACCCAAAGATTTGTGGGCGGACCCCGACGCGCTGGCAACTTGTGCCTTCCACTGGGAGCAGTTCGCGAAACGGTATAAGGGCATTCCCAACGAGCGGCTGAGTTTCGACTTGCTCAACGAGCCCGCCGATATCAAAGAGGAAACCTACGTCCACGTCGTGAAACGGCTCGTGGAAGCCATTCGCAGCCAGGATCCCAACCGCCTGATCATTGCCGATGGCCTCCGCTGGGGAACCGATCCCGTCCATGGACTCGCCGATCTCGGCGTCGGGCAGAGCACGCGCGGCTATGCCCCCATGCAGATCAGCCATTACCGGGCCAACTGGATAAACGGGTCCGACAAGTGGCCCGAGCCCACCTGGCCGCTGCAAAGCACCAACGCGGAAGGAGCCACCCGCGAGAAAATTCGCGAGCAGCGCATCCTGCCGTGGAAAAAGCTCGAGGAAAAGGGCGTTGGCATTCACGTCGGCGAGTGGGGCGCGTTCAACCACACTCCCCACGCCGTCGCGCTGGCCTGGATGCGCGATTGCCTCGACCTCTGGAAGGAAGCCGGCTGGGGATGGGCTCTCTGGAATTTCCGCGGCAGCTTCGGCGTCCTGGACAGCGACCGCAAAGACGTGAATTACGAGGCCTGGCAGGGCCACAAGCTCGATCGCGAGATGCTAAAAATCCTGCAGGCCGGGTGATACCCACCCCAATTGCCCGCCGCCGCCTCACTTTCCGACTTCTTCCAAACTCCAGTTCGGCACGATCTCCGCGTCTAAATCCGTCTCAAAACCGCCGCGTGACAGCTTGCGCTCCGCCAAAATTCCGATCATCGCGGCGTTGTCCGTGCACAAGCCTTTATCTGCCAAACGCAGTTTTATCCCCCGCCGCCGGCAAGCCTCCTCCAACCTCATCCGCAGTTCCCGATTGCAGGTCACTCCACCCGACGCCGTAACGCACCCTACCCGGCACTCTTTGGCGGCCCGCATGGTCTTCTCGACCAGCACCTCCACGATCGCCGCCTGAACGCTGGCGCACAGATCACGCACCGCCCCGCCATTGTCCAGAATCTCCGGATGGTCCCGGATGAAATACCTCACCGAAGTCTTGAGACCGCTGAAACTGAAATCGTGGTGCGGTTCATGAATCATGGGCCGGGGAAAAGCGAACGCCTTCGCGTTTCCTTCACCCGCCAACCGGTCAATTACCGGACCCGCCGGATATGCGAGCCCCATCAGTTTGCCCGTCTTGTCAAAACACTCCCCTGCCGCATCATCCACCGTGGAGCCAAGAAAAACATGATCCAGTTCGGCGCGCACATGCATCAGCATCGTGTGCCCGCCGCTGACAATCAGCGAGACGTTTGGCTCGAACCCGGAAAAATCGCCCACCGGCGGTTGTCCCTGAATCCAGGGCGAGTAGAGATGCGCCTCGTGGTGATGTATGCCGATAAACGGGCGGCGGACCATGAAGGCGAACGCCTGCGCCGCCTTGAGCCCGGCCATCAACGCGCTGGGCAAGCCGGGACCGCGGGTCGCCGCCACGGCGCTGATTTGGTCCGGCGTAACCGACGCCGCTTCCAGGGCCTTTGACGCCACTGCCGGCAGGTTGCGCAAGTGCTCCCGCGCGGCTAACTCTGGAACCACGCCGCCATACTCTTCGTGCAGCTTGATCTGGGAGGAAACACAATTCGACAACACCCGGCCATCGCGGATCACCGCCACGCTGGTTTCGTCGCAGGAAGTCTCGAAGGCTAAAAGGGCCACAGCGCTCTGTGAAAACCCTTTACGGTTTTACTGACGGCTTGTCGCCCGTCGCAATCCGGCGATCCTCCGTGGCGGCTCGATGGGAGAACAGCGTGATGCCCTTGAGCAAATCCATCGCCCGGTCCATCTGCGGATCACGGGTCTGCGTCACCCGCTGGCGGTCGGGCTCATCCAGACTCTCCACCCCCCCCGGAGTCCTCCGAAGGACCAGGTCGCGCTCCTCCTCGTCCGTCATCGTTACGATGATATCCGGGGAGATTCCCTGCTCATGGATCACCTTGTGACTGGGTGTGTAATACTTTGCGGTGGTCAAACGCAGCGCCGAACCATCATTTAACGGAATGATGCTCTGCACCGACCCCTTGCCGAACGATCGCTCGCCCAGCACGATCGCGCGTTTCAAATCCTGAAGGCATCCGGCCACAATCTCCGACGCGGAGGCGCTGCCCATGTTCACCAGCACCACCATGGGCAATCCTTGGATCATGTCGCCTCGCCCGTTCGAGCGCCGCACGACATTTTGCGAAGGATTCCGCCCTTCGGTGGTGACGATCAATTCGCCCCGTGGCAGAAATTTCTCGCACACATCCACCGCCTGCTCCAGCAATCCGCCGGGGTTCCAGCGTAAATCCAGCACGAGCGATTGCATCCCCTGCGATTTGAGTTTCTTGATCGCCGCGTTTAATTCGTCACTCGTCTTTTCCCCAAACTGAACCAGCCGTATGTAGCCAATCTTGTTCTCGCCCAGAGGAAATTCCTTCCGCCCGCTGATGTCCTTGACCATATCCACGCTGATCACCGCCCGCTCCAGATTATACTCCTTGGTCTCGTTCGACGACGGCCGGTAAACCGTTAGCTTTACCTTGGAACCGGGATCGCCGCGCAGGCTTTTCACGGCTTCAGGAAGGCTCACCTTATCCGTGCTCTTCCCGTCGATGCGCATGATGCGGTCGCCGGACAGGATCCCGGCTTTGAATCCGGGTGTGTCTTCCATCGGCGCGACCACCGTCAACGCGTTGTCCTTCACTGAAACCACAATCCCGAGGCCGCCAAATGCCCCCTGCGTGTCATCCTGCAATTCCTTGTATTTGTCGAGTTCCATGAACTCGCTGTGGGGATCCAGCGTGTTCAGCATGCCCTTCATCGCCCCATAAATAAGTTCCTGGTAGGTAAGATCCTGTCCGTCCACGTAGTCCTTGCGCACCTTCTCCATCACGAAGGAAAACAGCTCCAGGTTCGGATAGGCCAAATCTTTCTCCGCCCCGTGGGCCGACCTCATAAAAACCGCTGCGCCGACCAGGAAATTCAGCGCCAGCACGAGGGCCACAGCCCAGTAAATCGCTCGCCTTTTCATATCTGTCTATTCTTCGTTCTGCCTGACAATAAGGGGCACCTCCCCACTTTGCAAGGAAGGCCGAATCCCATTCTCAGATTCAGCAATTCGCATACCTCCCACACCCCCAGCCTCGTTTCCCGCTTTGTCGCTCACTTTGTCTGCCTCCTTTCCCCACCAGCCCACCCCGCCTCCCTCCACCCCCCAACCGGTAGGCACGGGCGTTGACACTCCCCCAGAGGTTGGATACCATGTGATCAGTTGGATCGGTCTATGAATTCGATGCTGAACCAACATGTTTTGGTCTTGAATCGCCTCTGGCAGGCGGTCAATGTCTGCACCGCTCGGCGGGCGCTGACGCTGCTCTTCCAGGGACACGCCCATGCTGTCCTCGACCGCGAAGATGGTTCCTTTCAAACCTTTTCGTTCTCCGAGTGGCATGACCTTTCCCGGCAGGAGCCCCACCCCGAATCTGTCCGCACCATTTCTTTCCGGATTCGCGTTCCCCGCGTGATCCTGCTCCTGGTCTATGATCACCTGCCCAAGAAAGAGGTGAAATTTACCCGGCACAACATTTTCGAACGCGACAAGAACACCTGCCAGTATTGCGGCAAGACCTGCGACCGCAAGGACCTCAATCTGGACCATGTGGTGCCCCGTGACCGCGGCGGCCCCACCACCTGGGAGAATATTGTATGTTCCTGCATCGAGTGCAATACCCGCAAGGCCAACCGCACTCCGCAGGAAGCCGGCATGCACCTCGTCCGCAAACCCAAGCGGCCCAAATGGCGTCCTTTCGTGCAGATCAGCTTCTCCCTGCATCAGCACGATAGCTGGAAACATTTCATCGACCTCGCCTACTGGAACGTGGAACTGGGCGAGGAATCGACCTGAGAAAGCGCCCCGCTATGCCCCGTCGTCGCCCCGGCTGACAGCCTGCGAATTGAACAACAGTTTGACTCTGCCATCCCCGTCACTACCTTGTTTCCAGCAACCGCGTGAAAACCCTTCTCGCCTTACTCATCGGCATCGGCATCGGTGCCGCTGCGTTTTATTTCGTCGGTTCAGAGCGCGGACGTTCCCAATTGCGCTCCACCGCCAGCCAGATCGACACCACCACCAAACCCGCTCGCGACGCCCTCTACGACAAGCTCAAGGTGTTGGACCTGCGCAGTGAGGACATCAAAGATGAATTGGCGGAAACCGGCAAGGTGGTTCGTCGCAAAGCGCGCGAAGCCGGCACCGCCATCGACAACGCCACCGCCGATGCCCGCATCACCGCCGCCATCAAAGGCAAACTCCTCGCCAGTCGCGATCTTTCCTCCCTCCAGATTTCCGTAAACACCACCGGTGGCGTCGTGACGTTGTCCGGCCCCGTTTCGTCCCCCGAAGAAATCAGCAAGGCCATGTTGATCGCCATGGAAACCGATGGCGTCCGAGAAGTAATCTCTACACTTCAGGTAAAAAGCAAGAACGCTACGGCGCCCACGAACACCGTCCCCGTAACCCGCAAAGCCACGAAACCCTGACGAGTGAGCCCCGTCCGACCTGTCCAGGCCTGGGAAACCAGCAAAGCAAAGCCTAACCCGGATTCAAGATCGGCCACTCCGGTTGCGACACCTCGCCGTCATCGCCACTAAGCACAGCCTCCCATCTCTTGATCACCGCCAACACCTCCCGAATCGCCAATCCATCCAGGATCGGACCGTAATTCGCGAGATTCGCCCGGGCCAACCGCAAAAGCGCCACCGCCGGTCCCCTCCGCCCCTTCTGCACATGCACAAATGCGCCCGCGAGCTGAATCAAGCCCTTGTAAAAATCGCCCTTCGGACCCCGCCGATCCTGTAGCCAGAGATTCTCCAGAATATCGTGAGCCACATAGTATTCCTGCCGATTAAAGGACTCAAAGAAACCCAGGAAATGCGGGTCATGCTCCCCCCCCTCAAGGTGGCGGATCGAATCAACGATTCTGGCAGTTTTGCGGCTCATTCCGCCCACCATAGACCCAAACCCGACTTTTTGCCAAATGCTGGCGAAGGCCCCTTAATTGTCCATGGGTTCACCGTTGTCTGCGCCTTGAACCCCTCGCCCGGTTTTGGCAGCCAATGCGCCTGGAATCTTCGCGGCGGATTGACATTGGGAATCCGGCCAGACAATCTGGAGCAATGGCAAAGCCTGCATTGGGCCGGGGCCTAGGCGCTTTGTTGGGCGGCAGCCCCATCGCGAAACCCCCGTCCGCGGCCCTTATTTCCAAGCCCGCCTCCGCGCCTGCACCTGCACCGGCGCCCGCCGCGGGTGAGCAGATTCATCGTGTACCGTTATCCCGCGTCCAGCCCTGCCCTTTCCAGCCACGCAAAAACTTCGAACCCGAAGCCCTCAAGGAACTTGCGGATTCCATCCGGGAACAAGGCATCGTCCAGCCGCTCATCGTCCGGGAATCCGGAGGCAAATTCGAATTGATCGCCGGCGAACGCCGCTGGCGCGCCGCCCAGCTCGCCGGGCTCGCCGAAGTGCCCGTGATCGTCCGCCAGGCCACTGACCGCGATGTCCTGGAATTGGCCCTCATTGAGAATTTGCAGCGCGAAAATCTCAATCCCATCGAGGAAGCCCAGGGATACGCGCAACTGGTCAGCCAGTTTCAATTGACTCAGGAGGATGTCGCCACCAAGGTCGGCAAAAGCCGCGCGGTGGTGGCCAACTCCCTGCGCCTGCTGAGGTTGCCGGCCATCGTGCAGAGCTATGTCCGCGAAGGCCGGCTGTCCGTGGGCCACGCCAAAGCCATCCTCGGCCTGGCCTCGGAAAAACAGCAGTTGGCGGCGGCGGAGCGCGTGCTTGACGACGCCATGAACGTCCGCCAGACCGAGGCGCTCGTCGGGAAGCTGCAGAGCCGGGAAACGACGCAATCTCCGGCTGCCACCCCCGCGAAGCCGCAGGACGTCCAGGTCTCCAGCCTGGAAAACCAGCTTCGCGAACGCCTCGGCACCAAGGTGCGCCTCCGCTACAGCGCCGGAAAAGGCGCCCTCGAAATCGCATTCTTTAGCGACGCGGAATTTGAACGCCTGTTACAAATTCTGGGCGTCAATCCTGACTGATCATAACCTAACAATGAACACAACTGAACTGCGGGAACAAACCGCCGCCGCGCTCCAAACCAACGCGGCAAGAGTGAACTCGATGACCGCCTTCGTCGGTCTCGACGGATTCGTCGACGAAATCCTCCATGTCGTGGACAAACGTGAAAATGCCACCAAATTCACGCGCCTCTCCACCATCAGCCTTTTCGCGGACCGCCTCGCCGGCGCCGCAGGCCGGAGCACCAACATCGAACTCGTCAGCCAAATGGTTAAACTGGGCGGCAACGGCCCCCTGATGTCCAATGCGCTCGCCAGCATCGGCCTGCGCGTCACCTACCTCGGCAACCTCGGGTATCCCAACCTGCATCCCGTTTTCTTCGATTTCGCCAAACGCGCCGAGGTCCACACCATCGCCGAACCCGGCTACACCGATGCCTACGAGTTCGAGGACGGCAAAATCATGGCCGGCAAGCACCAATCTCTCAAGGAAGTCACTTGGGAAAACCTGAAGCACCGCTACGGCTTTGAGAATTTTGTCGAAAAATTCTCCCGCGCGGACCTGGTCGGGTTCGTCAACTGGACGATGCTGACCTACATGAGCGACATCTGGTCCGCAGTCCTGGCGGAAGTGTGCCCCAAACTCAACGGGCCGCGGCGCAAAATGTTTATCGACCTCGCCGACCCGGAAAAACGCACCGCGGAGGACATTGCGCGGGCGCTCAAGCTGATCGTCGAGTTCCAGAAATATTTCGACGTGATTCTTGGCCTCAACGAAAAGGAGGCCTATGAGGTCGCCAACAATCTGGGCCTGACCCCCGGCAAAAGTTCTCCCGAAACTCTCAAGAGCCTTTGCGCGGAAATCCACCAGCGCATAAAAGTGGATACCATCCTGGTGCATCCCACCGCCTATGCCCTGGCCTCCGGGCCGGACGGG
>Ga0184628_10001872_pt1 | contig 10262 bp, 10 predicted proteins | sample PLM4_5_b1_FD_133149 | JGI IMG/M metagenome (GOLD analysis project Ga0184628, IMG submission 133149) | Groundwater sediment microbial communities from an aquifer in East River, Colorado, USA - PLM4_5_b1 | ecosystem: Environmental > Terrestrial > Soil > Riparian zone | place: USA: East River...
GCCGGACATCAGCTGCGGGAACGTGAGCGCGAAGCTGTCCTTGAGGGAAAGGCCGGAAGGGATAGTTCCACATCCGGGACGCCACCACGCCTGCGTGCTGACCAGATCGCCGTGTTCGCCTCGCTCGAACAGCGTACTCCCGTCGAGGTCGATTGACTCGACAATGCAGCGCAGGGCCTCACGGATCGCATCGTCTGCGCTCGGAGTTTGGCGAGGTGAACCAAAGCGGATAACAGATGCTTCGGTGGGGTTACGTTCGGCGCATGCTGCTCCAATAGCCATGACTGCAGCAGCATCACAGGCTGTGCCGGTTGCACTCGAGCAACCGGCGTCCACCTAAGTCTTCGAGAATGAGCAGATTGCCGGAACTTTGGGGCTGGCAGTGCGTTGCCGATTCTGCATACCGGTCACTGCCAGTCGTGGGGGTTGCCGAAATCCGGTGACCGTCCTGGCTACTTCGTCTTCTTGACCGCCGTCAGCTGGACGTTCTCGGCGCCGTAGTCCTCGACCATGAAGCCGTTTGGCGTCACCTTGATCTTTGCCGCTGGCGCCAGGGTTCCTGTCCCATTGCCCTGGGCGTCGAGGACGACGTCGATCACCGCAAATTCGTAACCCGCTTTGGGCTTTGCGCCGGGCAGGCTGCCGCCTACGAACAACAACGGCTTGTCGGTCAGGATGGTCAGGAGCCGGCCGTCGCCGGTGACACGCTCCATCGTGAAGCGCGTCGGCGCCGAGACCGTTGTGCCGATCTTGACCGAGCCGGTGGGCTTGACCCCCACCAGTGCCTTGCGGAGCGCCGCCTCGCCGCCGGACTTGAACGCAGCAATCAGCGAATCGGCCTCGCTTTGCGACATCTTGCGATCGACCGTGATGGTGACCGGCGCACTCGCCGATGCACCGCCCGCGCCCTTGACCGTGGCCGATGCGGTGAACACCTCCGCTGTTGCCTGGCCGCGCGACTCCGCTGGCCACAGCAGCAAGCCCCCTGAAAGCACGATGGCGCCGATCGTCTTGTTGTATTTACCGGTCATAACCTCACCTTTCGCGTCCACCGTTGGACTGTCGACAGTTAGCAATGCACATTCCGTCCGTCCCAGCATGCTACGACATCCGGTTCGCTCACACCCGGCGCACGTCTCGTCGACGTGCCTCCGCAGAATCAGATGATACGTGCGCCCCCGGAATAACGTAGCCACCACGGTCAGCCGGAGTCACACCACCACCCGCCTGGCAAAGCGCGAGCAAAGAGCTGCATTCTTACAACTGATTCACGTTCTCGCCACGCGCGGTGCAACGGAGACAAGCCGGTACGGCACGTGCTAAGTCGCGTGTCCTAGTGGTGCTATGACCTCACAAACAAATTGCCGACCTGCTCCGCGTTTCGCCTTACACGCGTTTCTGCTCGCCGTAGCGTGGTCGCTGGCTGCGCCAGCGACTGCGCACGCGTCGCTGCTGTCGCCGGAGCTCGAAGACAAGATGGCGTCCTTTGTCGCCACCTTCGTGATCTTCGTCGTACCGGTGGTGCTGATCGTCCTGTTCTGGATGGTGCACGTGCTGCCCGAGAAGATCGCGCACAAGCGCCACCATCCTCAGTTTGAAGCGATACGCACGCTGTGCCTGCTGTCGCTGGTATTTGGAGGGCTGCTCTGGCCGTTTGCCTGGCTGTGGGCCTATACGAAACCGGTCGGCTACAAGCTGGCCTACGGCACCGACAAGAGCCCCGACTACTTCAAGGAGCACGGACTTCCCGAGCCAGGGAGCCCAACTGCCGACATTCGCGACCGGGTCGCGGCGCTCGAAGGCCGCGGTGTGCCAGAGAGTGAGCTCGACGCCATTCGAACCGACCTGGCAGCGATCGAGTCGCGGCTGGCTGCAGCCAACGACAAGGGCGAGGGGGCTTAGTGGAAATCCTGCTGCTCGGAATCTATGCCGGTTTCGTCTGGCTGATTTTCATCAAGCTGAAACTGCTGCCATGGACAACACCGTGGAAGGTAGGGGTTGCAATCTTCCCCGTCGTCGTCTTGGCGGCGACCATGTTGCTGCTGAACATCTTTGCGCCGACAACCAACGACGTGCGGGTGGTCAAGTACATCGTTCCCGTCGTGTCGCAGGTGCGAGGTCGCGTCATCGAAGTGCCGGTGGAAAACAACCGCGCGGTCAAGAAGGGTGACGTGCTGTTCCGGATCGACCCCACCCCTTACGAGATCGAGGTCCGTGCGCTCGAAGCGCAACTGACGTCGGAAGAAGCCAAGGTCGGGGCCGAAGACGCCAAGCTCGCCGAAATGCAGTCGCGACTGCCCGACGCAGCGTCAACCGAGCGGCAGCTGAACGAGCAGTTGAAGCAGGCGACCAGTCAGGTGACGGCGCTGCAGGCTTCGCTCGACCTCGCGCAGAAACGTGTGGCGCAGAACACCGAGCTGGCGAAGACTGGCGCCGGGAATCGGTTCGACCTGGAACAGGCACAGACCAACGCGAGCGAACTTGCCAACCAAATCGCCGCCGGACACGCGGCGGAGCAACAGATCCGGGAAAAACTATCCGGAAGGATCAAGGGAGATTTCGCCGCAGTTGCGGGTGTCAAAGCCCAGATCTCCACGTCTCAATCGCAGGTTCTGGTTGCCCGGGCGCAGGTCGAGACGACCCGGGCCCAGCTCGAAAATGCGCGATGGAACCTCACCCAGACCGTCGTGCGCGCGCCGGCCGACGGCACGATGGTGAACGTCATGCTGCGGCCGGGCTTCTTTGTCGCCGGCATGCCCTTCAACGAAGTGATGACGTTTGTCGACACGGAGTACCAGATCTTTGCCCTGTTCAATCAGAACGAGCTGCACCAGGTCGCGCCCGGCCAGGAAGCCGAGATCACTCTCGACACGCATCCCGGCCGCGTCATCAAAGCGCATGTGGATTCCGTGATCTGGGCTCAGGCCCAGGGGCAGTTGGACGCGTCAGGCGAGCTGGCTCGCACCACCTTCATTCCCCCGCCCGGACGCTTCCCGGTCAAGCTTCTAGTTGGCGAACAGGACAAAGACCTGTTCGTCGGCGCAGGAGCGCGCGGCGCCGCCGCCATCTACACCGAACACCTCGCACTCATTCACCTGATTCGCAAGGTGTTGCTGCGCGTGTCATCGAAGCTCGACTACCTGATCATCAAGCATCACATCAGTCTTCACTAAGGCGGACCGGGATGGCTCCAACTCGACTGATCGTCCGGCGCCTGGGTGATGCGGCTGTCGCTGCGCTCGCGGGGGGACTGCTGCTGACACTGTCGGCTTGCGCCCTGAATGCGCCGCCCGACGCCGCCACGATCCAGCAGGACGCCCTGCCGGGGCTGAAGACGCCACCGCAATGGGCGGTTGCAGGCCCCGGTGCAGAGTCCCCCGATAACTGGCTGGCGACCTTCAAGGACGATCAGCTGACGGCCGCCGTTGCGGAAGCCATCATCCACAACGCCGATCTTCGAGTCGGCGCCTCTCGGGTCGAACAGGCGCAACTTTACGCGAAGCTGGCCGGGGCGAAGTTGTACCCCTCGGTAGATCTGCTGGCGCGAGGCGGCGGTAAGCTCTCCGGGGACGGCTCCGGGATCCAGGGGGGCGTCCTCACGGCGGCGTGGGAACTCGACCTGTGGGGCCGGGTCCGCTATGGACGCGCCGCGAGCGCTGCGCAGGCGGCGTCCGCGCAGGCAGACTTCGAATACGCGCGGCAGTCGATTGCGGCACTCGTCGCCAAGAGCTGGTTTCTCGCGACCGAAGCGGGCTTGCAGGTCGAGGCCGCGCGCGAGACCATTCGCGGGAGCGAGGAGCTCGTCCGGTTGGCGGGCGACCGGCTGAGGGTCGGCGTCGGGGGTGAAGAGGATGTGCTTGTCGCCCGCGCCGGTGTCGGAGGCTATCGCGACGCGTTGCGACAACTGGAGCTCGGACGCGAACAGGCTATTCGCGCGCTCGAGCTTCTGCTGGGACGGTACCCGTCAGCAGCAGCGGCTCCGTCGCCGCAGTTGCCCGGTTTCCCCGGCGCCGTCCCCGCTGGTTTGCCTTCAACACTCCTGGAGCGCCGGCCGGACGTCATCGCGGCAGAGCGCCGGGTGGCCGTCGCTTTCAATCGCGTGGAAGAAGCCAAGGCGGCGAAGTTGCCGACGATCAGTCTGACGACGGGTCTCAGCTCCATCTCGAGCGAACTGTTCCTGCTGCAGGATCACGACAATCCCGTGTGGAACCTTGGTGCCAGTCTGCTGGCACCAATCTACAAGGGAGGCGCGCTGAGAACGCAGGTGGAAATCCGCACTGCGGAGCAGAAGCAGGCGATCGCCGAATACGCCGTTGTCGGGTTGCGGGCTTTTGGAGAAGTCGAGAACGCTCTGGCCGCCGAAATCGCCGCGCGTGACCGCGAGCAGATTCTCACCGCAACACTGGCCGACAACCAGCAGGCACTCGACGTCGTGCAGACCCAGTTCCGGGTCGGCAGCACTGACCTGAGGTTTGTCACTCAGCGTCAACTGGCGCTGAACGCGACACGCTCCGCTCTGATCCGGGTGCAGGCCGAGCAACGCGTGCAGCGCGTGAATCTTCACCTCGCCCTGGGCGGCAGCTTCGAGCAACGGCCGCCGCCACCATCCGGATCTCAGTAGAATCCGCCACGACAACACCTCACAACCCGATAGAAGGAGCTTCGAATGAAAAGAACGACCGCCCTCGTTGCCAGTCTCGTGCTGGCACCCATGGTCCTGCTCGCGCAGAAGACCAGTTTCGACTACGACAAGACAGCGAACTTCAGTGCGTTCAAGACCTACGCGCTCAAAGACGGCACCAAGGTCGGCGATCCCCTCGTCGACAAACGCATCACGGCGGCGATCGAGACGGAGTTGGCCGCAAAGGGCTTGACCCCATCAGACACGCCCGACGTCACGGTGGTCTACCACATCGCCTTCGACAAGAAGCAGGACATTACGGCGTACAGCACCGGCGGCTACTATGGCGGCTACGGCTACCGCTATGGCGGCGGCTGGGGCGGCATGTCGACCACAGATGTGCGCGTCAATGAGATCACGGTCGGTACGCTCGTCATCGACGTCGCCGATGCGAAGAAAAAAGAAATGGTCTGGAGAGGCATGGGCGTCAAGGAGGTCGACGTCCAGGCCAAGGCCGAAAAACGCGAAAAGAACATCAACAACGCGGTGAAGAAGATCCTCAAGGACTTCCCGCCAAAGCCCAAGACGTAAGAGATCACGACGATGCGCCGGATGTCGTTCAGCCCGTCCTGAAATGGGCTTCGACGTCCGGCACACGGTATCTGGTGATCGCATCCCGGCCCGCGGGCACTGTCGGACCAACCTCGTGAATCCAGCGCATTTTTCCCGCCCTGATTCGGCAGACCTCTTGCCTTACCCAGCAGCGTGACCAGCGACAACAGGCCGAAAGCAGCGATTGAGCGTCTGCTCTCGCCGATCGCGGATGTTCACCGGAAGGAGGCTGGCAGCGCCCTGCTGATGACCCTCCTGATGTTTCTGCTGCTTGCCGCCTACTACATGCTCAAGACCGCGCGCGAGGTGTTCATCCTCACCGAGGGTGGAGCCGAGGTCAAGAGCTACTCGTCGGCCGGCCAGGCGGTGCTCCTGCTCTTCCTGGTACCGGCCTACGGTGCGTTCGCCTCCCGGGTCAGCCGCGTGCGCCTTGTGAGCTGGGTGACGCTCTTTTTCGCCTCCAACCTGGTGTTATTCGTCCTGGCGATCCGTGCCGGCCTGCAGGTCGGCATCGTCTACTTCCTCTGGGTTGGGATCTTCAACCTGATGGCGATCGCGCAGTTCTGGGCTTTTGCCACCGACCTCTACACGAAGGAACAAGGCAAGCGGCTGTTCCCGCTGATCGGTGTCGGCAGCAGTCTCGGCGCCTGGGTCGGTTCCGTCAGGGCGGGAGACATCCTCGAGATGACCGGTCCGACCAGGTTGTTGATCGCTGCCGGTGCTGTCCTCGTGGTGTGCGCCTTCCTCGTCCGGGTCATCGAGCGCATCACGGTGCGTGACGCATCGCCGGCCGACGCCGCCGTGGCCGATCAGCCGCTGGGCAAAGAGGGCGGCTTCGAGCTGATTCGCAAACATCGCTACCTGCTGTTGATCGCGGGGCTGACCGTCCTGCTCAACGTCGTCAACACCTCAGGTGAATACCTGTTCGGACGCTACATCGTCGAGCATGCCAACGCGCAGTTTGGCAGCGGGCCGGAGGCCGCGGCTGCGCGGGAACGGTTCGTCGGCGCGTCCTACAGCAGGCTGTTCAGCACGGTGAACCTGATCGGTTTCCTCCTGCAGATGTTCGTCGTATCCCGAGTATTCAAATTCCTCGGGGTCGGAAAATCGCTGTTCATCCACCCGCTGGTCGCCTTTGTCGGTTACCTGATGATGCTGCGGGCGCCGTCCATACAGTTGATGGGATGGCTGAAGGTGGCCGACAACAGCATCGATTACTCGCTGGGGAACACCACCAAACAGGCCCTGTGGCTGCCAACGAGCCGCGAAGCGAAGTACAAGGCCAAGCAAGCGGTCGATTCATTCTTCGTCCGCGGCGGAGACGTCATTCAGGCCGGTATCGTCTTCATGGGCGAGCGCTTGCTGCTGACCGTCCCGGGCTTCGCTGCGATCAACCTGGTGTTGGTCGGAGCGTGGCTGGCCGTGGTCGGACTGCTCAACGTGACTCCGGCCAGTAGCGCCGAGACGGTGCCGGTGGCGCCAGGTGCGAGATGAAGTGGCATTCAACGCCGGCGGTCGACTGCAATGGTTGACATGTTGATGATCGTGACGATTGTCGTAGCGGTCGTCGTGACCGCGGCATCGGTCGTGGTCGGTGTCCGACGGCAGCGCGAACTGCGTCACACTGAGGGCGAGTTCCGGATCATCTCGGACTCGGCGCCGGTCTTCCTCTGGATGGCCGGGCTCGATCGCGGGCGATCTTTCTTCAACCGTGGCTGGCTCGAGATGACCGGACGCAGGATTGACGACGAGCTGGGCGACGGATGGACACACGGCATCCACCCCGAGGATCTGGCAGTCTGCCAACAAATCATTCGGACGGCGATCGAAGCGCGCGCGCGATTCACGGTGGAATATCGGCTGCGCCGGCATGACGGTGAGTACCGGTGGGTCACGGACACGGGCGTGCCGCGCTATGACGCCGCCGGTCACATCGCCGGCTACGTTGGCGCGTGCCTCGACATCACGGACCGCTACCGCGCCGAGCAACGCCTTCAGGACATCGGCGGACGCCTGCTCACCGTGCAGGAAGAGGAACGCCGGCGGGTCGCGCGTGAACTTCACGATGATCTGAGCCAGCAGCTGGCCCTCCTCGGGAGCGAGCTCGAGCAGCTGAGTTTGAACGTCCCGCAGGCGCGTGACGATCTGTCGCGCCGCCTCAAGATCCTGGGACAGAAGGCAACCGGGGTCTCGGCCGACGCCTATCGCCTGTCACATCAACTGCATCCGACAAAAATGCAGACGCTCGGCCTGGTGGCCAGCCTCCGCAGCTACTGCCGTGAGGTCTCGGCGCAGCAGAAGATCCGGGTATCGTTCACTCACGGCGAGGTTCCCGCGAGCATTCCCATGGACATCTCGGTCTGCATCTATCGCATCGTCCAGGAGGCGCTTCGCAATGTCGACAAGCACAGTGGCGCCGAGGAAGCCCACGTGCAGCTGCTCTCTGTAAATGGCGGAATGTCGCTGCGGATCGCTGACGGCGGCGCCGGCTTCGACCCCGCCGCGACCAATCAGGTCGGCCTGGGCCTGATCAGCATGCGCGAGCGGCTCCGGTTTGTCGGCGGCGAGTTGAAGATCCATTCAGGCAGGTCACGAGGCACGCGGCTCGACGTGTGGATTCCAATGGCGAATGAGGGGCGGGCGTCAGGCCGGGCGTCTGCGGCGTCGTGACGTCTCCCCCTAGTACTTCTGACAGGCCTAGTCAGGCGCAAATAGCTGGTAGTTTCTGGCAGTTTGCCGAGTTCCGCGATGGAACCGGAGCCGTTAATTTCCGCACATGCATGCGGAATACAGTCACTCATTCGACGTCCCCCCTTCGATTGCCGGCATTCGGGCCTGCCCCTCCCGGCTGGAAGTCGTAGCCAAGGCTCAGGCTGTGCTGCAGGAAGTGGCAGAGGAACCAATCACCATCGCGGCCTTGAGCGAGGCCGTGGGCGTCAGCGAACGGACGCTGCGCAATGCGTTCACAGACGTGTTTCATCTGAGTCCGAAGCGATATCTGGTGAAACAGCGGCTCCTGGCCGCCCGCCAGGCGCTCCAGGCAGCGACCGAGCCCGGGGCGACGGTCACCTGGATTGCTATCGATCATGGCTTCTTCGAGCTCGGCCGGTTCGCCATTCGCTACAAGCAGGCATTCGGCGAACCGCCGTCACAGACGCTTCGCGGCGGCAGGAGGACGCTGGGAATGCAGACCGCGAGCTGCTAGTCAGTGTGATCAGGACGTGACGTGGCCGTGACTGTCACGTATGCTCTGGCTGTCCAATCGGTGCGCGATGCTATGTCGATGAAACCCAGGGTGCTGTTGGCGGACGATCACACACTGCTGGCGGAGGCGTTCGAGCGCCTTCTCTCTGCAGACTGCGACGTCGTCGGGCGGGTCGCCGACGGGCGTGAATTACTCGAGGCGGCTCCCCGGCTCAAACCTGACGTCATCGTCCTCGATGTCGCCATGCCCCGGCTGAACGGCCTCGATGCCGGACGGCAGTTGAAGAAAGACATGCCGGGCGTGCGGTTGATCTTTCTCACCATGAACGAGGATCCTGAGGTCGCCGCGGAGGCCTTTCGCATCGGCGCCTCCGGGTACCTGCTGAAGCGGTCGGCGCTCTCTGAGCTGCCGCTCGCGATTCGTGAAGTGATGAACCAGCGTTACTACGTGACACCGCTCCTCACCAAGGGGCTCGTGGGCTCGTTCGTGCAGGCGTCGCAGCAGCCGGCAAGTACCCTGTCACTGACCGCACGGCAGCGGGAAGTGCTGCAGCTGCTGGCGGAGGGACGTTCGATGAAGGAAATAGCCGTAGTGCTCAACCTCAGCCCCAGGACCGTCGCGTTTCACAAGTACCGGATGATGGAACGCCTCGATGCCAAGACGACGGCGGACCTGATCCAGTTTGCCATTCGCGAGCACATTGTCTGACCTCGCGCGTGGGCTGCATGCCCGAGCCACCATTCTGACCACGGTGCGTCGCACCCTGTACGGTCAGTGCCTCTCGAGGTGCTCTGATGGATTCCCACGCCGGCAGTGAACGTCGCCGGCCGCGCCTGGTTCTGGCTGATGACCATCCCGAGATGCTGGTCCGGTTGAAGGGCCTGCTGTCGGCGGAATTTACCGTCGTTGCAGCGCTCGCAGACGGTGATGCGCTGCTCGACGCCGAGGCAGAGCTGTCACCAGACCTGCTGGTGCTCGACATCACCATGCCCGGCATCAACGGGCTGGAAGCAGCGACGCTGCTGCGCCGCCGCGGCTCCATGGTCCCTATCGTCTTTCTGTCGATTCACGAGGAGCCGGAGTTCGTCATGGCGGCACGTCAGACGGGCGCACTGGGCTATGTCAGCAAGCTGCATCTCGTCAGCGACCTGATACCGGCAGTCAAGGCCGCTCTCGAGGGACGTCGCTTCGTGTCGCCGGCATTGCAGCTCGGAGTCGAGGAAGGCAACCCCGAACTGCCGTGAATCGGGCCCTCCTTGCCGGTCCCGCTTCAGTCTTTCAACGCGCCAGCCGGATCGAGTGACGCCGCTGCGCGCGCTGGCCAGGCGACTGCGGCGAGGCCGCAGAGCGCAAATGCCCCCGCCATCGCTGCAGCGAGCAGGCGCGATCCGGCGCGCTGAAGGTCGAGGATGTCTGCCAGCCGGCGTGGTGCACCGAGACCGTCCATGCCACGATCGCGGCCAGTGTCACGGACGCCCTTTCGCCGCTGCTGGACGCGCGGCGGCCAGCACGCGCTCGAGTTTCTGCAGCTCCGCCCGCAGCGCCCGTCGTCCTGCCGGCGTGATGCTGAAGTAACGCCGCCGTTCATCGTCGAATTCCGGCGCGGGCCGGCGCGAGGACTCCTCGACGTAGCGGGCCTCGAGCAGCTGCCGCAGGATCCTGTAGAGAGTGGTGACGCCGAGTCGAACCGCGCCCCCGGTCCGCGACTCGACATCGCGGCGGATCGCGTAGCCGTGGCGGTAGCCATCGGCGAGAGTGGCGAGAATCAGGACGGCGTTGGCGGAGAGCCTAGCATCACCTGCACTAGTCACAATGGGCATAGTA
>Ga0184628_10001873_pt1 | contig 10262 bp, 14 predicted proteins | sample PLM4_5_b1_FD_133149 | JGI IMG/M metagenome (GOLD analysis project Ga0184628, IMG submission 133149) | Groundwater sediment microbial communities from an aquifer in East River, Colorado, USA - PLM4_5_b1 | ecosystem: Environmental > Terrestrial > Soil > Riparian zone | place: USA: East River...
ACGGTGCGATGCAGGAGCTCGACGGTTTCCGGCTTGTCGAGGCGCAGCGAGCGCCTGGTGATGATGTCGATATCGAGTGTCGCGAGATCGAGGCCCATGGCGCGGCAGAGGGCCCCTGCGCGCTGCCGCGCAAGGCCGGGACCACCCTCGGCAGAGAACACGAGTACTCGGCCTTGTTCTACGTCGAAGCGATTGAATACGCGCGTCCCTGATGCGACGCAGATGCCGAGGTAGAGGGTGAGCCAGGACTTCCACGACTTGGGCTCGGCGCCGACGATGCCGAACGCGTTTTCCGTCCAAAGATCCTTGATCAGCCACCTAGTGGGGCCGGGATCGGGAAACTCCCCGAGTCGTACATGCTCGAGAATCTGGTGTGCTTCGGGCTGCTGGCCCTGCTGGGCATGCTCGGCAGCGATGGCCTGGAGGTGCGTCCAGAAGGCGTCGGGATCGCCCTTGGCGAGCTCGGCGAGCTGCTCACCAGCGAGGCGAGCGCGATAGTCGGACGCGGCACGCGCCACCAGCCGGGCGTGCCACGCAGTGACGGTGGGCTCGGCCAGGCGCAGGCATTCCGAAAGCTCGAGCGCGAAGTAGGTGAGCGGCTCGCCACCGTGGATCTTGAAGGCGGCCTCGGCGCGGTCGTAGGCGGTGATGCGTTCGGCGACCAGCGGCGCCGCGATCGCCACGCCTTCCTCAGCGAGCTCCTCGAGGGCGCGGAAGGTGAGCTCGGCGCGAAGGTCTCCGAAGTCGGCGCTGCAGATGATGCTGCGCGCGGCATCGAGGCAGGCCGTGGCGGTGGCCTGGTCGTGCGCGTACAGGATGTCGGCGAGCACGTTGTTGGCCGCCGCGCGCACCTCGGGCGTGAATTGCGGCGAGATCGCGTCCGGCCCGCCAACACGCGCAGGGCGGCGCTGGCGGGCGCGGACACTTGTGGCGATCGCGCCAGGGGCCGGCGCGCCGCCCTTCGAAGGCGAGGAGGCCACAGTGCGCTATGCGGCTTCGGCGCTGTCGTCGTCGGGCTGCTGGTCCTTGGGCTTCTCGCGCTTGACCTTGGCGGTGGTCTTCTTGGCCACCTTGACGATGAGCGGCGGGGTGACGCTGTCGTCGCGGTAGATCTCGATGCCGTGCTTCTCCATCGCCTCGACGAGCTTGCGGTGCGCCTCGCCCTCCTTGAACACGAGCTTCAGGCGCTCGTCGCGGATCTCGACGAAGTCCTCCGCGGCGTCGTCCACCTCCTTGATGCGCTTGCCTTCGGTTCCGGGCACTGCGAGCTGTCGCGGCGGTCTCCTCTTGCTGGTCTTGGTCTTGGCCATGGCGGTCCCCTTTCGGGCGGGCGATCAGCCCGCGTGGTTGCGGCGCTCGTAGCGACGGACAGACCACTGCCCGTCCTGCCACTGCGCCCAGACGAACGTGTAGACGTCGCCCCACTGCTGCACCGCCTGCTCGAACTTCAGCTCGGCGTCGGGGTAGACGTAGGCGCCCTTGACCTCGTGGAGCTCGCCGAGGGCGGGCAGAAAGAAGTCGGGCGTGTACCGCCGCCGCTTCACCGGCGACTCGATGCAGAGCGTCAGGGCAGCGAAGCGGGGCTGGTGGCCCTCGGCGCGCAGACGCTGCTCGTATCGGGCCTCGGTCTTGTTCATCACCGGGCCAGCGACGGGCGTTGCACGTTTTTCGACCTCATTTGAGGACGGAGAACAAGGCAGGATGGGCGCGGGCAGCACGACGCGCGCCGCGCCGAGCTGGGCGGCGGCACGCACGATCTCGGCGCGCTGCTCCGGCGCCGCGCGCTCGAGCAGCTCGGGAACCGTGGGCCAGCGGCGGCCGCGCCCCGCCATCAGACGGACTGCCTCGCGCGCACGAGCTGGGCTTCAGCAGCCACCACCAAGCGCACGAACAGCTCGCGCAGCCAGGGGCGCTTCTCGGCCTCGAGCCGAGCTCGGCGCGCCGCGAGCTTGGCCTGCCACTCGGCGGCGGTGCGCATCAGAGCCTCGCCGGGTTGCAGGCGCCGCAGAATCCGTGCACCGAGCGCCGCGGGTGACCGCAGGGGAAGGTGCCGAGCTGCTTGAAATCTGGTGGACTGCTTGAAACCTCGGCGACTGCTTGAAATCTCGGCTCGAAGCTGCCCACCTCGTCCTTCGCGCTCTTGACCGCGGTCTCCGAGAGGTGCGCGTTGGCGAGCACCAGCACCAGCTCGGGCAGCACGGTGGCGCTGGTGTTCTTGGCCTGGGCCCAGGGCACGTAGAGCGATGCGCTGGCAGCCCTGCAGGTGCTGCAGGTGCGCATGGGGTCGACGCCACCCACGGGCTTGCCGCAGCCCTTCCAGGGGCACGGCGTGGTGGCGTCGAAGGTCTTCGACGGGCGCGCGGGCTCGGCTCGAGCGGGCAGATCGAAGAGGTCAGCGCGCATGCGGTACCAGGAACCAGGCGGCGTAGGGCGCGCGGAGGGCTTGCTTGCGCGAGCGATGGACGACGTTGACGTTGTAGGCGCGGGAGATGGTCTTGATCCCACCACCATCGACAGCGTGCAGCTCGACGATGGAGGGTCTGCTCGGCGCGTGGCCGGCAGGCGGGATGAGCACGACGATCTCGGGCTGGCTCATGCGCGTGCCCGGCAGGTGCAGCGATCCCAGTCGTTGCCGCAGCGCATGCACAGCACGATGCACACGCGGTGACAGCAGGCCCGGTACTGCCAGGCCACCCAGCGACCAGGAGGGACGATGGCGCGCACCACCGGAGTGCGTGGAAGGTCGAGGTCGATGGGCGCCGGCTGCGGGATGGCGGGCGTGGTCAGCCAGGCAAGCGCGCGAGCGATCACGGCTGCACCTCGAGGTCCCAGATCCACCGCCGCACCACCGCGGGCCCGGCCACCAGCTCGAGCAGCCACGCGAGCAGCGGCAGCTCGTGCAGCACGCGCTGCAGCTTCTCCACCGCCGTGAGCGGCTTCTCGCGCTCGATGCGCCAGCCCCACGCCGCGGCGAGCCGACGCAGGAACGCCTCGCGCGCTGCCGGCTTCATGCCGAGCACGCCCAGGTAGTCAAGGAAGGCGCGCTGCAGCTGGCCCTTGTGGATCTGACGCCGCAGGCGCATCGAAAAATCGCCCCCGTTGGCCCCGGCATCATCGGCGAAGGTGGCCTGCTTGGCCTCGTAGACCTCGACCGCGACCTGCAGGCAGCGGTAGACGATCGCGATGTGGTCGTCGACGGTACGCGGGTCCGCGCGCAGGTCGAGGAAGCCCTGCACCCAGGAGTCACCCGAACCTCTTTCGGGTTCCGTTCGGGTGGTCGGCGTGCCCATGCTGCGGCCCGTGGAACGCGGCGACATGATCAGCTCCCGTGGCCGCTCGCGCGGCCGGCAAGGGTCAGGCCGCGGCGTCGGGTTCGGAGGTGGCGTCGGATGCAGGAGCGGGCTTCCAGAAGACGATTGCCGCAGCCTTGACCTTGTTGCCCAGCGCGGCAGCGAGCGCCTCGGCGACGGCCGGCGACGGCCGGCGCCGGCCGCTGATGATGTCGCATAGGTGCGGTGGGCTGATGGGCGCCCCGGCCTCCGCGAGCTTTGCGACGAGCCAGCGCTGCGTCTTCCGACGACGCTGCAGTTCCGAGAGGATGGGGTGGATCGGCTTCATGGACACACAGGTTCGCACACCGCTAACCTATTGTCAACGTCGTGGGTGCGCGTGATGCTAACCCATTGCACCGAGACGCCTCAGGCGCATGATGCGCCGATGGTGCAACACGTCAGCTTTGCGACTGTTTTCGGCCGCTATATTCGCCGTGAGCGAAAGCGGAAGGGCTGGCGGCGCGCGAACCCGGCCCAGCTCGTGGTAGCCGAGCGCATCCTCCGCGCCCTCTTCCAGCCCTAACCCCCACCGACGGTAGTTCGTTTTACGCTAACCCAATTCGGCTGGCTAATGCCGTTTTCTATTTGACCAATGGTTAGCACTGTGCGAACCTACCTCCCATGCAGCCGCTCTTCCGCGCAGCCGAGAACGCCCTCGAGCGTGTAGCGGCCCGGGGCGCGAGCGGCGACACGTTCGCGGACGGCTCGGCGCGGCGAGATCACCGCGATGAAGACGTACAGCCTCGGTACAGGCCGCAACCAAACCTCCTCGCTCTAGCCCTCCATGCTGGTGCCGGCGCTCGCGCCGCGCATCTCGCTGGCGAAGATGAGCAGGTCCCCTCGGCGGGGCGAAAGTGGGATGGCCTCGACGGTCTCTGTCGCAATCCGGGGAGGCGGGGGCAGGACCCGCAGTCGTCCACTTCTACGAGGAGGGGACCATGCTGAGCGGGGACGAGATCTACGACGACGACATCACCAGCGATCCTGCCACCATCCTCGGTGACGACGCGGACCAGGAGGAGCGGCCGCGGGAGCGTCGGCGGATGACGCTGTCTTCAGCGCTCGAGGCGGTGCTCGTAGGGCACCGCGCGGTGCTGGCCTTGGAGCTCGGCACGCCGGAGGCCGAGGTCAACGCCGCGCTCGACGCGCTGGCGGCCGCCCTCGAGGCGTGCTCGCCGCTCGAGCAACTGGCCTACCTCGAGCTGGCGCGTCGCGAGAGCGACGCCCTGACGCGCTGATGGGCCGCGTCGTCTACGCCTACCCGCCCGCGTGGGTGCAGCGCCACGTCGAGCTGGCGCGCCCCGACGTGTGCCCGGAGTGCGCCTTCCGCCACCGCTTCCGGTGGCCGCGCCGCATCGCCATCGCGCTGCTGCTCGCCGCGGCCGCGCTGTTCGCCAACGTCTGAGCCCCACGAGGGAGGAACCCGATGATGACCACCATTGCACCCGATCGCCTCGCGATCCTCGACACCATCGAGCTGAAGCACGGCAGCCACGACAGCTTCGAGCACGGCGCCTGCGTGATGGAGCTGTCGGCGTACCTCGCCGGCGAGCCACACGGCGACAGCCCGGCGTGCGTGAGCCCGGTGATCGCCGCCTTCCTGCGTCGATGGAATGACGACCTCCCCGACGCCGACCGGCAGATGCTCAAGCCCTACGCGGCGCGCGTGCTCAACACGGTGGGCCCGCCCGAGTTGGAGACGCGCCGGGCCTGGATGCTCGACGACTGGATGTTCCGGGTGCAAGTGCCGGCCTGGCTGGAGCTCGCCGGCGGCGACCTGGTGCAGCACGCGGTGGCGCTGCGCGCGCTCCCCGAGATCTGCGACCTTCCGTCGCTCCTCGCCGCATCGCCGCTTCTCCAGGCCGCGCAGAGCGCGGCCGCCGCCTGGGACGCCGCCAGGGCCGCCGCCAGGGCCGCCGCCTGGGCCGCCGCCAGGGACGCCGCCAGGGACGCCGCCTGGGCCGCCGCCAGGGACGCCGCCTGGGCCGCCGCCTGGGCCGCCGCCAGGGACGCCGCCTGGGCCGCCGCCAGGGACGCCGCCAGGGCCGCCGCCTGGGACAAGCTCACGGCGACGAAGCAGGAGCTGCAGCGCTCGGCGCTCGAGCTGCTCGACCGGATGATCGCCTGCGGCGGAGCCGCGAAGGCCGCGCCGGAGGCCCGGCCGTGAGTGCGCCGCTTCCGCTGCTCACCGCGTCGCGCCTGAAGGACTTCCGCCGCTGCCCGCGCCTCCACCACTACCGCTACAAGCTCGGCATCCGGCCGATCGAGAGCGCCACCGAGCTGCGCTTCGGCACGCTGGTGCACCTCGGGCTGCAGCGCTGGTGGGAGGCCCGGCTGCCCGAGCCGGCGCGCGCCGAGGCGGCCGCGCGCATCGAGTCGGCCGAGGTGCGCGAGCTGGTGCTCGCCGGCGATGAGATCGGCGCTGCGCTGGCCGCGGTGGCGGGCGCCGCCGCCGACCCGTTCGAGCAGGCCCGCCTCGAGGAGATGCTGCGCGGCTACAACCTGCGCTGGTACGACTCCGACCTGGTTCCCATCGCGGTGGAGGTGCAGTTCACCGCGCCGCTGGTGAACCCGATCACGGGCAAGGCGAGCGTGACGTACCAGCTCGCCGGGAAGCTCGACGTGATCGCGCGCGACAGCCGCGGCCGCACCGTCATCGTCGAGCACAAGACCAGCAGCGAGGACATTACCGCGGGCTCGAAGTACTGGCTGCGGCTGCGCATGGACGGCCAGATCACGCAGTACTTCACTGGCGCGCGCGCCCTCGGCTTCGAGCCCGCGGCCTGCTTCTACGACGTCCTCTACAAGCCGAAGCTCGAGCCGCTCGAGGCGACGACCCCGGACAAGCGCGAGGTGACGCTGCCGAAATACCGCGCGTGCCCGGAGTGCAAGCGCAGGGGCGCGCCACCGCCGCCGCACCAGGTGTCGATCGAGTGCAGCGTGCCCGGCGCCACCATCGACTGCGGCCAGGCCGCCATCTTCCCGCTCGGGGATGGCAACCAGGTCGACGTGCCGGGCGTGCCCGGCAAGGTGATCAGCGAGCCGCCCCGCTACAAGGCCTTCGTCCGCCTCGCTGACGAGACGCCCTACGAGCATCGGCTGCGCATCATCGACGCCATCGCCAGCGAGCGGGAGAAGTACTTCGCTCGCGGTGAGGTGGTGCGGCTCGAGGCCGACGAGCGCGAGCACGCCGGCGACACCTGGGCCCTCGCGCGCTCGATGCGCGAGGCCGAGCTCGCCGAGCGCGCGCCGCGCAACCCCGACTCGTGCGTGCTCTACAACCGCGCGTGCGCCTTCTTCGACGTCTGCACCGGCGCCGCCGACATCAACGACCCCTCGCGCTTCGAGCGCCTCGACAACGTCCACCCCGAGCTCGCCGGCGCCGCCGGCTGATCAACCCGAAGGAGGAGCCATGGCCACCACTTCCGCCCGTTCTGCAGCGCCGCCTCCGCGGCCGCCGCGCGTCACGCTCGCCAGCATCGTGAAGCGCGCCAACAACGCCCCGCTGCGCGTGCTCCTGCACGGCGTCGAGGGCGTCGGCAAGACCACGTTCGGCGCCACCGCGCCGGGCGCCATCGTCCTCGGGCCCGAGGATGGCATCCCGCGCGAGCTGGGCGAGGTGCCGCACTTCCCGCCCCCCGAGGGCGGATGGACCTGGCCCGACGTGGTTGACGCCGTCCGCGCGCTCGCCACCGGCGAGCACGATCACAAGACGCTCGTCGTCGACACCCTCGACTGGCTGGAGCCGCTGCTGTGGGCGGAGGTCTGTGCCCGCGCCGGCGTCACCGCGATCGAGGACGTGGGCGGTGGCTACGGCAAGGGCTACGTCGCCGCGCTCGACGGGTGGCGTGGCTTCATCGCCGAGCTCGAGCAGCTCCGCCGCGCCAAGGGCATGAACATCATCCTGCTGGCGCACTCGGTCATCCGCAGCTTCAAGAACCCGGTCGGCGACGACTACGACCGCTTCGAGATGAAGCTGAACGCGAAGGCCGCCGGCCTGTGGAAGGAGTGGCCCGATGCGGTGCTCTTCGCGGCGCACGACGACGTCGCCAGCAAGGACAGCCGCACGAAGCGCGTGCGCGGGGTCTCCACCGGCGCGCGCGTGGTGCGCACCGTCCACCACGCGGCCTACGACGCCAAAAACCGCTTCGGCCTGCCCGAGGAGCTGGCGCTGTCGTGGGCCGCGTTCGCCGGGGCGGTGGAGACCGGGCCGGCCACCCGCGTCGCGGAGCTGCGCGCCTCTATCGAGGAGCTGCTCAAGGAGGCGCCCGAGCGCCTCGCGAAGGCTGGCGCCGGGCTGCTCGAGCGCGCGGGTGACGACCCGACGAAGCTCGCCGAAGCACAGAACTGGATCCTGCAGAAGCTGGGCGACGGCCAGCAGAAGGTGGCCTGACCATGTCGATCATCCCCGGCACCTATCGCGCCCGCCCCATCCAGGGCTCGCCAAAGGTCGGCTTCACCAAGAACGGCACGGAGCAGGTGGGCGTCCAGCTCGCGCTCCTCGACGCGGATGGCGTCGAGACCGACAGCACCATCAGCTGGTACGGCTACTTCACCGACGCCACCTCCCAGCGCACCATGGAGTCCCTGCGCTACATGGGCTGGCAGGGTGACAACCTGGCCGACCTGTCGACCGTCGGCACCAAGGACTGCGAGATCGTCATTGATTGGGAGGAGTACCAGGGCAACCGCTCGCTCCGCGTGAAGTGGGTGAACGCCACCGGGCGGCGCACCGTGGCAATGAATGCCGAGATGGACGCCGGGGCGGCCGCGTCCTTCGCGCAGCGCATGCGCGGGGTGGTGATCGCCGCCAACGGCGGCAAGCCGTCGCGTCCGGCAGCGGCCCCGCCGCGCGCTGGGTCGTCGGCGCCGCGGCCCGCCCCCGCGCCGCGCCCGTCGCCGAGTCCCGCGCCGGCACCGAGCTCGCCGGACCCCTCCGACGAGCAGCAGCCGCCCCCCGACGGCTTCGAGGACGACATCCCGTTCTAGCAGTTCGCCGCTACGCGCAGCGCGGCGACGGGCGTGCCCTGGCCCCTCGTCGCCCGCCGCGCGGCAGCCGCCCTTTCGCGGCGCGGTTCCGAGCGGGTGTCCTCCTGCCGTCTCCCGGTGGTCGCCATCGCTCGCTCGGACTGACCTGGGGCTCGAAGGCCCGAGCGCCGCCCCCATTGGCCGGGCCATGCCCGGCGAGGAGGAGCACATGGCCCGCAAGAAGAGCGCCGCAGCAGCGGCCGCAGCCGAGACCGAAGCTCCCGTTCCCGCCGTCCCGCTTCCCGCGACGCCGCCGGAGATCGGCCGCTTCGAGATCGTGGCGCGCCGCCGCGTCCACATCTCGCAGCACAACCCGCGCAAGCGCATCGCCGAGGCCGAGCTCGCCGAGCTGACCGACAGCGTGCGCCGCCACGGCATCCTGCAGCCGCTGCTGGCGCGGCCGCGAGGGCCCGAGGACTTCGAGCTCGCCGCCGGCGAGCGGCGCCTGCTGGCGGCTGGGCGCGCCGGCATCGAGCTGGTGCCCCTCGTCGTCCGCGACATGACCGACGAGGAGCTGCTCGACATCGCGCTCCACGAGAACGGCAAGCGGGCCGACGTTCACCCGCTCGACGAGGCCGAGGCGATCGCCCGCAAGCGCGACGAGTTCGGCCGCTCAGTGGACGAGATCGCCGCCACCATCGGTCGCCCCGTGGGCTACGTGGTGACGCGCCTGAAGCTGATCGAGCTGTGCCCTGAGGCGCGCGAGGCATATCTCGCTGGCAAGGGGCTGACGCTGGCGACCGCGCTGGTGATCGCTCGCATCCCCGACCAGAAGCTGCAGGCGAAGGCGACGAAGGACATCGCCAATGGCAACAACGGCCAGGGCATGCCCTACCGCGACGCGCTCCGCCACGTGCGGGACACCTTCATGCTCGAGCTGAGCAGCGCCGCCTTCCCCATCACGCGCGCCGACCTGGTGCCCGCCGCCGGAGCCTGCACGACGTGCCCGAAGCGCACCGGCAACCAGCGCGAGCTGTTCGACGACGTCGACGAGAAGAACATCTGCACCGACCCGCCGTGCTTCCGCGAGAAGACCGACGCAGCCTGGAAGGAGCGGACCGCCCAGGCTCGCGACGCGGGCCTGACCATCATCGAGGGCAAGGCCGCGAAGGAGCTGTTCCCCTCCAGGTGGGATGACAACCCGCGCGGCAACGATTACGTGGCGCTCGACGCGGCCTGCTACGAGGACAAGAAGCACCGGACGTACCGCCAACTGCTGAAGAAGGCGGCAAAGCCCGACGCGGTCGCGCGCAACCCGCACAACGGCACGAGCGTCGAGCTGATCGCGAAGAAGGGGCTCACGGCGAAGCTCAAGTCCGCGGGCCACGATTTCAAGGCCGAGCGCGCGAGCGCGGGCGACGACAGCTGGAAGAAGCGCCAGGAGGCTGAGCGCCGCACGAAGCTGGTGCGTGAGCGCGCGGCCGCCTCCGCAATGGGCCAGGTCGTAGCCGCGGTCGAGAAGGGCAAGGCCGACAAGAGCTACTTCCGCCTGCTCGTCGACCACGAGCGGGACATGGCCAACGACGACGGCGGCGCGTTCGAGCGGCGCGGGCTCAAGCTCGACGACAACAAGGCGGTCGCGGAGTACGTCGATGGGCTGACCGAAGCGCAGCTGCGGGGGCTGCTCCTCGAGCTGGTGATCGGCGGACCCGTCGGCTGGAGCGGCACCTATGACAAGGCCTTCCTGGCGGTTTGCACGCACCACGGCGTCGACCTGAAGCCGCTGGAGGCGGAGGCGCGCACCGCCCTCAAGGCCGAGCTGAAGGCCAAGGGCGGCGCCAAGGCGACGAAGGGCGGGAAGAAGACGGCGGGCACGGAGGTCGACGTCGAGGAGCTCGGCGCCGGCGACGACGAGTAGCCCATGGCCGCGGCACCGAAGAAGAGGCAGCGGCCGCGTCGGCG
>Ga0184628_10001874_pt1 | contig 10255 bp, 9 predicted proteins | sample PLM4_5_b1_FD_133149 | JGI IMG/M metagenome (GOLD analysis project Ga0184628, IMG submission 133149) | Groundwater sediment microbial communities from an aquifer in East River, Colorado, USA - PLM4_5_b1 | ecosystem: Environmental > Terrestrial > Soil > Riparian zone | place: USA: East River...
CCGCTGCCTTCCATCACGCTGCCTTCGTTGCAATCAGTGCGTGCGCTCGGCACCACACCGCGGCGTCACGCGGGACGCTGGCGTTGGGCGATGCTGTTGTTTGCCCTCACTTTGTTCATCGTGGCGCTCGCGCGACCGAGAGTGCCGCGCGGTGATTTGCCGGACCCGACCAAGGGCATCGACATCATGCTCACGCTGGATTTCAGCCGCTCGATGGCGGAGCAGGACTTTCATCTCGCCGGCAAACGAGTCTCGCGTCGCGAGGCGTTGCTGCACGTTGTGGAGGATTTCGTCACCAAGCGTCCGCATGACCGCATCGGCATCGTGTGCTTCGCGCGCAGTCCGTTCCTGGTCAGCCCGCTCACGCTGGATCATGCGTGGGCCCTGAACTCGTTGAAGGAAACGGACTATGCCACGGGTACGGCCATCGGCGAGGGACTCGCGGCCAGACTGCAATTCCTCAAACAAAACAGCGAACGCAGCAAGGTCATCATCCTCGTGACTGACGGGCAGAACATGGTCGGGCGTCCGCCGTTGATGATCGCGCCCCACGTTCTGCAATCGCAGGTGCGGCTTTATACGGTCATCATCGGGCCGGAGATCGTGACGCCGAGCGTGGCGGCGAATCATGAATTGCATAAGGCGGCCCGCATGACAGGCGGACAATTCTTTCAGGCGCGTGACACGGAAGGCTTGAAGAAGGTTTACGATTTGATTGATGAGCTGGAGAAGAAGGCGCTGTTGCAGAAGCGCTTCGTGAGCTGGCACGAATGGTTTCCGTGGCTCGCGGGTGCGGGGCTGTGCTTGTTCCTTGCGGACATTTTGATCAAAGATCTGCTGCGCCGCCGCATCCCATGAAGTTCGCCTTGCCACAGTTTCTCTTCGCGCTGCCGGTTGTCTGGCTGCTGCTGACCTTGCTGCTGTGGCAGGCGCGGAGGCGGCGGCGTGTGTTGTTGGAAAAGTTCGTCGGGGCGGGGACTGCGGCTTGGTCGGACACCGGATCGGTCAAGAAGCGGCGGGTCTGGGATCGCATCCTGTTGTTCATCGCGGTCACGGCGTTATTTGTGACGCTGGCGCGACCGCTTTACTTTCAATTCGACGAGCGGAGCGAGTCGCAGGGAGCGTCCTATCTCATCGCGTTTGATGTTTCGCGCTCCATGCTGGCGGCGGACCTGAAGCCGACGCGGTACGCGGCCACAACCAATGCGCTGGACCATTTCTTCACGGATACAAAGGCTGATCGCATCGGGCTGATCACGTTCGCCGGCATTGGTTACCTCAATGCGCCGCTGACTTTCGACACGCGCGCGTTGAGAACGATTCTCAGTTACATCAATCCGGCGGCTTTGACGGACCCGGGCAGTTCCATGGCGTCGGCGATGGACCGTGCCGCGCGGTTCTTCACCAGCAACGCGGTGCCGCAACGCACTCTGGTGATGATCTCCGACGGCGAGGAATTGGATGGCGGCAAAGCCCTGGAGCTGGCGCGCAAGTTGAAGCGAGACCATCAAATCACCATTCACACCATCGGCGTCGGCACGGCGACGGGGGCGCGCATCCCGGCGTATCGGGCCGCCGCGGCGCCGCCACCCGGGCCGGTCTTCTTTCAAGGCGGCCAGTTTCCGCCGCCCGGCGTTCCCCCTCAGGCGCAACCGCCTCCTCCGCCGGCGATGCCGGACATCACGACGCGGCTCGACGAGAACAATCTGCGCCGCGTCGCCAATGCCGGCGGGGGACGCTACTACCGGCTTGGGCAGGACGGCGAAGGGCTGCGGCAACTGCGCGAAGAAGTGTTGCGACCGCTGGCCGAGAAGACGGCCCGGGGCGACCTCCAGAATTATCGCGAAGGATTCTTCGCGCCACTGGCAGTTGCGATTCTGGCAATTGTCCTTAAGCTGTGGCTCGGCGCGGATCGCTTTGCGCGACGCCGCAAGCTGCCCAGCATATTGGGCGCAAATTCATGAGCAGTCCCTTGCACCTCGGATGGAAGATGGCCCGCCTTGTTGGCGTGGTCGCAATGCTAGTCGGGTTCTGCTCACGGGCTGCGGTCGATGTGCCCGCGCTTCAACAGAGTCTTTCCCAGGGCCGCACCACTGAGGTGCGCGACGTGTTAGATCGCGCACTCGCCCGCGATCCTGAGAATCCACACCTCCTCTACAACCGTGCCGTCACCGCCTATGCCGAGGGGCGCTTCGAGGAAGCCCTGCTCGACCTCGATCTCGTCGAGAACGCCCGCTCCAAACCGCTCGTCTCCAAGGTTCGCTTCCAAAAGGGCAACGCCGACTTCCGCCTCGGCCTCAATGCCAGCACCAACGACCTCGATGCCGCCATCTCGCGCTGGAAACAATCCATCGCCAGCTACGATGCGTTGCTCAAGGAGAACCCCAAGCACGCCGACGCGCAGGCCAATCGCGACAAAGTGCGTAAACTCCTCATCGACACGTTGCTCAAGCGTGCCCAGGAGAATCTACAGAAAGGCCAGGAGCAGCCGAAGCCCGCCGAGCGGCGGATACCAGAGTTGCGCGCGGCGATGGACCAGTTCCACGACGCGAACGAGATGAAGCCCGAGGGGGCACAGGCGCAAGAGGCGAAGGACGGCGAAGAGAAGGCGAAGGATCTCCTCGCCCAGGCGCTGGCCGAGGAGGGCACGCGCAAGACCCTGGCCAACAACATGGTGATTCCCGGTCCCAACGAACCGATGGTCATGCGCCCCGACACGGCCCAGGTGAAGGAAGGCGTGAACATGCTCGAAGACGCGAACTCCTTGAAGCCCGAGGACAAGAACATCGCCAAGCAACTCGACGACGGCCGCCAACGCCTCGCGGATGCCCTCGCCCAGCAGGCGAATATCTACAAAAACATCGAGCCGATGATTCCGCGCGTGGATGACAAGCTCGGCATCCTGCGCATGGGCCTCGAACTGACGGAAAAGGCGCTCGAACAGAAGCCGGATCACGCGATGGCCAAGCAGGTGCAGGAGGAAATCAAGCAGCGGCTGGCGCAAATTCACGAGCAACAGGGCGACCAGCTTTCGCAACAGGCCGAGCAGGCGCAGTTGGAGCAACAGGCGGCGGAGCTGAGCGAGGCCCTCGATCATTTCCAGCAGGCCACCGGCTTGCAACCGCAACAACCGCAGTTGCCCCAGAAAGCCAAGCAGACGCAACAGAAGCTCGAGCAGGCGCTGGAACAACTTGGCGACAAGCTGATGCAGAAACCGGGCGAGCAGGAATCGCCCGAGGGCGAGGTCTCGCGGCTCGAGGGCGCGGAACAGGCCCTGACCGAGTTGCAAGGGCTCAAGCCCTCGGAGAAGACGGGCAAGAAGGCGCAGCAAGTGGGCAAGGAGTTGGGGGAAGCGCGGCAAAAACTCGCGCAACGCGGCAAAAAGCCCGGGGGCAAGGAAGACGGCGAGGATGGACAGAGCCAGGCGGGCAAGAAACCCAAGGGCCCGCCGCAGAACAATCTACAAGCCATGCCGATGGACGCGCCGCCGCGGCTGGACACGCCCGGCGTGAAGGGCCAATACCAGTCCCCGGCGATGAACCGCAACTTGCGGGATTACTAGAGGCGGGCTGGGTGTCAACTTACGCGACTTCAGCCGCACTTTTCCTTCTTCAGGGCCGCGTAGTGCCGCGCCTTTCCGGTCTGCTTATCGACGGCGATGCGGATACCGTAGGGCGCTCCATTGTCTCGGTATTCGTTCCAGCGGAGATGGTAGAAATCGAAAATCCAACAGGCGTCGGTCTCTTCGCATCGCCGTTCTATCGTCTGGAAACGGGTGCGCGCGGGCGTCTTCCTGAGAAAGGCCAGAGCGAGACTCTTCGCGGATGTTTTATCAGTCAGGAGCATACGCGCTTCTAGCTTTAGTGGCGTTGAAGTCTCCACACCCGCCGGCTCTCCTCCCATTCGCCACGTTGATCCTCGTCCGGTGCATGGCGGAATCTGGGCTTCGGGCGTGAGCGGGGTCAAGGGGTTTGGCGGTAGTGGGCGCGGCTTAGCGCGCGGAACAACAAGCTCCTCCTTGGAACGGCCGGAGTTGATGCGAACAAATACTTGGACGATGGGCTGCTCCGCCGGACTGAGTCAGGGCGGCAGCTTGGACAGCTCCGTATCCGCCCGCTTCTCCATGGCCACGCCCACGAGCCGGAGCAGCTTCAGCGAGTCGGGGTTATCGAGCGCACGGCCGCATTCTTTCAGCGCGTTGAAATACTTGATCGCTTGCGCAGTATCATTCCGCGCCGCCGCATCTGTGCCTGCCTGCGCGACCGCCGCGGCCAACTGCTTCAAAGGAGTGATCTGCTCGAACATTTCGCGCCCCTTCGCCTCGATATCCGAGCGTGGCGTTCCTGCGAACTGCGCTTCACTGAGGCTCAAGACTGAATCGGCGGCGAACAAGGGCCGGGCTTTCCAATCAGCTGCCACAAAGCCGTCGATGGCCTTCGTTCTGTCGCCTTCTTTCCACAAGGAGACGACGGATTGTCCAGCCAGTGCCGTCGCGACGCCAAAGGGCTTGGCGCTGTTGGGAGAAGCCGCGGGCGCAGGAGGCGAAGCAGCGGCCGGAGCCGGATCAACCGCGCGGGGGGCGTCGATTCCGCTGGCGACCGAGACTGGGGCGCCGACCGGGGTCTCCTTCGCCGCGCCCCCGGAGGCGCTGGACGCGCCGGTCTTCTTGCCGCAGCCAACCCAGCCGACGCTTATGACGGCAACCAGCGCGATCCGTGTAGCGAAAGAGTTCTTACTCATTGCTCCAAGATGAATGGAGCGGGCGAAAACGCCAGCTTAACGCTGCACTCGCGCGCCGCCGCCCTTCATGAGCTTCTCCACTTCACCCTTGTCGGCCATGCTCGTGTCGCCGGGCGTGGTCATGGCGAGGGCGCCGTGGGCCGCGCCGTACTCAACGGCTTTCTGGGCGTCGCCGGTGGTCATCAATCCGTAGATGAAGCCGCTGGCAAAGCTGTCACCGCCGCCGACGCGGTCGAGAATCTCCAGCTCGGGATACTTGCGGCTCTCATAGAACTTCCCGTCGTGCCAGGCGATGGCCGCCCAGTCATTGATGGTGGCGGTGTGCGCAGCACGGAGGGTCGTGGCAGTGGCCTTGAAGTTCGGGAAGGTCTTCACCGCGGTCTCGATCATCTTCTTGAAGGCGGTGACGTCGATGTGGAGAAGGTGTTCATCCGCACCTTCGACTTGGAAGCCGAGGCAGGCGGTGAAGTCCTCTTCGTTGCCGATCATCACGTCCACATACTTGGCGATTTCGCGGTTCACTTCCTGGGCGCGCTTCTGTCCGCCGATGGATTTCCAAAGGCTGGGGCGGTAGTTGAGATCGTAGCTGACCATCGTGCCGTGCTCCTTGGCCTTCTTGACGCATTCGGTGACGAGTTGCGGAGTGGAGTCGGAGAGCGCGGCGAAAATGCCGCCGGTGTGGAGCCACCTGACGCCGAGTTTGCCGAAGATGTGGTCCCAATCGAAGTCGCCGGGCTTGAGTTGCGAAGCGGCGGTGTGGCCGCGATCCGGAGTGCCGACTGCGCCGCGCATGCCGAAGCCACGCTCGGTGAAGTTGAGGCCGTTGCGCACGTCGCGTCCGATGCCGTCGAACTTGGCCCACTTGATGAACTGGGTATCAACGCCGCCTTGAAGGATGAAGTCTTCGAGGAGGCGGCCCACATCGTTGTCCGCGAAAGCAGTCGCGACGGCGGTCTTCATGCCGAAGCAGCGGCGCAGCCCGCGGGCGACGTTGTATTCGCCGCCGCCTTCCCAGACCTTGAACTCGCGGGCAGTGCGCACGCGGCCCTCGCCGGGATCGAGTCGGAGCATGATTTCGCCCAGCGCCAGCATGTCGTAAGCGCAGGAGCCGGCCGGTTTGATGTTCAGTGAAGCCATAGTCGTTTGTTCAGTTAAAGTTTGAGCGGGCGAGCTTGGGAAAGGGCGGCTGGAAACTCAAATGGAAACTGGAGTCGGCGCTTGGCGGCCACAGTTGTTATCAGTCGCACGGGGGATTTCGACGACGGGGCGTCATTTCAGCCGCGCCAATTCATCGCGCAACGGAGCGAGGTCGGGATCCTGCATCGCCATGGCGCGAATGGTAGGCACGTCCGCGGCCTTCACCGCACGCTTGAGCCAGCGCCAGGCCTCCTCGCGCTGGCCCATCTGGCATTGGTAACAAGCTAGGTTGTAGGGAATCACGTAAGCCTTCGGGAATTGTTCCACCACGCGGGCGAGCCGCTCGTAAGCCTCCGGAGTGCGCCTTAACTCATGCAGGGCGAAGGCTTGCTCCACCCAACCGGTGTCCCGTTCCGGCGCCACAGTTGCGAGTCTTTCGGCTGAGGCCAGGGCCGCCGGCCAATCCTTCTCCTCCGCGAAGATTTTCCACCAGATTTCCAACACGTCGGGGTGTTCGCGATGCCAGGCGGCGACGAAACTCAGTTCATGGCGCGACTCGGCCACGCTTCCCAACTCCAGCCAGCCCAAAGCCGCGCGCACGTGAAAGCATTCAGGATGTGGCAAAGGTCTGGCGGCCATAAGTCATCAGGGCGTGAGAATAACCCAGAGGAGGAAAAAAGAAACGACGCGGATCTTTCGATCCGCGCCGTGCGTATTTCGGTTCCTCCCGAATCAGCCCAAAGGCTGACGCAAAAACTACTTCTTGCCGCCCTTCTTGGCCGCGCCCGTCGGCACGGTGGCGATGGTTTGCAGGATGCGGCCCGCGATCTTGTAGGGGTCGCCCTGGGAGTTCGGACGGCGGTCTTCCAAATAGCCACGGTAGCCATCGGGGATGAAGCTCTGGGGCAGGCGGACGGAAGCGCCGCGATTGCCCACGCCGTAGTTGAATTTGTCGATGGACTGCGTTTCGTGCAGGCCGGTCAGGCGCAGATGATTGTCCGGGCCATAAACGGCGATGTGCTCGTTCTTGTATTTGTCGAACGCCGCCATGAGCCCCTCGAAATAATCCTTGCCGCCGACTTCGCGCATATGCGTGGTGGAGAAGTTGGTGTGCATGCCGGAGCCGTTCCAATCCACGTCCTTGCCGAGGGGTTTGCAATGCCAGTTAACGTCCACGCCGTATTTTTCGCAGAGGCGCATCATCAGGTAGCGCGCGACCCACATCTGGTCGGCAGCGTTCTTGGAGCCCTTGCCGAAGATTTGGAATTCCCACTGGCCCTTGGCGACTTCGGAATTGATGCCTTCGTGGTTGATGCCAGCGTCGAGGCAGAGGTCGAGGTGAGTGTCCACAATCTCGCGCGCGACGCAGCCGACGTTCTTGTAACCGACCGCGGTGTAGTATTCACCCTGCGGCGGGGGAAAGCCGCCCCCGGGCGGGAAGCCAAGCGGTGCGCCGTCCTTGTAGAGAAAGTATTCCTGCTCGAAGCCGAACCAGGCGCCCGGATCATCGAGAATGTTTGCGCGCGAATTGCTCGGATGCGGGGTCACCTTGTCGGGCATGAACACCTCGCACATGACGAGCGCGCCGTTCTTCTTGGTCGTGTCGGGATAGACCGCCACGGGTTTGAGCATGCAATCCGAGGTGCGACCCTCGGCCTGGCGCGTCGAGCTGCCGTCAAAGTTCCACCAAGGAAGCTCTTCCAATTTTGGAAATTTTGAAAACTCCTTGATAGTGGTCTTGCCGCGGATATTGGGGACCGGCTCGTAGCCATCGAGCCAGAGGTATTCGAGTTTGTATTTCGCCATGTGCGTGCGTGTGTTGATTTTCAGATTTTGCATAAAGCAGCGCCAAGTTCCACTTGGGCGTGCAGGTCTTAGCAACGCAGGTGCCACGCTGCAAGAGTTCAATGTGACTGACATGAACGACGTTCGTTTTCACCGCACCCAGCATGGGTTTTCCAACGCTCGGCGAAGTTCTTCCTCGTGCGGTTGTGCCACGAAGAGCGCTGTTCATTTTTGAGCGTCCTGTTGGGATTTCGTCGCATTGGATTCTTTTTCTGCATCGAAGGCAGAAATGGCTTTGATGAGTCACGGCACGCGTTCGTGTTCGGTGAGTCTTCGTCGAGCGCTGGTTTCAGCACGAGAGGCTTTCTAAACTGAGCCCTCTGCGCCATCCTTCCCGTGCGGTTCATGCTGAAGGTCAAAGACACATTACGCGCGACGGTCAACCTCACGTTCGATGGGCGGGTGATTAAGGTTTACCACGGGCCGAACGCGCACGAACGGTTCACGAGGGAGGTGAAAATTCTCCGCCATCTCGCCGCGCGCGGCTGCCCGTTTGTTCCCCGCCTGCTGGAGGCTGATGAATCGCAGCTTCGCATCGTCACTACCAACTGCGGCAGCCGCGTGGAGCACCTCGATCCGGTGCGAACGCAAGAGCTGTTCGCCGAACTGGAGCAATACGGCGTGCGCCACGATGATCCGGACATGCGCAATGTGACCTACCGGCAATCCGACGGGCGCTTTTGTTTGATCGACTTCGAGTTCGCCACCATTCTCCCCGGCGAATCAGCGCCCAGTCCATGAATCACAAAGAAGTTTCCGTCCCCGCATCGTTGAAATGGTTTGGTTGGACTGATCGCGGCAAAGTCCGTCCGCACAACGAGGATTCCTTTGTGGGAGTGCAGTTCAACGCCGGGGAAGTGCATCACATCGGCAAGGTCGGCGAGGGTTCCATGCAGCGCCATGACTATGCCTTCGCCGTGAGCGATGGCATGGGCGGGGCCCGGGCGGGAGAATTTGCCAGCCGCATCGCCGTCGAGAAAATCACCACGCTCCTGCCGCGCTCCTTCCAGCAGAAGGCCAGCGGTCTCGAGTCAGGTTTCGCCGATGTGCTCGCGGAGCTTTACGCGCAAGTTCACAAGGCGCTGGCTTATCTGGGCGGCAGCTATGACGAATGCCACGGCATGGAGACGACTATGAGCCTGTGCTGGTTTGCGCCGGGCTGGATGTATTTCGGGCACGTCGGCGACAGCCGGATTTATTATCTCGCCGCGCGCGGGAGCACGCTCAAGCAACTCAGCCATGACGACACCTACGTGGGCTGGCTGTTCCGCACCGGTCAGATCAACGAACGCGAAGCCCGCACGCATCCACGCCGCAACGTGCTCCAAAAATCCCTCGGCGGCAGCAACCAGTTCGTGGATCCGCAGGTCGGCGCGGTCGGCTGCGAACCGGAGGATATGTTCCTGATTTGCTCGGATGGATTGACGGATGGGCTTTACGACCATCGCATGATCGATCTATTGCGCGAGCCGATCACGGACCGAGCGAATCCCGCGCGGCGGCTCGTGGAAGAATCCGTGGCCAGTTCGGGCCGGGACAACACGACGGCGCTCGTGATTCAGGTGGTGTGAACGGGAGCGCCGATTTCCAAATCGTCACCGTCACCGGAGAATCGACGCGGGTTGATTTGAAAATCAGCGCTCCAAAAAAAAGCCGCGTCCGGCCTGAGCCGGACGCGGCGTGAATCACTGTCAGCGATTAAGCGCCGTGATAGCCCTCTTCGCCGTGTTCCGCGAGGTCGAGACCGACCGTCTCGACATCTTCACTGGCGCGGAGACCAATTACCGCTTTCACGATGAAGGCAATGACCGCCGTCCCGACGACGGCGAGCGTGAGCGTGAGACCGATGGCCTTGATCTGCTCAATCCAAAGCGATTTGCCAACGATGTCTTTGAGGTTCGTGTTCAAGTTGCTGTTCACGTCGGCTGTCGCCAGGAAGCCGGTCATGAGCGCGCCGAGCGTGCCGCCGACCGCATGCACGCCGAATGTATCGAGCGCGTCATCGTAGCCGAGCCATGACTTAAGCTTCACCACCGCAAAGAAAGGAATCAGCCCTGCCAGGACGCCGATGATGATTGCGCCAGTGACATTCACGAAGCCGCACGCCGGAGTGATCACCACCAGACCGGCCACCGCGCCGGAGCAGAAGCCAAGGATACTGGGCTTGCCGCGGAACACGTATTCCGCCATGGCCCACACGAACGACGCCACCGCTGTCGCCATCGTCGTCGTCATGAAGGCGTTTGCTGCTACACCGTCCGCCGCCACCGCACTGCCGGCGTTGAACCCGTACCAGCCGACCCAGAGCATTCCGGTGCCGATCATACACATCACCATGCTGTGCGGCGGCATTGGTTCCTTGCCGAAGCCGAGGCGCTTACCCAGGATCAAGCAGAGGACGAGCGCCGACCAGCCCGACGACATGTGCACCACCGTGCCACCGGCGAAGTCGATAGCGTGAATCTTCGCGTCCGCGTTCCACACGCCGTTCATCACGCCCTTGATGCCCCACACCCAGTGCGCCAGCGGGAAG
>Ga0184628_10001876_pt1 | contig 10250 bp, 14 predicted proteins | sample PLM4_5_b1_FD_133149 | JGI IMG/M metagenome (GOLD analysis project Ga0184628, IMG submission 133149) | Groundwater sediment microbial communities from an aquifer in East River, Colorado, USA - PLM4_5_b1 | ecosystem: Environmental > Terrestrial > Soil > Riparian zone | place: USA: East River...
CTTCGCCGCGCGCATAGCGCGTGTGCGTGCCTTCGCCAAGATGCGGTGCGCACGGCCGATCGAGACAGCGATCCGCGCCATCTCTTGCGCAGGCGTGAGCTTCGATTTCTTCACTTGGCCACCTCCCGCGTGGCCGCTTCGTCCGCGCGGCCTTGGATGTACGCCTGCCAGAGTCGCGCTTGGAGCGATGCCTCGGACATGCTCCACCGCACGGCGTAGTTGTGGTTGGAGCCTTGCGGCTTCTCATAGGTGATCCCCTGAGAGAGAGCGGTGGCGACCATCTCGGCGCCTTCGGCGGGGATCACGGAGCGTCCCTTGAGGAAGATGGTGTTCATGCTCAGGAATCCGATCGCGGGGCGCGCATCGAGCGCAGCAATCCGGCGTAGTGGGCGAGCCCTTGGAAGGCGAACCACTGCCCGACCTTCCACTTCCCATCCCGGCCGCGATGGCCGAGGGCGCGGAACGTAGCCGCGTGCTGGCGCATGTACTCGGCGCACAGCGACTTCGTCAGGGGAGGCTCGTAATGCATGGTCTTTCTCCTTTGAGCGGCACCGGATCGGTGTCGCGGTTTTGATCCTGCCTCATCAGGCGCCGCACGGATCGATCGCGGCGCGAGAGGGACGAGGCGTACACCACCTCGTCTCCCCTTTCGGCTTTCATTCAACCCGTACGCGGGTTAGCGGCTTCCAGCAGGTTCGCCCCGGCTTCAACTGCCCGGAGAGTGTCGCTGGCGCGGGAAGGTTTCGTTTCGCGGGCTTCCGTTGTCGCCGCGGGCCGCGTCTCCTGAACACCGTGACGGGCCATCAAGTTTTCAAGGATCCATCGCGGCCCAGGTCGGGCCATCGTCGCGGTGCCTGTTCGGCTGCCCACGTCGATGGCGGAGATGATCGTCTTTCAGGAGAGAAAAGACGAGAAAAAAAGAGAAAAAAAGAGAAAGCGTAAGCTGCGCACCTGCAACGACTTACGTCAGTCAGCGTTTTTCTTGTCGCGCGATCGTGCCTAAAGGCGCCATCGTGCGCGGCGTGACGACGACGAAAACGACGAGGGGACCGGTCGTGACGAACGCGCCGCGGGCCGTGCTGCTGCTCGACGTGGGGCTCGAAGCGACGGGCGTCGCCATCGCGACGCTGCACGACGACGGGCCGCACGTCAATCTGTCCGTGATCGAGCCGGCCGCCGGCCTCTCGACGGCCGCGCGGAACGAGAAGCGATCGTGCATCTACTTCGGGGATCTCGCGGAGCGACTCTTCAAGTCGCTGCGCAATATCATCATCGAGAATCGTCATATTGAAAAGCACCCGCTTTACGAATCAATAATGATTGATCCCTATGTCGCGGTCTTCGCCGAACTCCCATCGATGGGTGCGATGAACGCCTCGGGCATGCGCGCCATGTCGATCGCGATCGCGGCCTACCGCGCGGCCTGCATCACGATCGGGGCGCTGCACGTCGACTACATCCGCAATGACGTGATCGCGGCCGCGATCGGGACGAAGCGCGTGAGCGACGAGACGAAACTTCAGACGCGCGCGCTGGTCGCAAAGACGTTCATCGTGGATCAAAGCGCGCTGCCGAAGACGAAGCTCGTGAAGCACCGGCGCACCGGCGCGATGGTGCCCGTCGAGTCGATCGAGAAGCTGCGCGACAACGCATTCGATGCCGCGGCGATCCTCTTCGCGGCGCGCGATCATGAACTGCTGCGCGTGACGGCGGGATGGGGTGATGTGAAATTCGAAGCGTCGGCCGGCATCGGCCGCGCGACATGAAACCCGAGACGGGAGGAGCGGAACGTGGCACGACTGAGGAAGACGATCCAGTTCGACGCGAGCGACGAGAAGGGGCGCGGCACGGCGCAGGAAGCCATGAGCGCGTTCCTGGGCAGCGGCGTGATCGAGGGGCCGGCGACGCTCATCGTCGAGTTCGAGGCGCCGACGCTGGAAGCGATGCGGAAGAAGCGCGACACGGGCGAAGACGGCCCGGCCGAGGACCGGCCCAAGCGCAGCCGCAAGACGAAGGCGGGGGCGGACGCGATCTGAGCGCGAATCGACATCTGGCCGCGGTCCGGCGACCGCATGCGAGGAAGAAGTCGGTCTTCTTCACGCTCGCATGCGCGCCGGGCCGCTACGACCTGACGCGCTATCGCAACGGTGTCGGTACACCCGCCGATCGCTGGACGTTCGCAACGTTGATCGATGCGACGAACGCGATGCGCGCCGTGATCGATCAGGAGGGAGTCATCCAGTGAATCCATCTTCCGGGAGCGGCGGCCCGCCGCATCACGAGCTCGTGTTCAAAATCCGGCTGCGTGCGCACGCGCAGATGAAGGAGTCGAAGGACGGCGAGTCGATTGACCTTGCGCTGCGTCCGAGCTTCCGTGCCGCGCGACGCGAGGGGATGCATGTCTTCGCCGCGCTCCAGCGCTCGCTCGAACGGCACGGTTACGAACTCGGAGAGGATTCGAATCTGCACCACTACATGGCGACGCTGCCCGAGGGCATGATGACCCCGCTAGAAGAGACGGGATGATCCATTTTAAGAACCATGGGCTAATCAAGGTCACGGCATGTCCAAGATCGGTAGTGGGTCAGTTTCAACGCGCGGTTTTGACGCGGCCGGAACGGGGGCGCGTCAATGAAGCTTGATAAGGCCGGCGTCAGCGAAGCACTTCACCACAAAACTTACGACGCCAATGGTGTCGCTAAGAAAACTAGCGGCTGGCTTTCTCGCGAGAACCTGCGGCTCGACGAACGCTATCTCCTTGACGAACTGCGGATACATATTCACATCCGTTCCCTTGTCGACGGTGGCGAATACTGCGTCTTTTTTTACGGGGCCGATTACCTTGGACTTGGAACCATCAACGTATGCGGCTCCGAACTTGGGGAATGTTGGGACGCCGGCGGGAGGAACTGGAAGCTCAATGATCGCATGATTGACTACGGAGAGGAGCTTGTGCTTGTGGTAGTTGTCGGCCTCGGCAAGTGGCCAAAGGTCTTCAAGCCAAAGGTCTTGATCTATGAGGTAAAGGACAAGCTCCACCGCAGCCTTGGCGGGACAGGGTTTCTGTCTTCCAATGGCGTCTACCAACTCGTCCCAAGTTTTTCTGATCGGAAACGATGGGGAATGCCGATCGGACTCCACGAACGCCGCATTGAATGCCGAGAGCAGCCACAAGGTGTCGAGCGAGGATCGGAGATTGTGAATGATGTCTCCGGCGAGTGCTCCGAGGCTCAATGGTGCGGGCGGAGGGACTTCGGCAAATACAAGTTTGATCTTCCGAGGATCGTGGTCGGGCTCCTCCCGGATGGCATAGCGGCCTTCCTTCGCGAGCCTGTCGACGGCCGATTCGAAATCTTTGAAAAGCTGCTCGGCCCGACTGGTTTTGATTGCACCGCTGGTGACCCAATCTGCCACGCCCATCTCCGAAAAGATTCCTCGCTATGGCGCTGGCGAAGTGCTAGGACTCTAGGTATGCGTAAACGCTCAAGCAAGGCCGAAGACGTGAACGAGGCGGCGTTCCGCGTCGTTCAGGAAGCCACCGGGCAAGCGCCCAAGACTGACCCCGGCGCCGAGAAGAAGGACGACGGGCCGCCGAAGAACCCAGCCGCCGTCGCGCTCGGGAAGCTGGGGGGCGCCAAGGGCGGGCCAGCGCGGGCCAAGGCGCTGTCGAAGAAGCGCCGGGCCGAGATTGCGCGCAAGGCCGCTCGGGCGCGGTGGAAACGATAACCCCCCGTGCAATACGTTCGGACTACGCACTCTCCCCGGGGGACGGAATCCGATTTCTCCTCCGAAATGGTTGACGTGCTTGAGCGCTCAAGTATACTTGGGCGCATGAACAAGCTCGACACCACCCGCCGCGCCGCGATCGTCCGCTGCCTCGTCGAAGGGAACTCGGTCCGCGCGACGTGCCGCATGACGGGCGCCGCGAAGGGGACCGTCCTCAAGCTGGTCGTGGACCTCGGCGCCGCGTGCGCCGCCTACCACGACGCGAACGTGCGCAACGTCGCGGCGAAGCGCGTCCAGTGCGACGAGATTTGGGCGTTCGTCGGTTCGAAGGCGAAAAATGTCCCGGACGACAAGGTCGGCCAGTACGGCGATGCGTGGACATGGACCGCGATCGACGCCGATTCGAAGCTGTGCGTCGCCTACATGGTCGGAGCGCGCGACGCGGCGACCGCGATCGACTTCATGCAGGACGTGGCGCAGCGCCTCGCCAATCGTGTGCAGATGACGACGGACGGGCACAAGTCCTACCTGCAAGCGGTCGACAACGCGTTCGGCGACGACATCGATTACGCGCAGCTTCACAAGGTCTATGGCGGCGAGAGCGGCCCGGCGCAGCGCTACTCGCCCGGTCGGTTCGTCTCCTGCAATAAGTACGACGTGGTGGGCGAGCCGGCCGATCGCGCATGGACGATCGAGGATATCGTCGGACTCCTCCGGGATTCAAAATGACCCACTACCCCAAGATCAATTCATCTCTCGCAAGGCTAGTTCGTCCAACCAGCGCGCTCACGTTGCACGCGAACAACGCGCGCGTCCACGACGAGCGAAATATCAAGGCGATCGCGGACTCGCTCGCGACGTTCGGGCAGCAAAAGCCGATTGTCATCGCGAGCGACGGCGTTGTCATTGCCGGCAACGGGACGCTCCAGGCGGCGCTACGGCTCGGATGGAGCGAGATTGCGGTCGTCGAACTCGACGTGCCATCCTCCGATCCGTTGTCGCGGGCCTACGCGATCGCGGACAATCGCACGAACGATCTCTCATCGTTCAGCCGTGATGCGTTACTGAGCGAGATTGACGCACTCAAGGACAAGATCGACATCGGATCGCTTGGATTCGTCCAGGACGAGTTGCAGGCGCTGCGACGCGCCGGGTCGATCGAACTGTACGAATATGAAACCGCGAAAGATCGAGCGCGAGAATTCGTGCGACGCGACCTGCTCGACCCGCGACATGCGATCGCCGACCAAGTCGCGCCGGCCGGCGAGGATCCGAAGTTCGAGGCGCGCGTGAATCTCGGCGACCTTTGGAAACTTGGGCAGCACCGGCTGATATGCGGGGATTCACTCGATCATGAAAACTTGGACGCACTGTTCGACGGGCAGAAAGCATCGCTATGTGCAACGGACCCGCCGTATCTCATCAATTATTCAGGGGTCAGACCTGGACATATCGGAAAATCAGAAGACTCTGGCAAGGATTGGAGCGACCAGTACAACGAGGTCAGCGAAGACGCGCTTCAGTGGTACTCGCGGTTGTTCACGCAGATCATTGATCGATGTCCCGGAAACGCGGCGATCTACGTCTGGCATTCTGGAAATCTAACCGTCGAAATCGTAACAGCGGCCCAATCGTGCGGAATTCTCGCGCATCAATTCGTAGTTTGGGTGAAGCCTGTCGCAAACATCGGTAGGACATTCTTTAGACAGCAGCACGAGCCCTGCATGTTCGGATGGAAGAAGGGCGCCGGAAAACCAAACGTTGTTGGCGGTTTAAATGAATCGTCGGTTTGGTCGGTCGATTGGGAAGGATTGTCGCGCATCACGACGTTTCATCCGACATCGAAGCCGGTCGAACTCTTCTGCCGACCCATGCGCCACCATACGATCGATGGCGATATATGCTTTGAACCGTTCGCTGGTTCTGGATCGCAGATCATCTCCGGAGAAATGTTGAAGCGCCGCGTCTTCGCCTGCGAACTCTCGCCCCACTTCTGTGACGGCATCCTCGATCGCTGGGAGCGGTTCGTCGGCAATGGCGCCAAGGCGGAGAAGATCGGCCACTTCGATCAAGCGGGCAAGGCGCAGCCGGTTTCACATTCAAACGACGTTGCACAAGGGGCCTAGATCATGGAACGCAACTTCGCGTCGCTCTTGCAAATGGACCCGGAGGCATTGACCAGCATCTGCGTCACGGATGATGCGGCGCTCGCGGCCGTCGCGGCGATCGCGGCGGCACCGGACGGTTCGGTCGCGGGTCGATACGGGGATCTGCGCGTGATCGCGATGCACTGCGTTGCGATGGCGTTGCAGGCGCGACATCTTCGATTGGCTCCGGGCGACCAGGAGTGGGCGAACGTGAAGAAGGAACCGATCAAGGCGCCGCGCACGGGCGTCGGCGGCATCAAGCGATGAAGCGACGCAACATGACGCGCGCGCACTTCGAGGCCCTCGTGCACCTCGGACTCGGGCGGGGTCGCCTCGTCGAACCGCGATTGCTGCGCGCGCTGGCGCGCGCCGGCCTCGCCCGACTCGAGACGGATCCACTGAGCCAAACGAAGCGCTACATCACGCGCATCGGCCTCGAACTCGCTCACGCATTCAAAGAATTCGGCTGGCCGGCATGTCGCGCTCGGCATGCGAAACTCGTCGCGGATATGCGACTGCGGGATGAAAAAACATGAAGCGTCGCGCGCTCGTCTCGAACCAATATGAAAAAGGAGGAGACTCCCGATGATTGACCCCGACCGGGACGCGCTGCGGAAGGCGCTGGAGGCCAGTAATGGCATCCAGGGTCCGACGTGGACGCTCATCATGGACGCCGCCCGCCGCGATCTCGCGCGATTGGAGAGGGAGGCGCCGAAGAAGGCGAGCCTCGCGGAGATAGCGGATGCGTGCGAAGCGGTCGGCGATTTCAGATCGAGGCAAATCGGCCAGAGAAAACTTGTCAAAGAAGCCGCCGCCGTCCTGAGGGCGGTCGAGAAGTTGAATCGCGCGAACGAGATCACCGGCACGCCTTCGCGTGAGCGCGTCGAAGAATTCCTGCGGGGACTGCCGTGATTGCCGCACTCGTTCTCGCCGCGCTCGCGCAGATCACCTCGGTCGCACCCGACACGATCTATGTTCCTGCCGGTCAAGCGCCGCTCGGCGTGTGGCCGGGCTACGAGTCCGACCCGACGCGCGGCGCCACGACGCTCACCGTGACCTACGTCGTCCCAAGCCAAGGCGTCGTGGTTGGTGGTTCAATCCTGCTCGGGATCGGCTACTTCGCGGGCGACAACGGCAACCCCGCCTATGCCGCGACGTGCGGATGGATCTTCGGCCCGACGCCGAGTTGCTCCAAGTTCCCGTTCGGACAGTTCCAGCGCGCGACGCCCAGCGCGCTCAACTGGTGCACAGCGACTTCGTCGGTCGGCGGGATCGCCTGCACGCTGTTCCGGCACCCGAACCTCTCGCAGGACGTACTGCTGCGCGTGCGCGCCACGGTCGCGCAGGCCGCCGGGACCGTCTGGACGATCACGCTCGGCGACACGTCGCAGGGCTCTCCCGGCCTTTCGCTCTCCTGGCAGCCGGGCCGCGTCTCCGTCGTCGCGCTGGAAGACCTGGCGGACACCGGGACGTGGGTCTCGCCGGCATCCTCTCCCGTCGTCCTCGTCACTGGACAGACGCCCGAGGGCTTCCTGGTCAACGGGCCCTGCACGCCGCGCGTCGGCGACGTCACGCGCATCACCGTCCGCCCTGTCACCGGCCACGACAACCCCTACCGCGATCCGATCGACCCATGCGAGGACTTCGCCGGCACCGTCTTCCTCCAGTGCAGCGACGCCGCCGCGACGTTCGCGACGCCGCGCAAGGTCACGTTCACCCATGCCGATCGTGGCTGCCGAGAGGTGTTCGTCATCTTCGCCACCCCAGGGATCCAGACGATCACGGCGATATGGGACCGCGACATGGAGACGCTCGGGTCGCAGATCGCGAGCCTTTCAAACTCGATGCTCGTGCAGGACGCGACATCGAACCTCGCGATCGATTGCGGAGACATCCAACGGCATTCGAGTCCGGGCGGCCATGCGGCCGTCCCGGATCGCGACTGCTGGCAGGATTTGTACGACGATGCGCAGGACTTCGGATGCGTCGTGCAGCACAGCTACAACTACATGGCCGATTGGGCCGCTGCGAACAACGATGCGGCGCAATTCGGAGCTGGAAAGGTGTTCGTTGCGTTCCCAGGGTACGAATGGTCACTCGGCGGCGCGCATCGACACGTCGTCTACCGGAATGTGACGACGGATCCGGCGATCACGGACCGGACGTATGAAGGATTCGGCGTGCCCGCGCCGACGCTGCGCAGCGATGTCACGGGGTTTCTCGGGTCGATCGCGAATGATCCGACCGACCGGCCGCACCTCGCCATTGCGCATCACTCGCTATGGGACGGATCGAAGGGCGGCTTCTCGGGCGTGCCGTACCCATGGGGGCCGCTGCCGGACGACCCGGCGCAACCGATCGTGGAAATCTATTCGGACCACGGATCGAGCGAGGTGTGGCTCGCGCAGGCCGGCTCACCGGACGACTACCCGATGTCGGGCGACCTCTCGCTCGGGGAGCAGCGCGCGTCGACGGACCGGGCATCCGTCCGCGACGCGCTCAAGATCGGCTACCGATTCGGCTTCGTCGCCGGCAGCGACCGCCACAACTACCGATCCTACGTCCCAGGAGCGGAAGGCTTCACCCGCACCGGCCTCGCCTTCGTCGTCTCGCGCCTGGACGTGACGGTTCGCCAAGGCGTCTGGCGTGGGCTCACCACGCGCAACTGCTACGCAACCACGGGTGCACGCATCGTCCTGAACTGGCGCGCCGGCGACGGCACGCGCATGGGAGGCGAGACGGGCGCGGCCACGCCGACGTTCGCGATTGAGGCGCATGCATCCGGGATCTTGCGCGACGACCGGCCGTGGTTCACGCGGCTCCAGATCATCCGTGACGACCAAGTCGTCGAGACACGCACTCTCGCCGAATCGGACGTCACGACGACGTATGCCGACGCGGCGCCGCTCTCCGGCACCCACGCCTACTACGCGCGGCTTACCCAGGACGATTGGCACGTCGCGTGGACGACGCCAATATGGGTCACCGTGCCGTGAGAAGTCGCGGAGAGCGAACGCGGATCGGTGATACTCTGCACCGCAGAGTGAAGTGGAAAGCAGAACATGTTCAAGGCGAGCCATGAAAAGCGGTGGAAGATCATCCGCGATGCGCAAAACCTCATCACGGGCGGCGTGCAGGATAGCGCGGTTATTGCCGAAATGCGCAGGGCGAATCCGGGCATGTCCAAGCGCACGGCGTCGCGATATTGCGCATGCGCCTATCAGGATTTCGATCGCGATGCGAAGCGACGACGACGCGGGCAACTGAGCACCGCGATCGCGGAGCGTGGGCGTGCAAAGCGGATCGCGCTGACGCGGCAAAAGATCATTGTGAACGGGGGCGTGGTCCAGAAGGAGCCAGACCCCGATCAATCGGGTTACTTGGCGGCCTGCGAGAGCGAGGCGAGGTTGCTCGGGCTTAACGCACCCGAGCGCAAGGAAATCGTCGTCGCGACGTTCGATGTCGTCTTCTCCGAGCTTGCCGATGCGATGCGGGCCGAGATCGTCGACCCGCTCCCTCCTGCGCGTGAACTGCTGCTGCGTCTGGCGCGACGCTTCAAGTCGGTGCTGGAGTCGGGCGCTCGAACTATTGCCGCGAAGGACTCCATCATCGACGTATCGACCTCCTCTCTCTCTCTAAGCCCTCCCCCCGTTCCCGTTCACTTTGCATCGCAAAGTAAGCCGAATCCGAACCATGAAAACCCGGGGACGAACGGCACGAACGGAGCGCACTGACGATGTCACCGATCGGCAAGATTCGTCCACCTCCGGTGCGCGGCGGCTCCTCGCCGAGCGACCCGGGCATCTTCTTCATGACGTTCACCTTCCCGGGCCACGGGAACCGGCGCGAAGGAATTCTCAAGTACGTCAAGCGGCGCGATAGTGCGGGCGGACTCAACCTCAATACGGGATCGAACGTCATCGTCTGGCTCGCGGGAGAGAGCGCGCGTGACCCCGACTTCTTCGGTCCGATGTCTTCGTTCCCGACGCGCGTCCATGTCACGCGCACCGGCATCTATCGCGTAACGTACGGTGTCAATGCGCTATCGAGTGGCGCGGCGGACGCAGGCAGCATCAAGACATTCATCTCGAAGAACAGCAGCGGCAGTGATCTCGTCGGATCGATGTCCGGATTCACTGTTCCGATCACGGCGAGCACGCATGGTTCCGCCTTCTCGTCATTCATCATTGATCTCGTGAGCGGCGATTACCTCGAAATCTACGCGATCCGCGAGGGCGCGCCGACCGGGACGATCAACACGATCCAGGGTGGATCGTTCATGCAGGTCGAACTCGTATCGCTCACGGACAGCGCCGAATTGCTCGGCACGCAGCAGTACGTCGAGCGCGACGGTCGCATCGAAAAGGTCACGATCAC
>Ga0184628_10001878_pt1 | contig 10246 bp, 13 predicted proteins | sample PLM4_5_b1_FD_133149 | JGI IMG/M metagenome (GOLD analysis project Ga0184628, IMG submission 133149) | Groundwater sediment microbial communities from an aquifer in East River, Colorado, USA - PLM4_5_b1 | ecosystem: Environmental > Terrestrial > Soil > Riparian zone | place: USA: East River...
AGCAGCCGGTAGTAGTCTGCCTTGTGCGCGATGATATGGCGGCTGAGGTAAAGGATCGGCAGGGTAAGCAGTCCTTGCTCGACCAGAAACAGACTGTTGAGCACGCGGCCGGTACGGCCATTACCGTCGGTAAACGGGTGGATCACCTCGAACTGGTAGTGCGCCACCGCCATGCGGATGAGCGGATCGAGGGACCTTTCTTCGTGCAGAAATTGTTCCCAGTTGGCGAGCAGGTCGCGAATCAATGCCTCGCCCGCCGGCGGGGTATAGACGATCTCTCCGGACGCGCCACTTGCCAGCACTGTGCCGGGCACTTTGCGCACGGCCATCTCGACGCCTTTGATGTGCGTGCAGACCATTTCCGCGGTCCGCGTGACGAGCGGGCGGCGCTTGAGCGCGTTGACTCCCTCGAGCAGTGCGCGCCTGTAGCGCAGGGCCTCCTTCGTGGCCGGGTCTGCACCGCCGTCCGCCTGGAGGTGCTGGAAGAGCTTGTCCGCAGTGGTGACGATATTTTCGATTGCCGAGCTCGCCCGGGCTTCCAGCAGCGGCAGGGTATTGATGAGCATGGCGGGGTTGGGAATCAGCAGGGCCGCCTGCTTCAGTTCCGCGAGTGCCGACCTTGCGTTAATACATTGTTTCAAGACGCCCTTTGTTTCAAGCTCGTCCTTGGGGGGGAGCTTTGGCAGGCCGTTCCAAGGCTGTTCCGCCCGCCAATGGCGCCGCATTCTCATGTCTTCAGAATAGACTTTTTGCGACACGTTCCCAGCATAGGTCGCCGGCGGCGACACGTCAAGTTAACGTGTCGCCAGAATCATGTTTTGGCGACACGTAATTCCAGCGGCAATCAAGCTCGACCGTGCCTGCACGCACCAGATGAAGTCCAAGAAAAGCGCGCGGGCGGTCGTCAAGTCGGCCATCGACATGATGCACGCGCTGGGCAAGACCGTGGTCGCGGAAGGCCTCGAAAATGCCGGGCCGCTTTCCCTGCTGCAGTGCCTGGGCCGCGATGCGATGCAGGGCTACCAAATCGGGCGGCCTGTTCCTGCCGGCGAATTCGCGCAGCTGCTGCGAAGCCGGGCACTGGTGGCGCCTCCGGGCAAGAACCGGGTGACGCAGTTCACGAATCGGCAGTCTTGAGCAAAACAATGTGAGATTTGCGGCGCAGCAATGTTCGCGAGCCGCATAGCATGCGGTCATGCAATCAGCGCAGCGTCGGCAAGAGGACGCGGTCAATGGCAGCGCGGAAATCCACGGCCTCGTGCTTGGGGTGCTCGCTGCGATGGTCTTCATTCTGGTGGTGCGGGAAGCACCGATCACTACGACCGAGAGCGTCATGTTGGTGATCGCCGCCGTATGCGAGGTCATTCTCCTGCGCCCCTTCCTGCGAAAATTCGACGCCAAGGGCCGCTTCGGTGAACTGCTCGCGCGCGCCGGTCTCACTTCCCAGCGCTCGAGCCCAAGGCCCTCTTTTGCGAAACAGGCGTTAACGCTGAGCGCGCTGGTGGCGACCTACCTTCACTACTACTTCTGGGACGTCCAACTGCAGATCGCCTCGCTGAACTCGGTCACGGTGTTCGTTCCCGTCACCATGGCCGGCTGAAAGCGGCGTCTCAGCCGCAATCCTCGGCCAAGGCTTTGCGCCTGTAATTGCCGCCGCCGTCCTGCAAGGACTCGAGGAACGCCAGCAGGTCCTGCGCCTCCCGCTCCGACAGCTTCAGCGGCTTGAGGATCGCCTCGCCGTCCGAGTGCAACCGGTCCGGGCTGATGTTCGAATAGTGCTGCACCACGTCACGCAGCGTCGCCAGGCGCCCGTTGTGCATGTAGGGCGCCGTCAGCGCGAGATTCCTCAACGACGGCGTCTTGAACTCGCCGAAATTGCGGTGCTCGAGCACCACATGTTTCGTGCTCGTCGCGCTAGCGCGCCCGCGATCGTCGTTGTAGGTCCCGAGAAGGTTGAACTTGCTCGACAGCAGCCTCTTGATCCCCTCGTGCCGGCCCGGGTCCACCCTCCCGGGCTCGATGAAGAATGGAATCCCGGTGTCGTGGAACTCGCCGTTGGTGAACGCCGCGCCGACGTGGCAGACGTTGCACGAGCCCTTCCCGAAAAAAATGCTCAACCCGCGCTTTGCCGCTTCCGGATACTTCGCCACGCCAGCTTGATCCCCTTTCACCAGCGCATCGCGAAATTCATCGAACGCCGTTCGCCTGCTCGACAAAGTCTCCTGGAACGCCGCCAGCGCCTTGCCAACATCCACGAGCACCTTCTCATCCTCCGCGGGCAGCGTCCCGAACACCTTTGAGTAGCGGCACGACAAGTCCCGATCCCCGCGCACCAGCTTTGCCACCTGCCCCGCGCTCATGCCGAGTTCGCGCGCATCGAGGATCGGCCTGATGCTCTGCGCCCAGAGGCTGTCGTTCGCGCCGTCCCAGCCGAACCAGCGCTGCAGGCGTACGTTGTTGAGGCTCGGTGTGTTGCGATCGACCCGCGCCAGCCCAAGCGCGCGCGCCTCGCCGTCGGTCCAGTTTCTCTCCGGCAGGTGGCAGCGCGAGCAGGAAACTTCTCCATTCGCCGACAAGCGCCGCTCGAAGAACAGCCGCTCGCCCAGCTCGACCGCCGCCGCATTTCCGGAGACGCGATTCGATGGATCTGCTTTGAACGCCGGCGGCCACGGACCGTGCGACGCGATGGCGCGGACTTCCGCTTCGGTGAAAGCCTGCGCGGACTGCGCGACCACGGCAAGCAGGACGAGGAGCCCTCGCCTCACTCGAGTTGCACGCTATGCACGAGGCGCTCGGTCTTCCCGCCCGAGCGCAGTTCGAACACGAACTCCCAGCGGCCCGCCATGTGGAACATGAGGCCTTCGGCAAGGTAGCGTCCGCCACCGCGCGCGGCGACCGTGGGCTTGTAGTTCATCCCGTGCCGGTGGTCCGGCATCCACGCATCCAGGCGCACGGACTCGGGCGTCGGGCAGACGGCGAACTCCACGGCGAAGTGCTCGCCGACACGCAGTGGCGGCGTGCGGTAGACGACGGTGTATTCGGCGGACTTGACCGACTGCCCCGCGCCGCCCGGTAACTCGCAGGCCTGCGCGGCGGGCGCAAGCAGTGCGAACAACAGCCAGCGCTTCATCGCTGCAGCGGGAAGAGCGCCTCGCCGTTACGCCAGGCGATGCGCTCGGCGACGTCCTGCGGCAGGTCGGCGAGCCAGGCGCGCGTCCAGCTGGCGTGCTCGGCCACGTAGTGCCAGCGCTCCGGCGTGAAGGTGTCGGTGCCGACCATGAATCGGTCTGGGAACTCGAGGAAGGCCTTGCGCCACTCCGCCTCCACCTTGCCGCCCGCACCGTGGTCGGTACGGAACGCGAGGTCGCACCAGAGGTTCCCGTACTTCCGTAGCAAGTTGCGCACGTTGTCGGGCCGGTCGAAGCCCGAGTGCGCCCACAGGATCTTCGCCTCCGGCCATTGCTTGAACAGGCGCTCCACCGCATCCGCATCGGAATGCGCGTGCAGGAAGAGCTTGTATTGCTTCGCCAGCTGCACCATGCGCCGCGGCACCGGCAGGTCGGCATCCGCGCCGTAGAGGTGAAACTCGCCGATGCCGGAATAGCGGAACTTCTTCAGCCGCTCCTCCAGGTACGCCGGCACCGTCGCGTCGCGGAACCAGGTGCCGGTGTCGCCGCGCGAGCGGTAGGGGCGCAGCTCGGTGACGATCAGCTCTGGTGCCTCGGCCTTGAGCCGCTGCTGGCCGTCGTCGCCGGAAGAGGAGATCAGTGCGCGCCGCACGCCCGCCTGCTTCAGGATGGCGATCACGTCCTTCGGCGGCAGCACGTCCCAGGCGTCGTGGCTGTAGTGCAGGTGCGCATCGAAAATCGGCAGCTCGGCGCCCGCCGCGGCGAGCGGCGCGAGGACGAGCATTGCTCCGATCAGATTACGCATCGGCCACCTCCCGCGTGGCGGGCAGGCTGAAATGGAAAGTCGCTCCCTGCCCGCGCGCCGATTCTACCCACATCCGCCCGCCGTGCCGCCGCACCAGGCGCCGGCAGGCCGGCAGCTCGCGCGCGCCCTGCAGCGGGTCGAACACGGCGCGATGCTGCGCCGGGTCGATGCCCGCGCCGTTGTCGCGCACTTCGAAGTGCCATTGCCGTCCCACCGGGCGCGCCGAAATATGCACGCGCGGCGGCTCGGCGCCGCGATGGCGCAGGGCGTTGCCGATCAGCGTGCGCAGGATCTGCCGCAGGTGGTCCGGGTCGGCGCGCACCACCGGCAGCGAGCCGCAGGCCAGCTCCACGCCGGCGAACTCCGGGCGCAGGCCGGCGAGCAACTGCTCGCCGTCGGTGCGCCGCGGCCGTCGCCACGCGAGGCTCGCGCGCGCGAGATTCAGCAGTGCCTGCAGCTGCCGCACGTCAGGCAAGCGAGGCGCGCCGCTCGAGCGATTCGCGCTCGAAGCCGGCGATCCTCTGGTAGTTCTCGGCGAGGGCGCGCATCTCCGCCTCGCTGATCACGTCCTCTATGCGCGCGAAGGGCCGGTCGCCGGTGCGCCGGTGCACCTCGCGCAGCAGCGCGTCCGGTCCACTCGCGCGGTTGGCGAGCACCACCTCGTAGGCGGGCTTGAGGCGCGCCGCCTCGTAGGCCTTGAGCGCCGCGGGCACTTCGCGTTCGCGTTTCAGGCAGCCGGCGAGGGTGCGAGCATCGAGGATTGCCTGCCCCGCCCCGTTCGAGCCGCGCGGGTACATCGGGTGCGCCGCGTCGCCCAGCAGGGTCACGCGCCCCTGCGTCCAGAAGGGCAGCGGCTCGCGGTCCACCATCGGGTACTCGAGGATGGCCTCGGCGTCGCGCATCAGCGCCGCGCAGTCGAGCCAGTCGAAGCGCCAGTCCGAGAACGCCGGCAGGAAGTCCTGCAGGCGCCCGTCGAGGTTCCAGTCCTGCAGCACGTTGCGCGGCGACTGGATCTCCGCCACCCAGTTGATCAGTTGCCGGCCCTCGCCGTCGATGGCGTTGCGCACCGGGTAGACGACCAGTTTGCCCACCTCGAGCCAGCCGCCGACCACCATGCTCGCGCCGGTGAGGAAAGGCTTCGCGCGCGTCACGCCGCGCCACATGTTGATGCCCTGATAGGAAAGCGGCCCCTCGTCCGGATGCAGGATCCTGCGCACCGCGGAATGGATGCCGTCGCAGCCGATCGCGGCCGCAGCATGCACGGAACTGCCGTTCTCGAAATGCACGGTGACGCCGTTCTCGTCCTGCCCGAGCCCGGCGCATTTCGCGCCGAGGACCAGCGCGCCGGCGCCCAGACGCTCGCGCACGGCGGTCACCAGCACTGCATGCAGGTCGGCACGGTGAATGGAGAGCTGTGGCCAGGAGTAGCCGGCCGCGCGTCCGCGCGGCTCGCGCCGGATGAACTGGCCGAAGCGGTTGCAGTACACCGCCTCGCGCGTCGCCACGGCAACGCGCTCGAGCGCCGCGCCGAGGCCAAGCTCGGTCAGCTCGCGCATGGCGTGCGGCAGCAGGTTGATGCCGACGCCGAGCAGTTTCAGTTCGGCAGCGGCCTCGAGCACGCAGCAGGAGATGCCAACCTGGTGCAGCGACAGCGCAAGCGTGAGCCCGCCGATGCCGCCGCCGACGATAGCGATCTGCATGCGTGGATTGTAGGGCCTGGGCTAGACTCGCGGCATGGCCGAAGTTTCGCTGGGCGAGATCCGGGCAGCCGCAGCGCGCATCGCCGGCGCGGTGGAGCGCACGCCTTGCGTGAAGAGCCGCACGCTTTCGGCGCTCACCGGCTGCGAGCTTTGGCTGAAATTCGAGAACCTGCAGTTCACCGCCTCCTTCAAGGAGCGCGGCGCGCTCAACAAGCTGCTCACGCTCACGCAAGCCGAGCGCCGGCGCGGCGTCATCGCCATGAGCGCCGGCAACCACGCGCAGGGCGTCGCTTACCACTCGGCGCGCCTGGGTGTGCGCGCGGTGATCGTGATGCCGCGCGGCACCCCGAACAACAAGGTGAAGAGCACCCAGGTGCACGGCGCCGAGGTGATCCTCGAAGGCGACACGCTCGCCGAGGCGGCGGCGCACGCGCATGCGCGCGCCGGGAGCGACGGCCTCATCTTCATCCACCCTTATGACGACGACGCAGTCATCGCCGGGCAGGGCACCGTGGGCCTCGAGATGCTCGAGGACGTGCCGAATCTGGACATGCTGGTGGTGCCCGTCGGGGGCGGCGGGCTGATTTCGGGTGTCGCCACCGCGGCGAAAGCGCTGCGGCCCGAGGTGCACGTGCTCGGCGTGGAATCGAAGACCTGGAGCGCCATGTACCAGCGCCTGAACGGCCTGCCGGTGAAGGTGGGCGGCGACACCATCGCCGAGGGCATCGCGGTGCGCGACGTGGGCGAGCGGACGCTGGAAATCTGCCGGCGCCTGGTGGACGAGGTGCTGCTGGTGAACGAGGAAACCATCGAGCGCGCGATCGTCGCCCTGATCGAGATCGAGAAGACGGTGGCCGAGGGCGCGGGCGCGGCGGGCCTCGCGGCGCTGCTGGCCTACCCGAAGCGCTTCGCGGGCAAGCGCGTCGGCATCCCGGTGTGCGGCGGCAACATCGATTCGCGCATGCTCTCGGAGGTGCTGATGCGCGGGCTGGTGCGCGACGGGCGCCTGGTGCGGCTGCGCGTGCGCATGACCGACGTGTCGGGGAGCCTGGCGAAAGTCGCCGCGCTGATCGGCGAAGCGGGAGGCAACATCGTGGAAGTGCAGCACCAGCGCGTGTTCGGCACCGCCTCGGTGAGGACCCCCGAGGTCGAGTTCGTGGTGGAGACGCGCGACCGCGAGCACACGCGCTCGATCGCGGCGCACCTGGGCGCGCACGGGGCGCAGGTGGGGCTGGACGACTAGCCCACTGGCTCGGAGATCTCGACCAGGTTGAGGTCCGGATCGCGCACGTACACCGAGCGCAGCTTCGACACGGCGCCGGTCTTCATCACCGGGCCCTCGAAGATCGACACGTTCTTCGCCTGCAGGCGCTTGATCACCTCGTCGAGCGGCACCGAAGCGATGAAGCAAAGATCGAGGCTTCCGGGCACCGCCACGTGCGCGCGTGGATTGAACTCGCTGCCCCACTCGTGCAGGTTGATCTTCTGGCTGCCGAACTTGAGCGCCAGGCGCTCCTCGGTCGGGGTCTGGAACTTCTCCAGCTTCATCCCCAGCACTTCCGTGTAGAAACGGATGCAGCCCGCGAGGTCGCGGGTGGTGAGCACGATGTGGTCGACGTGGTCGATCATGGGAAAATGGGGTCTGACCCTATTTTCTCTTCAATAGCCTCAAGGGGTTGTACTCGAGCACCGTTTCACCGCGCTGGTTGAGCACCTTGTTGGTGAAGCGCACCAGGCCGCGGTCGCCCTTCGAGGTCAGGCGGCTCTCGGTGACTTCCACTTCAACGTGGATGGTGTCTCCGACCACGGTCGGGCCTTTCACGTCCAGCGTGGCGTTGAGGAAGGCAAGCCCGGTGTCCTGCATCGAGGGCAGCAGCAGCCCTTCGGCGAAGGAGTAGACCAATGCGCCGGGCACCGCGCGGCCCTTGATGGCTCGATTCGCGTCGTCTTGCACCGCGAACAGCTCCTCGGTGAGCCAGGTCAGGTTGACGAAATTGGCCAGGTCGCTTTCAACGATGGTGCGGCGGTGGGTGCGGAAGCGGAATCCGACCTTCAGGTCCTCGTAGCCGTAGCCGCGGCCGATGACACGGACGTTTTCGTTCATCTCAGAAGATGGTGTAGGCGCCGTCGATGACGAAGCTGTCGCCCGTATGGTAGCGGCTCGTGTCGCTCATCAGGTAGACCGCGATGCCGGCGAAGTCCTCCTTGGTGCCCCAGCGCCGCAGCGGGATGCGCGGCAGCACCGCGCCGGCGAACTTCTGGTCGCCCATCGCGGCGGCGGTCATGTCCGACTCGATCCAGCCGGGCAGGATGGAATTCGCCGTGACCTGGTGGCGCGCCATCTCCACGGCGAGCGCGCGGATCATGGTCAGCATGGCGCCCTTGGTCGCGGCGTAGGCCGAGGCGCGCGCCGCGCCGTGGATCGCCGCGCTGCTCGCCATGCCCACCAGGCGCCCGCCCGCATCGCCCGCCTTCGAGCGCTGGGCCATGTGGCGTGCCGCGGCGCGCAGCGTGAAAAAAGCCCCGTCGAGGTTCACCGACAGCACGCGGCGCCATTCCCTGGTCGGCAGCTCGGCGAGCGGCGCGCGCGCCTGGCTCACACCCGCGTTGGCGAAGCAGCCGTCGATGCGTCCCATCGCCTTCAGCGCTTCCGCGAACTTCGCCTCGACCTGCGCCTCGTCGGCCACGTCACAGCGTTGCGCCAGCACGCGGCGGCCGTGCTGCTTCAACTTTCCTTCCGCAGCGGCGTTCTTGTCCGCGTTGGAGCCCCAGATCACCAGGTCGGCGCCAGCCTGGGCCAGCCCTTCGGCCATGCCCAGGCCGATGCCGCCGTTGCCGCCCGTGACCAGCGCGACCTTGCCCGTGAGATCGAATGCCTTCACTTCTTGTCGAAGTGCGAGCGCGCCTTGGTGAAAGCCTCGTGCATGTTCTTCCACGCCTGGTCGGCGCCCTTCATCATGTCCTGCCAGGCGTCGGTCGAGGCGCCCTGCAGCAGCTTGAGTTGGTACATCGCTTCATCCCGGCGGCTGTGCAGCGTCTTGAGCTGCTTCTCGTACTCCGCCTTCATCGTCGCCTGCGCTCCCTGCGCCTTGGCTTCCCACTTCTGCGCCTCGGCGTTCCACTGGTCGAGCTGGACTTTCAGTTTGCGCACGTACTCGTCGCGGTTGATCATGGCCTTGCTCCTTTCGGTAAGTCCTTCAGGCTGCCAATACCAGCGCCAATGCCACGGCGCCCGGAACTGCCTGCACCCACAGAATCCGCCTGCTGACGCTCCAGGCGCCGTAAACCCCGGCCACGATCACGCAGCCGAGGAAGAAAACCTTGATGTCCAAGCCGGCAGCGCCCAGGGTGAGGCCCCACACCAGCCCGGCGACAAGAAATCCGTTGTACAGGCCCTGATTGGCCGCGAGCACCTTCGTGGTTTGCGCTTTCTCGGGCGTGTTGCGGAACACCTTCAGGCCCAGGGGCTTTGTCCAGAGGAACATTTCCAGCACCAGGAAGTACAGGTGGAGCAGCGCCACCAGTCCCACCAGCACGTCGGCAAGCATCCTCATGCGCGCTCCTCCCGCTCAGGCGACATCTTCGCGCCTGACGCCTTCGCATTCAAGGACGAAATCTGCGCCGAATGCCTTACCCGGCGTCTGGAAGCCGGGCGGGCAGCTGCCGGCGAGCACTTTCTTCACCGCGGCCAACGCCGCGCGCGTCGTCCAGACCAGCCCCGCCTCGGGGCCGTGCAAGCGCGAAGCCGCGCTGCGTCCCTGCTCATCGGCGACTTCGCCCCACACGTGCGTGACCGTCATCGCTCGCGCCTCACCTGTCGGGCCGGGTCGCACGCCGCGCTTGAGCAGCGCGCGCAGCGGCGCGAAGCGGAACAGCGGTCGCAATGTCCTGAGCAAGCCCAATTGCTTCCTCATCGCCGCCGGCAACACCATGTAGACCTCGATGTCGGGAACGCCGGTGCTGTAGTACGCGGTAAACACGTCGCCCCAGGTCATGCGCATCGCCTCTAGCGGGCCTTGGCCAAAGTCGATCGTGCGCGTTTTCACGGCGCGCTCGGGCACCACCAGCCTGCCGCCGCGGCGCACGCGGTCGCCGAAGGGCAGCAGCTCGATCATCGTGCGCTGCGTCCCCGGCGGCAGGCCCGCGCGCCCGACGCTGTGGAACGCCAGCGTGAGGCGCGTCGCCGATGGCAGGCGGCGCTTCAGGTGCACGGCCAGGCAATCCGTCGGCACCACGTCGAAACCCACCGCCGGCAGCAGCATCACCTTGCGCGCTTTCGCCTCGGCATCGCGCGCTGCCAGCGCCTCGAACACCGGGATCTCGCCGGTCAGGTCGAGATAGTGGACTCCGGCGCGCAGGCAGGCGTCGGCCATCGGCTTCGAGGTGAACTTGTACGGGCCTGCGCAATGCAGGACGACGGGCACATCGCGCAGCGCGCGATCCAGGGCGGGCGCGTCATCGAGCGCGCACACGCGGAATTCCACGCCCATGTGCTGCGCCATGGACTCGAGCTTCGCCGCATCCCGGCCGGCGAGGATCGGCCGCAGCCCCTGCGCCACGGCAAGCTGCGCCGCCGCCTCGCCGACGTAGCCGTTCGCGCCGTAGAGCAGGAA
>Ga0184628_10001879_pt1 | contig 10240 bp, 10 predicted proteins | sample PLM4_5_b1_FD_133149 | JGI IMG/M metagenome (GOLD analysis project Ga0184628, IMG submission 133149) | Groundwater sediment microbial communities from an aquifer in East River, Colorado, USA - PLM4_5_b1 | ecosystem: Environmental > Terrestrial > Soil > Riparian zone | place: USA: East River...
TTGCCGAGATCGCCGATCGCGCGCTCGGCGAGGCGTTGCGCGGCGCCCGGCTTGGACAGATCGCAGTCGGCGCGATCCGAGCCGAGGACCCGGGCGCCCTCGCGCGCAAGCGCCTCGGCGATGCCGCGGCCGATGCCGCCCGCGGCGCCGGTCACCAGCGCGGTGTCACTCTGCAGCAGCAATGTGCGCTTCCAGGCTCGCCGTGCGGCCGCGGCCGACCAGCAGCATGTACGCGGTGGGGATCACATACAGCGTGAACAGCGTCCCCACCAGCAGGCCGCCGACGATCACCCAGCCGATCGGCTGGCGCGCTTCGGCGCCGGCTCCCGCGGCAAGCGCGAGCGGCAGCGCCCCGAGCACCATCGCGCCGGTGGTCATCAGGATCGGCCGCAGGCGCAGCGTGGCCGCCTCCACCACCGCTTGCGCGCTCGCCGTGCCGCGGCTGCGCAGCTGGTTGGCGAACTCCACGATCAGGATGCCGTGCTTGGTGATGAGTCCGATCAGCATCACCAGCCCGATCTGCGAATAGACGTTGAGCGTGCCGCCGGTGAGCTTGAGCGCGAGCAGCGCGCCGGTCATGGCGAGGGGCACCGTGAGCATGATGACAAGCGGTGACACGAAGCTCTCGAACTGCGCGGCGAGCACCAGGTAGATGAAGGCGAGCGCCAGCACGAAGGTGATCACCAGCGCGGCGCCCGACTCGCGGAACTCGCGCGACGGGCCGTCGAGCTGCACGCGCGCGCTCGGTTCGAGCGTCTCCTTGGCCGCGGCGTCGAGGACCTCGAGCGCCTCGCCCAGCGTGTAGCCGGGCGCCACGTTGGCCGAGAGCACGGTCGCGCGCAGGCGGTTGAAGTGGTTGAGCTCCTTCGCGCCCACCGTCTCGCGCACCTTCACCAGGTTGGAGAGCTGCACCAATCGTCCATCGCGTGCGCGAACAAATATCGAGGTGAGGTCGGCCGGCGTATTGCGGTCCTTCGCCTCGAGCTGCACGATCACGTCGTACTGCTTGCCCTCGCGCTTGAAGCGCGTCACCTGCCGGCCGCCGAGCAGCGTCTCCAGCGTGCGGCCGATGGTCTCCACGTCGATGCCGAGCGCCGCCGCCTTGTCGCGGTCGATGTCCACGGCGAGCTGCGGCTTGTTCAGGCGCAAGTCGGTGTCCGGATTGGCGATCGCCTTTGACTCGCGCGCTTTCGCCAGCAGCCGGTTGCTCATGCGCTCCAGGTCCTCGTAGGAATTGGCCTGCACCACGAACTGCACCGGCGGGTTGCGGAAGCTCTGGCCGAGCGAGGGCGGGTTGACCGGGAAGGCGAATACGCCCGGCAGCCCCGTGAACATCTTGGGCCCGAGCTCGTCGGTGATCTGCCGCGCGTTGCGCTTGCGCTCCCCCCAGGGCGCGAGCTGGGTGAAGCCGATGCCGAAGTTGACCGGGTTGGGGCGCTCGAGGCCCGGCGCCACCGCGGTGAAGTAGGTCTTGATCTCGGGCACCTCGGCGAACATCTTCTCCACCTGGCGCATGTAGCCGTCGGTGTAGTCCATCGTGGCGCCTTCCGGCGCGAGCACCAGGGTGATGAAGAAGCCGCGGTCTTCCATCGGCGAGAGCTCGGACTTGAGCGAGCGGTAGAGCAGCGCCGCCGCGCCGATCACCAGCACGAACACCAGCAATACCGCCCACCACCCGTTCAGCACGAACGCGAGCGAGCGGCGATAGCCCTGCGTCATGCCGACGAAGAAGCGCTCCATCAGCTGGTAGGCGCGGCCGTGCGCCTCGTGCGCCTTGAGGATGCGCGAGCACATCATCGGCGTGAGCGTGAGTGCGACGATGCCCGACACCACCACCGCCGCGGCCACCGTGAGCGCGAACTCGGTGAACAGGCGCCCGGTGTTGCCGGTCATGAAGCCCAGGGGCGCGAAGACCGCGGCGAGGGTGAGCGACATCGCCACCACGGCGAAGGCGATCTCCTTGGAGCCGTCGATCGATGCCTGCCGCGGCGGCTTGCCCATCTCCATGTGCCGGTGGCAGTTCTCCAGCACCACGATGGCGTCGTCCACCACCAGGCCGATGGCCAGCACCAGGCCGAGGAGCGTCAGCACGTTGACCGTGAAGCCCATCAGCCAGAGGAAGAAGAACGCGCCCACCAGCGACACCGGAATGGTGACGAAGGGAATCAGGGTGGAGCGCACCGAGCGCAGGAACACGAAAATCACCAGCACCACCAGCGCCACCGCCTCCAGCATCGTGCGGTACACCGCCTCGATCGAGCGCTCGATGAACACCGAGGAATCGAAGGCCACGGCGAGCGTCATGCCCTCGGGCAGCGTCTGCTGCAGGCGCGCCATCTCCGCCTTCACTGCGCTTGCCACCGACAGCGTGTTGGCGGTGGATTGCTTCACCACGCCCAGGCCCACCGCCGGGTTGCCGTTCACGCGCACGATGTTGCGCTCGTCCAGCGCGCCGAGGCGCGCGTAGCCCACGTCGCGCAGGCGCACCGGGTAGCCGCGGCTTTCGGCGAGGATCATGTCGTTGAACTGCGCGTCGCTCTTCAGGTCGGCTTCGGTCAGCACGGTGAATTCGCGCTGCGTGGACTCGATGCGGCCCGAGGGGATCTCCACGTTCTGCCGCCTGAGCGCGCCCTCCACGTCCTGCGGCGTGAGGCCATAGGCGGCAAGCCGGTCCCGGTCGAGCCACAGCCGCATGGCGTAGCGCCGCTCGCCGCCGATGATCACCGAGGCCACCCCGGCCAGGGTCTTCAGCCGGTCGGCGATGTAGCGGTCGGCGTAATCCGAGATGGCGAGCGCGGGATGGCGTTCGGAGGACAAACGTAACCAGATGATGGCCTGCGCGTCCGCCTCGATCTTGGACACCACCGACTCGTCCGCCGCGTCCGGCAGGAAGGCGCGCACGCGCGCCACGCGGTCGCGCACGTCGTTGGCGGCGGAATCCACGTTGCGCTCGAGCACGAACTCCACCGTGATGGTGCTCACTTCCTCGCGCGACACGGACTTGATCGCGCGCACGCCCTCGATGCCGGAGAGCGAATCCTCCAGCGGCTGCGTGATCTGCGATTCGATCACCTGGGGACTCGCCCCCTTGTACACCGTGCGCACCGAAACCACCGGCGTGTCGATCTTCGGGTACTCGCGCACCGTGAGGCGCTGGAAGGAGATCACGCCGAGCAGCACGATCATCAGGCTCATCACCGTCGCGAGGACCGGGCGCTTGATGCACAGTTCAGGCAGTTGCATGGCTTACGCCTTTGCCTTTATCCGATCTCGCCTTTTTCGAAGCGCTGTCTGCTTCGAAAAAGGCGAGACAGCCTTTTCGGCGTGCAGGCTCGTTCCGTAGGGTGGGCCATGGCCCACCCTACCCTTTCTTGTCCGGCATGGCCGCCGCGGGCTTGGGCGAGCCTTCCATCACCTGCACTGGAGAGCCCGGGCCGATGCGCTGGTTGCCCTCGGTGACCACCACGTCGCCGCCGGCGAGGCCCTTGACGATCTCCACTTCCCCGACCTTGCGCAGGCCGGTCTGCACCTTCACCAGCTCCGCGCGGCCCTCCACGATGCGGAAGAGGAAACTGTCCTGGCCGCGCGGCACGATCGCCGATTCGGGCACCCATACCGCCTTGTCGCGCACGCCGAGCTGCACCTGCACGCGCGCGAACATGCCGGGACGCAGCTTCAGGTGCGGGTTGGCGACGCGCGCGCGCACCAGCACCGTGCGCGTGGCCTCGTCCACCGCCGGCTCGAGCGCGTAGACGCTGCCGGCGAAGTCCTGCTCGCCGTAGGCGTCGAGCTGCACGCGCACGCCCTGGCCGGGCTTGAGCCTGCCGACGTAGCTCTCGGGCACGCGGAAGTCGAGCTTGAGCTGGTCGATCTTTTCCAGCCTCACGACGTCGGTGCCGGCGGCGACGTAGGCGCCCTCGCTCACCTGGCGCAGTCCCATCACGCCGGGAAAGGCGGCGCGGATCTCGGTCTTGGCGAGCTTGGCCTCGTCCTCACGCTGCTTGGCGAGCGAGCGCTGGTGGTTGGCGCGCTGCTCATCGAGCGCCTGCTGCGCGATGAAACCCTTCTTGTGCATGTCCTCGGCGCGCACCAGGCGCTGCTGGTCGAGGCCCGCCTGCGCCTTGCTCGAGGCGAGCACCGCGGCGAGCTCGCTCTGGTCGAGGCGCAGCAGGACGGCCCCGCGCTGCACGTTCTGCCCCTCGTTGAAACGGAACTCCGCGATGCGCCCGGCGATTTCCGGGCGGATGGTGACCGCCTCGTCGGCGCGCAGCGTGCCCACGGCGGTGGCTTCGTCGACCGCGGGTGCGAGCTTCGCCGCGACCGCCTTGACCGGCGTCGGCGGCGGCGCTTTCTGCTGGGAATGGGCAATCGCGGGCGCCAGTGCGAGGAGTCCCGCGACGATCAAACGCATGCGGGAGAGTTTACTCGATCCGCATGACCCCCATCATGCCCGCTTCCTGGTGCTCGAGGATGTGGCAGTGGATCATCCAGTCCCCGGGATTGTCGGCGACGAACGCGAACTGGACCCGCGCGCCGGGATCGACGAGCGCCGTGTCGCGCCAGGGCTGGTGCGGCTCGGAGAGCGCGCGGAACGCCACGCCGTGCAGGTGGAACGGGTGGTGCCAGGCGGTGTCGTTGTGCACCTCGAATACATAGCTGCGCGCGCGCTTGAGGCGGAACAGCGGCTCGTGCGCGTGGCCGCGCGGCGATTGCCCGTTGACGGACCACAGCCCGTGCGGCTGGCGCGGGCGCATCGCGCCGCCGCCGAGGACGAGCGGCAGCCGCTCGGCGCGCGCGAGGTCCGGCGCGGCGAGCGGATTGGACGGCAGCTGCGGCATGGGCAGCACGCGTGAAGGCGCGCGCTTGTCCGTGTAGGCGAGCTCGAGCAGCCGGTAGGCGCGGCGCGCGAAGAAGTCGTCGCTGACGACGTAACGCCGGCCCGGCTCGCCCGTCGCTTCCAGGAGCAGATCCGCGCGCATGCCGGGCCCGAGCCGCAAGCCGCCGGAGACGAGGTGCGCGGCCACCGGGTGGCCGTCGAGCGCGATCACCTGCGGCGCGTGGCCTTCGAAGTTCAGGCGGAAGATGCGCGCGTTGGCGGCGTTGATGAGGCGAAGGCGCACGCGCTCGCCCGCGTCGAGCGCGAACGACTCGGGTACCCGCCCGTTGACGAGCACCGTGTTGCCCAGGCGCCCCGCGTGACTTGCGTCGAAGCGCGCGTTGAAATCCGGCGTGATCCGCGCCTCGCGGTCCAGGCGCAGGTCGGAGAGCACCCACACCACGTCGCGGTCGAAGGCGGCCGGCGAGCGCTCCTCCACGATCAGCACGCCATACAGGCCGCGCCCCAGCTGCTCCGGGCTGTAGGCATGCGGGTGGTACCAGAAGGTACCCGCGTCGGGCAGCTCGAACTCGTAGAGGAACTCGCCGCCGGGCGGCACGGGTTTCTGCGTGAGGTGCGGCACGCCATCCATCGCGTTCGGCAGGCGAATGCCGTGCCAGTGGACGGTGGTTTCCTGCGGCAGTCCGTTGGCGAGGCGCACGCGCAGGCGCTCGCCCTGGGGCCGCCGGATCTCGGGTCCCGGAAACACGCCGTTGTAGCTCCACAGGTCCGTGGCGGAATGCGGCGCGCCGACCAGCGCGAGGCGCGCGCTCGCCGCTTCGAGGCGCATTTCGCGCGCCTGCGCATGCGCCTGCGGCGAGGCGGCGAGCGCGGCGCAGGCGCCGAGGAAGCGCCGGCGCGAGACGCGCATCACGGCTTGTTCGCTGCGGCGCGCTTCTTCGCCAGGCGCTGGCGCGTCTTGTCCGCGTCCACCACGAAGCGCACGTGCACCCCCGAGCCGCACTCCTCCAGCTCGTCGCGCACGCTGAAGGCGCAGCGCACCTTGCGCGCCTCCACGTGCGTCACGGCGTACTCGATGGTCACGCGCATGCCGCGCGGCGTTGCCGCGAGGTGATCGATGCTCACGTGCGTGCCCACCGTGTCCTCGCCCGGATCGAGGTAGCCGAGCAGGAAGTCGCGGATCGCGTATTCCACGTCGCTCACCATGTGCGGCGTGGCGTAGACCGCGTTCTCCGGACCCATGAACGCGATGCAGCGGCCCTCGTCCACGCGGAGGACCTTCCTGCCGGCGATGCCGGGGACCAATGTCGCTTTCATCGCTCCTACTCCAGTTCGGTCTGCAGGCTGCGCGGCGCCTCCGCCGCCAGCTCGAGGTCGAAATATATCCTTCCGATCTCGCGCCCGTCCTTCGTTTCCACCTGCACCTTCCAGCTGCCCGGCTGGTAATTGGATTTCACGCCGTAGCCGCGAAAGCCCTCCTCGCGGCCGCCGACGATGTTGATCGGGATCGTATCCTGCAGCGTCCAGCCGCGGCCCGCGGGCTGCCAGAACCAGCGCACCTGCACCTGGTCGGCGAAGCGCGACGGCGAGAAGATGCGGAAGAACACAACCACCCTGTCGCCCGGCTGCGCACGGAATGCCTGGTCGCCGTTGTGCCAGAACCGCCACCACTCGCGCTCGTGCGCCAGGAGGTAGCCCTCCGCAGTGCGCTCGACCGAGTGATACACGCCGATGAAGGGAATGGAGAGCGGCACCGGCGGGATCAGGCGGAACAGGTACGAGCCGAGGAAGCCGACCAGCACGCATCCCAGCGGCAGCAGGATCTGGCGCCGGGCGAGCGCGAAGCTCCCCGGCGCCGAGCGGCGGATCCACCAGCCGGCCGCGGCGAGCGGCAGGCTGCCGGCCAGCATCGACGCGAGGAACATGGCGAGGCCGATGGAACCGGCGAGCACCGGCAGCAGGTAGGCGAAAAACGACAGGAAGCACAGCGCGAGCAGAGCAAACTTGACGGGCAGGCCCAGCGCCTTGAAGCGCCGCGACTCGTTCGCCAGCAGCAGCGCCACGAGGAAGGCGAGGAAGGCGAACGACACCGCGAGCGACGAACTCTTGAAGAAGAAGATGGCGTACAGATTGAGCAGCGCGCCGAGCAGGAAGTGCACGGCCGCGCCGCGGTACTCGTAGGTCCAGCGCTTGAGCCGCGCCATCCCCGCCAGCTCCGGCGCGGGCCGGCCCTGCTCGTGGAACATCTGCAGCAGCGCCGCCATGATCACCGCGAGGTACACCACCTGCTGGCCGATGGTGGCCCAGGAGTCGATGCGCCCCACGGTCAGCATGTCGAACACGAAGCCGGCCGCGAAGAACGCGGCGGCGACGGCGCGCTCGTTCTGGCTGAAATAGAGCTTTAGTTGATTCAGAGCCGCCGCAGGAGCATGTAGGCCGCGAGCGCGCGGCTCGTCCAGCGGCGCAGCCGCGGCGAGACCGCCAGGACCGCTCCCGCCGCACCGAGCGCCAGCATCATGGGCGTCGCGGATGCCTCTTGCAGGCTGCGTGCCGCCGCCGCGACCGTGGCACGCTGCGCCGCGCTGCGCTCGAGGAGCGTCTGCCGCCGTCGCACGAGCTGCGCTAGCGGGACCATCAGTCGCGCGGCTCCCGCGGCTGCAGCGCCGCGACGTCGCGTCCGAGTTCGGCGAGGCTCGAGGCAAACGGACGCGCCGCCATCTCGCGGCGCAGCCTCCAGGCGAACGCGCCGGCGGCGAGCAGGAACACGACCGCCACGCCGACGGCGAGCGCCACGCGCTGCTCGGGCGGGGCGGCCATGACGGCCGCCACCGCGGCGAAGCCGAGCGCGAGGGCGGCGAGCAGCACCGCCGCCACCGCGCAGATCACCTGCAGCACCAGGCGCGCCAGCATCTCCTGCAGCTCGGTGTCCACGAGCTCGAGCCGCGTGCGCGCGAGCACCACCACGCTCGCGAGCAGCGCCTGCGCGGATTGGAAGAGGCCCATGGCTAGCGCCGGGAGAGCAGCACGCCGATGACCAGCCCCACGCCGGCCGCGATGCCCACCGCGGCCCATGGGTTCGCGCGCACCTGCGCGTCGATTTCGCGCATGCCCGCACTGGCCGCGGCACCGGCTTCCTCCAGGCGCTCGCGCGCCGCGCGCAGCGATTCCTGCGCACGCGCGCGCACTTCCTCCACGCGAGCGCCGGCCTGGCCGGCAGTCGCCATGAGCAGTTCCTCCGCATCGCCGATCACGATGCGCAGGTCGGCCATCAGTTTTTCCGTCGTCACCTGTTCCATGGTCGTGCTCCCCTGGTCGATGCCAGGATTGTAATGGCTTGCCGGTTCAGCGATAGACCAGCGTGGGGATTTTCGAATGCGTCAGTACGCCCTGCGCCTGGCTGCCGTAGACGAGCGCGCGCAGTCCGCGCCGGCCATGCGAGGCCATGAAGATCAGGTCGCAGCCGTGCGCATCCGCCGCCTCGACGATGGCAGCGTAAGGGCGATCGCTCAGCGCATGGCAGGTCTCGCATGCGACCCCGAGCGCCGCAGCGCGCTCGCGCACCGGCTCGAGGATCGCCTCCGCCCTGACTTGCGCCTCCGCGGCATGCTGCGCCATGGACTTGCCGTGGCGGGACATCACCTCCGCCTGGCCCGGCACTTTATATTCTTCGAGCGCCGTGAACGCGGTGACCCTGGCGTCGACCGACTTGGCGAAGGCGATGCCGGCGGCGACCGCGCGCTCCGCCAATTCCGAGCCGTCGGTCGGGATGAGTATGTGCTTGTACATGCTTTTTCAGTCTGCGCTCCTGCACGACCTGCTGTTTGACCTGCGTCAAGCGCGCCGCGCGCCCGGGCGCCTAGGCTGGATGCGCTGCATGACCATTACTCCCATCAGCACGCCGGCACAACCCCTGGACCCTGCGCGGTTCGCGCTGTTCGACCTCGGTTTCCGGCCGTTGTACCTGCTGGCCGGCGCCTACGCCGCGCTCGCCGTGCCACTCTGGGCCCTGCAGTACGCCGGGTGGCTGCCCGGCGCCAACATCCTGTGGCACGCGCACGAGATGATCTTCGGCTATGCATTTGCCGTGATCGCCGGCTTCCTGCTCACGGCGGTGCGCGCCTGGACGGGCCGGCCCACGCCGACGGGCGCGGCGCTCGCCGCCATCGCCGCGCTGTGGCTGCTCGCGCGCGCGCTCGCCCTGGTGTCGTTGCCCGCAGCCGCGGCAGCCGGTGCCGTGTTCGCGATCGCCGTCGCGTGGGGCATCGGGCAGCCGCTGATCGCAAGCGGCAATCGCAGGAATCTCTTCTTCATCGCGCTGGTACTGGCCCTTGGCGCGGCGAGCGTCGCCCTGCAGACCTATCCCCAGATCGGCGTCGCCATCGGTTTGGACGTGGTGCTGTTCGTCATGGCGGTGGTGGCGGGCCGCGTGGCGCCGATGTTCACCAACAACGGCGTGCCGGGAGCCGGCGCGAGGCGCAACGCCGTGGTGGAACGTGCAGCGCTGGGTTCGATCCTCCTGTTGATCGCGTTGGACGCATTCGAACTCGTGACGGTCGCGGCGGCTGTCGCGCTCGTTGCGGCCGCGCTGCACGCAGCGCGCCTCGCCCTGTGGAACCCGCAGCGGACCTGGCGCCACCCCCTCGTCTGGATCCTGCACGTTTCCTACGCCTGGATCGTGTTGCACCTCGCGCTGCGCGGCCTTGCGGGGTTCGGCCTCGTTCCCGTGGCGCTCGCCACGCACGCGCTCACGATCGGCGCGATCGGCGGGCTGACGCTGGGCATGATGACGCGCACGGCGCGCGGGCACACCGCGCGGCCGCTGGTCGCGGGGCGCGCCGAGACGGCCGCCTACCTGCTCGTGCAAGCGGCGGCAGTCGCTCGCGTCCTGGTGCCGCTTGCGCTGCCCGCGGCGTACGTGGCAGCCACATTGGTCTCCGCACTATTCTGGTTCGCGGCTTTCGCCACTTTCACCGTGGCGTACACCCCGATCCTGACGCGCCCGCGCGTGGACGGGCAGCCGGGCTGAGCTGCGGTCAATGTTGGTAAAATGCGTTCGTTACTGGTCAAGAGCGAGGCTGGGATGAAAACAGCACATGCGCGCCGTGCAGCGCGAAGATTGACACCCTACCAAGCTGCGTTAAAGGTTGGGTTGGTTGGCTGCGTCGTTGGTCCGCGCGACCTCGCCGAGAATCGCAGGAAGTACCTGCGTACCGCCTCCCGGACCGCTCCCGCTTCAAGGTAAGTCCGAGCAGGTAGCGTTCGAAGGGCAACTTTCTAGTCCCATGGCGTCGCGTCGCGCGTCAACGCCACCGCGACGATGTACGCGGCCGCGGCGAGGGCGCCCCCGAATGCGATGGTACGCACGGACTTCGTCCGCCCGCGCCGCAAGGCGAACATGCCCAA
>Ga0184628_10001880_pt1 | contig 10239 bp, 9 predicted proteins | sample PLM4_5_b1_FD_133149 | JGI IMG/M metagenome (GOLD analysis project Ga0184628, IMG submission 133149) | Groundwater sediment microbial communities from an aquifer in East River, Colorado, USA - PLM4_5_b1 | ecosystem: Environmental > Terrestrial > Soil > Riparian zone | place: USA: East River...
CACCTGGCGGCTCGACACCGACGACAGGTTCTGGGAGCGCATGCACAAGCATTTCAGCGAGCCGGAGCTGGTCGAGCTGGGTTGCTTCATCGCGCTCACCATGGGGCAGCAGAGCTGGCTGCGGCTGCTCAACAGCGATCACCACCAGGTGATGGCGGGCACCTCCGCCTCGATGGCTCCCGGCTTCGAGAACGCGGAAGCGCTTGCAAAGTCCAAGGCCTCGCCCGACTACTGGGCGAACAAGAACAAGACGCCGAACAAGAGCGCCGCGTAGGCGCGACCTGTCTGCAGACCTCGGGCCGGGACGACCTTTTCCAATGAATAGCGAAAAAGTCGCGGTCATTACCCAAATCAAGAACGCTGCTCGTCCCAGGGACGGCACGATAGCCCATCGACTTGGCAGCGTCGCCCTGACCGTGCTGTTGAGTTGCGCGGCGGGCAGCGTTTATGCGCAGAAGGACTACCCTGACCGCCCGATCCGCATGCTCGTTGGCGTGGTTCCCGGCGGCGCGACCGACATACTGGCCCGGGTGATCGGACAGAAAATGGGCGAGAACTGGGGACAGCAGGTCATCATAGACAACCGCCCCGGCGCGAACCAGATCATCGCCGCCGGCCTGACGGCGAACGCGGCACCCGACGGTTACACCTTGCAGATGATCCCGGCGGGCTTCGCGATCAACCCGTCGATGCACAAGAAGCTGCCGTACGACCCGATCCGCGACTTCACTGCGGTCAGCATGGTCGCTGATGTTCCGAACATCATGGTGGTCCACCCCTCGATACCGGTGAAAAACGTCGCCGACTTCATCACCTACGCCCGCGCCCGGCCCGGGCAATTGTCGTATGGCTCGTCCGGCATCGGCTCTCCCAGCCACTTGTGCGGGGAACTGCTCGCCGTCGTCGCCAAGATCACCCTTACCCACGTGCCGTACAAGGGCCAGGGCCAGGCCATCAACGACCTGCTGGGCGGGCACCTGAAGCTCCTGTTCCCTTCGATACCCTCCATCATGCAGCACATCAAGTCGGGCCGGGTGATCCCATTGGGAGTCGCATCCGCCAAGCGCTCCTCGTCCCTGCCCGAAGTGCAGACGATCGCGGAGTCCGGCCTGAAAGGCTATGAAGTGAGCGGTTGGTACGGCGTGATCGCGCCACCAAAGATGCCCAAGCCGCTGCTCGCGAAGATCAACGGCGAGATCAACCGGATCATTGCCGTACCGGAAATCCGCCAGCTCCTGTCGCAACAGGGCGCCGATCCGCTGGGAAGCACCCCGGAAGAATTCGCCAGGGCGATCGCGATGGACATCGAGAAGTGGAAGAAGATCGTGACAGCGGCGGGGATCAAGCCCGAGTAGCAACTGAATCTCAGATGATGCTCTCGGCATAACAAAAAAGGGCGCTCGTTCGAGCGCCCTTTTTTTCGCACTTTCCCTGAATCGAAAAAATCAGAATGCCTCGCTGCAATAAGTTTGTCGTGATTTTGCGACAGCGCAATTGGGATGTGACTTAATTCCAGATTTAAGCAGAACCCGCTTTTTGGCCGAGTGTCCAATCCTGCAGTACCGAGCCAACGAGGAAAGGAGCCAATATGAAGAAGATCTTTTCAGGATTCGCGCTCGTCTCGCTTACCGCACTGGGCATCTCCAGCGCCCATGCCCAGTATGCGAGTGTCGTTATTTCCGGCGAAGTCCGGCCGGGCGTCTACGGACACGTTCAGATCGGTAACGCGCCGCCGCCGCCACTGGTCTACGCCGAGCCGGTAGTCATCGTGCGCGAGCGCCGTACCGCGTACTACGAACCGATTTACGTGCACGCTCCTCCCGGACACGTGAAGCATTGGGGCCAGCACTGCCACAAGTACAACGCGTGCAATCGCCCCGTGTACTTCGTGAAATCGAGGGAGTACGAGCCAGGCTACCGGCACGAGAAAGGCCATGGCAAGGGCCACGGCAAGGGGCACGGCTAGAGCCTGGATTAGCCGCGCCTATCAACACCCACGTCAGATAGCGCGCCGCTTGCCGGCTGCATCGGCAAGCGCAGGAACCCGCGAGGCGCGCACGACGACGTGTCCCTCGAACATGCGGCGCTGGGTGCGATAAAAAGCACCCTGCTCCGCGTGCCACTGCCCCTCCAGTTTCCGCACGCTCGCCGCGACAGTCAGCACGCCTGACGGCATGGCGATGCGGATTTCCGCTTCCGGGTTTCCGCCCGGGCGGGTTGCCTCGTGCACCACGCTGCCTTCGAGGCGCGCCGCGACCGCCATGCACAAAGTGCACGTCAGCGGGAGGGCGCGGTGCGGCTGGCCGCTCGACATCATGCGGCCGGTGAGATCCATTCCGGCTTCCTTGAGCGTTTCACCCGTGAGGGTCTTCGCTTCCTGCGGCCCCGAAATAAATCCCACGAACGGCACGGTGGCGCGCCTGGCCGCCTCTTCAGGTGTCTTCGTGATGCCCATCGCCACCGAGGCGGCGACCCGGATTGCCGCAAGTTTTTTCAGCAGTCCGGCGTTGGCCTCGATTTCTTCCGGCAGCTCTGTGCCCTTGATGCCGAGATCGGCGGCGCGCACGAATACGCACGCATTGGCAGCATCCACCATCGAGACGCGGACCTTGCCCACGCCCGGCACGTCGAGCACGTCGACGACATTGCCGGTCGGCAGCAGCTTGCCGGTGGTCGCACCGCCGGGCTCGCGAAACTCGAGCTTGACCGGAGCACCCGTGCCGGCGACACCGGGAATGGCAAGATCGCCGTCGACCGAGGCCTGGCCGTTGTCGAGCGGGAAGCGCGACCAGATGAGCTTTTTCGTGTTGGTGTTGTGCACGCGCACCAGCGCTTCGTCGCCGGACGCTTTCACCAGTCCCTCGTCCACCGCGAACGGGCCCATGGCTGAGGACATGTTTCCGCAATTGGCGCCGTAATCCACTTTGGCTTCTTTCACCTGCACCTGGGCGAAGGTGTAGTCGATGTCCGCATCCGGCCGGCTCGAAGGCCCGACGACGCACACCTTGGAGAGCGACGACACCCCGCCGCCCATGCCGTCCAGTTGGCGCCCGTACGGATCGGGGCTGCCGATCGCGGCGAGGAAAATCTCGTCCCACCGGGCGCGGTCCTGCGGCAAGTCCTTCTGATGGAATACCACGGCGTTGCTGGTGCCGCCGCGCATAAATACCGCCGGTATCTTCAATTGCTTCATGACCGTCCCAATCGAAAAGCGTGAATCGTGATTCGTGAGTCGTGAATCGACTCCCACCACCCCGCCTGCCGCGCAGGCACCCCTCCTCGGAAAGGAGGGGAATTACACAAACGCCTCCTCCTCATCCCTCATCCCTCATCCCTCATCCCTCAAGTTAGACCTGCGGGTAAACTCACAGCATTGTAATTGACGCAGCAGCCCCCAGCACCCGCAACATCCACGAATCACGACCTCGATGGCCCTGGCCAAAATCGTCTCCGGCGGACAGGCCGGCGTTGACCGCGGCGCGCTCGACGCCGCGCTCGAAGCGGGATTCCCCTGCGGCGGCTGGGTGCCCGAAGGCCGCATCGCGGAAGACGGGCCGATACACGAACGTTACCCGTTGCAAGAGCTTGCGGGCGCCGGCTACGAGAAGCGCACCCTGCAAAACGTGGTCGACAGCGACGGCACGGCGATCTTCTATTCCGGTATTCTGGAAGGCGGCACCCGCCAGACCATGCTTCACTGCGTCGAGCACGGCAAGCCTTACGAGCTGGTTGATGCCGCTCGCGCCGGGCCGCGGGATGCCGCACTCAAGCTTGCTGACTTTGTCGCGCGCAACCGTCTCTCGACCCTGAACATCGCCGGGCCGCGCGCGAGCAAATGGCGCGGAGCCCATGCCTACGTCTACGCGACCGTGACGCGACTCCTTGAGAACCTCGAAACAAAAAGCTGAACGACGGAGGACACAATTACAAGACGCGGTAGATTTCCCAGCGGCTGGTCCCGGAAACCACATGCGGCTCGAGATCCTTGCTCCATTGCTTATGCGCTGCAATCGTTGCCAGTTTGTCCCAAACCTGGTTGAGCTCGTTGAGGTCCTTGACAAGATGTTCCGATTGAACGGTCGCCTCCAGCGCGCCGATCGAGCCGGTCAGCAACCGCACCTTGTCTGCATTGAACCCGGCCTGCGGCCCAATTTCCCGCAACCAACGCTGCATCAGGTCGATCACATTCTGCTTGTATCCGAACTTCGCATTGATGCTCCAACGGGCGACCATCATGGCCGATCTCCTTAAGTATTATGGAAAATGACGTGAATTGTGATTCTTGGCGGCTATCTTGGATTGCAGTGGAATTCGACCACATCATCACCCGCCGCGGCGGCGCTCTGGCCCAAGGCGATGATCCCGCTGCCGTAGAGGATCGCCTCCTCGCGCCGCAATCTCATTTCCGCGTTGTTGCCGAGCGTGACGAAGGTGCCGTTGCTGCTCAGGTCCACCAGCACGAATTTGCCGCCGCGCAGCTCGATCTTGGCGTGCTGGCGCGAGGTCATGGGACCCGCGATCACAATATTGTTGCCGGCCGCCTCGCGGCCGAAATAGATCGTGTCCTTGAACGTCAGTTCCTTGCCCCGATGGACCAGCTGGATGCGGGGGCCGCCTCCCGGCGTCGAGACGGGAGCAGCCCGGCCCGGTATCACGGTGCGCTCGGAGCTCGTCTGCCACAGCAACTCGTGGACCTCGACCTCTTCCACTTTGCCCTTCACCGGCAGCGCGTCGAGCCGGCGCACGATTTCGCGCATCTGCGAAGACAACGCGGCAACGGTATCGCCCGTGGTGATCGCCTGCCCGGCGAGCGCCAGCCCTGCCATGCGCGCGGCAACATTCACACTGTCGCCGAATACATCCTCACCGTCCTGGATTACCGGGCCGAAATGGAAACCGACGCGGATGGTGAGCTTCTTGCCCTCCTTCAGCGGCGGGCGTTGCGCAATTTGACGTTGCATCTCTCCAGCCGCGCTCGCTGCGGCATCCGCGACCGGAAACGCGCACATCAGGCCGTCACCGATGGTCTTCACCACGCGCCCGCCGAACGCGTCGGTGATGCCCTTCAGCTGCCCGATGACCTCGCGCACGCTGCCGAATGCCGCAGTGTCGCCAATCGACTCGTAGAGACGGGTGCTGTCGCTGACGTCCGCGAACAGCACCGCAAGGTTGATTTTCCGCCCCGCCACCGGGTTTCCTCCCGGCGGCAAGTTTATCAGGGAGGTGAGGGAATGTGACCGCAAGTCGAATCACGACTCACGACTCACGAATCACGATTTTCAAGCGGCGCGGGCGGCGCTCCTCCCGGCGATGCGGCCGAACACTGCGCCGGATATGAGCCCGGTGCCGAGGGGATAGTTGTAGTGGAACAGCCCGCCGACCATCTCCCCGCAGGTATAGAGCCCGGGGATCGGCTTCCAATCGGTCGCGACGACCTGCGCGTCCTTGTTGACCTTGAGCCCGCCGAAGGTAAAGGTGATGCCGCCCGTCACGGGGTAGGAAACAAACGGCGGCGTGTCGAGCTTCAGCGCCCAGTTGGTCTTGGGGGGCTCTATCCCCTCAGTGTGGAGCCCGTCCAGCACCGCCGGGTTGAATGAGCCGCCATGACCCGCCGCGCGGTTGTACTCTTCGAGCGTCTTCAGCGCCTGCTTGTGGTCCACCTTAAGCTGCTTCACCAACCCTTCGAGAGTGTCCGATTTGAACGGCTCGCTGGTCGAGTAGCGCGGCTCGAGCAGTCCCACCACCTTGCTGTCGAAAATCTGGTAGACGAGGCTGCGCGGCTGCTTGAGAATCATCCCGCCGTATTTGGCGTAAGTGAACGAATTGATGTCGGCGCCCTCGTCCACCCAGCGCTTGCCATCGACGTTCACCATGACGCCCAGGAAATAGGACAGCCGATTGGTCTTGTCGGTCAGGTTCTGCACGCCGTAGTCGGAGGCTTCGGCATTGATCGGCGTCGCATGGCAGCCGCTCCAGTGTCCCCACGGCATGGCGCCGATGTCGAGCGCCATCTTCAGCCCGTCGCCGTAGTTGAAATTGGAGCCGCGCACCTTGGCATGGTCCCACGGCGCGCCGAGGTAGCGCAGCCGCCACTCCGGGTTGGTCTCGAAGCCGCCGCAGGCGAGCACGACGGCTTTCGCGCCGAACGTGACAAAGCCCTCGGGTCCGCGCGCCACGACACCGGTCACGCGTCCGCTTTCCGCCTGCGTGAGCCGCTGCACGCCGGTCTCGTAGCGGATGTCGATGCCCAGCTTCTCCCCGGTCTCGAACCACGTCTTCGAGAGCCCGACGCCCTCGTGTTCGGTGCGTATCATCGCCCCGCGCGGCCACTTCACTTCCTTGCCGACGCGCACGCCCATCACCGAAATGGCGAGCTCGAACTTATGCTTGCCCACATCCTGCAGCCAGCACATCGTGTCGTAGGAGTTTTCAATCAGGAGGGACGCAAGCTCGGGGTCGCTTCTCCCCTGCGTCACGCGCATGAGATCGTCGCGAAACACCTCCACCGGATAGGGCTGCACGCCCTTGTGAAATCCGGGGTAGTCGCGTTCCGCATGGGGAACGAAACGGTCCAGCTGGGAAACGTCCTTGTAGATGAAGCGAAACACCGCGCCCGAGAAGTGCGTGTTGCCGCCGCGTTTTTCCCGGGGCGCTTTTTCGAGGAGCAGCACGCGCTTTGCGCCGTTGTCCCTGGCTGACACGGCCGCAGAAAACGCCGCATTGCCGCCGCCCACCACGATCACGTCATAGTCCATGGATCTACCTCGTTGCTCGTTACTCGTTACTCGTTATTCGTTATTCGTTACGCGTCAGTCGTCAGTCTTCACTGCTGTTAGAATAACCGCACCTTTCGTCTCAATGCTACCGGAGGGGACCATATCATGAACTCACCGCGCCGAGAGGTGTCCGCCCCCACCCGCGAGCTTGCCGGCTGGATCGCTCACCTGCGTCACTCCGACTTGCCGGCGCGCACGAAGGAAACCGTGCGCCTCGCGCTCCTCGATACGCTCGGCTGCGGCGTTTACGGCCACGCGACGCCGTGGGCGAGAATGGTCCTGCAATGGGCCAAGGCGGGCGCGCCGGCGAGGGGCGAGGCAACCGTCTGGGGCGAGACGGCGCCGTCGCTGCGCGCGGCAGATGCGGCGCTCGTCAACGGCACCGCCACGCATGCCTTCGAGCTCGACGACTACCACAACGCCAAGCTGCATGCGGGCGCGGTGGTCATTCCCGCCGCCCTCGCGATGGCGGAGAAGCTCGACGCCAATGGGGAACGCCTCGTGACCGCGATCGCCGCCGGTTACGAAGTGATGATCCGCACCAGTCTCGCCTTGAATCCCTCCGCCGCGCGGCTGCGCGGCTGGCACCTGACCGGCGTGTGCGGCCCGTTCGGCGCGGCCGCGGCGTGCGCCGTGCTGCTCGGCCTGAGCGACGAGCAAGCCGCCTGGGCGCTTGGACTCGCCGGCACGCAAGGCTCCGGGTTGTGGGCTTTCAACGCCGACGGCACCATGAGCAAGCGGTTTCACGCCGGGCGGGCGGCCTATTCGGGCGTGCTCGCGGCGGAACTCGCCGCGCTCGGCTTCACCGGGCCGACGCAGATCTACGAATTCCACGACGGCGGCGTGCTGAAAGCGTACTCCGACGCTTCCGACCCGGCGCCGCTCACCGCGGAACTCGGAAAGGCCTACCGCCTCGACACTAATCGCATCAAGCCCTATTCCTGCTGCGGCAGCACGCACTCCTACGTGGACGCCGCGTTCGAGCTGCGCCGGCGGCTCGGCACGCCGTGGGACGCAAAGCGCCGCGTGCGCGTTGGGCTTGCGAAAGTGGTCGACGTCCAGTGCGGGTTCAAGTACTTCCCCACCAGCGCGCTGAACGCGCAGATGAGCCTGCGCTACGTGGTCGCCGCCGCGCTCCTTGAAGGCCAGGTGCTGCCGCCACAGTTCTCTGACGCAAAGCTTTCCGATCCGGCTATTACCGCGCTCGCGGAGCGGCTCGAGCTCGAGCACGATCCGGCCCTCGATAAACTTTATCCCGAGCGTTTCGCCGCATGGATCGCGGTCGAGGACGCTGGACAGTGGGTCCGCATCGACGTGCTCGATCCGACCGGCTCGGACGCCCATCCGATCGGCCGCAATGGCATCGTCGAGAAATTCCGCGGCATCAACCCGTATTTGCCGGCAGATGCGATCGCCGAAACTGTCCTCAACATCGAGCGCCACACCGTCAAGCAGTTGCTGGCCCTTCTCGCGGGCAAGCGGGCAAGGCAGTTGCAAACCGCATGACGGTGCCCGCAAGGGGTGACGGAGGGGATGAGGGATGAGGGATGAGGGAAAAAGACTCACCTCGTGATGCAACGAGCCCATTGATTGCCGTTGTCTCAGTTTTGCGCGCTGCTGCCATAGTTGCCTCCACTACGCTTGCAGGCCTGATAATTACCCAGAGCGCGATCGCGCAAAACTATCCGAACCGGCCGATCCGGCTGGTCGTGCCGTTCCCGCCCGGCGGCGGGACCGATATCATGGCGCGGGTCATGGCGCAGAAGCTGTCCGAGGCGTTCGGCCAATCGGTGGTCGTCGACAACCGCGGCGGCGGCGGCGGGACCATCGGCGCCGAGATCGCGGCCAAATCGACGGCGGACGGCTACACCATGACCATGGTGTCGGGCAGCTACGCCGTAAACGCCGGCCTCTACAAGCTGCCGTACGATCCGCTCAACGGCATCGACACCGTGTCCTTGGTGGGCACGAGCCCGTTCATCGTGGCGTTGCATCCGTCGGTTCCAGCAAAAAGCGTCAAGGAGTTGATCGGCCTCGCCAAGGCCAAGCCGGGATCGCTCAATTATGCTTCCACCGGAACCGGCGGCATCACGCATATGGCGACCGAGCTGTTCAGGCTGATGGCCAATGTCAACATCGTTCATGTCCCGTACAAGGGCACCGGTCCGGCGCTGAACGATGTGATCGGGGGACAGGTCCAGATGATCTTCGGCGCCATTCTTGCGACCCTGCCGCATACAAAAAGCGGCAGGCTGAAAGGCATCGCGGTGAGCGGTTCCAAACGCTCGAATGCGGCGCCCGAAATGCCGACCGTAGCCGAATCCGGGCTGCCCGGGTACGAGGTCACCCTGTGGTATGGCGTGTGGGGGCCGAAGGGCCTGCCGAAAGTGGTGCTCACTCGTTGGAATGCTGAACTGGTCAGGATTCTCCAGTCGGAAGACATGAAAGCCCGCCTGGCGGCTGAGGGACTCGACGCCGTCGGCAACACGCCCGAGCAATTCCGCGCCTACCTGAAGCAGGAGATCGCGAAATGGGCGAAAGTCATCAAGGATGCCAACGTCAAGGTCGGGAGCTGACCGCGACCAATGACAGGCGGCTTGTCATTGGTGAGCCGTCAGAGGTCAGCTATCAGCCAAGTAGTGCCGTGTTCTTAGCTGACGGCTGATAGCTTCAAGTGTGCAGCTCGACGACGTCTCCGTCAGCGAGCGCGTGCTCGCGCCCGACGTGCTGCCCCGGGATCCCGGTCCTGCTCCATACGCGCGCGTATTTGAGTGAGTGTGCGAGGTCCTTGTGCACCAGCCGCGCGGCGTCCTCCACGGTCTGCCCGCGGCGCAACGTGAACGGCCGGTCCTTCTCCGCCGGCTTGCCGGGGGTCTTGGTGTATACGCGCACGATGCCAAGATGCCCGAAGAGCCACGCTCCGACTTCTCCGAGTCCCTGCCCGGTTTTCGCCGAAACCGCGAGCGCGGGGTAATTCAACCCCGTCAGCTCGCGGAACGCTTCCACTTCCGCCGCCTCGTCGACCGCCAGGTCGGCCTTGTTCGCGAGCATCAGCGCAGGGAGTCTCAATGCAAAGGGGTCGCCGTCACCCACATCCGCGTTGGCTGACACGGCGTCCCAGCGTTCGGTCAGCGTGACGTGCTTATCGCGGAGGATGGCATGCAGCGCCTGCACCTGCTCGACACAGGAAGATTCGCTGAGATCCACCACCAGCAGGCACGCGTCCGCCGTTTGCAGCGCGGAAGCCAGCCACGGCAGTGGGTGCTCGGGCGACACCGCCGGCAGGTCCACGAGTTCGAAGTGCACATCCTCGTGCGGCATCATGCCCGGCTCGGGATACTGGGTCGTAAAGGGATAGGGCGCGACGTGCGCCGCGGATCCGGTGAGGCGCGCGTGCAGTGCGGATTTGCCGGCGTTCGGCGGCCCGATCAGTGCGATCTGCGCGGCGCCTTCGGGTCGGATC
>Ga0184628_10001882_pt1 | contig 10227 bp, 9 predicted proteins | sample PLM4_5_b1_FD_133149 | JGI IMG/M metagenome (GOLD analysis project Ga0184628, IMG submission 133149) | Groundwater sediment microbial communities from an aquifer in East River, Colorado, USA - PLM4_5_b1 | ecosystem: Environmental > Terrestrial > Soil > Riparian zone | place: USA: East River...
ACACCCGGGACGGCGGAATTATCGCCAATGAAGCCCAATGCCGACAAGGTGTAAATTAGATTTTCTACGTCGGAGTCTTCCAGTCCTTCAAGAAGCAACGGCACCGCGCGCTTATCACCGGTGCGTCCAATCGCCAGCGCCAGATAACGTCGTACGCGCACATCGCCACCTTTGGAGTTTTGATATGCGACAAACATTTCGTCCAACAGATCCGGATCCAGTTTTTCCTTATTGGAAGAAACGTGATTCGAGAGTTCATATGCAGCCTGCCATCGCTGGGCTTCCGATCCCGATTGAACGGCCTTCAGAAACTCACGGGGACTGCGCTGCTCGTAGGTCAGATATCCAAAAAGCAGGAAGATTCCGACGCAGATCGCAATGATGATCAGCGGAAACAGAAAGAACTGCGCGACGAGCAGGGATGTGGGCTTACGTTCTTCGATAAGATCTTGTGCAGGTTCTTCCATAGTTAGGATGCCGGCAAGGCCTCCAGGCCAGCAATTGAGAATAGTAGTTATATGCTTCGAAATCAAGAGGCTGCGGCTTGACGGTGTAGTGCGTGCAACGTAGACTCTAAACGCTCCCAAGGAGACTCGATGAAACGGATCCTCACATTGCTCCTGTGCTGCCTCGTTCTGGCGGGTTGCCATCAGTGGACCGGCATCACCACGACGCAGCTGGCGAAGAAGATGGGAGGCCCGCCCCAGCGCATCCAAAACTCCGGGGAATATCGCGTTTATGTCTACCGTGATCCCATGGGAGGAGGCCAGCTGAGGTTCTTCGTGGACCAGCAGGGAATTGTTCGAAAGTGGACCGGATCACCACTGGCCGACGGTGGCGGCGGTGATGTCGGCGATGCATCGGCGGGAGATGGTGGTGGCGGTACCGTCCAATAGGAGCTGACTATGAGGCGAGTCCTCTACGCGGTTGTTGCGCTCTTGATATGCCTGACTCTGTCGTCCTGCCAGCGCTGGGTCGGAATTTCTACCGACGAACTCATCAAAAGACTCGGGCCTCCTGTAAATGTCGTGCCATCCGGCGACCAGAGTGTCTATACCTACTTTGATGGGTTGGGTGGTGCGCCGATGAAGTTCTATGTCGACAAGGAAGGAATCGTCCGGAAGTGGGAAGCTACGCCGATGCAATCCGACTTTGGCGCAGCCGACGACCTGGTCTTTGGGCCGGGGATCTGATCAATGTTCAATTCTCAATTCCCAATTGTCATCCGAGCGGATGAGAATTGGGAATTGAGAATTGAACATTGATCAGATCCCTTACTTCCCCGAAACCAGAGTTCCGTCAACGACGAGGTCGCCGATTGTCTGCTCGGTATAGCCCAACATCTCCATTACGTACCGATTGTGTTCACCGAAAACGGGAGGCGGGCCTTCGACAATTCCCGGTGTGTCCGACAATTTGATTGGCAGTCCCAGCACGCGAATCGGACCGTATTCCGGATGAGTGAGGTCCCTGATCATTTCCCGGGCATCGATCTGAGGGTCTTCCATGATTTCCGCGACAGTATTGACGGGGCCGGCCGGGATTGCGGCGTTTGACATTTTGCGGAGCACTTCCGACCTTGTGAATTTCTCAAGGACGCGATCGAGTATGGGTTTGAGCTCGCTGTAATTATTGAGTCGAGAGTCCGTGCTGGAGAAGCGCGGGTCATCCTTAATTTCTGGAAGCTCCAGTTCCGTACAGAAGCTCATCCACTGTTTCTGGTTCGTCACTCCGATATTGACGTAACCATCCTGCACACGGAAACATTCATAAGGCACGATCGATGGATGACGCGTTCCCATTCTCGACGGCGTGCGCCCGGTGGAAAGGTAGTTCTGAGCCTGGTACGTCAAGGTTGCGACAGTGCTGTCCAGCAAACTGACGTCCACCCACTGTCCCCTGTGACTCCGAACCCGCGCAAGCAGCGCCAGCAGGATTCCCTGCGTCGCGTACATGCCAGTCACGATGTCGGAGATCGAAGTCCCTACCTTTGCCGGGGGACCATCCGGGAATCCGGTCAGATCCATAAGGCCCGACTCTCCCTGTGCGACGACGTCATACCCTGGCCGGGTCCGATACGGCCCCGTCTGCCCAAAACCGGAAATGGAGCAGTAGACAATCTCCGGCCGCCGCTTTGAAACGGCTTCATAGGCAAATCCAAGCCGGTCCAAAACTCCCGGCTTGAAATTTTCGATGAGAATGTCTGCGCGATCGATCAATTTCCACAGGATCTGGCGCCCCGCTTCGCTTTGAAGATTCAGTCCCAGGCTTTTCTTGTTTCGATTGACCGACTGGAAGTAGGTGCTCATGCCACCGACAAACGGCGGGCCCCACTTGCGGCTGTCGTCGCCCCATGGTGGGGGTTCGATCTTGATGACCTGAGCTCCCATGTCGGCAAGCAGCATCGTGCAGACGGGTCCGGACAGGATCCGAGAAAGATCGACAACGAACATGTCATCAAGTGGACGCATGGGGCCGAATCATAATGAACTTGGTGGGGCTTTTCCACTTGCTGTAGGACTGGGAGCTGATTATTCACAGCATTTGCACAGATTCCGTAACAAAAAGTTTCTATTCCGGTAGTCCTTTGGGTATGATGGCCGCCAATCCGACAGAAAAAGGTCTGGCTTCTGAATTGCAAGGGGATGTTTGCAAGTCGAAGTTGGTGAAGAACGTATGCAATTAGAAGGCTACAAAAATGGCGATTCGAATTCTGTGCAGCCGCACGGTGCAAACCGGCAGTATGCATGGAAGGAACGCACATACGTTATCCCCAATCCATCGCGTAAGGGATTTCAGTGGAAGGCTTCGGCACTCCATCGCCTGCAGCGCCTCGACCGTCGCCAGCAGTCTGTACACCCTGTCACAGTAGTGGTTCCAGCGCTGTACAACTTCATGCCTGCAGAGGTTCTGGCATTGGGCTGGTTGAATGAAATCGATTGTCTGGCCTCAATCCGCCATCGGATCATGCTCGTCTCCAAGCTGATTGGCTGGGACGTCTTTACATTCCATACCCGGCACAATCTCGATCCCTACTTCGATACCGCCATCAAGGCCGTTCGTGAAACATGGCTGAACGAAGGTGCGCTGAATCTCGAAGCAATTTCAGAAACGCGCAAGCGATTTGGTTCGGCATATGACTATCATCGGATTGAACCGCGCCTTGTGGAAAACCTGTTGATACAGGCCTCGCTGATGGAATGGTTGACCGTTCGCGCCGGAAACCGCCCTCTGCAGTTTCATGTGATTGGAACGGGATTGCTCTCGAGTCTGGTCTGGTCCGGCGCCCTTCAGTTCCAAAGCGCAATCCGCACTGCCATTAAAATGGGCATTCGCTGGGATGCGCGGTTGGAAAAGCTGGCAAGAGAAGATATTCAGCGTTCCGGTTCCACCCCGACGGCAGAAAATATCGGATGGCGTCGTTTTCATCGCGTTCGGCAGCTGGTGGAGGGTCGCGCCAGTTTGAGCCTTGCGGCCGATCCGGCGGATTCGCCGAAGTACGAAGCGCCATCACGTCCATTCTGGTTTTCGGCGACGGCAAAAGACGAACCGATCTGGATTGAAACCAGGCAGGATGTCGCTGTGGCGCTGGAGTCGATGAATCTGGCATCGTGGGCCCCCGATGTTCCAAAGCCCCTGGCGCATGATCGCAGTTCGGGACGCGTGCGCGGATGGCTGGCAAGTCCGATGCACCCTGTATCCACGGCCTGCCATTGGAGCTTTTATAACTATCTGCTTGCCACTCCCGATGCTTCTCTTCTCTTCCTCGATCACATTGCAACGCACGCCCCGGCGTCGCAGTTGACTATCCCTCAGAATGCTGTTGGAAGCCGTCCGTCGGTTACTTATCCGAGTGCAAGGACCGCAGAAACTCGGTCTGAACCCGGTTATTAATAAGCTCCAGGTTTCGAGTATCGATGTCCCATTTCCGTGTGAACTCCGAGAGGGGAATAATCGCCTTCGCCATGGATCCATGCCCGCCTGAGGATCCGATATCCCCAAATGCACCTCGCAGGACTCTGCCCGCTCCGCGAACGTAGCCGACATTCCGAACGGAAACAATGTAGTTCGAACCGTAAACTCCGGTGACGAATCCCCATTCGATGCCTTCGAAGGACAAAGTGAAATCGGCCAGCTGAGGGATCAAGTCGTCGCGTTCAACGCGCCCAAGGTGAACGAAGGCTACTTTGTCGATAATGCGGCGGTTGGTGAGGGCGCAACCAAGGGCGTCGAGGGCAGCGGGCGGAATTTCAGGACGTTCGATGCGACGAAGTAAATTCTGATTCGCGAATGGATACAGTCGCGAGAATGCTTCCACGTCCCATTCATTTACTTCCCGTGTGAGCATGAAGGTGTCTGTCTTGATTCCATAAAGCATTGCCGTTGCGATGCGAGTACCGATATTGCTTCCAGTGCAGACGAGGTATTCGTGAAGAATGCTCGCCGTCGCTCCATACCGGGGACGGATATCCTTGATGTGACATCGATAGTTGAACTGCTCCGGGTGATGATCGATGACCAGGTCGATCTGCTCCGGCGGATGAAGCAGGTGAGGCGGTTGCAAATCAACGACGGCAATTCGATCGAATTCCTTCAGGCGCGCTTCGGTAACCTTTTCGATGTCGATTTCCAGCAACTTCACCATTGCGATGTTTTCCGGCCGTGTGACCTGGCCAAAGGAAACCAGCGGTGTAGTTTGCCTGTTTCGGCCAAGCACCAGGCGCAGGGCGAGGCCACTTCCAATGGCATCCGGATCCGGATCGTCCTGCAGGAGGATGGCGACCGACTCGGCATCTTCAAAATGAGCGCGTACTTCCTCCACGCGCCGCATGGTCATGGCGAGACGGATGTGCCATCGAAGATTGGATTCCAGAAGTTCCGGAAGGGAAACAAAGTGGGCAAATGACTTGTATTGCTGGGGGATTTCGTCGGATTGCGAAGTCAGGACAAGGGTGGGAGTTTTTCGTCCTTGCAGCCGGACCATCTCAAGAATTTTGATCAGCCGGTCGGGATCTTCGGACTGCGCAAGCAGCAGGTCCACATGGCTTCGCGACAACTTCTCTGCCAGCAATCCGTTCGTCCCGCGTCGGACAAGGGCGGCGGTGTCGCCATTCCCTTCAAAATACTCTTTAAGAAGCCCGGCAACGAAGTCTTCCTCGACATACACGACCGACTTCATAGCCAATAACCCAGACCAGCCGGAAACAAAAATGCACCTTCGTTTTCAGAAGGTGCCAGGGCCCCCGCCTTTACCGGGGTGAATGTGTCTCCGACAGACCCCTAATCAAAACGTCATTGTAGGCGGGGGCCCGGAATACTGTCAATGAATCCGCTGAATCAGTCCTGCAATCAAGGCCGCACGCAGTGGAAGCGATGCCACATCCACATACTCGTCAATGGAATGTGCGCCGTCGCCTATGGCACCCAGGCCATCGAGCGTCGGTATCCCAAGAGCCGAAGTAAAGTTGCCGTCCGAAGCTCCTCCAGTTGAACCTTCTTCAATGCCGATTCCCAACTCTGTCCCGATCGCCCGCGCCAGTTCAAACAGTCGTACCGTGTCCGTGGTGCGTTCCATTGGCGGACGGTTGATGCCGCCGCGCACCTCCAGCTGAGCGCCCAATATCTGGGGCTGAAGCCCATGAATCGCCCTTGTCATTCTCGCTGCTTCTTCGCTTGTTGAAATTCGAACGTCCACCTCCACCCCGGCTTCGGCTGGAACAACATTTGAGCGTGTTCCGCCCTGAATGACTCCGACAGTGACAGTCGTGCCAAGCTGCAGATCCGTCATAGACTGGAGAGCCAGTACCTGCCGGGCAATTTCTTCAATTGCATTGATGCCCTTTGCCGGATCGACTCCCGCGTGAGCCGCACGCCCTATGGCCTTCACCGTGAATCGGCCAACGCCTTTGCGCGCGGTTTTCAAGACTCCTCCCGGGAGAGAGGGTTCCAAAACCAGCACGGCCCGGGAGGAACCGGCTTCCGACTCCAGAAGTGCCCGCGACGTGGCGCTGCCCACTTCTTCGTCGCTGGTCAGCAACACCGTAATGGAGTTTTCGAACTGTTCACCCGTCTGCAACAACGCACGCAATGCCGACCACAGGATCAGGATGCCGGCTTTCATATCGAACACTCCCGGACCGGTTGCTCTGCCATCCTGGATCTGGAATGGACGCTTTACGGCTTCGCCGGAAGGAAAGACCGTATCCGTATGGCCCAGCAAAAGTATTCTTTCGGATGACTTCCCTGGAAACCTCACGCGCAGGTGATCGCCGAACCGTTCTGCGGGAATGTAGTCGACGATGCCGCCGAGCGTTTCGAACTGGGACCCGGCAAATCGGGCAAATCGGTCGACCTGCACCTTGTCGGTGCTGGGCGATTCCATGTTCACCATTTGTTCGAGAAGCTGAAGTCCGCGAGGTAGCTCCTGCTGCAAGTACGATAAGAGTTGCTTCATCCGTCTAGTCTATAATTCCCCGAGATGAAATTGGCCATTCTCGGAACCCGCGGGATTCCGGCAAACTACGGCGGGTTTGAAACCTTCGCCGAAGAACTTTCCGTTCGGCTGGTTGAGCGAGGTCACTCGGTTACCGTTTACTGCCGGTCCAACAACGTCCAGTTTTCCGGACCAAGTTACAAGGGCGTCGACCTGGTCATTCTTCCTACCATCGGCACAAAATACTTCGACACCGTTTTTCATACGTTTCTTTCGGTGTTCCACGCGATTCCACGCGACTTTGACGCCATGCTGATCTGCAATGCGGCGAATGCCATTTTCGCGGCCGTTCCTCGAGCATGCTTTACCCCGGTCGCACTCAATGTGGATGGGCTTGAACGAAAGCGAAAGAAGTGGGGAATCGTCGGCAGGACGTATTACCGGATCTCCGAATACCTCTCCACGATCATTCCCCATGTGATTGTGACGGACGCCACGGTGATTCAGGAATACTACCTGAAGCACTATCAGGCGCCGTCGGTCATGATCACTTATGGAACACCCTGCGAACGGCTGCTGACAACGGAAGTGCTGGATAAGTTGAAAGTAAAGTCGCGAGGGTATGTGCTTTACGTGAGCCGGCTTGAACCGGAGAACAATGCCCATGTCGTGATTGAAGCGTTTGCTTCCGTCCGCAGCCAGATGCCGCTTTTGATTGTTGGAGACGCGCCGTATGCCCGGGACTATATCGCGCAATTGAAAACGACGAAGGACCCCAGGGTTCGATTTACCGGTGGGATCTATGGGAGCGGATACCGTGAACTCCAATCTCATGCCGCAATTTACATTCATGCCACCGAAGTGGGAGGAACGCATCCGGCTCTCATTGAGGCCATGGGCGCGGGGAATTGTGTGCTGGCATACGACACACCGGAAAACCGGGAAGTGCTTGGTGATTGTGGGCTCGTCTACAAGGATGCAGCGGATTTGTCGCGATTGATCCAACTGGTCCTGGAGGAGCCTGAGCTCGTGACGAAGCTGCGCGAGAGGGCCCAGGCCCGTGCGCGAGCGCAGTATTCGTGGGATGCAGTCACCAGCCAGTACGAAAAGTTATTCAGGGATATGAATCCCTCCAGTTAGAGTATCGAAGGAGAAATGAAGATGAAGTTACTCGTTACCGGCGGAGCCGGCTTTATCGGATCCAGCTTTGTGCGATACGTATTGCGCTCGCAGCCCGGGGTTGAAATCGTAAATTACGATCTGCTGACTTATGCGGGGAACCTCCGGAATCTTGATGAAGTTGCATCGGATGCCCGATACACCTTCGTTCGTGGTGATATCGCGAACAATGATTCCGTACGCGCCGTATTTGAAGCTCATCGGATCGACGCCGTTGTTAATTTTGCTGCCGAAACTCATGTGGATCGATCGATTGAGGATTCGACCCCGTTTGTTCGCAGCAATGTTGTGGGCACCCAGTGCCTTCTGGACAATGCCCGGAAGTTCAAGGTTTCAAAGTTTGTGCAGATCTCCACGGACGAGGTCTACGGAAGTCTTGGACCGGAAGGGGCGTTTCGTGAAGACACCCCGATAGATCCCAGCAGTCCTTATTCGGCCAGTAAAGCCGGTGCGGACATGCTTGTTCAGAGCTATTTCAGGACGCACAAATTCCCGATAGTCATTACGCGCTGCACGAACAACTACGGTCCGTTTCAGTTTCCGGAGAAATTGATTCCTGTTCTCATTTCGAATGCGATGAATGATCGATCTCTGCCGATCTACGGCGACGGTTTGAACGTCCGGGAATGGATCTTCGCCGATGAGCATTCGCGGGCAGTCTGGCTTGCTTTATCGCGTGGCCGTGAAGGCGAGGTGTACAACATCGGCAGTGGGCAGGAAAAAACAAACCTCGACGTTGTCCGTACTGTATTGAAGCTGCTGGGAAAGCCCGAATCGCTGATTACCTACGTCAAGGACCGCCCCGGTCATGATCGCCGCTATGCGATGGATTGTTCCAAAATTCAGAAGGAATGGGGATGGCAGAGCGAAGTCGCGTTTAATGCCGGTATCGCCCGGACAATCGACTGGTACAAGTCCCATCAGGACTGGATGAGCGAAATCAAGGATGCGTCGTACCTTTCCTACTATGACCGGATGTATACGCACCGCGATGACACGCTTTCCCGCCTTCGCTCATGACTTCATGTGATCTCTGCGGGTCGGATAGTCCACGCACCGTACTGGAATCCCCACAGCTCGACGGACCATTGGTTCAATGCCTGAACTGCGGGCTTCTATACGTTGGATGGCGGCGATCGCAGTTGACGTTTGGTTCCGGAGGAGGAGATGCTTCCGATGTTGCCGAACGCGTCCAGGCGGCAAACTCCGGTATTCGAAATCTCAGGTTGGAAGAGGAACACCGGTTGGGGATTCTCAACGCCCGCTGGCGGCTCGGTCTGATAAAGGAATTCCGATCCTCGGGCAGGCTACTCGAAGTGGGATGTGCCCGCGGGGATTTTCTGAGCGTAGCCCGCGAGGTATTCGACGTGTCCGGAGTCGAGCCGAATCCCAGCCTGGCGGACGACGCGGAGAAAATCGCTCCGATATACCGCGATGTGATCGAGACTCTGCCCTGGCACGACTTCGATGTCGTTGCGAGTTTTCACGTGATCGAACATGTGGATTCGCCGAAGCGATTCGTCGCCGCCATGGCGGAACGAATCAAGCCTGGCGGGTTGCTGGTTCTGGAGACCCCGGACATTGACTCCCTGCCATTTCGAATGATGAAAGCGAAGTGGCGCCAGTTCATTCCGGAACACTATTACTTCTTCGATCAGACCACAATGACAAGACTGCTCACCGACAACGGTTTCAAGGTGGAGCGCATCGTGCGGATCGGAAAGCATGCCAGCGCGGCCCTGGTCCTGAATCGGCTGTCGAGGTACCTCCCGTTTCTACGTCCCCTGGAAGACAATGCCGAGCGTCTTGGCATTTCCCGTCTTACGTTTCGCGTCAACCCGCTGGATATCATGCTCGTCTTTGCAGTTCGCAAGTAACGTTGTGCCGGTCCGGTAGTAGAATCGCCGTTCTGTGGATATCGCTGTCGGCATCATCAACTGGAATTCCGGACATTGGTTGAAGGACTGCATTGCGTCAATTCTGGCCACGTCGGTTGTTGCAGATATCGTGGTCGTCGACAATGCATCTACAGATGGCTCTCTTGAAACCGCTTCCGGCTTTGGTGATCGGGTGCAGCTTCTTCGGAATGCCTCGAACCTCGGGTTTGCCGGAGGTGTGAACCAGGCATTTTCTGCAACGTCCGCACCCATTGTCCTGATTCTCAATCCCGATGTCGGTGTTACATCCGGTGTTGTTGAAAAAATGAGCTCGTTTCTCGAGACGCATCCAAATGCCGCGGCCATCGGCGGCCATGTTGGAGAACGCTATCTGCCTCGCAGGCTCCCGACTGCCGGCTCGCTCATTCGCGAAAATCTCGGTCTGGGGAAACATTCCGACAAGGAGTCTTCCTCGGAACCATACGAGATCGAACAGGCGGCAGCGGCAGCGCTAATGATTCGCCGTTCCGCATATGAGCAGGTCGGCGGATTCGACGCGCGGTTCTACCCTGCCTGGTACGAGGATGTCGACTTCTGCATGCAGCTGAAATCCGCGGGCTGGAAAATCTACTTCGACCCTGCGGCCAGATTTCTCCACGAAGGTGGGTACAGCGCAAAGGCACTCGGAGTCTCCGCGTTTGCAGCCGCGTATTATCGCAATCAGCTTCGCTACGTCGC
>Ga0184628_10001883_pt1 | contig 10226 bp, 6 predicted proteins | sample PLM4_5_b1_FD_133149 | JGI IMG/M metagenome (GOLD analysis project Ga0184628, IMG submission 133149) | Groundwater sediment microbial communities from an aquifer in East River, Colorado, USA - PLM4_5_b1 | ecosystem: Environmental > Terrestrial > Soil > Riparian zone | place: USA: East River...
GCGACGAAAAGCAGGAAGAGGGCCGACACGGCGGCGGCCAGGGCGAAGTCGCGGGTGAGGGGGGATCGTCCTAATAGCAGCGCGTCACGATAGGCGTCGATAATTGCCGTCATCGGGTTCATCCGTATCGCAAGCCCAGCAGTTCCACCGATCACGTTTGAGGGGTAGAGCACCGACGTCGAAAACATCCAGAGGGTAATGGCAACTTCAAACAGGTACTTGACATCCCTGAAGAACAGATTCGCCATCGCCAGCACCAGCGCCACGGCGATGGTGAACATGATGTGCACAGCCACGACGACGGGAAGATACAGGGCCGCCAGCCCGGGCCACACGCGAAAGTACCCCATTAATACGACGAGCAGTGTCGCGGCCACGAGGGTGTCGACGAGCGCGACCAGAACCGCTGAAAGCGGAAAGACTTCTCGTGGGCAGTAGACCTTCGTCACCAAGTTCGCATTGCTACTGAGGGAAATCACTGAAAAACGAAGCGCGGACGCCGTGAAGTTCCACGTCAAGAGGCCGAGAAACGCGAATAAGGGGTATGGCACGCCCACGTCGAGGGGAGCAATGCGCGTAAACAAGATCGAAAAGACCGCCGTGTTGGTCAGCGGTACGAGAACAGCCCAGGCAAATCCCATGACCGCCTGCTTGTACCGCAGCACAAGGTCGCGCCGCGTCAATTGGAAAAGAAGGTCGCGATACTCCCACTGCTCGCGCACGACCTCCTCCAGATCCTCCCGGAAGCTCGACTGGGCGCTCAGCGGACGCATGGCTGATATCTCTTCCAATTGACGTACCGATTCACTGGCCTAGTCCCTGCCTTCCCTGGACGCCTCAGATTGGTGATAGTCCATGCGAAATCGCTGCAAGTCAAACCATGCGGCGAGGCCAGCACCTCGAGACGATGGCAGAGCATGTCTTGAGCCGTACGTGGCTCGCAGTGACGTGTGTGGCCCTGTGCAGGTCAGGATACGGATCGAGCGATGGGCATCTGATCGAGTTGAGCTTATTTCAAAATCAGCGAACAAAGTCATCGATGAAGGCGACTTTCCCAGCCCTCCAGCGACCGCATGGCGCCCCTCTCCGTGATCTGCAGTGACGCGTTCGATACAAGCTCATCCAATGTGAGAATCTTCCTGGCGGGATGTTTGCTCTTTGGTCAGACAAGCAGCGGAAAGCCTGATACTGATGACCCTTGCGGGAACGGGCGCGGCCACCTTGATCAACGCGCCAGTGCACTGTGGCGGGGCCCTGACGGGCGGCGACTGCCGGCCCCTGAGGACTCGGTGTTGACTCGGATTGTGCGGGATGTGGAATCCCAGGTGCTGCTGGACGATCGTGCCGACGGCCCAAACTACGCGGCCGCGGACGATTCGAGGCGTAGGGTCTCGCGGTCAACGCCTGTCGAGCGATTCCGACTCCTTCTGCGGATTTGGATCATCGACTTCAGAGAACGCGTCCTCTTCGACTCCTCCGTGTTCCGTGTGAGTGCGGCAGTCGCAGGTACTACTGCTGGCCTCGTCCTCCTTCTCGCGCGACGCGGCGATTCAGCGTTGCGGCTGCTTTCGGGTGTGCACCGGTCTGGACTCCTCTCGTGGGCCGACGACCTGATCGAGTGGATTTTCAGGAACGCCCTCCGCGGCTCGCGCCTGGGACATCCGCTCACGACAGCGATCGCCAGGCAGGTACAGAACTGGACGGACGCCCCGCCGACACTTGCGGAGGACCCCGAACGGCTTCTCGGTCCCCTTGCGATGGTCCTTCGGTCACCGGACGCGCGTCACAAGGGCGTGCTCCTCCTGCAATACAACTACGTCTTCCCGTTGTTCGCGAAGTGCTTCGACGTACACGCGATTGGGAAGAAGTACTACATCGTTCTCGAACCGAGCTGGAGCGGGTACTGCAACACCGAAGTGCTCTGCTACGCTCGCGTCGCGCCTCCGGTGTTCGTGCAAGCGTACGAGCCTCGCGATGCCCACATCGTCAGAAGCCTCGATGCCGGATTCGATGTGGTACCGACCTCCGCCAACTGGTGGGTCGACCATCGAGTGTTTACGCCGATGAGCGACGTGCAGAAAGATGCCGACCTGATCATGGTTGCGGGGTGGGGAGGCTACAAGAGACACCTCGCCTTCTTCAGGGGACTCCGGAGGCTGCGCGGGCTGCATCCCCGTCTTCGCGTGCTGCTCGTCGGCTACAACCTTGGTATGACGAAGGACGAGATCCTTGGCTTCGCCGATCATTTCGACGTCGCGGATTGCCTGGAGGTGTTCGAAAACCTGACCCAGCCTGAGGTCAATCGCCTGCTGAATCGTGCACGGGTGAACGTGCTCTGGTCACGGAGGGAAGGCGTGAACCGAGCCATCATCGAAGGCATGTTCGCCAACCTTCCATGCATCGTGCGCGAAGGCTTCAACTACGGCTACCGCTACGAGTACATCAACCCGTCCACCGGCGCCTTTGCCTCGGAGCGAGATTTCGCGGAGGTGGCGCTGCGTCTCCTCGAATCGGCTGACACGCTCCGTCCCCGTGAGTGGACGATGCAGCATATGTCCTGTCAGCGCTCCACCGCGATACTTCGAGCGACGGTAGACGGGTCGGTGGACACCGGTGAAGACCTGGCTGTGAAGGTCAACGGCCTTCACGGTATGCACTACTGGAATGAAGCCGACGCAGGACGGTTTACTGCTGATTACGAGTTCCTCAGACGCATGCGAATCTGATGGCAGGAGTGCGGCTGAGGTTCGATGACTGCTGTTCGGGAGGATGATCGGTGTAGCGACGTGTCTTGGTGGTGTGTTCTCTGAGGGAAACGGAAATGCGAGCTCGCCTGGTTGCTACGCTCATCGCGGTGGTCGCTGGCCTGCAACTCTTGCCTGCGGCCACGGTGTCTTACGACATTGTCTACGTCCGGGGTCCCAGAAATGGGGACGCCACGAACATGCGTTGGCCCGAAGTATTCCATCCGTTGTACATCGAGCGCGGATCCGACCTGATGCTTTTGCACCCGGACGGCCGCGAAGAGACGCTCGTGGCGGCGGGCAAGGGGGCCGTCACCGACCCGTGTGTCTCCTTCGACGCGAAATGGGTCTATTACAGCTACTTCTCAGATCCGTTCGACCTCTCTCAGGCTGCTCACTTCACGCCCTTGCAGGGTAGCGATATCTACAAGATCAATCTGCAGACTCGCCAGGTCGTGAGGCTCACGCACCAGGAGTACACCCCGAATACATCGGTCAGGACCTCCCCTCTCCCGTACGGCATCTTCAACACGGGCGCCTGCCCGGTGTCGGGTGGCAAGGTGGTGTTCACGTCGAACAGAAACGGGTTCATCCCCACCAAGGGCTATACCTCGGTCACGATGCAGCTGTTCGTCATGGATGAGAACGGTTCGAACGTGACCCCCATAGCCCCGATGACGCTCGGCTCCGCGCTCCATCCATTTCAGCTGCAGGATGGCCGCATCGCGTTCTCGAGTTTCGAAACCCAGGGGATTCGTGACTCACGAGTCTGGGGGCTGTGGGGCATCTGGCCGGATGGTCGTGCGTGGGAACCGCTGATGTCGGCCCTCACGGGCGCAAATGCGTTTCACTTCGCCACGCAGTTGTCGGGCGGCGACATCGTCATCGAGGACTACTACAACCTGAACAACGACGGGTTTGGCTCGTTCTACAGGTTTCCGTCCAAGTCTCCGGATGCACCGGTAGGGTTTCATTCGGCCTTCCCGGCCGAGAATCCTCCAATGGCGTACACGCCAAGCGTCGCCATGCGGCAGCAAGCCTGGTTTGGGTTCTCACCCAGGGGTCTCCAGAGCATCACGCCGTTCACGCATCCTCTAGACCAGGCGGCGGCCCCTGGCCCAGATGGGGTGACGCGCGTCGGCAAGGTCACGCATCCATCAGGCGCGCCAAACGGTGATCTCCTGCTCGTCTGGTCACCAGGTCCCGTGAACCTGCTGCCCCGACCGGTCACGCAGCCTGTCGTCGACGCCGGTCTGTACCTAGCCAAGAACAGCGGGCCGGTCGAGCGGGCATCGGACCTGGTGCTCATCAAGAACGACCCCCGCTACAACGAGCAGTGGCCCCGCGCGGTAGTCCCCTACCAGGAGATCTACGGCTCGCCAGAGCCGCGTGACTTGCCATGGTTGCCGAATGACGGGACTTTGCATCCGACCCTGCCCCCGGGAACGCCCTACGGTATCGTCGGCACCAGTTCCTTGTACAAGCGGGAATCCTTTCCCGGCCGAAGCACTCCGAATGCGAACTACGACGGTCTCGATCCCTTCAATTGGTTTTCAGAATTCGGCAACAGCAATTGGTTCTGGCAAGGGGCGGATGCGGGCAAGTTCGACAACAGCGAGATCGCAACAGTCCGAATCGTGATGATGGAACCGACGAGCGAAGGGGCCAGGAAATGGTTCACGCACGCCAACGAACGGTTGCGCATCCTCGGGGAGATCCCGGTACGAAAAACCGGGGGCAATGGTGCACCAGTACTCGATCCGGAGGGGAACCCGGATACGAGCTTCTGGGCCAGGGTTCCGGCCGACACGCCGTTTACGTTCCAGCTGCTCGACCAGCAGGGACGCCTGCTGACGATGGCGCAGACCTGGCACCAGGTGCGCCCAGGCGAGATCCGGACGAACTGCGGCGGCTGCCACGCGCACAGCCAGCAGCCGCTCTCGTTCGACCAGACCGCCGCCAGGTTGCAGTTGCCTGTGGACCTGACGCTGCAGCCTGCACACGACGTGGAGTTCGTGCGGGACATCCGACCGATTCTCCAGCGCAGCTGTGTGTCCTGTCATCGTGGGTCGAGCCCGCCGGCGGACTTGGCGTTCGATGTTCAGACATTGACACCTGGGGTATATCCGGACGCGCCCGAACTCTCCACCCCGCAGGACTACGCCGTGATCGCGCGCAACGCCGGCGCAAAATGGGGCTACAAGCCGATTCGAGGGACCCAATACGAGTACCTCAACGCCAGTCGCTACATTCGCAAGTTTCAAAGTCGGCGGAGCCTGCTGGCCTGGAAGATCTTCGGTGCTCGGCTCGATGGGTGGACAAACGCCAGTTGGCCCACCGAGAGAACGCCGGGCGACCGGGCGACCTTCCCCGCCGGGGCGTCGCTGGAGCTCGCGGACCTCGACTACAGCGATTCCGCCAACCACGCCGCGATGCTGTCGGCTGCAGAGAAGCGCTTGATTGCCGCCTGGATCGACCTCGGTACACCGGTTGACCTCGGAGGAGGCTACTGGGAGGACGAGAACCGACCGACGCTCACGCTGACGATGACCGCCGACACGCTCCTCGTCGGCGCAGCCGACGCGTACAGCGGCCTGGACGCCGCGAGCCTCTCCCTGTCGATCGATGGGAAGTCGACGTCACTTGTCAGCATTGGTGACGGACGGTGGTCCGCGCCGTTGCCCGGCGCCGTGAAAACCATCGAGGCCCGCGTCAAGGATCGGGCAGGCAACTGGACCACACAAGCACTGAACTTGGCGCCGGCGTCGAGCGCAGCCGCCTCGCGACCCAAGCCGCCCAGGTCACCTTCGAACGTCCGGATCGTCCGGTAGCGAAGGTCCTGAGGGTTGCGCAAAGCGGGATGAATCTCACCGAGACACTCAACGATGTCGTGAAGGCCCCCCTGCACTGGGCGTTCACGCGGTACTACGCGCTTCGGGCCCGCTTACGCTCGCGTTCGGGCGTTCATCTGACACCGCGGGATCCCCTGTTAATCGTATCGCTCACGTCGTATCCAAAGCGCTTCGGCGCACTGCACCTCTGCCTCGAGTCGCTGCTGAGCCAGTCCTATCAACCAGACCACCTGATTCTCTGGCTTGGAATGGGACAGGCGGAACAGCTGCCTCTTGCGGTGACCCGCCTACAGGCGTTCGGGCTGGAGGTGCGGGTCGATACCGATCATGGCCCGTTCACGAAGATCGTCCATACGCTCCGCCAATTCCCCGATGCCATCATCGTCACCGCCGATGACGACAACATCTACCCGTCCTGGTGGCTCAAGACCCTGGTCGATTCCTACCGCGAGTTTCCGCACGCAATTCACTGTCACCGCGGTCACGGGATGGCGCTGACCAGCGACGGACGCATTCTTCCCTACGAACAGTGGAACTACGAAGCCATCGGCATCGGCACCGAGCCAACAATGCGCCTGATGCCTACCGGGGTGAGTGGCGTGCTGTTCCCTCCGCATAGCCTTCACGGTGACGTCATCGACACGGACAAGAATCAAACGTTGAGCCCGACAGACGATGACGTGTGGCTCAAGACGATGTCGATGCTCCGCGACGTCCCGTGCCGGTTGGTGGGCGGCAAGTCGAAGCGCTTCTACGTGATTCGAGAAACGCAGAAGACGGCGCTCTGGCGGATCAACGAACCGGGCGGCCGGACACAGTCGCAGATGGAGACCTTGCTACATCACTACGGTCTTCAAGACTATTTCGTGAAGGTCAGGCGACGTGATGCCTGACACAGGGATCCTCTAGGGTCTTAGCGTCCAACGCGCTGCCAGACCCGTTCGACCGACATCTGCAGCAGCTCGCGCAGGCTCAGCGTCTGGGCACTTCCCCTACGCACACCGATTGCTGGGCTGGAGCGAGCGTGCGCTGCCTGTGCCACCGCCGGGCCAGCCACGAAATGTTGGAACGCCACTTCGAGCGCCTGGTACTCGTGCATGCGACGTGCGTCAAGCGTCAGTCCCAGAAGCGCCAGGACCTCGTTCGAGATCTCTTGTAGCGAAGAACGCCGGATTTCGCTCCCGAACACATATCGACGCATCTCTTCCCCCGGCGGGGCGACCGACACACACTGCACGAACAGTGAAAGCACCCCGCGATTCACGAGGTAGGCCAACGGCAGATCCTCTTCCGGTCGCCACTCCGAATCGAACGGCGAGAAGGTGCCATCACTCTGCGCCACCACATTCCTCGGAATGGCATCGAAATACCTCGCCGGGACGGCGGGACCGTTGTGACCGGCAACGGCGGCGCGCGAGAGCCATTCGAGCCAGGGCCTGAGATGCACCGCAATCTGCTGCAGGGTCCAGCCGGATCTGCCGACGATGCGATAGAACCCCTCGGCGAGCAGTTCTCCGGGGACGTACGGTTCCTCGACCGCCAGCGTCTGACTGAAGTTTCCTGTCGGGATCGGCTCGTCGGGATACAGACGCCGCCCCCGGACACTCACGCCGTCCGCGCCGGCGGTGATGATCTTTTCCTTGGCGAAGCACCGGCGACGCTCGGTGCTGAAAATCCAGATGCGTGAACCGTCCACCTCGACGGGCTGCGGCGCAGCCGACTTCGCGGCCCTGACGAGAAATGAGTTGGCCACGTCGAGCCCGAGTCCATTGCGGATGAACACAGGCCAGGCCAGTTCTTCGGCAAAGCTGCGCTCGTAGTCGAACGCCTGATTCGGCGACGGCAGCGATCTGACGATCGCCGAGACGTTGAGCCTCGGGTCTTCGAAGGCACGTCCTTGCACCACGACCGTCGGTAATTTGTAATCCGGAAACGGTGCATAGAACTCGCATGACTCGAAGCCGGCAGCACGCAGCACCTGGCGCAGCTCCTGGTGGCCAAACGTCACCGGCGAGCGCGCGTCGTACAGATCGTTGACGCCGAAGAACTGCTTCGCCGTATGGTCTTCGAATGCGCCCGCGAGGTACTTGAGCCCGAGCTGGTTCTCGATGGCGACGATCAGGATGCCATCGTCCGACAACAAATCCGAGCATCGGCGCAGGAGCGCACCCACCGGATCGTCCGCATCGAGAAACATCCGGCTGTATTCCAGGACGCCGATGAGCGTGACCACGTCGAAGCGCGCAGGGAGGGCGAGATCCTGGAGGTTGTCGCAGACGACCGCCACTCGATCGAGATCTCGGCAGCGCGCCGCTGCAATCGACGCGCGTCGAGCGCTGCCCTCGACTGCGGTCACGTGCGCCCCGCATTCGCCCAGATACCGAGTGATCGCCCCACAGCCGGCCCCCACTTCCAGAATGACCTTACCGGCAAGCTGACCCGCGAGAGGACGCAGCAGGTTCGCGCGGGCGCTGCTGAAATGATAGAGGGTGGCCCAGTCGGATACGTGGCCCATGAGTTCTTCCGAGCCAGTGGCGAGATCCGACGTCGAGGACACGATTGCCTGTATGCGATCTTCGGCCGCGTCGCCATCGCTGTAGGCAAACGCACGATCTCCGTCGAGACGATGCCACACACCGTCGCTTGCCGCGCGCGCATAGCGCGACGCGAGCAGGGTGCGGATATGCGTGGCCAAGATCGCCACGCTCGCCGACGTCATCGGGACGGCCTCGTCGCACTGAGCACGAGGCGGAGCCCTTCATAACTTGCATTCCGACGCTCGACGCGCCGGTGCAACGCATGGCCGGCCACGCGGAAAAGGAACCGGCCGCCGTACTGCAGGCGCAGCAGCGCCCGGTACGGCCATGGGAGGGAGAGATCCTCAGCGGCTGCCTGACGTGCCAGGAAGTCGGCGATATCCCACTTGTCCTCGTCATATCTGAGCGACAAGTTCTGAGCCCAACGGTACCGAACCAGGCGTTCGTTCAGGTACACGATCGGCTCGCGGTACAGCATCTTCAGCCACATGTGTACATCTGCGCAGTAGCGTCCGGCGTCCGTAAAGGGACCGCTGTGCGCCATAAGGGCACGATCCCACATGAGCGTCGTGAAGCACAGGTAGTTGTCCCCGAAGAACATCCCCATGAACTGCACGAAGCGCCCGTACCGTGCGAACGCTGAGGCCTGTCGATGACGAAACCAGTGCTCGTGCAGAACCTCGCCCGCCGAACCGATCTGGAAGCAGTCGGACGCCACCCATCGGCCCGACCCGCCCCGTAGGATCTCGAGTTTCCTCGACAGGTTGTCGGGCAACATCTGGTCGTCCTGGTGCAGCATGGTGACGTAGCGCCCTCGCGCGAGCGAGACGCTGCGGTTCCAGTTGCCGGTCATCCCCAGATTCTGTGCGTTGTCGTAGGCGCGGATCCTGGGATCGTTGAACGTGGCGATGACCGCCGCGCTGTCGTCGGTGGACGCATCGTTGACGACCACCAATTCAAAATCGTGGAACGTCTGTTCCAGCACACTCTCGATAGCGACGCCAACGTACCGGGCTCCGTTGTAGACCGGCATCACGACGCTCACCTCCGGCTGGCGCGGGCCCGCCGCGGCCTCACCCGGCGACATCGAACCTCACTCCCTTAGGCGCCATCGACTGGGGTCCCACATGAGCTACCGAAGTTCGTACATGCCGTTGTACTTGGCGAACAAGGTTCGGAAGAACTCCACAGCTTGATCTCGCGGCATTGACAATGCGTCCTCTACGTCTGCATTCCACGGGAAGAGGGCCTTGCGATCGCCGCGCTCGACGTATCCGACTCGGTACGCCGTGCTCACGTCCTGATCGGCGATGCCGTCTGCGGCCACGTCCTGATGCACGAACATGGCGTTGTTGTACTGGATCGACTCCAACGCGTAGCCGAAGGGCTTCACGACCGTGGCGGCGGCAGCTGCGGAACATCCGAAGAAGCGATCGTACTCCCAGAAATGCGTGGGGTTGTAGGTGACCGTGAAATAGACCGGGGGAGGAATGCTTTCATTGATCTCCATCGAAATGACGCGTGGCTGGAAGCCGGCCTCCAACATCTGTTGCAGCACGAATAGATCGTAAGAATCGATGTCGAGATTGAGTAACGTTAGAGCCAGTGGGACGGAATGCGCTTGCAGCAGGGGAACGACGTTCTCCGGGGTCACGGCACACTTCGCCAAATGCACGCCGTCAAAACCTGCGTAGGCAAACGCCAGTTTCGCAAACTTCGCCGAATCCATCTCCACCGCGAGGCCAGACCAGTGCGGGCTGCGGAAGAACTCGAGGGTTGACGACTGCGAAATGCCATCTCCCGCTGCAATATCCACCACATAGCCGCCTTCGATCTTGAGACGCCGAAGCAATGCCCGAAGATGAGCGGCCTCGCCTGCAAACGAATAGTCCCCCGCCTGAGCCTGTTCCCAATGTTGCGAAAGACGCCACACCTGATACAACCGCAAAGGCCATCGCGGCTCGGGATACTGCGGGCGTGTCCATTCGGACACGGCATCAACGATCATCTGTGTCACCCGCATCTATCGAACCTCTTGGTCAGGCACGGTCCCTTGCCCCTCAGCCTTGCACCGGCTCGGGCACGCGCCGCAA
>Ga0184628_10001884_pt1 | contig 10225 bp, 9 predicted proteins | sample PLM4_5_b1_FD_133149 | JGI IMG/M metagenome (GOLD analysis project Ga0184628, IMG submission 133149) | Groundwater sediment microbial communities from an aquifer in East River, Colorado, USA - PLM4_5_b1 | ecosystem: Environmental > Terrestrial > Soil > Riparian zone | place: USA: East River...
ACCCTGGATGGCCTCGTCACGCGCTATCCATCGAGCGATGCGGCGGAAAAAGCGCGGCGCAGGCTCGCTACGCTGAAGTGACGGGTGACACGTGACGAGTGACGAGCGACCGGCGGCGCGACCGCCGGTTGTCGTTTCATACTGCTGATCCGATGAAGAAAGCCGTGGTGCTGCTGTCCGGTGGAATGGATTCCGCCACAGTCCTCGCAATCGCGAAGTCGGAAGGGCATGAATGCCATTGCCTTACCGTGGACTACGGGCAGCGCCACCAGGCGGAGCTGACCGCGGCCACGCAGGTGGCACGCGCGCAGGGTGCCGCCGGGCACCGCGTCATACGGATCGATCTCACGGCCTTCGGTGGCTCGGCGCTGACGGACCGCAGCATCGGGGTTCCGGAGGCGCCGACACCAGGCATCCCCGTAACCTACGTTCCCGCCCGCAACACCATCTTCCTTTCGCTCGCGCTCGCCTGGGCGGAGGTGCTGGACGCGCGGGACATCTGGTTCGGCGCCAACGCGGTGGATTACTCTGGCTATCCCGATTGCCGCCCGGAATTCATGCACGCGTTCGAGGCGCTCGCCAATCTTGCAACTAAATCGGCAGTTGAGGGGCGCCGGCTTACGCTCCACACGCCAATTATCAGCCTTGCCAAGGCTGAAATCGTGAAGCGCGGGACGGCGCTCGGCGTGGATTTTGCGGCGACCGTGTCGTGTTACCAGGCGACGGAAGCGGGGCTCGCCTGCGGTCGCTGCGACGCGTGCCGTATCCGCCGCGCCGGCTTCGACGCAGCCGGAATTCCCGATCCGACCCGTTACCGCTTCTAGCTATTAGCCGTTAGCTGATTCAAGCCAATAGCTAATAGCCAACAGCTATAGTCCGCCGTCGCTGGCGGCATTAAACTAGCGCGATGGAACTCAACATTCACACGCAGATGCTCGGAGCCGTCTTCGCGATCGCGGTCGTCATGGGGACGGTCACGAACAAGACCAATTTCTGCGCCATGGGAGCGGTCTCCGACTGGGTCAACATCGGCCACACCGGCCGCATGCGCGCCTGGGTGTTCTCGATGGCGGTTGCGCTCGCGGGCGTGATCGCGCTCGAGGCGGCGGGCATCATCAACCTCTCCAACGAGACGTTCCCGCCGTACCGCACGGCGAACTTCGCGTGGATACGCTATCTCCTTGGCGGCTTCCTGTTCGGCGTCGGCATGACGCTCGCGAGCGGGTGTGGCAACAAGACGCTGGTGAGAATAGGCAGCGGCAACCTGAAATCGTTCGTCGTGCTGGCAGTCGGGTCGGTCTGCGCCTACCTCATGCTGTGGACGCCGCTCTACGAGAGGGCGTTCATGCCCTGGGTCGCGGCCACCACCATCAACCTGCAGGCGCACGGCGTGGCAAACCAGGAACTCGGCACCATCCTGGCCGGGATGTTCGGCATGACGATGTCCAAACCCCTGAACATCGCGGTAGCGCTCGCAGTCTTCGCGGGGATGGTGTACTTCTGCTTCAAGTCGGTGGATTTTCACTCTGACTCCGATCACATCTTCGGCGGTGCCGTGGTGGGACTCGCCATAGTCGCGGGCTGGTGGCTGACCGGCGGTCCGATCGGCCGCGAATGGAAGGAATACGCAGACATGGCAACGGTGGTGCCGAGCCGCGTCCAGGTGCAGTCCTACACCTTCGTCTCCCCGATGGGCGATACGCTGCGCTATCTCCTCGATCCGGCCAATTACTCGCTCGTCAACTTTGGCGTCGTGGCGCTCGCCGGAGTGATACTGGGCTCTTCACTGTGGGCGGTACTCACCGGGCAATTTCGAATCGAGTGGTTTGCTTCGTGGGGCGACTTCACCAATCACGTTGTCGGCGGCGTTCTGATGGGTATCGGCGGCGTGCTGTCCATGGGTTGCACCGTGGGCCAGGCGATCACCGGCATGTCCACGCTCGCAATCGGCTCCATCCTCACGTTCCTTGCAATCGTTATCGGCGCGGCCGGGACGATGAAGTATCAATACTGGAAAATCGAGCGAGAAGCGTGAATGGTGAATAGTGAGTGGACTTGGCCAAAAGCGGAGATCCATTCACCATTCACCAATCACGCCGTCCGGTTTTTCGCGCACCGCGATTCGTTGCCCCATTCTCCCGGCGCCTGTAGAATGCACGGCTTTTTGGGCGGTTAGCTCAGTTGGTAGAGCAGCGGACTTTTAATCCGTTGGTCGGGGGTTCGAATCCCCCACCGCCTACCACTCATTCGGGACGCGTCGCACCCGAACAAATCTGCCCGTTCGAGGTGGGCGATTCCCATCGCTTAACGAGCGGCAGCGTTTTCCAGTGCGGAGTTTTTGTGCCGGTTCGCAACGCATGCTGTCGAATGGAAATCAGCCCGGGCGCAATCCACGCCGACTCCCATTCTTTCGATTGACGCACGCACGAGGCGTGTTCAATATGCCCACGCACGGCCAAACTCGTTTGCCGTATTCGGGGAGGACACCGCATGAAAACGATCCTGATGACAGGTGCTGCCGGTCGCATCGGCACCTTCTTGCGGCCCGAGCTGGCCGGCAAGTACCGGCTTCGGCTGTCCGATAACAGGCCGATTCGCGATCTCCGCCCCGGGGAGACTTTCGCGCGCGCGGACATCTCGAAGCTTTCCGACATGCTTCGCGTCACCAAGGGCGTGGATGCCGTGGTGCATTTCGGCGGGCAGTCCGGCGAACACGACTGGGATCACGTTCTCCAGGCCAACATCATCGGTTTCTACAACGCGATCGAGGCGGCCCGCAGGAACGGGGTCAAGCGATTCCTGGTCGCAACCTCGAATCACGCGGTCGGGTTCTATCGATGCGACCAGACCATCGATCACCGCGTCTATTGCAAGCCCGACAGCCGATATGGCGTATCCAAGGTCTTCAACGAGGCGCTCGCCAGTCTCTACGCCGACCGCTACGGCATGGAAATCTTCTGCATGCGCATTGGCAATGTCAATCATGCGCCGATCGATCGCCGCCGGCTCGCCATCTGGATCAGCGCGCGTGACATGGCTCAGCTCGTCACGATCGGCGTCGAACGCCCGGACCTGCGCTTCGAGATTGTGTATGGCATTTCGGACAATTTCCGCGCCTGGTTCGACAATGCCAACGCCTATCGCCTCGGCTACAGGCCGCAGGATCGAAGCGAGGTCTACGCCGAGGAAATCCTGAAGCGGGACGGCCCCCCGGGAAATTCGCCCGCGGATATCTACCAGGGTGGCGGCCACTGCATGGCCGAGGGCGAAACACGCAGCCGCCTCGCGGGCGCGCCCGCGGCCCCACCCGTGTCGAAGCGCATCGCGCCCGGATCGAATCCGGCCGCTCGCGGCAAGTCCGCCGCTCGCGCCCGCAAGGGGCATCGGTCCTGATGAACGCGTACCGGCCCGGTGTGGCAGAATCGGTGCCGCATCGTGCTTCCGGCTGGTGGCAATGACCCGGAACGAGAAAATCATCGGAGGAGTCATGAGAAATCACGAGTCGATAGCGCGTTTGTTCGCGGCCGTCTGCCTGTTCGCCGCCGCCGTCCCGGCAGGCCTTGCCCAGGCGCCGTACCCGGCCCAGCAGATCAAGATCATCTGTGCGTTTCCGGCCGGTGGCGGGACCGATCTCACTGCGCGCCTGCTGGGGGAGCAGTTGCAAAAAGTCCTCGGCCAGCCAGTGATCGTGGAGAACCGCACCGGCGCGAGCGGCATGGTCGGGACGGAGGCGGCGGCGAAATCGAAGCCCGACGGCTATACCCTGCTCGTCGCCTCGGGCGAGATGGCGCTCAACCCGCACCTCTATCCGAAAATCGCATACAACTGGGACAAGAACTTGCAGCCGATCACGCGCCTCGTGAGCGTGCCCAACGTCATGGCGGTAAACATGGACGTGCCGGCAACGAACGTCGGCGAATTCATCGCTTACGCCAGGCAGAACCCGGAGAAGCTGACGTTCTCCTCCAGCGGCGTTGGCAACCCGCAGCAGTTGACCGGCGAGCTTTTCAACAAGATGGCCGGCGTGCAGGTGCGCCACGTCCCGTACAAGGGCGCCGCCCCGCAGCTCGCCGCCCTGGCGGGCAAGGAAGTCCACATGACTTTCGTCAGCATCGGCGCTGCGAAGCCGTTCATCGAGGGCCAGAGGATCCGGCCGATCGGCGTCACGTCGCTCAAGCGAGTTTCGGCGCTGCCCGCTGTGCCAGCGATCGCCGAGCATCCGCCGCTCGCCGGCTTCGAGCTGGTGAATTTCTTCGGCTTTTACGCGCCGGCCGGAATGCCCGAACCGATCCTGAAAAGGCTCAATGCGGCGGCGGTGCAGGTCATGCAGATGCCGGACCTCGTCGCGAAATTCCGGGGATTGGGATTCGAGCCTTCGACCACCACGCCGGACCAGTTTCGCCAGTTCATCAGCGGAGAGTCGGCGAAATTCGCGACGATCATCGCGGATGCGGGGTTGAAGCTCTCCGAGTGACGAGATGCGCGGATCGTATTCCCGGGCCGTGCGCTATCCCTCGCCGCCTGCCAGATAAAAAAAGCCGGCCCGAGCCGGCTTTTTTCTTATATATTGGTTTTTCCGGGACAGACAAGACAATGGAAAAATCATGATCGAGTGGTTCAACGCGGCCGAATCCATCCGGTTCGGCGGTTCGCTGGCGGATTTTTTCAGCCAGAGGGTCCCGCTTCCTTCCGAGAAAAAGAAGCACAAGAAACTGGACAAGCAGTTCGAGGCAGTGGACAAGATGTTCGTCCAGGTGGAGCAGTTCAAGCTCCACAACAAGCTGAACGTCTACAAAAAAGCAAAACTGGTTGGCGCGTTCAAGGACAAGCTGATCGGTGCGGGATATGATCCCGGGCTCGTGGACGAGGTGGCCCTGGGGATCATGAAAATATTGTAATTGTCGCGGCTCTCGAATATCCCGGGAAGCCGCTCACCGCGCAGGAAGCATCCATGACCAGAGAAAACCCATCTTCGCCAGGCGCGCGCCTGAGGCGGCTCCTTAGCCGGAAGGACAAGGTACTGGTCGTGCTTCATCCGCCGACGGCGACCCACGCGCGCATCATGGAGCAGGCCGGATGTGAGTGCGGCTTCGTCGGGACCAGCGGCGTGGTCGGTTCCTACACGGGCCTCGCCGACGTCGGCACGGCGACCATGACCGAATGCGTGCAGATCGCGTCGTGGATTGCGCAGAGCGTGAACTTCCCCATCATTCTCGACGGCGACACCGGCCACGGCGGAATCATGGCCGTGCGGCGCATGGTGCGCGAATGCATCCGGGCAGGCATCGCCGGGATACGGATAGACGATCAGCCGATCGAGGGCAAGCGCCGTACCCAGAGCGCCGGCGTCGAGGTGGTCCCGCTCGAGCAGGCGGTCGCGCGCTACCGCGCTGCCGTGGACATGAAGGACGAGCTCGATCCGGAATTCGTGATCATGGCCCAGTGCTACGCGCGCGACGCCGCCAACAGCAGCCTCGAGGATTGCCTCAGGCGCCTGCAGGCCTACCGCAAGGACGCCGGCGTGGACTGGGTCCAGCTCGAATCGCCTCATTCGGTGGACGAGATCAGGCAGGCACGCGCGGCGGTGGAGGGGCCGCTCTCCTTCATGAAAGGCAAGCTGCCGAGCTACCTAGGGTTGGAGGAGCACCTGGCGCTCGGCATCAACATCGCCTGGTATCCCGGCTTCACTCACCAGGTGATGTGGGCCGCGCTGCACGATTTCATGCAGGATTTCCAGAAGCGCGGCATCACCGCCTGGGAGGATTTCCAGGCGAGCCGCAAGGACCGGCCTTACCCGCATCCCGATCCCGGCCCGGATGGAGAGGGCGGCGAGAAGCAGCGCACACTCGAGGAAAAGTATTTCTCGACCGGCGCGTTGCAGAAATACAGGAAGTGATGCGGTATGGCGGCGGGCACGCTCACCCTGATGGCCTGCGGCGACGTTGGCCCGATCCACGAGCCGATGAGTGCCTACCCGGTGCTGGCGAAGCCGACGCTTGCCAGCGCCGACATCCGCTTTGCCCAGGTCGAGCGCGTGTACTCGGAACGGGGTTCCCTGCAGGTCCATTCCGGCGGCGCGCACAGCCGCGTCAAGCCGCATATGGCGTCCGTGTTCTCCGACTGCGGATTCGACGTCGTCTCTCTCGCGAGCAATCACGCCATGGATTGGGGTGAGGACGCGCTGCTCGATACCATCACGCTTTTCCGCGACAAGGGTTTTCACGTCGTCGGCGCAGGCAGGAACCTCCAGGAAGCGCGCAAGCCCGCGATCGTGGAGAAGAACGGCGTGAAAGTGGCTTTTCTTGCCTACTGCTCGATCCTGCAGACGGGTTACGCGGCCACGCACGATCGTACCGGCATCGCGCCGCTGCGCGCGCATACCTATTACGAGCCATTCGACTACCAGGCCGGCGTGCCGCCGCGGGTCGTCACCGTTCCGTTCGAGGAAGATCTCGCCGGCATGGTGAAGGACATCGCCGAGGCGAAGAAATCAGCGAACGCAGTGGTGCTATCACTGCACTGGGGTATCCACTTCATGCCACGAGTGATCGCCGATTATCAGGTGACCGTAGCCAACGCCGCGGTTGCGGCCGGCGCCGACCTGATCCTCGGACATCACGCGCACACCCCCAAGGCGATCGGAACCCACCGCGGCAAAGTCTGCTTCTACAGCCTGAGCAATTTCATCATGTCATCGACCGCGAAGTCGCCCGAAAAGGCCGCTGAGTTCGAGAAACGTTACGCTGTGACGATGGATCCCGACTACCCGCATCTTTCCTACGGTTCCGACGCCAAGCGCAGCCTGATCGCGAAGGCGGTGCTGTCGCGCGACGGTGCGCAGCGTGTGTCGTTTCTGCCGGTGCTGATCGACAAGCAACTGCGGCCAGAAGTGCTGCGCAAGGGCGACCCGCGCTTCGACGACGCGCTGCGTTTCATGGAATGGGTGTCTGAAGGCTTCGATCACCAATTCACGGTCGAGGGCGATGAAATCATCGTGCATTGAGCCGCCGGAAAGTGGAGGCGGATTGAAAACCCGGGTTCGCGGCAGGTGGATCGGCATCGCTCTGGCTTTCACCGCCTGCGCAATGAACGCGGCGCTTGCCCAGCAACCGTCCGCCCGGCCCGCGGAAAATTATCCGACCAAGCCGGTCCGCGTGCTGGTCGGTTCGCCGGCTGGCAGCGGTACTGACGTCATGATGCGTGCCATCGCACAGAAGTTGAGCGATCGGTTGGGCCAGTCCGTGGTGGTGGACAATCGCGCGGGCGCCGCAGGCTCGATCTCGTTGCAGCTCGCGGCGCAGGCGGCACCCGATGGCTACACCCTGGCGACCTTGAGCGCGCAGAACGTGACGGCGATGCTGCTGGGCACGGTGAAAACCGACATCCCGAAGGCGCTGACGCCGGTCGCGCAGATGATCTCGCAGCCGTACCTGATGGTGGCGACGCCGTCGCTTCCTGCCAACTCAGTCAGGGAATTGATCGCGCTGGCGCGGACGAAGCCGCTGGTTTACGCCTCCAGTGGTGTCGGCACCGTCGTGCATCTCGGCATGGAACTCTTCAAATCCATGGCGGGCGTCGAGATGACGCACATTCCATACAAGGGCAGCGGCTTGTCGATGATCGATGTCATGAGCGGCCGTGTGCAGCTGGCGATCACGAACACGTTGACCGCGGCGCCGCTGGTGAGAAGCGGCAAGCTGAAAGCGCTGGCCATTACGAGCCCGCAACGGATTCAAGCGCTGCCAGAATTGCCGACGGTCGCCGAGTCCGGCGTGCCCGGCTACGAGCTGCGCAGCTGGTACGGCTTGCTCGCGCCGAACAAGACCCCGGTGCCCGTCGTGCTCATGCTCAACCGGGAGGTCGGCGCACTCATGAATTCACCGGAAGTGAAGGAGCGGCTCGCCGCGGACGGTGCTGAAGCGGCGGTGGCCAATACTCCCGCCCAGTTCCGTGACTTGATTCATGCCGAGATCGCCCGCTGGGGGAAGATTATCAAGAACCTCGGCATCAAGGAAAAGCAGGAACTGAAATGAGTTCGATCAGCGGCGGTCGACGCGAAGGCGCCTTCGAGAGGGGCAAAGGCATCACGCTCCAGCTCGCGCGGCACGCCGCGTCGCTGCGCTACGAGGCGTTGCCGCCCGCGCTCGTCGAACTGACGAAAGAGTGCGTGCTGGACACGCTGGGCGTCTCGATCGGCGCAAGCACGCTGGCGCCGGAGGCCGGGATTCTCGCGGATTATGTGAGAGAGCAGGGCGGCAGGCCCGAAGCCACGTTACTCGGCTTTGGCGGCAAGGCGCCCGCGCCGCTGGCCGCGTTTCTCAACGGCAGCCTTGGGCACATGCTCGACTACGACGACATGGGAGAGAGCGGACATCCCGGCATCGTGACCATTCCCGTCGCGCTCGCGGTGGCGGAGAAGCTGGGCGGCGTGAGCGGGCGCGAGTTCATTGCCGCCGTCGCCGCCGGCATGGACGTCATGACGCGGATGTCCCGGGCTATCGATGTTCCCGACTGGACCATCACCGAGGGCTGGTTCGCCACACAGCTGATCGGTTTCGTCGCGGGCGCGGCCACCGCCGGCCGCCTCCTCGGGCTCGACGAGGAAAAGATGGAGAACGCGCTCGGCATCGGCTTCAACCAGATGAGCGGCACACGCCAGATGGCGGAGGGCGCCGCGACGCACATGCGCTCGATGCAGGCCGGCTTCTCCGGGCAAGGTGCCGTGCTTGCGGCGGACCTCGCGCGGCGTGGCATCATCGGATCGAAGGACGTCATCGAGGGGCGCTACGGTTTCTTCAGAACCTACATTCGCGGTTGCGAGCCCGACTGGGACGGGATCGTGGACGGGCTCGGAGTGAAATTCCCGCTGCTCGAGAAGCACGGCTTCAAGGTATGGCCGGCGTGCGCCTACACGCGCACAACCAACGCTTCGACATTAGCCATGCGGGAGCAGCATCGCCTCAAGCCCGAGGACATCGAATCGATTACGATCGTAGGAGGTACCGGCGGCACGCAGCAGTTGTGCGAGCCGCTCATTGCGAAGCGCCGGCCCAGGGTCAGCATCGACGGCAAGTTCAGCATCCCGTTCACTACGGCGGTGATGATGGCGAAGGGCAATGTCACGCTGCACGATTACACCGAGGCCGGCCTGCGCGACCCGGACGTGCTCGCGATGGCCGATCGCGTGACCTACCGGCCGGCTTCCGGACCGGTCACCGGCAAGGGCGGCTCTCAGGACGTGTCGAAGACCTCGGTCGAGATCGTAACGAAAGACGGCCGGCGCTTCGAGCATCGCTCGACCAGCGTGCCCGGCGACCCGAAGAACCCGGTGAGCTGGGAAACGCTGGAAAAGAAATTCCGGGATTGTGTTTCATTTTCGGCGAAGCCGGTCGCGGCCGAAAACCTGGACCGTGCTGCCGAAACGGTGCGCGGCCTGGAAAATGTATCCGATGCTGCGGAAATCGTCCGGCTGCTTGCATAAACAGAGAAGCAAAACGGAGAAACAGATGGCAAAGAACGGATTCAAGATTTTCGATACCGATACTCACGTTGGCCCCTTTTTCGACGTCCTCGAGAAATATTTGAGCGACGCCGACAAGGCGCGGCTTCCGGCCTGGGGACAGTACAAGTCCGCAAATCGGGAGGGCAACGCGATCTACATCAAGGGCCAGCGTCACTACCGCCGTCGCTTGGGCGCAGCCGATCCCCAGGACACCCGCGGCAAGTACATGGCGGGATTCACCGGCGCGCACGGCGCGCGCAAGCCCAACCCGCGGGGGGACTACGACCCGGCGCTGCGGATCGAGGACATGGATTACGAAGGCGTGGACGTGAACCTGACACTGCCGTCGGGCTGGTTCGGCACCTGGACCACAGGCGACGACGTTGCGCTCGAGATGGCCATGTACCGCGCTTACCACCGCTGGATGGAGGACTACTGCTCGCCGTACCCCGACCGCATCGGCGGGGTGATACTCGCCTGCTCGCGCGACATCGCCGGCAGCCTCGAGGAAATCCGGCGGTGGGGCAAGTCGCGCTGGGCGTGGGGCGTGATGGTCTACGCCCCGCACGGCGTGCCGCTCGACCATCCTGATCTCGAGCCGGTGTGGGCGCTTTCGCAGGATCTTGACCTGGCGGTCGCGCTGCACACATTCACCGTGATGCCGCCCTACGCGCCGGGCGGGCTCGATACCTGGGACAACCTGTTTCTCCAACGCTCGGCGGC
>Ga0184628_10001885_pt1 | contig 10215 bp, 10 predicted proteins | sample PLM4_5_b1_FD_133149 | JGI IMG/M metagenome (GOLD analysis project Ga0184628, IMG submission 133149) | Groundwater sediment microbial communities from an aquifer in East River, Colorado, USA - PLM4_5_b1 | ecosystem: Environmental > Terrestrial > Soil > Riparian zone | place: USA: East River...
TGGAGCACCATCATCGAGACCATAGAGAGCGCGACAACCGATGACGTCGCGCTTCTGCAGATGCAGCCGGACGCCCAGCAGCGGCAGTTGCGCCTCGCGGCCGAGGCGCGCAACCAGGAGGCCATGCTCGAGTACCTTCGCCGGCTTGCCGCCGCAAAGGCGCTTGCGGACGTGCACGTGGTCAGCCATCAAATACAGATGGAGGATCCGCAACGCCCGATTCAGTTCACCGTGCAGGCACAGCTGACAGGCGCGCCATGAACCGTCTAAACGCCCTGCTTCGCAAACTCGGCGCTGCCGGCGTGCTCGGACTGGGAGTGCTGTTCTTCTGTACTCCGTTTTATTTGTCGGCAGTACTGCCCGCGGAACGCGAGCTCTCCGCGCAGCGCGAAGCGATCGAGCGGCTGCGCTCGCGCGGGCCGTTCCGCCCGGTGAGCGCAGATAGCCGCTCGGAGGAACTTCGGCGTTTCTATGGTCTGTTCCCACCTACCGACCGGCTGACCGATCAGCTCGAAACCGTCTATGCGCTCGCTCGCGAAGCGAAACTCGAACTCATGCAAGGTGAATACCGTCTCGAGAAACGGGACACGGGACTTTTCGCTTACCGCGTCACGCTGCCGATCCGCGGAAGTTACGCGCAGATTCGCTCGTTTGTCGGCTCCGTGCTGAAGGAAATGCCGATCGCCTCGGTGGACGCGCTGCGTTTCGAGCGCAAGAAGGCGGCGGAAACCTTGATCGATGCTCAAGTCCGTCTGACGATACATGTGCGGCCCGGCGACGATGCAAATATAAGGTAACTATATGAATATACTAAATAATATATCACGATACGCTCTCACCCTGTTTTCTGTGGGCGTGCTCCTCGCCGCCTGCGCCACCGATCCCGTCACGGACGCTCGCAAGCAAATCCAGGAGGGCCGCGCCGAAGAAGCGCTCGCGACACTCGACAAGGCCAGCAAGGAAGACAAGAGCAATTTTGCGGCACGCAGCGAGTACTTCCGTCAGCGCGACTTGTTAGTGGCGCAGTGGCTGGGACAGGCGGAGACGCTAAGGATGGCCGGCCAATATGAACTGGCGGAGTCGTTGTACCGCCGCGTTCAGAAATACGACGCCCAAAATGTCCGCGCGAGCACCGGACTCGCCCAGGTCGAATCCGACCGGCGCCACGTCAAGATCGTGGCGGAAGTCGAAAAACTGGTGAAAGCGGAAAAGTACAACGAAGCCCAGGACGCGCTGCGCCCGGTATTGGTCGAAAATCCGGCGCAACGCGACGCCCGCCGGCTGCAACGGCTGATCGAGGAGAAAACCGTGAGGCCCGCGATTGCCACGCCGCAATTGAAGACCACCGTCACGAAACCGCTGTCGCTCGAGCTGCGGGATGTGACGTTGCGTTCCGTGTTCGACATCATTTCGCGCGCTTCGGGCGTGAATTTCGTGCTGGACAAGGACGTGCGCGCCGAACAGAGGACTACCATCGTCGTGCGCGACGCCACGGTCGAGGATCTCATCCGGCTGGTCCTTACCACCAATCAGCTCGAGCAGAAGCTCGTCAACGAGACGACGGCGCTCGTGTACCCGAACACGCCGCAGAAGGTGCGCGAGTACCAGGAGCTCGTGATCAAGAGCTTTTACCTCGCGAACGCCGAAGTCAAACAGACCGCGAACATGATCCGTTCGCTGCTAAAGACGCGCGACTTGTACATCGACGAGAAGCTCAACCTGCTCATCATCAAGGACACGCCGAACGCGATTCGCCTCGCCGAGCGCCTGATTGCGGCGCAAGACCTGGCCGATCCCGAGGTGATGCTGGAGGTCGAAGTGCTCGAAGTCGGCACCAATCGACTGCAGGAACTCGGCCTGCGCTATCCCAGCTCGGTTGCCTGGAGCCTGGTTGGGGGCGGCGCTGCCGGCACCAGCGGAACTCCCGGCGTACTTACCCTCCCCGAGTGGCTGAATCGCAACTCCTCGCTCGTCAGGCTGACCTTTACCGACCCGCTGTTTCTGCTGTCCCTGAAGCAAACGGACACCTACACCAGCGTTCTTGCCAATCCGCGCATCCGCGTCAGGAACAAGGAAAAAGCGAAGATACACATCGGCGACCGCGTCCCGGTCATCACGACCACGGCGGCCGCGACCGGGGGCTTCGTTTCCGAGTCGGTGAGCTACCTCGACATCGGCCTGAAGCTCGAGGTCGAACCACTCGTCTACCTCGACGACGACGTGGGAATCAAGGTCGGCCTGGAGGTCAGCAACATCGTGAAGGAGATCAAGAGCACTACAGGTTCCCTCACCTACCAGGTCGGCACCCGCAATGCGAGCACTGTGCTGCGCCTGCGTGATGGCGAGACCCAGATCCTGGCGGGCCTGATCAGCGATGAAGACCGCCGCAGCGCCGACAAAGTGCCGGGAATCGGCGACCTGCCGGTCGCGGGCCGGCTGTTTTCTTCGAACCGCGACAATATCGTGAAGACGGAAATCGTGCTTCTCATTACGCCCAGGCTGGTGCGGACGTTGACCCGGCCCGAGGTACGCACCATGGAATTTGCAGCCGGCACCGAAGCGTCGGCCGGTATCGTGCCGCTGGGTGGATTCTCGATACTGCCGTCACCGCCTATCCCGCCAGCGGCCCCACCCGCCGCAACCCCGACGCCGCCAGCGGTTGTTCCTGCCCCCGCTCAGCAATCGGGAACTTCTCCATCACCAGCGCCCGGCATGGTGCCCTTCGGCGGCGTCAAGCCCTGAGCGTCTGAACCGCATGACAAAGCCGGAATTGCGGGTTGCTCGCGCTGCCGGGTTCACGTTGATCGAGCTCGTCATCACCGTAGCCATCATCTCGATACTCGCATCGGTCGCGTTGCCGCTCAGCGAGCTGGTCGTTCAGCGTTCCAAGGAACAGGACTTGCGCCGCTCGCTGCGCGAGATCCGCGAGGCAATCGATACTTACAAGCAGGCTTCCGACGACGGGCGCATCCAGAAGCGGGTGGGCGAATCCGGCTATCCCCGCAAGCTCGACGACCTCGTGAAGGGCGTCGAGGATCAGAAAAACCCCAAGAAGGAAAAAATCTACTTCCTGCGCCGCCTCCCTCGCGATCCCCTCAATTCCGATCCCGGTCTGGCTGCCGATGAAACCTGGGGCAAGCGCAGCTACGCGAGCCCGCCGGATGATCCGAAGGACGGGGACGACGTGTTCGACGTCTACACGCGAGCCGCAGGCACTGGCATCAACGGGCGGCCGTACCGGGAATGGTGATGATTCGGGATGCGAGATGGGTGAAACGGGATGGCGGCTACGGGTTATGCTTGTATCCCGCGTCTCGTAACTTGCATCTCTCGTCACTCGTCACTCGTCACTCGTCACCGAGTTCGGGCTTTACGCTGATCGAGCTGCTGGTTGTCCTTGCAATCGTCGCCACCTTGCTTACGCTCGCCGCGCCGCGCTATTTCTCGAGCCTGGACCGGTCGAAGGAAGCCGTGCTCAAGGAGAACCTGTTCCAGATGCGCGATTCGATCGGGAAGTACTACGCGGACAAGGGCAAGTACCCCGAATCGGTCGAGACGCTCGCCACCGAAAAGTACTTGCGCAAAGTGCCGCTCGACCCGATTACCGAGAGCACGACCACCTGGATCGCGGTGCCGCCCGAGGACCCGCAGAAAAGCGGCGTCTCCGACGTGAGGAGTGGCGCCCAGGGCAAGGGGAGCGACGGCAGCGCTTACGGAGAATGGTAATGCGGCGCAACGCCGGTTTCACTTACCTCTCGGTCTTGTTCATCGTCGCGATCATGGGCGGAGGCCTCGCGCTCGTTGGCGAAGTCTGGCACACGGCCGCAGTGCGCGAGAAGGAAGCGGAGCTGCTGTACGTCGGCACCCAGTACCGGAAAGCCATCGAGCGCTACTACCTGAGCGGACCGGGGATATATCCCAGGAATCTCTCGGACCTGCTCAAGGACCCCCGCAAGCCCGATACCGTGCGCTACCTGAGGCGGCTTTATCCCGACCCGATCACCGGCAAGGATGAATGGGGCGTTCTCAAAGCACCCGATGGCGGCATCATGGGCGTCTACAGCCAATCGAACGCCGCGCCGATCAAGCAGGAAGGCTTCCGGCCGCGGGACCAGACGTTCAAGGGGGCGCCGACCTATCTGGAATGGCGGTTCCTGTACGAACCATCGATGGCGACCGCTGCAAAACCGCTGCCGGCCCCGAGTCCTCAGGCACCTGCGCCCCAGCCGGTTCCACCGATGCTCCAGAACCCGGTCGCGCCCGCGCCATCAGCCTCGCCTCCGCGCTGAAACACCTACCGCCTTGCGCAAAAAAATCGGCGGCATGTTCGCCGCCGATTACAGCTGGATAGCTTCAGGCTTTTGGTGTGCTGATAGCCCGTTGGCGGTTTAGGGGGTCGCCAGCCCGCCGCACATCTCCAATTCCGTGGGCGCCGGGTTGGGGCCCTTCGTGGAGTTGTTCTCCTTGTGCAACTGGACGTTACCGCCGCCGCCGTTCGGTCCCGGAGGCCCCAGCTCGCGCGTCGTCAGGTTGTAGCCATTGCCCAAATGGGAACCGAAGCGGTCGCTACCGCCCGGTTCGCCATTGTCCTCCACCCTGATGCGAAACCGCATGTTGGAGGTGCTCCCGTTGATGGTCACATCGGCGAACCCGCAGATATCGCGTGCGTTGGGAAACTCCGGGTCCATGAGATAGCCCGTGATTTCCGTGCTCTTGAGGTGGGCGGGCGGATTGAAGCCGTGGTGAACCACGTTCACATTGCCCCAGAAGGCGCCGTGCTTGCAGCCACCATGCACGCCAAAGTTGATGAAAGCGGCCGCGTCGTCCAATACCCACCCGCCGCTGGTGATGAAGTCGCACGGCGCCGGAACGAAGTGGGCCCTGGCGGTACCGGCCGTGAGCGCTCCCACAAGCAGCAGCGGTATCGCGAACAGCGTATAGATTATTCTGCGCATTGTTGCTCTCCTATGTCAGTTCGTGAGTTAGATGCCGGCCCTTGCCGAACCGATGACGACATCGGCCAGGCCATCCAGGGTTCTGATGCGCAAGGCGTTGACGACGATGCCGCTGGCCGACTGGATCTGCTCGTTCAGGATGACGGTGAGGCCAGGCAGCGATATCTGCTGGTTCGGCGCGCCGGTGGCCGTGACAGGCACACCGCCGATGGTCAGCCCTTCAATGCTCGAGCCGCCAGTCGCGCCCGCACCCGAAACCGCCAAGGCTCTCGATACGACTTGCAGCACCGAGATCCCGGTTCCGGCTACCGAGATGGCCAGATTTCCAGCCGAGGCTTGGGAGGCAACCTGGTCGGTCCATCCCATCGTCGCGGCGTGCAGGGCCTCTCCGGCAAGCAGGCCGGGGATGCTCCCGATGCTCAAGCCTGCGCCGAGCGGATCGCTGGCGCTGCTGAGCGTGCCGGTATCCGCGAGGCTGGTGACGTTGCCCAGCACGACCGCCGTGACCGCGCTCGCCTGGCCTGTGAGCGTTTGCGCCTGGCCCCCTCCTCCGCCCGGCAGCGGCGGCAATCCCGGCAGGCCGACCTGCGCCTGGCTGATTCCCGGCCAGGCCACCAGGGCCGCCAGCGCCCCCGCTACTCTCAAGATTCTCCAAAAGCTCGATGCTGTGTATCGCATGCTCTATCTCCTTTTCCGGTGAATGCCCATGAAGCTCTTCACGGACAAGGCGAATATGAAAGCAGCGCGTTACAGCAAATCAACATGGAAACCCGAATCCACTAATCCAATTTGCCGATTCGCGTAGTCCGTCCGGCATGGACCCCGTGGCAGCACCCCGCGCGGCGGCCGCTTACCTGGGACGTTAGGCGCAGTAGACCTGGATTGCCCTGGTGGTAGAAGAAACCGGGGATCCCGGGCGCCTAGAAGCCCAGGCGGGCGCTGGCGTTGACGATGTTGACTTCGTAATCGCCGAAGACGACCGAGGAGGCGCGCGTTTCGCGCCGCCAGGACAACTCCAGCCGGATAGTCCGGGTGGGCCGATAGGCAGCCGTCACCTCGGCCGCGCGAATCCGGTCGGTGCGCTCCGGCACGGTGCCCAGCACCATGGCGGGGTCGCCCTGGTACTGCCGTTCGCTGTACTCAAGAGCCCCGCCGATGTTGATCTTTTCGGTCAGCCTGAACGCCGGGCGCAGCGCAACGCCCTTGGCTACGACATGGCCGATGGTGACTTCCTCGGTGGTGCTGATGTCTCTATGCGCAATCGCGATCAACGTGAGCTTGCCGGTCGGTTTCCAGTCGTACGTAAGGCGGTAAGTCGGAAGTTCCAAGTCTCGCTGCGGCAGTTGCTCATAGCTCCGCCTCGCGAAACCGGCCTGCGCGTTCAGGTGCGAGTGGCCGGTCGGGGTCCAGTCGGTGACGATGGCGAAGTTTTGCTGCCGGTACGCGTTATCGATCGGCGCCCCCGCCACGATCTGCGGATTGGGATAGCGCGCCCTGTCTTCGCGCAAGGTGACGCCAACTTGATTGTTGGACGGCGTGGAATACGTCAAGCTGACACCGGCGCTATCGAGGTTGACGTCGTTCACCTTGCTGGTGGCAGCCTCGTTCGATTGCTCGAGGCGGCTCAACTCCCCGCCGAGCCGCCAACGCGGCGTCAACCGGTATCCGCCATTGAAGAATGCGCGCTGCTTCAGCAAGGGGTTGGGCGTGCCGCTTTGCACGCCGCTTTGAATATTCGCCAGCGATGCCAGGGCGAGGGTTTCCGTGTATCCCAGTTGGCCGTCGAAGTCATCACCGGCGCGCCACAACCAGGTTGCCCGCGCATCATGGCCGGTCAAATCCAGGATCTTGAAGCGGTCGTAGCGGGTCTGGTTCCAGGCCAGGCTGCCCTGGAAACGCTGCCGGCTCACCGGCACGTCGAGATTGAAGCCGAGCGACGTTGTGTAGTACGTGTCCGCTTTCGAAGTTGTGCCCAGAACAGTAGCCGGATCGCTATAGCTCGAGATGCGGAACACGTTATCGTCCCGGGTGGCTTTTCCCGAGACGAACAGCTCGAGCCTGTCATCCCACAGGGCGGAGACGTCCGCCGCGGGCATGAAAACGCCGATAGCAATGGCCGCCGCCCCCAATGCCTGAATCCGTAGGCGGACGCGGTTTCGCCGCCGGCCGCTGACGCGCCTAGGTCGTTGCGCGTGGCTTGCTACTGCGATGCCTTGATGGAGGCTCAAGCGAACCGGATTCGACGAATTGCGCCCGCGCGCAGCTTGCGATCAAACGTTCAAGATGCGCGACGCCAGCGCTTTCCCGACCGCCTGCGTGCGATTCATCACGTTCAGCTTGCGCAGAATCTTCTGCACGTGATTTTTGACGGTCAGCGGGCTGATACCCAGGATCATCCCGATTTCGACGTTGCTCTTGCCGTGATACAGCCACTTGAGAATCTCGACTTCTCTGACGGTGAGGATTCCCTTGGCGGCAGGCTTGGCGCCGGTGCCGTCCGTCAAGCCGTCAATCTGCGTGCGCATCCAGGCTGCGTGCACAAAAGGCACGAGCAGCTCGACCAGATAGGCCTGCTTGTGGACGGCCGGCTCCGGCCGGCAGGCGAATATGAAAAAGCTGGTCAGCTTGGCCTGGGCATCGTGAGTCCCGTGCGCGATCATCCCGGTGGCCTCGATGCGGACAAGTTCGCGCGCCGTCGCGCTCGCGGCATAGGGACTGCCTTCCCGGATGTCGCAAACCAGGGGCTTTCGATGGTTTTCTTCCCAGGCCTTGACGATGTGCGGCACCAGGGCCGAATCCTGCCGCAGCATTTCGTTGAACCGGGCAAGTTCGACGGCGGCCGTCGTGTAGCTCTCGAAGTGCAACGATCCCGGCTCGCTCTTGCGCATCACGCAGATCAGCAACTCGTGCCGGACAACGCTCTGCAACGACCCCTGGGTCCAGTTGAAGAATTGATGCGGGGCATGGACCCTCAGCGAAGTGTCGAGGTTGACCATGAGCGATTCCAGCTCCAGGGCGTCCAGCCGCGCAAATCCGGTCGTGCCCGGCATCTGCATCGGTGTGGCGGCCGGGGGTTCCCGAGGCGGTGGTGGCGTTGCGGCTTTCGCTTCTACGTGCATCGTCGTTCCTCGCAATTGAGGGTGCCAAGGAAGGCTATGACGGCAACATTTCAGCAATATTAAGTGTTGAAAGTAATTTCAAACATTAAGTATATTATGTATCTATTTGTATTATAAAGATAACTTGTATTACACACCGATGAAAATTCCCACCCTGTATCCGCCATATGGGCCATACCAGCCGAGGTGCGCGTCACATTGAGCGAAAGTGCGTCGGCGCGGCGAACGAAACCACTGCCGCTACCAGGACCGGACGGCAACTCGTGACCTAATTCCTGTTCCCGTACGCAACCGGCTCGCCGCAGACGGGAACGGCAGCGCCCATGGTCCGGTGGAGCTATCGCGGAGGGCGGATCGGCACATCATCGATCAGCGTTGCCTGGCTTAGCCTTGTGCGCGGAATGAGTAAGAACGAATCCCGCCGCAACCAGAATTAGGCGACCCGACCGTGCTCGCTGCGCACCACTTCCCGCCACGACTGCTGCACAGCCAGCTCGCGCCCGCCGCGCTGATGCGTGTCGTGCTCGATCCGCTGGTGGCGATCGCAATGCTGCTGCTGTCCACTTCCCTGTTCAGCGTGCCCTTCGACGGCCACTACCTGATCCTGGTCGTGCTCGTATTCGCGTTGACTTTCCCGGGCACCTCGCCCAGCAGCGTCAGCCTGCCGGGCCTGGCGCGATCTATCTTTGCCAACTGGCTGGTCATCGGCGCGCTTCTGCTGATGCTCGGCTGGGCGACGCAGACCCTGCAAGCATTCGATCAGCGGGCAATTCTTGCCTGGATGATCCTGACTCCTTTTGCGTTGCTCGGCGCCCATCGACTGCTGCCCGTGGTGATGCCGCGCCTGCTCGCCGCCAGCAGCCTGCAAAGAACCGCGGTCATTGCCGGCGCAAACGAGCTTGGGCGCAGGCTCGCCGAGCGGATTCAGACGACGCCCTTTCCCGGCATCCGCTTCGAGGGCTATTTCGACGACCGCTGTTCCGAGCGACGCGGGAGTGTCCCGCAAGGCGAACTGCTTGGCACCCTGGACGAGATCGCGCCGTATGCAAAGAGCCGCCGTCCGGACCTGATTTACATCACGCTCCCGATGGTGTCGCAGCCGCGCATACTCAATCTTCTCGATGAGCTGCGCGACACGACCGCGTCGATTTACTTCGCGCCGGACATCTTCCTGTCCGATCTCATCCAGGCGCGCATGGACGCAGTCGGGGAGATTCCCCTGCTCGCTGTTTGCGAGACGCCGTTCTACGGGGTCAACGGACTCATCAAGCGGACGAGCGACATCATTCTCGCATCGACGATATTGCTGCTCATAGCGCCGCTCATGGCGGTCATCGCCATCGGCGTGAAATGGAGCTCGCCCGGCCCGATCATGTTCAAGCAGCGCCGCTACGGGGTCGACGGCAGGGAGATCGTCATCTACAAGTTCCGCACCATGACCGTCCTCGAGGATGGCAAGGAGATCAAGCAGGCGGTTCACGCAGATCCCCGCGTGACGCCCTTGGGCGCATTCCTGCGGCGTTACTCGCTCGACGAGTTGCCCCAATTCATCAACGTGCTGCAGGGACGCATGAGCGTGGTCGGACCGCGTCCGCACGCCGTGGCCCACAACGAGATGTATCGCAAGCTGATCAAGGGCTACATGATCCGCCACAAGATCAAGCCGGGCATCACCGGCTGGGCGCAGGTGAACGGTCTGCGGGGCGAAACAGAGACGCTCGACAAGATGGCGATGCGCATCGAGTACGACCTCGCGTACCTGAGAAACTGGTCGCTGCGGCTCGACCTGGAAATCGTGGTGAAGACCGTGTTCGTCGTGCTGATGAAACCCGATGCCTACTGACCCGAAAATGATCATGGCGTCCGATCCACGCCGCGCTTCCGTGCTGCGGTGTCTTTGCCTGCTGCTCGCGACAACGGTCGTATTCCAGCTGTTCTACCTGGGCTCACAGCCACTGGCGGCGGGCTTGATCCCGGCGCCGTGGGACAAACTTGCGCATCTCGTCGTCTACTCCGCGATTACCGCGCTCCTGTGGATAGGCGCGGGGGGAAGCAAGCCCGCCCTGGTCATTGCCGTGGCGATCGTCATCGGCGCGCTCGATGAGTTACATCAGGCGGGCGTTCCCGGACGCCACGCCGAA
>Ga0184628_10001886_pt1 | contig 10206 bp, 10 predicted proteins | sample PLM4_5_b1_FD_133149 | JGI IMG/M metagenome (GOLD analysis project Ga0184628, IMG submission 133149) | Groundwater sediment microbial communities from an aquifer in East River, Colorado, USA - PLM4_5_b1 | ecosystem: Environmental > Terrestrial > Soil > Riparian zone | place: USA: East River...
GACCGCCCGCGCGATAACGCCCGCGAGGCCATCGAGATGCTTCGGGAGCAGCACGTCTCGGTGATCGCGATGCTCACCGGCGATCACGAGGAAACAGCGGCCGCCATCGCCCGCGAGCTCAAGGTCGACGAATATCACGCCGCGCTGCTGCCCGAACAGAAGCAGGCGATGGTCGAGTCGCTGCGCGCCGCACACGGCGCTTTGCTGATGGTCGGAGACGGCGTGAACGATGCGCCCGCGCTGGCTGTCGCCGACGTCGGTGTGGCGATGGGCGCCGCGGGGTCCGACGTCGCGCTCGAGACCGCGGACGTGGCGCTGATGTCCGACGAGTTACTGAAGCTGCCCTACGCGATCCGCCTTGCGCGCGCGTCGATGCGGAACATCAGGACCAATGTGGCCATCTCTCTGCTGTTGAAGGCCGCGTTCCTCGCGCTGGCGATCACCGGCGTCGCGACGCTTTGGATGGCGGTCCTCGCCGACACCGGCGCCACCGTCATCGTCGTGGCAAATGCGCTGCGGCTGCTCCGCGCACGGTAGCCACGGAGAGCTAGGCTTTTCGATTAGAGAAGAAATGCGAATCGACGTAATCGGCGATCGCCGCCTGGTCGTCGGCGTTGAGGTTCATGAACTCGAAGCCCATGCCGACGCGCCGGTCGCTCCATGCGATCTTGGATTCCACGTCGATATCCCGCTTGCCCATCGGCAGGCGAAATCGCGCCTTCACGACAAGGCCCATTTCGAGCGGGCTCGTCGTCCGCACGGCCACGCCACCTCTGCTGATGTTCAGCGTGACCGCCGCGGCAATGTTGTTGCCGAAGCGGTAAGCGATGGGAATCCCCAGGACGACGCGCGGCCCGGTGCGGCGGTTGAAGTGGCCTGGGAAGAGGTGGGGTGCAAGTGACGGCAAAATATGCTGGAGCGCCGTGTACTCATTGACGTAACCCGAGACGTTGAGCGCTGCCAGCTCGCGGACCTCTCCAGCGTTCGCGATTGTGCCGCTGAAGACCACGATCGATGGTTTGACCGGGTCCAGCTTCCGCAGTCGCCTGACCAGATCGACACCCTGCGCCTGCGGGAGACGCAAATCGACGACGATCAGGTCGATTTTGTCCAGCTCCAACTTCACGCGCGCGATGAGCTCGTTCCCATTGGAGACGGTCACGGCGCGGTGGCCCGCCCCTTCGAGCACCGATTTGAAGCGGTCGCGAACAAAGGCCGTATCGTCGGCGACGATGACGATTTTGGCAGCGACGGCTGCAGTGGTACTCACGTCTCTGAGTATCGGTATGGCAAGTTCGCGACCTTAGGCTTCGTTGCGGACATCGTGATGATCTCGCTATAATCCGACGTTCTACAGGGAAATGCTGAATCCGCCTGAGGATGCGGCGTTTTTCCGACCTGCTGACGGCGGCTTTCCGCCGTATGGAGCCCGTATGGCGACCTGCCCCGAGTGTGAATTCGACGAGATCGAGACCGCAGACTACGAAGAGGGCGACACGTTCAGTTGCCCGGAGTGCGGGAAGAACCTCATGCTGCTGGGCGCCGACGAGGTCGAAATCGCCGACGACGAGGACGAAGACCTGGACGACGACGAGGACGACGAGGATGAGGACGAAGACGACGTCGACGACGAAGACGATATCGATGACGATGAGGAAGCTGTCGACGAGGATGTCGACGAGTGAGCCAGGCGCCCGATCATCGGCGCCTCTTTGACATCCTCGCGGGCTTCGATTCGGTCATCGTCGCGTTCAGCGGCGGCGTCGATAGTGCGTTCCTGGCGTGGGCGGCCACTGAAGTGCTTGGCCGCGACCGCGCCCTCTGCATCACGGCCGACAGTCCCAGCTATCCCGATCGCCATCGGCAGCTTGCGCTGTCGGTCGCACGTGAGTTCGGTCTTCACCACGAGATCATCCACACCGCCGAACTGGAGCGGCCCGACTACCGCGCGAATCCGACGAATCGCTGTTACTTCTGCAAGCACGAGCTCTACACCGCGCTGAGTGGCGTCGCGGCGTCGCGGGGCTTCCAGACGATCGTCGATGGCGCGAACGCCGACGACCGCGGCGACTACCGTCCGGGGCGCCAGGCAGCGCGTGAGTTCGCCGTCCGCAGTCCGCTCGATGACGCGGAGTTGACGAAGGCAGACATCCGCATGCTGTCGCGGCGCGCGGGATTGCCGACGTGGGACGAACCTGCATCCGCGTGCCTGTCGTCCCGGATTCCCTACCACTCCGAAGTCACGAGCGAGAAACTGCGCATGATCGAGCGCGCGGAGCGCGTGCTGCGTGACCTCGGCTTCCGCGTGTGCCGCGTGCGTCACCATGACGAGGAGGCGCGGATCGAGATCGGACGCGACGAGCTCCCGCGCGCGCTGGAAGCGGAAACCAGCGAGCGGATCGTGCGCGAAGTACGCGCACTTGGCTATGACGAGGTCACGATCGACCCGCGCGGGTACCGGATGGGCAGCCTGAATGAAGGTGTCGTCCTCCGCCCAGCCTGACGATTACGGGCCACGGAGACACGAAGACACGGAGCCCAAAAGGATTCTCCGTGTCTCCGTGACTCCGTGGCTCGTCGCGGTGATCTACCTCGCGCTACATATTCCATTTCTCGCGCCTTCTCTCGAAGACATCGACTCCATCAACTTCGCGCTCGGCTTGCGCGAATTCAACCCCGCGTTGCACCAGCCGCACCCTCCCGGATACCCGGTGTATATGGTCATGGGCCACGTATCTCTCGCGATCGTCGAACGCGTTTCGTCGATGACGCGCGTCAGCGCGGAAGCGTGGTCGCTTGCCGTGTGGTCGGCGATAGGAGGAGCGGGCTGCATTATTGCCGTGTGGTTTTTCTTTGCCGCGTTGGCCGAACGATCCGGTCAACTTCCAACCTCGAACTCCCAACTCTCAAGAAGCCGGGATGTCGCGGCATCAGGGTCCTTGGGAGTTGGGAGTTGGAAGTTGGGAATTGACGCGCATGAGGCGGGTCGGGCGGTGATGTGGGCGACGCTCCTGCTTGCGGCGTCGCCGCTATTTTGGATGTCCGGCCTGCGGCCGATGAGTGATCTGCCTGGTCTTGCGCTCGCGATCGGTGCTCAGGCACTGCTTCTGCGCCGCGGACCTTCTCTTGGCCGCCGAAGCTCGGAGAGCGAAGGTGGACGCTCCGCGATCCAAGCGCGCCTCATCCAGGGCGCCCTGTTGGCCGCGATTGCGGCGGGCATTCGCGTGCAGACCGCGGTGCTGACGGTCCCCGTGCTCGCGTTCGTATTGCTGGAACAGCGGAACCTCAAGACGTGGTGGCGGCCGGTCGCGGCATTTGCCGCGGGCTGTCTCGCGTGGGGCGTCCCGCTTGTGGTCGCCAGTGGCGGCATTGATGCCTACCTGGCTGCACTCCATTCGCAGGCTGGCGAGGACTTCGCGTGGGTCGACATGCTCTGGGCGACTCCGACGCCGCGGCATTTCGCCAGCGCGCTCTATCAGACGCTGGTGCTCCCGTGGGCATCGATCCCGCTCGCGGTGGCTGTGACGCTGGCCGCCGCGATCGGTGCGTTGGTCATGCTGTTGCGCGAATGGCGTGCGCTGCTGTTGCTCGTCATCGCGTTTGTCCCGTATCTCGCGTTCCACCTGCTATTCCAGGAGACCATTACCGTCCGCTACGCGTTGCCCGTGCTGCCCGCGATCGCGTGGCTGGCGGCGCGGGGCATCGCGCTGGCGGGTCGATTCACCGCGGTCGTGGCAGTCCCGTTCGTCGTATCCGCGCTGATAGTTGCAGTTCCGGGCGCCGCCGCGTACGGCCGCGATCCGCATCCGGCGTTTCGCGCCATTGCCGATGCCGTTCAACGTGCGCGGGTGCAACCTCCCGCTGCCGTTTACAGCCACTACGGCGTACGACGTCCGTTGCAGGCCGCCGATACCGGCCCGCTACACATTGTCGAGCCCAGGACCAATTACGAGTGGCTGGGTCTTGTGGACTACTGGCGAGGCGGCGGCACCGCCCCGGTCTGGTTTTTCGCCGACGAGCGCCGCACTGATCTGGCGCTCATCGACCCGCAGAGCCGTCACGACGTCGTCCGCTACCGGTGGACCGTGGAACAGCGTCCCGAGCTGAGCGGGACGCGTCCTCTTGGCGTCGACTGGTACAGGTTGCCTGTGCCCGGGTGGTTTACGGGGCAGGGATGGTCACTGACCCCGGAGACGGGTGGCATCACCCAGGCGACCGCGATGGGACCGGACCATCGTCCGATCGAGGCATTTGTGCGGCGGCGTCCCGGCGCCTTTCATCTCGTCGTGGGTGGACGGCACCTGGGCAATGAAGGCGATGCGGACGCGGAGCTCGAGCTCGCCGTCGATGGCGCGCGTGTCGATCGCTGGACGCTGCCGTTCAAGGATCGCAACTTCGTTCGGTTCATAGACTTGCCGCAGGGCATTGCCGGACCAGGAACATTCGCGAGTCTCACGATCTCGTCTCGCAGCCTCAACCCGGTGAAACCTGCGCCCGTCGCCGTCCGTCAGTTCGACATCCAGCCCGCCGCGCAGATGATTTACGGCTACGGTGAAGGGTGGCACGAGGAGGAGTTCACCGTTGAGACGGGCCTGAAGTGGCGATGGACGAGCGAGCGGTCTGTCGTTCAGATCAAGGGTCCGTCGCAGCCCGTTCAGCTGACGCTCAGCGGCGAGTCGCCGCTGCGCTATCTCGATGCGCCCCCGACCGTGAAAGTGACCGCGGGTGGTGCCACCATCGCGCAGTTTCAGCCCGACGCCGACTTCGAATGGACTGTTACCGTGCCAGCGGAGGAGCTGGCGCGATCCGGCGGCGCGGTCGCGATCGAAACCGATCGCGTTTACCTTCCAGGCCCGGCTGAAGGCACCGCCGACACGCGCCATCTCGGCTTGCGCATCTACGATTTTCGCGTCACTCCTGTCTCGCCTTGATTGACACTCCGAGGATCGGCCTGTAAGCTCCTCGCGGCACCCCCAACGCATCATCCACTCAGGAGAGCGCCTCTATGAGTTCGCCCCGCATATCTTTTTTGACAGCCATCGTCCTCACGATGGTGATTGTGCTGACGGGATGTGCGAAGAAAATACCGCCGCCCGCGCCGCCGCCTCCGGCTCCGCCGCCAGTAGCTGCGCCACCGCCACCGCCACCGCCACCGCCGCCACCAGCGCCGGCGCCGCCACCGCGTGCGCTGACCGAAGACGAGATCTTCGCCGCGAAGACGCTCGCCCAGCTGAACGCGGAGAGACCGCTGGGCGACATCGCATTCGACTACGACATGTCGACACTAAGAGACGATGCGCGCGCGACCCTGCAGCGCAACGCCGACTACATGCGCCGGTGGCCGTCAATCAGGGTGACCACCGAGGGGCACGCTGACGCACGAGGCACCAACGAGTACAACTTGTCGCTTGGTGAGCGCCGCGCCGCCTCGGTGAAGGACTACCTGGTCAGTCTGGGGATTGCCGCGGATCGGATGCTCGCGATCAGCAAGGGCGAAGAAGAGCCCCTTTGCATGGAGATGACCGAGGCGTGCTGGGCAATGAACCGCCGCGGCCACTTCATCATTACGGCGAAATAACCCACTCGATCGTAGAGGCGGACCTTAAGGTCCGCCTCTACATCTGGCGCAACTCCTCGACGATCGCTTCTGCGGCCGCCCGCGGATCCTGCGCGGCGATGATCGGCCGTCCCACCACGATATAGCTCGCGCCCGCACGGATAGCGTCCGCCGGCCCCATCGTTCGTGACTGATCGTTGCGTTCGGTGCCTGCGGATGCGCCGCGAATTCCCGGCGTGACGATCTGAAAGTCCGGTCCGCAGGCCTTTCGTATGGCAGGTGTTTCCTGGGCGGAGGCCACGACTCCCTGCAGGCCCGCCAGCTGCGCCATGCGCGCGAGCGCCAGCACCTGGTCGAGCACAGGTCGTTCGACGCCAACCGCACGCAGCGCCTCGTGGTCCATGCTCGTGAGGACCGTGACCGCAATCATGACCGGGGACTGACGTCCCAGCTTTGCGGAAGTGTCGCGCGCCGCGCGTGCGGCGGCCTGCATCATCGCGCTCCCGCCGGATGCGTGGACGTTGATCATCCACACGCCGGTGTGCACCGCGGCCTGAACCGCTTGCTCCACGGTATTCGGGATGTCGTGGTACTTGAGGTCGAGGAAGACACGGGCACCGGCATCCACCAGCTTGTGCACGAGCTCGGGCCCTTCGCTGGTGAACAGGCGGTTGCCGACCTTGAATCCACCGGCGACGCCGCGGAGTGCAGCGGCCAGTTCCATCGCACGCTCGCCCGTCTCGACGTCGAGCGCGACTAGGAGCTGATCCACTGCTTTTCGCGCGAGCTTGTATCGATGCTTCCCACCAGGTCGGACATGCGCGCGATCTTGTGCCGGCGCATGTAGTCGGCCAGGCCGTCGAGGAGCTTGCTCCAGATAAACGGATCGACGAAGTTCGCGGTACCCACCTGCACGGCCGTGGCGCCGGCGATGATGAACTCCAGCGCATCGCGTGCGCTTGCGATTCCGCCCATACCGATCACGGGAATCTTCACGGCCCGGCGGCACTCGTAGACCATGCGCACCGCGATCGGACGGATCGCGGGACCGCTCAGCCCGCCGACGATGTTCGAGAGCTTCGGACGGCGCGTGTCGGTATCGATGGCCATCGCGAGGAACGTGTTGACGAGCGAGACCGCGTCCGCGCCTGCCTCTTCTGACGCTCGGGCGAACGATGCGACATCGGTGACGTTGGGGGTGAGCTTCGGGATCACTGGAAGCTGGGTGACCTTCTTCACCGCGCTCACGACGTCGAAGGTGCCGTTGAGGCTGCAGCCGAACGTGATGCCGCCTTCCTTGATGTTCGGACACGAGATGTTCAACTCGAGTGCCGCGACGCCTTCCGCATCGGAGAGGATTCTCGCGAGCTCGACGTACTCGTCGAGCGTGCTACCGCAGATGTTGACGATCACGGTCGCGCGCAGCCCGCGCAGCTCCGGCAGCTTTTCACGGATAAAACGGTGGACGCCGATGCCCTGCAGACCGATCGCGTTGAGCATCCCCGACGGCGTCTCGACAATACGCTCCGGCGGATGGCCTTCGCGCTCCTTGAGGAAGAGGCCCTTGACCGCAACGCCGCCAAGCGTGGAGAGGTCGATCGCCTCGGCGTATTCGACCCCGTAGCCGAAGCATCCGCTCGCCGCTATGAGCGGATTCGCCAGACGAAGCGTGCCGATTTGGACGGACAGGTCGGTCAAATCCCAAACCCCAAATCCCAAATCCCAAATCCCAAGTAAGGCCTCCGAGTCTCCGTGTCTCCGTGGCCCGTCTCGGCGAATGTCATCCCTAGTCCCATACGACGTCCTCTCCCCTGAACACCGGGCCGGCAATGCAGGACCGGACGTAGTGGTGCGCCGTGTGCGCGACGCGGACCGGGATCACGCAGCTGTAGCAGCCGCCCATTCCGCATCCCATGACACGTTCGACCGACACCTGCGACGGCCGCTTGAACCTGGCGGCCACGTGCGCCACCGCTTCGAGCATCGGCTCAGGCCCACAGGCGTAGATCATGATGCCACTCCCCAATCCCGAGAGGGATGCAGCCTGCAGCTCGCGCTCCAGAGGCACGGTGATGCGGCCGCGATCGCCGATGCTCCCGTCCTCGGTGGCCAGCACGAGCCGGATGCCACGCTTCTCGAACCAGTCCAGATAGAAGAGCTCTGAGCCACCGCGCGCTCCGTAGAAGAGCGTCGTCTTCGTCCCGCGATCGATCAGTGCGTCACCGAGGGTCGCGAATGGCGCGAGGCCGACGCCGCCGGCGACCAACCACGCCTCACCGGGCGGATCGATGGGCTCGAACGGACGGCCAAGCGGTCCAAGGCATGAGACCACGTCGCCTTCGACGGAATCGAACAGCATGCCGGTCGTGATGCCGACGCGTTTGCTCAACAGCGAAAGGCCTTCGATACGCCCGTCCGACCGAAGCACCTCGAATACGGAGAAAGGGCGGCGCAGCAGCGGATCCCTGCCGCGGCCGGACTTCACCATGACGAATTGACCCGGAGCGGTGTTGGCGGCGATTTCTGGAGCAGCGAGCGCGATGACGTTGTAGTCGGAGGAGAGGCGCGTGTTGCGAATCACGCGTGCCTCGACGTCGACGAGCATTCTCGCGAGTATAGCTGTATACTGGGCGAGCTCTTTAATTGCGGTCCGAGAGGCCGCAAAGAGGTTACACATGCCTGACACGAAGTCCGCCGTCGTGATGGACGCGGACCGCATCTCCCGGACCCTCACCCGCATCGCACACGAAATCGTCGAGCGCAATAAAGGTGTTGAGGATCTCGCGCTCGTCGGTGTTCGCACGCGCGGCGTGCACATCGCTCGGCGCCTCGCGCGGACGCTTCGCGAGATCACGAAAACTGACATTCCCACCGGCGCCCTCGACATCACTCTCTATCGCGACGACCTGATGCGGTTCGCCGTCGGCCCCCAGCCGGTCGTCCGGCGCACCGAGATTCCGTTCTCGATCGACGACAAGAAGATCCTGCTCGTGGACGACGTGCTCTACACGGGCCGGACGATACGTGCTGCGCTCGACGCGCTCATTGATTTCGGACGGCCGAAGGCGATTCAGCTGATCGTGCTTGTCGATCGTGGTCACCGCGAGCTGCCCATCAAGGCGGATTACGTCGGAAAAAACCTGCCTACGAACCCGGAGGAAAGTGTTCGGGTGCGTCTCCAGGAAACGGATGGACAGGACGAGGTGGTATTGCAGCAGGAGGCCACCGTATGACGACCGTTCATGACGTGGAACAGAAGCCGGCGGTGACCTCGCTGCGGTCGAAGGATCTGCTTGGCATCGCGGAGATGCTGCCCGAGGAAATCACGCTCGTGCTCGACACCGCGGACGCGATGAAAGAGATCGCGACGCGGCCCATCAAGAAAGTGCCGGCGTTGCGCGGCAAGACGGTCGTGAACCTCTTCTTCGAGCCGAGCACGCGCACGCGCACCTCGTTCGAGATCGCGGAAAAACGCCTCAGCGCCGACACGCTGAACATTGCAATCGCGACCTCGAGCGTCGTGAAAGGCGAAACGCTCGCCGACACAGCCATGAATCTCGAGGCGATGCGGCCCGACATGATCGTCATCCGGCACTCCTCATCCGGCGCGTGCCATCTCCTGTCGCGCATCTGCCGTTCGGCGATCATCAATGCCGGCGACGGCATGCACGAGCATCCGACGCAGGCGCTGCTCGACGCGTTCACGATTCGTGAGCACAAGAAGCGGCTGAAGGGGCTCAAGGTGGCGATTGTCGGCGACCTGCTGCACAGTCGCGTGCTGCGGTCGAACATCCATCTCCTGACAAAGATGGGCGCCGACGTGTGGGTGTGTGGGCCGCCGACGCTGATGCCGACCGAGATCAGGCGATTTGGTGTGACGCCGACGAGCCATGTCGAGGACGCGGTGGCCGGCGCCGACGTGATCATGATGCTGCGTATTCAGCTCGAACGCATGGAAGGCGCGTACTTCCCGTCGCTGCGCGAGTACTTCAGCGTGTTCGGCATGACCGAAGCGCGCGTGAAGCTCGCGAATCCCGACGTGATGATCATGCACCCCGGACCGATGAACCGCGGCGTGGAGATCGCGTCGGAGGTGGCGGATGGTCCGTATTCGGTGATTCTCGAACAAGTCGCCAACGGCGTGGCCGTACGGATGGCGGTTCTGTACCTGCTGGCCGGTGGAGCGGACTATGAAGAGGCTGCTTAAGGGCGGACGCGTGGTCGATCCCGCCAACGGGATCGATGGCGCACGCGACGTCCTGATCGACGGCGATCGCATCGCGTGCATAGGCATTGATCTCCCGGTCGATGGCGCGACCGTCGTGGAGATTCCCGACGGGCTGGTGATCTGTCCCGGGTTGATCGACATGCACGTGCATCTCCGCGAGCCGGGCCAGGAGCACAAGGAAACGATTGCCTCCGGCACGGCATCAGCCGTCGCCGGCGGCTTTACCGCCGTCGCCTGCATGCCGAATACGAACCCGGTCAACGACGAAGCCAACGTGACCGCCTACATCCTGGCAAAGGCGCGGGAATCAAACCTGGCGCGGGTGTACCCGATCGGTGCGGTCTCACGATCGTCGAAAGGCGAGCTTCTCGCCGACATTGGCGACCTTCGCAAGGCGGGCTGTGTCGCGATTACCGACGAC
>Ga0184628_10001887_pt1 | contig 10201 bp, 7 predicted proteins | sample PLM4_5_b1_FD_133149 | JGI IMG/M metagenome (GOLD analysis project Ga0184628, IMG submission 133149) | Groundwater sediment microbial communities from an aquifer in East River, Colorado, USA - PLM4_5_b1 | ecosystem: Environmental > Terrestrial > Soil > Riparian zone | place: USA: East River...
TCGGACCGCCGCCGTCGAGCAGCGCCCCACGCCGGCGCGCCAGGCGGTAGAGCGGGCCCCCGAGGGCCGGCGCCCGCAGCGTGGCGGCCTGCACCAGCGGCTTGATCCGCGTCTCGACCCAATCGGACCAGCCGAGCACGGGGCGCTCGTCGCCGCCATCCGCCGGACATCCGTCGGTGTGATGGGGCAGCCAGTTCTTGTCGCCGTTGATGCCCACCAGGTTCTTGAGCGCGGCGGTAATGCCGGTCTTGCGATGGGTTTTGAGCTTCGGCAGGTTGATGAAGAGGTCGGCCTCGAGTGGCGTGCCGGCCAGCAGGTACTCGTGTCGATCGCCGTGGTGATGGAGGTTGACGCCCTGGCGGTCGTAGTCCGCTCCGTAGAAGCGGCCCTCGCCCCGGTGCCGGTACAAGCAGCTCCGCCGGCCGAGATCGACGGCGGTGTACCCGCGCGGATCCTCGGTGTTGGGCTCACGGCGCACGACCACGCTGTCCTGCACGATCCAGCGCTCGCGCCGAAGGTCGAGGATCTCCAGGTGGAGCGCCGGCCACTCGCTCCGGATGCGGGCGAGCCGCTGACCGAGAGCCCCTCGAGCGAGGATCGCGTCGAAGTCGGCGTAGGTGTGCGGCGCGTCGCACACGCTGACCAGGGCGCGGCCGCCGCTCAGAGCGGCCACGGCCCTGACGACCTGTTCGACCAGATCGGGCGACGTGATGACCGCCTCCCACGAATCGCTCGATTCAGCGCGATGCTGCACCCAATTGGGTTTCACCACGACGTGAATCGGCCGATCGCCCGGCGTCGCCGCCGCGACCTCGGGTTCGAGGAGCCGTACGGCCAGATCGAACAGGTCGTGGCGATGCGCAGGAATGATTCGTACCATCTGATTCAGGTTCTCGTGGCGCAGACGAGATGCTGGGTGCAGACATCGTCGAAGGGTTCCGGGCAGATGTCGCGCATCGGCCTCACGACGATCGAGCCGAAGCCCGCGGTCTCGAGCATGTCGCGAACTCGCCGTTCGCGGCGCGTGAAGCAGTTGAGCCCGTATTTGAGCTTCAGCCGCCCCGCAATGGAGGCGTCGCGTCTCCACTCCTCTTCGCTCCGCCAGCCCTCCGCATCGAGGACGACGTGAAGCAGAAGCCGGCCTCCCGGCTTGAGCTTCTGCCGGAGCGCCTCGAAGGCTCGCGCGAGCGCCGCATCCGTCAGGTGCTGCGCGACGGCGACCGAGTACGCGAGGTCGATGGTCGCGTCGCCGATGGCCGCCATGGCGGCGGTGTGAACGAACGAGGCGTTCGGTGCGCTATTGATGATCCTGGCGCATTCGAGGACGCCGCGTGAGATGTCCACGCCGTAGACGGTCTTCGCCAGACCAGCGGCATACCGCACGAGGAATCCGGGCCCGCATCCGTAGTCGAGCACGACCTGATGGGCCTGCACGTACGGGCCAAGAATCAATCGGCCAAGCCTGGCGCGCGTGGCCAGGTTTCGTTCGAACTCCCGCTCCGTGAAGTCGGCGTGCGACAGCCCCTCGTACGCCGGTTGCCGGTAGAAGTAGTGCGGGCTCACGCTCAGGATCGAGAGGGCGAGACGACGTCTGGCGCGCGACGGAGCCCGCCGAAGCAACCCGGCGATCCACCGGGCGTCGAGGAACGACTGATCGTCCCGGCCCAGCGTGAGTGCCGTCAGCGCCACGTCGAAGTAGCCCCGCTGCATCACAGGCTGCCTCGGGCCTCACCGACGGCCTGCGGATCGAAGGCCCTCGAAAGGCCTGTCGTAATTCCCGCGGTTCGATAGACGCTGCACAGCTGCGCTCCCGTCCTCTCGAGCGAGAAGTCGCGCACGGCGCGGCATCGGGCCGCGTCCGACATGCGACGACGGAGCCCCGGATCGGTGGTGAGGCGCAGGATCGCGTCCGCCAACCCCTCAACAGAGCCCACTGGCGTCAGCAGCCCCTGGACGCAATCGGTGATGAGCTCCGACGGTCCGACGCAGGAGGTCGCGACAATCGGCAGCCCCGAGGCCATGGCCTCGACGACGGCGATGCCTTGACCTTCCTCGTTGGAGCTGAGCACGAACGCTGATGCGCCGCGGTAGGTGTCGACCAGCGTGCGGGGATCCTGGGGCCCGATGTACCGCACGCTGTCCGTCAGGCCCAGCACCGATATCAGGTCCTGACTCTCAGAGTCCGGCGCGGCCACCCCGGCGAGCACCAGCCTGGGCACGTCCGATGAGCGGGCCCGCGCCGCCGCATAGGCACGCAGCAGCAGCGGCACGTTCTTCCGAGGGTCGCTCAGGCGGCCCACCGTCAGCAGGTAGCCGTCTTCGCGATACGGTCCCGGGGTGAACCGCTCCGTGTCGACGCCGGTGTGCACGACCTCGACGGGCGTCTCGGGGCTCACCAGCGCCCGGACCTCGGCGCGACGGGTCCGGTTCACCGGGATGATGACGTCGGCGCGCCGGAGCGCGGCGCGTTCGACGATGCCGACCGACGATGTCATCAGCTTCCGCCAGCCATCGAGGGCCGACCAGCGTCCCGGAGTGTCCTGACGCCGTTCGTGCTGCACGAACGACGCGAAATGGACGACCACGGGGCCGCTGAACCCACTCACGGCATAGGCCCAGGCCGGCGTGCCGCACACGACGTGAAGGACGTCGCAACGCTCGACCAGCTTCAGAATCGCCCGCCGCCTGGCGTACCGCGCCACCTCGATCTCGGCGCCCACGGCGCCGACGTGATCCACCGTGAACTCCTCGACGCTGTAGCGCGAGACGAGCGGCCGCCACCATGTCCGCGGGCTGCGCAGCAGAAGGCTCGAGGCGTCGGTGCGAGAGGTCGCAAGCGACACGACCTGCACAGCGGCGCCGAGCTGGCCCCTGAGGGAGCGGGCGACGAACAGCGCCTTCTCGCGAACGCCGCCGGGTTCCCGCAGATCCGGCGCGACGACGGCTACGCGCATGGGTCGATGTCTCCGGCGCCGGCGATCCCGGGCACGAGATCGCGGGCGGCGTGGGAGTGCGGCCGCCGCGCCGCCGCTTCGATCAACCGTCGCAGCGCCGCGTCGCCGGCGATGCCCTCTTCCCAGACGCGACGGGCCCGCTCCCGGGCGCGTCGTCGCATCGCCAGGTGCGCCTCCGCGCTCATGTCGAGGAACTCCCCGATCGCGGCGGCCCATTGCCGGTGATCCAACGCCACGTCCCAGCCCACGCCGTCCGACGCCAACTGACGCCACGGTGTACGGTCGCTCACCAGCACCGGACACCCCGCCGTCCAGGCTTCGACGATCACGTGACCGAAGTTCTCGCCGAGCGTCGGCAGGATCATGACGTCATAGTTCGACAGGCGGCGCTGGAGATCGCGATGCGTCGCCTCGCCGGTGTACTCGACGGTGACGGTCGCGGGCAATCGCGACAGCAGGCCGCGGCAGCGGGCCCAGTACTCCGGATCCTCGAGCGGGCCGACGATGTCGAGGTGAATGTCACCGTCGCAGCGGGCCAGGACCTCCAGCAGGAAATGCAGGTTCTTCGTCGGGGCGATCCGCGCGGCGAACACGGCCCGCAGACGTCGAGGGGATTTGGCCGGCCACGGCTCGTCGGCCGCGGGCACGTCCGCCACGCTTTCCGGCACGCACGTGATCGGTGATGCCCCGACGGCCTCGACGATGTCGCGGCGTTCGGCGTCGGACGACGCCAGCCACTGGATCGAGCGCAGGCATCCGGCCCAGCGCAACACTCGCATGGCGACCGCTTTCCGATGTCGCTTGAGCCCGAGGGCACCTGGCGCGAACTCGCCTCGAGGCGCAAGCAGCACCGGCAGCCGAATCCGTCCCAGCCGCCGGAGCACCAGCACCGCGATCGAGGCCCGCGAAAAGAAGCTGTTCAGCCAGATGACGTCGCAGGCACTGTCGGCGACACATCGCTGCAGGAGCGCGGGCGTCAGACGCGGCGCGTACAGCACGCGGCCGGCGGCGCTCTCGGTCCAGCGTCCTGCCTCGATATCGCGGTACGTCGAGCCATCGGCATCGTGGTTCCGCGTGACGACGGAGAAGTCCGCGTGAGAGCTGAGCCGGCGGATCGTGTTGCTGATCGCCCGCACCGGGCCGCCGGCGCGAAAGCCGGGCAGATAGTAGTCGGCGACAACGAGAACACGCGGTCTGGTCACGGCCGAATCCGCTGGCGGCCTGTCGCCACCGCCGTCGTGTGCGTGAGCAGGAGGAACACGACCAGGAAGACCACCGAGCGCTGGACCAGCGTGATGAGATACGAGGAGAACTCAGGCTCGATCTGGATGATTGTGGGCAGGAGCGCGAGATACACCAGAACCAGGCGCGGGTTGTCGAGGCGGCGGCGAACGACGGCGAGCACGGCGCCCACGATCAGCATCGCCAGCACAGTCCCGGTCCACCCGTAGAACAGATATCCTTCGCTGAAGATCGTCATCGCCGAATAGGAAGTGGTGTCCTCCTTCAGGCCGCGAAACGTCGAGCTGAACCAGACGCCGCGCGAGAGCGTGGGTTTGTCGGGCCAGAAAGCGCGCGGGATGAGGGAGGCGGGAAGTGTCAGGAACCGCTCGAATCCTTCGTAAGGCACGACGTCCGGCGTGAGCATCACAGCAAGTCCGGGAGCGCCGGCCACTTCGGCCTGACGGCCGAAGAACTTGTTATACACGCCATCCCCAGCCGACACGCCGGCAAGCCAGTACTTGCCCGGCGCTGCGAGGGCGTCGCCGGCCCGGACGAGGTCGCTCGTTCCGATGGCGCCCGTCCGATCCTCCCGTATCGCCGCAATGACGGGCACGAAGGTCGACATGACGAGTGCGGCACCTGCAATCAGGGCGACGTGATGGCCTCGCAACCGATCGAGCGCCGCCGCCGTTGTCACGCACAAGACCAAGGGCAGAATCGCCGGCGTCAGAAAGCCGGACGACAGACTCAGAACCAGCTCGAGGAGGACCGCGATCGCGAGCCAGAGGTGTCCCGTCCGTCGGCGCGTGAAGTGCGCCACGAGGAGAGCCAGGGCCAGAAAGTGGAGGTCCTCGACGTATCCGATCCACTGCGCCACCGGCTGCAAGGGTCCCCACGCCGTGATGTCGGTTCCATACGCCACTCCCAGCGTGAACAGGTTCAACCCCCGCGCGGCCGTGCTGACGAGATACAGGCCAAGGATGCGTCGGAACGCAACCGGACGCTCGGATGGTGCGGCTGTTCGCGCACGACGGCCCAGCACGAGTGACGTTGCGTGATACGAGAGCGACAGCGCTGCGAGCGCAACGCACGTCAGCACCAGCCCGGTCAGGAGCACCGTCTCGCCGCCCTGCCACCTCTCGAACTCGGCGAGCAGACTGTCGTCGAAGAAAGGCGCGAGGGCGGGTAGATAGATCCAGCCAAGGGCCCAGCCTGCGATGAGGGCGGGCGGTGACGTCCACGAGGGCAGCACACCCGTGCGCGCGCGCGTCGCTTCCCACCAGGTCAGCACACCGATGGAGAGCAGACCCAGGCAGTAGAGCAGCAACGCCGGGGCGCCGAGCCCCAGGCCATCGTTTCGGAACGCCGCGACAACAAAGAAGAGGCCCGCCGCGATCAGAACGGCGCCGAGGCCGAATGCTCTGGGCAGCGCAACCGGCATGACGGCCGGTCTCGCGAGCGTAACGGGTCCCTGCATGAATCGATCAGCGGCTGCGGATCACGCGACGGGGTCCAGCTTCGGCGGCATCCCCGCCGCAAACTCGGGCGGCGCGTCCTCGTGGGGATGGCGCATCAGCCGCCGCTGTGTGAGGAGAATCACCGAGTAGCTCAGGAGCGAGGCGCAGGCCGCACCGATGATGCCGCCAACCAGCACCAGCACTGGAAGGGCAACGACCGAGACGGCGAGCCCGACGCACTCGGCGACCATGACGCCGCGAGGGCGGCCGAGACCGCGCAGGCATTCGGCGCCCACGCCGTTGGTCGCTTCGACGGCGCCGGCCAGGACCATGATGAGCGCCACCGATGTCGCGGCTCGGAACTCCACCCCGAAGATCAACGGGAGCAGTGTCGGCGTCGCGACCAACAGCAGCAGCGACGTGCCCATCGCCGCGAAGGCGCCCACCCGGTAGACGAGGCGGGCCCGATGCCAGGTGTCCTTGCCGCCGGCCAGCGCGGGCACGACGTTGTGCGCGACGACCTCGGCAAGGGGACGTGCGGCGGCGCTCCAGGCGACCCCGACCACGTAGAGCCCGACGGCTCGCGCGTCGAGCAGGGCAATCACGACCAGCTGATCGAGCCTCAGGTTCAGCCATTGCGGAATCGTGGCCGCCATCGTCGGCGCGCTGTACGCCAACATCGGGCGGACGAGGCTCCGCCCCGGGGCGGCCGCACCGGGAAGCGTCCGCCACGCATAGAGGTGCGTGACCAGGCCGGCCACCCCGGTCGCGCCGATGAAGGCCAGTGCCAGCGTGGGGACGGTGGCATAGTCCGTACCCCGAACGGCCACCAGTGCGGCCAGCCAGATCAGCGGGGTGACCAGGCGCAGGACATTCCAGGCCCGATATCGACCCAGACCCCGGAGCGCCTGCGACGGGGCGGCCGACAGCGTCAAGAGCGGGACGAGCACAAGACACTGCGTCGCGACCTGCTGCACTTCCGTGCTCTGGCCGCGCAACATCAGCGGGAGAAGCCACACGCCGGCGAGAACCGCGACGAGGGTGAAGGGCACCGCGAGCAGAAGCCCCGTGGCCAGCGCGGAGCGAGCCCGCGACGGAGAACGCGCCACGAAATAGGCGATCGACTCCGTCAGGCCGAAGCTTCCCAGCGTGGCCAGAAACAGCGGCCATGCCTGCGCCGCGGCAAGCTGGCCCCGTCCTTCGGCGCCGAGGAGACGCGCCGCCAGCATGCCGGTCACGAGCCCGACCAGGGAGAGCGCCCCGTTCGCAACCGCCGTCGATGCGAACGGCCGGGCGTCGAGGCTCGAGGGCCAGATCGACTCAGGGAGGTGAAAGCGCATGAACGGCCGTCGTCGGATTAATCTGCGTCGGACGCATATGAGTTGGCAGCAGGCCTACCTCGAGCGCTTCTACGGCTCACGGGAGCACGTCGACGGCACCACCGAGTTCCACGCCATGTGCGCTGCACACATCCCGTCCGGAGCCGCGATTCTGGAAGTCGGCGCCGGTCCGTCGAACCCGACATCGAAATACCTTGCCGCTCTCGGACGCCTGTCGGGGTTGGATGTCGATCCGGCGGTGCGATCGAATGACGCTCTGGCGGACGCGCGCGTGCTCGACACAGCCACATTTCCGTTCGGCGACTCGTGCTTCGACGCCTGTGTGTCGAACTACGTGCTCGAACATATTGCCGATCCGGGCTCGCATCTTTCGGAGATCAGTCGGATCCTGCGACCGGGAGGCGTCTATCTCTTCCGCACGCCGAACCGTTACCACTATGTGTCACTGGTGTCCCGGCTGACTCCTCACTGGTTCCATGAAGCCGCGGCCAATCGGTTGCGAAACCTGCGCGAGGACGCACCGGACCCATACCCGACCTACTACCGGCTCAACTCACGCCGGGCCATCCACCGGGCCGCTCTGCAGGCCGGCCTGCACGTCCGCGAACTGAGGATGGTCGAGAAAGAGCCTTCGTACGGGATGGCGTCCAGGCTGTTGTTCGTGGCCTTCATGTTCTACGAGCGGGCCGTCAATTCGAGCGGCCTCTTCGCGGTGCTTCGTGCCAACGTCTTCGGCGTGCTGGAGCGACGGTAACGCACGACGCGCTGGCTCCACTCACTGGCGAGTGGGCCTCATCGCCTGCACCTGCGTCAGCGCCTGGACCAGTCCGCCGCCGTGGGCCAGGGCCTGGTGCGCCCGGCCGATGCATGTCGAGAGCTTGCCCATCTGCGCGTGGACATGCTCGTCGTCAAGGATGGCCATGATGTGCCGCGACATCTCGCGCACGTCACCGCAACGGTAGACGAACCCGTTGACTCCCGGTTGCACGTCGTCGGTCGGTCCGTAGCTGCCGCAGCGGTCCGAGAGAACGACCGGGAGACCGCAGTAGATCGCCTCACTGATCGCGAGCGAGTGCGGCTCGTTGTCGGAGCAGTGAACGTAGGCATCGGCGGCACAGTAGTGCTCTGCGAGCACGTCTGGCGGAACGAAGCCCGCGAACACGACACCGCCCGGCCCGAGCCGGCGTGCCGACGCGCGCAGGAATGTCTCGTCCGGTCCGCTGCCCGCGAGCACGACGGTGATGTCGTCGCGATGACCCTGGAGCGAGTTGGACAACGCCACCAGGTCGCCCTGCCGCTTCCGTGGCAGCAGCTTGCCGACCGTGAGGAGCACTTTGTGGTGCGCCGGGATGCCGAGTGCCGACCGCACGCGATCCCGGCATTGCTGGCGACGGGCGATCACCGCATCGTAGAGATCGATATCAATCGGAAAGAAGCAGCGCACGAAACGCTCGTCGGAAATGCCGTAATGCCGGTAGTAGGCTTCGTTCGCGTCTCCGACCGTCAGGAAGAGCGTCACGTGTCTCAAGAGAGCAGGAACCACGATGGCCTTCATCGCTCGCACCGGCCAGCTGCGCCGAGCGTGCAGCTCCGAATCGGCGGTCATCAGCACGGCCGCGCCGGCCGATCTGGCCCCGCGAACCGCGCGGCGCTGCAACCTCTGCGAGTAGCCGTAGACGAGAACCACGTCCGGCGAGAACGTCGAGAGTCGGTCCGCCAGCTGGGGCGCGTCGACACCTTCTGCCACAGCGCCTGCGTTCGCGCCGCGAAGGAACTCGTGAGGAAAATCGAGCCGGACTCCATTCCATTGCACGACGCGTCCGAAGCCCTCGTCCTGGTACGCGGACAGTCCGTGGTCCGACGCAAAGAAGACCTTGAGGTCGACGTTCGGCAGCGCCGCCCAGTGCGTGTACTGCGGACAGAAGTGCTGGATCGGGTGGGAGACGACCACGGCCACGCGGAGGGTTCGGCTCATCTCGTCCCGCGGTTTCCGGCCGGCCTCGACGACGTGCGGGTCTGCTCGATTACGACCGTCCGGCTGTCACGTAGTAGTCGGCGTATTCGCGCCGGTAGTACTGCGAGTAGTAGTAGGCATGACGCTGGATTTGCACCCGGTTCAGCACTCCGCCCGCGAAGACCGCCCGGCCACGTTCGAGCTGCTCGACCGCGCGCCGGGCGATCTTGTAGCTGGTCATCTCGGCGCCAACCACGAACACGACGCTGTCGGACAGGTTGGCGAGGATGTTCGGGTCGGTCACGGCCATGACCGGAGGCGAATCGATCACGACCCAGTCGAATTGTCCGCGGATGGAGGCGAGCAGCTCCGTGAACCGCCGCGAGCCCAGCAGCTCCGCCGCGTTCGGTGGCACACGCCCGGCGGTGAGCACGCACAGACCCGCGACGTCGGTTCGACGGACCGCTTCACTGCTCTTGGCGTCGCCGACCAGCACGTTCGAGAGACCCGGCTCCTGTTCGTAGGCAAAGACCTCGTGCACGCGCGGCCGGCGCAGATCTCCATCCACCAACAGCACGCGCTGACCGGCATACGCGACGCCAATCGCGAGGTTGCTGGCCACGATCGTCTTACCCTCGCCCGGACCGGAGCTGGTCACGACGACGACCCGACACCCCTTCTCGGCGGCGGAGAAGAGGACGTTGGTACGAAGCGCCTTGAATGCCTCGGCGAAATCCGGCGGCACGCCGTTGCTGAGGAGGGGTTCCACCTGCCGCCAATTCTTCCCGAGTGCGGGAATCAGTCCAATCGCCGGCAGCCCGAGACGGTTTTCGAGCTCTTCCGGTGTCTTGATGCGGCTGTCGAGATACTCGAAGAAGAACACGAGGCCGCACGCCAGGAAGGTGCCGCCGAACAGGGCGAGGACAATACTCAGGAGGCCGCGGGGCGTGACTGGCTGTCGCGGGATCTCGGCGCGATCGACCACTCGCACGTTGCTCGACTTGAGCTCGCCGGTGACGCTCGTCTCCTTCGCCCGCTGCATCAGGCTCTGGTAAATCTGCTGGCCGCTTTCCACCTCGCGCTCGAGCACGCTGTACTCGATGCCCTTGCGGTTCATGGCGAGCGCCTCGCGCTTCTGCTGATTGAGGGCGGCCGTCAGGCTCTCCTCCTGCACGAGCGCGGCCTGGTACTCGGTGCGCACCGCCTGGACGACCTTCGCGACTTCCCTCCGCAGCTCCGCCTCCGCGTTCTGAATCGCCGATCTGACCTTCA
>Ga0184628_10001888_pt1 | contig 10200 bp, 7 predicted proteins | sample PLM4_5_b1_FD_133149 | JGI IMG/M metagenome (GOLD analysis project Ga0184628, IMG submission 133149) | Groundwater sediment microbial communities from an aquifer in East River, Colorado, USA - PLM4_5_b1 | ecosystem: Environmental > Terrestrial > Soil > Riparian zone | place: USA: East River...
ACACGGAGATCATGGATGTTCAATGGGGTTTCCCCCAAGAAGTATTCCGTGTTCTCCGTGTCAGCTCTTCCTCCGTGTTCTCCGTGTGAACGATAGCGTTCTTATCTTTTAGCCTCTGATCGCTTGCACCGGCGAAATCTTCGTCGCGCGTAGCGCGGGCACGAGCGCGGCGATGAGCGCGACGATCATCAGTGCCGCCGGCACACCGATGAACGTCACGGGATCCATCGGACCAATGCCGTAGAGAAGCTTGCGCGAAATCTGCGCGAGCACCAGGCTCGCTGATGCGCCAATCGCGAGACCGAGCAGGCCGAGCCGCACAGCATGGCCGACGATCATCGACAGGATGCGGCCCGGTGTCGCGCCGAGCGCGATGCGCACGCCGACCTCATCCGTGCGTTCGGCCACGACCAGCGCCATGACGCCGTAGACACCGGCGGCAGCGAGCAGCAGCGCGAGCATGCCGAAAATGCCGCCGAGCAGCACGGTGAAACGTCGAAGCGCCGTGGATTCCGACCGCAGATTCTCCATCGTGCTGACGTTGAACGGCGGATCCGCGCCGAGGTCTCTGGCGATCGAGCGAACGGCGGGAGCAAGCGCCGCCGCGTCGCCGGCCGCGCGCACGACCATGAACGGCGAGGTCGGCGGACCCTGCAGATAGGAAATGTAGATCTCCGGACGAGGCGCATCCTCCAGGCTGCTGTGCCTGATGTCGCCGACGACGCCGATGATCGTCAGCCAGAGGCCGTTGGGATTCGGACCCATGCGCACGCGCCGGCCGACGGCTTCCTCGCCGGGAAACACCCGCGCTGCGAGCGCGCCGTTCACGACGGCAAGGCCGCCCGTCGCGGCGCGATCCTCCGGCGTGAACACGCGGCCGCGAACGACCGGCATACCCATCGCGGTGAAGTAATCCCCGACAGCGCGGCGCATGTCGACTTCGGGCAGCTTGCCGTCCGGCACCGCGCGCCCTTCGACCGCGAGCATCGTGGTCACTTGCGTGCTGCCGAGAGGGATGCGGGTCGATCCGCCAACGGTTTCCACACCCTTCACGGCACGCAGCCTGGAGAGAAACTCGTCGAGAAACGCGATCTGCTCCGCCGGCGTGTGCTGGGCGGACGCCGGCACGTACTGCTGGAACGTGAGCAGGTTCGACGCACGGAAACCGGGATCGACGTTCATGACGGCCAGGAAACTTCGCAGCATCAATCCGGCGCCCACGGTCAGGACCATCGCCAACGCGAGCTCAGCGACCACGAGCGAAGCGCGAATCCGCTGACTCGATCTCGACGCCGTCGTCCGATGTGTCTCCGCGAGAGCGCCTGTCCGCCAGCGGCTCGAGGCCAGGGCTGGAAGGGCGCCAAGGACGAAACTGGTCACGAGCGACAACGCCAGCGCGAACAAAAGGACGATTGCATCGAATCGGGTTTCCGAAAGGCGTGGCAGATCCGCCGGCGCAAGCGCGATGATCAGCGGCGTCGCCACGAAGACCACGATGATGCCGGCCAGGCCGCCGAGGGCGCCAAGCAACACGCTCTCGACCAGCGACTGCTGAATGAGACGGCCGAGCGACGCGCCAAGCGCCGCGCGGACGGCCACGTCTCGCTGACGGCCGCTGGCCCGCGCGAGCAGGACGTTTGCAATGTTGAGACACATCATGACCAGCAGCAGCGCCACGCCGCCGAACAGCAGCAACACGACCGGTCGAATCTGGCCGGTCACCTGCGCGTGCAGCGGCAATGCGGTGACCAGCCATCCGTCATTCGAATCCTGGAATTCGACTGCGCGCCGTGCCGCAATGGCCTCGAGCTCGGCTCGCGCGGTGGCAATCGACGCCCCGGGTTTCCGACGGCCAATCAGCGCGAGAAAGTGAACGTTGCGGACAGGCTGTCCTGCCGTGTCCACCATCCGGCCCGTTCGCGGCGCCAGCATGAGCCAGACGTCCGGAAGGGATGCCCGCGTGAATCCGCTTGGTCCGAGCATCGCTTTGTACGGGAACAAGAAGTCGGACGCGGCGACGCCGACGACCGTCAGCGGGCCCGGAAACCCCGTCAGCCGGACGGCCTTGCCGACGATGTCGGGATCGGTGTTGAAGAGCCGCGCCCACAGCGCATGGCTGATGACGACGCCCGAGTCGTCGCCTTCGCGGAGGCCACGACCTCGCTCGGTGGACCGGCCGATTAGATCGAACATTCCCGGCGTCACCGTGGCCGCTGTGAGCATTTCGCGATTGGCGCCGAGCTCGAGCTGCGCGTTGATGAAGAACGAATACATCGCCTCCATGGCGGCGAAGCTTGTTGCCTCGCTACGAAAGGCGTCGAAGTTTGCCGGCGACACCGGATTGCGCGCTTCGTTCTGGTGGGTGTTATTGCTCCAGATCGCGACGAGCCGGTCGGGGGCCGCGTACGGCAGCGGCCGCAGCAGCACCGCGTTCGCGACGGAGAAAATCGCGGTGCTCGCGCCGATGCCAAGACCGAGCGTCAGCACCGTGATGACGCCAAACACCGGCGCGCGAAGCAGACGGCGAACGCCAAGGCGCGCGTCCGCGATCAGAGACTCAATCGTCATCGTGCGGCTCCTTCCAACTGGCAGGCTGTCGTGGGTGATGTCCTGCTGCGTGGCGCGGAACATTGAGTGAACACGTTCGGCAAGACCGCTGATCGCGGCGTCCATCACGAGCCAGGCGGCAAGCAGGACCGTCCGTCCGGTTCCGGCGGCACTCGTGGATTCGAGACGCCGGCGGAACACGTCAGACATCTCGCGGCCGAAGTGCGAGCGAAACGCCTTCGGATACGCCAGCATGGCGATGGCGTGCAGGAGGGCGGCGACGGCAATCATGGCCGCCCCGGTATCAATCTGCGGCTTCGCGCGGCCGCGACCTGGTCAGCCATGCGCTCCGTCTCCGCGCGGGCGATGCTGCGGCCGTGCTTGGTGATGCGATACGTGCGGCGCCGGCTATCGGTGCCGGGTGCCGAGTCGAGTTCCTCGATGAGCCCGTCCTCGACCAGCCTGGCCAGCGCGCGATACAGCGTGCCGGTGCGCAACGGCAGTTTGCCGCGCAGCCTGCCTTCGACGGCCTGCAGGATGGCGTAGCCATGGCGATCCTCCTCGGCGAGCGCCAGAAGGATCTCGAACGCGATTGGGGTCAGCGGCAGCAGCGATTCGGACGATCGAAATGGCATGAAGGCTCTCGATTCATGATGAACGTAATCTAGGTTCATCAAGAACGCAAGAGCCGGTGTAAGTTGTGTCCGTGCACCTGACCGACCTTCCGACCCCATTCCTGACCGTCGACCACGGCCGCCTGCGCGCCAATATCGCCGCGATGCAGGCGCTCGCCGCGAGTGCAAAGGTCGGCCTTCGGCCACATACCAAGACCCACAAGAGCGTCGCCATCGCGCGCTGGCAGCTGGAGGCGGGCGCTGCGGGAATCTGCTGCGCCAAACTGGGCGAGGCGGAACTGTTCGCCGATGCCGGAATCACGGACATCCGTCTTCCCTACCCGGTCAATCCCGCGAACGCGGATCGCGTGGTTGCGCTGCTCAAGCGCGGGATCCGCCTCTCGATCATCGTCGACGACCTCGAGGTCGCGCGTGAATGGTCGACGGCGATGATGAAAGGCGGATTGAAGCTGGACGTGCTCGTCAAAGTCGACGTCGGTTTCCATCGTTGCGGCATCGATCCCGATTCGCCCGCGGCGCTGTCGATGATCAAAGGCGTGTCGGACCTCGCCGGCCTGACGTTCAAGGGCCTCTTGAGTCACGCCGGGCAGTCCTATGAGGCCAAGTCGATCCAGGAACTGGGTGACGTCGCCGAGAAGGAAATCGCGATTCTGAGGACGCTTACGGCGCGGGCGAAAGATGCCGGTATCGAGGTGCAGGAAATCAGCGTTGGCTCCACGCCGACGGCGCGGTTCATCACGATCCAGAACGGCGCGACCGAAATGCGCCCGGGTAACTACGTGTTTTTCGACCGGACGCAGGTCGGCCTGCGCGCCACGGCCGTCGAGTCGTGCGCGCTCTCCATCGTGTCGATGGTCGTCAGCCGGCCGGCGCCGGCGCGGGTCGTCTTCGATGCCGGCAGCAAGACGCTGACGTCGGATGGCGTCCGCGGCTTCGGCACTCCGATCGGTCACGGCATGGTGTTTACGGATCTGGAGTCGTCCTCACCAGACGGCACCATCGCGATCGAGCGTTTGTCCGAGGAGCACTCTGTCGCGCGCGTGCCGGCGACGTGCCGGTTGAAGCCGGGCGACCGCGTACGGATCGTCCCGAATCACGCGTGCACCGTGACGAACCTCGCGAACGAGCTGGTACTCGCGGAAGGAATGCGAGTCATGGAGAAAATCGCGGTCACCGCGCGCGGCAGAAACTACTGACCCGCGCGGAAAGCCGTGCTAGAGTCTCTGACGATGGCGCCCTCCAAGACTCCACTCCCCGGTGAAGCGCTCGGCATGGTCGAGACCCGCGGATTCGTGGGCATGATCGAAGCGACCGACGCAATGGTGAAGACCGCGAACGTCGTGTTCGTCGGCTGGCAAAAAGTCGACGCCGGACTGGTCACCGCGATCGTTCGAGGCGACGTCGCATCGGTGAAGGCGGCCACTGACGCCGGCGCGGCCGCGGCCAGGAAAGTCGGCGAGCTGGTTGGCGTGCACGTGATCCCGAGACCCGCGGACGGCCTCGACACTATTTTTCCTATCGACTAGGTCAGCCGTCTTTTCGTTCTGATCAGCCTAAAAAGGCCGGCGGCACGCCCAACAAATCCTTCATCACGTCAATCTGCTCGGGCGCCAGCGGATCGAACTGTATGGCAAACCCGATCGCCCGTTCCCGGTAGACGACCGCGCCAGTCAACCTGACTTCACGACCACCGATGACCGTCGTCACGACGGTGTGTTCGCCGATTGCGGGTTCGGCTGGTGTCTGCACGAAGCAGCCACCCCAGCTGACGTCCGCGATTCGGCAACTCGAACCGCCGGACGCGCCTCGCCAGACCGCGTCGAGCGGTTTGCCGATTCTTGGATATTTTCGATGCTCGGGTGACATCGGTGCAGAAAGTTTGGCAAGGTTAGCACCAAAATCCGCTGTCAACGGCCGGCCATCCAGAAACCGCCCGCGTCAGACCCGGCCCTGACCGCAGCCCACGATCGAATCGAATCGCGCGGACCTGTTTCCCTGCGTCCTACCCAGGCCGCGTCCGTCAGATCGATCGCCACCGGTCGGCCCGCGTCCAGCGCTGCGCTCAGTTCCGCGGCGGCGTCGGCAGGCCAGTCCCATCCCGGACAGATGAAGCGGAGATCTGTGCGGCCGGCAATCGCCGCAGCCAATCGAGCCTGCGGACAGAAGTGACCCGGCACCACGGTTGTGTTGAGCGGGAGGGCGGGAACTCGACGACCGACCGACGCGCCGTACGCGGCAACCGTATTCGCGGATCTCGCGACAAAGCCGGCGACCACGACCGGAACGATAAGCAGCGCAGCCGTCAGCATCCGTCGCGCGGACATCCAGGGCGCGGCCGCGAGGAAAAAAGCGAGCGGTACCGTGGCCAGCATGTATCGCGGACTGAACGATCCGTCCGGGTAGAACAGGAGGAACACGCAGAAGATCGCGGAGGGCACGGAGACTGCCATGACGCGCGCGCTGGCATCCCGGCGCATCAGCATGAAGGCACCGATGATCACGGGCGCCGGGCCCGCAACGATCACCCACGCGACAGACGTCAGCAAATCGGTGATCGACCAATGATGCATGCTCACCGATCGCGTCATCGCACCCAGCCACTCAAACACACCCTGCGGTTGATGGGTCAGGACGATGGCGATGAGAGTCGCCGCGCAGGCTCCGAGCGCCGCGAGCCCGCGACGCGGACCCAGCAGCAACGCCACAGACACCGCCTGCAAGGCGGCCGTTTCCCGGGTGGCGATCGCCGCCGCCAGCAGAAAGCCCGCAAGCCATGCCCGATTCGACGCCGCACTCGCGAGCGCCGCGATTGATAGTGCGAGCGCGGGTGCGTCCGTGAGTACCTGGTGCGACGTGTGGGCAAAGGACGGCGACAGTGCGAGGGCGATGCCGGCGACGAGGGCGGGCCAGCGTTCGAGCCCGAGCCGCATCGCGAGCACCGCGAGCAACGGCGCGGCGAGGGCGCCCGCGCAGGTCCAGAACCAGCGAAGGACGGGTTCCGCGGATGCCGGATCGACACCGGTCAGGAGAACGAGTCTCGATATGTCGAGGAACAGCGGGCGTCCGAGCAGCAGTCCGCTGCTGCCGCCGTTGATCGCGAGCAATGTGTAGTCACCAGCATCCCAGTACGCGATGCCGTGCGTGCCAATCGCGCTGGCCGCGGCAATCGCCAGCAGCCACAGCGCGGCGAAATCACGATGGGAGATGGCTACCGCTTCACCACCTCGCGGCGCTCGAGGTTGCGCTCGATCTCGGCGCGCACGAGCCAGACCGGCTTCAGCTGTTTCTTCGCGAAGAGCTCGATCTGATCTCCGATGTGCGCCGAGCCGCGCTGCGAGGCGTTGCCATAGGAGATGAGCGACCGTGCGCGAACAGGCTGGGAGAACTCGACCGTGGCGACGTAGCTGTCGCCGCCGCTCGCGCGCATCTTGCCGTCCTTGTCCTCGGTGAACCCGACGACGCGGAAGATTCCGAGGTCACCCGGTCCGCCGTTGGCGGGCAAATCCTTGCCGCCAATTCGCAGGCGATACACCTGGCCCCAGGCCACGTCCAGGGATCCGTGCGTCTTTCTTACCTGATCCGCCGCCTGCGCGAGCGCACGCACAGCCGCTGCCGGATCACGAAGGCCATCAGGTGTTGTGCGAGGCGATGCCTCGCTCCAAGGCGTCGCAAAGACGACACCCGCGCGCGACAGCAGACGGAACCAGGCCTCGAAAAGTACTGCGCCCCTGCTTTCCGCATCTGCATTTCGATCCCAGGCTTCCAGCACGGCAGCCGCCTCTGCGGCGGCGCCACCGGCGGCTTTCGCCGGCGGAAGCAGGTCATCCAGAATCCGATCGGCAAGCGCCATGCGCGTCGATTGTTTGTACTGGCCGAACTCGTCGAACGTGATGGATGAATCGGCTTCCATCAGATCCGCGGATCGCTGGGCTCGAAAGGACATGCCCCTCGGCGCCATATAGCGCGGAAACTTGTCAGGATCGATCGCAAGCGGAAATGTCGTCGTCCACGGCGGGTCATTCGCGTTCTGGAGCCAGCCGGACGATGGGTCCACGACGCGCGGCAGTTCTGCGTACGGATGCGTTGACGTCCAGAGCGTCGCTGCTCCCGTGCCCGGGACGATGCCTGACCACTGATAATCGCCGGCCGGCCGCGCCGGAGTTCGACCGCCGAACAAATGCATGATGTGTCCGTCGCGATCGGCGTACATGACCGTGAAGAACGGCATTTGCAGCGGCCGCAGCGCGGCCTCGAATTCGGCAAGGTTCCGCGCGCGCATCATCTTCAGATACTGATCGAGGATGCCAGGCTGATCGATTCCAGCCACCCGCAACGCGAGCGCTTTGCCGGCGGTTGCTCGCAGGACGGGACCGTGGACCGATTCCCGGATTGTGAGCGCTTCTTCTTTCAGACTTCCGTCAGACTGCCGGATCCTGAGCGTCTCGGTGCGGGTCTCGAACGGACGTACACCGCCCTCCCACCGGTAGCCATTGTCAGCCAGAAGCAGCTCGTACAGATCGGCGCCATCGATGGTGTTGTTCGTGTGGCTCCATCCCAGACGGTCGTTGAAGGCGATGCCGGGAAACGGCATGCCCACGAGCGCGGCGCCGTAGGCCGAGAGAGTCGGCGAACTGAACTGCACTTCGTACCACGTGAAGAAATCGACCCAGGGCAGGTGCGGATTCGCGAGCAGCAGGGCGCGGCCGGAAGCGGATCGTTTTGGAGACACGGCCCATGTGTTGGACCCCGCGTCCGCCCATCGCCGCATCTGCGGCTCGAGTGACTGCGGATTGGCGAGGAACGCGAAGTGCACGACACGCTGAACGTGCGCCAGCAAGTCGCTGACAGTCACCGGCAGCACGACGCGCACGCTGGCGTCGAGGCGATCGGCGTGCTGGGTGGCGTATGCGTTGATGCCCTCGGCAAACGCCTTCAGTGCACGCGACGCCTCCGGCGTCTGCTGTTTTTCCCACGCGGCTGCGCGCGCGGGCACGCCCATCGTGCGCACCCAGCGATCGGCGTCCAGATATTCCGCGCCCCAGTACTCTGCGCCGCGCCCGCGCGACTGGCCGTACAGACGCAGGATCAAATCGCCGTGACTCTGCATCTGCGCCCAACCGAACGCGAACATCGCCTGATCGAGATCCGGCGCAAAGATGTGAGGCACGCCCCAGCGATCCCACAGGATTTCCGCCGAACTTTGCGCCGCGTTTACAGGCGGCAGCAGTCCCGACGCTGGACCCGAGACCAGCGCGGCCACGCAGATAGCAGCGAGCGCGATCGATCGAAGTGTTTTCATCTAGCGCGCCGGCGCTGACGCAATCGCGTTGAAGATCACGCGGAAAGTGCCGAAGAGCTGACCGCGCCACTGCGGCTTGAACCCGAGCAGCACGATCCGCCCGGCTCCGAACTCCACCTCGACCGCGGCCATCTTGCCCTTGATGAGCTGCTCACCCTGAAGAAAACCCGAGGCCAGCACTTTCTCCTGCGGATAGGACGCGAGCACCGTGCCCTTGAACCCATCCGCCATCTCGAACACCGGGCCACTGTCGTAGAAGACCACGGCTTCGGCCGGCATCCCGTTCATCACACGATGTCCGGTGTTGACCTCGACGTTCAACAACGACCCGCCGACGAAGAACTGCTGCCGTCCGATTCCGGCCACGACGTTCTTCACGGGCAGCTTGAATTGTTCGATCGCGAACGTGCTGCTGCGATTGAAGCAGACGAGTGTCCCGCCGCCGCGCAGGAATTCCTCAACGGCTTTCACGCGCAGGTCGTTTGGCGATGGGGAATCCGCCGTTGGCGCCGCTCCGGCGGCTGGCGGCCCTCCGGCCACTCCGGCTCCAGCCCCTCCGGCTCTTCCTCCGCGTCCTCCCCCACCCTCGAGGAAGCCGCGCGCCTCGTCAGTGATGACGAGCACATCGACCCTGTTTCGCAGGTTCCCGGTCTGAATGTCCGCACCCGACACTCGCACGTACTCGAACTCGAATTGATCGAGCACCCAGCGCGTCCACCCTTCGTCCATGCTCGTGTTCGCAAGCAGGAGTCCGATGCGCGGCCGCGGCGTCTTCGTTGCCGGCGGAGCGGTGCGTTCGGCACGCAATGCGAGTGAAGTCACCAACTCCTCCTGCACCGCGGGCGGCAACCCCGAAATCACATATCTCCCCCCGGCTCCGGAGACGCCCGGTTCGTAATGGACACTCGCGCCCGCGCGCCAGGCTCGATTGATGGCCTTGAACGCGTTGTTCTCCGCGGGATTCACGGCAAGAGCGGCGCCTGTTCCGGTGATGCGGCCCGCGGGCGGCACGATCGCCTTCGCCATCGGATCGGAATCGAATCCAATCCCCGGCGCGCTGTCGAAAGCCGCGGCGTCCTGGACCGACGCCATGTTGTACGGCACGGGTCGAATCTGTGTGGCGGGCGCGGCCGCGACCAATCGCATCTTCGCCCGCACATCGGCGCCGATGGCGGTATTCGCGACGATGGTGCGGACACCCATCTGCAGCGGCAGGGTCCATCCCGCGGCGTCGTACGGCGTCTCGAGCGGACCTCCCGGAGACTCGCGAATATCCGGATACTTCTGCGGATCGAGCACCTCGCGCGCGAGCGCGGCGAATTCCTGATCGGTCGGAATGATCCAGGTGCCTTCAGGGAACGACTCCCCTTCGAACGAAGCCGGGGCCGTCAGCTGATAAACCCGAAGGCCGGAAAACGCCAGCCGCCGCAACATCTCGACCGCCGCGCCAGGATCCCGCTGGTTCTGAGGCACGACGTACGCGTACGGCGCTTCGCGCCGCCCGCGCGCAATCTGATCGCGGCCCGACTGATAGCGCCCGTACATCAGCGCGTCCTTGTACTTCGACGCGTACTCGATCGTCGCGATCGACGCGGTCGTCATGTACTCCACCGCATCGCGCATGCGCCACGTACCGCCGAGCCAGGGGCTGACGTACAACGCCTGGGCGCGCCGCATGTTCGCGGGCACGTCGTTCGGCTGAGAAGTTCTCGGCGACGG
>Ga0184628_10001889_pt1 | contig 10197 bp, 6 predicted proteins | sample PLM4_5_b1_FD_133149 | JGI IMG/M metagenome (GOLD analysis project Ga0184628, IMG submission 133149) | Groundwater sediment microbial communities from an aquifer in East River, Colorado, USA - PLM4_5_b1 | ecosystem: Environmental > Terrestrial > Soil > Riparian zone | place: USA: East River...
CGGTAGCGGTGGGGGCGGCAGCGGTGGCGGAAGTTTCGGCGGCGGCGGTGGCGGAGGCTTCAGGGGCGGCGGTGGCGGAGCCGCGATCAGCGCCCCCTCGGCCGGCGTTCGTGGTCCGTCGGCGGGCGGAACTTTCCGAGGGCCGGGCGTGGCGGGGACAACCCGCTACAGCGGCGGCAACTGGTCAGGCCGGCACCATCGGCATCATCACCATCGTGGTTTCGTCGGCGCGCCATACTTTTATGGCGCTTATGCCGCTTACGACGCCTGTTACCAGTCGCGCCGCGTATGGACGCCGTGGGGCTGGCAATGGCAGCGCGTCTATGTCTGCAATGACCCGTATTATTACTACTGACGATGCGAGCAGGACCGGCGGCCGGCACACCGCCGGCCCGCCCGTTTATTGTTCGTCGACCGGTTAGTCCCACCCGCCAGGTACGCGCCCAACTGGATTGGCGACGCGGCCATCCGGCCGCTTGAGCGCGGCGATGCGCGCCATCTCGTCGCCGGTCAGCGCGAAATCGAACACATTGAAATTGTCGACGATACGCTGCGGGTTCGACGAGAACGGAATGGCGGCGACGTCCTGCTGGATCAGCCAGCGCAGCGCGATCTGCGCGATACTGCGCCCGCGCGCCGCCGCGATTTCGGTCAGCACCGGATCGCCGAACAGCCGCCCGCGGCCGAGCGGACAAAACGCGACAAAGACAAGCTTGTGTCTCCGCACCGCGGCCAGCAATTTCGACTGGTCGAGAAAAGGATGATACTCCGCCTGCAATACGGCCAGCGGCTCGGGGCACAATTCGATCGCCTGATCGAGCAGCGCCGTGGTGAAATTCGCCACACCAATATGCCGCGCCAGCCCCTGCCGCCTGGCCTTGGCCAGCGCCGGCATGCACTCGCTCAACGCAATGTCCGGATTGGGCCAGTGGATAAGCAGCAGATCGACGTAATCGACCTTGAGCGCGGCGAGGCTCTCGTCCACCGATTTCGCGAAGTCGGCGGCGCGCAGGTTTTCGTGGCTGACCTTGGTGGTGAGGAAGATGTCGGCGCGCGCCAGGCCCGAGGCGCGCATCGCCTCGCCGACCGCGCGCTCGGTGCCGTATTTCCGGGCGGTGTCGATGTGGCGATAGCCGGCCTTTAGCGCTGCGATGACGGTGTCGGCCGACAGCCCGCCGGTCAGCGGCGATGTGCCGAAGCCGAGCGCCGGGATGGCGCCGCCTTGCGGCAAAGAAAAAGCGAGGCTGGCGAGAATGGCCATGGATTGCTTCCATCGTGCGTCGGTCGGAACAAGCCGATGCTTATAGCTTAAGGCCGGTATTTATCGATTTTTGCCGTCCACCGCTTATCCCGCCGATGCCCTTCCCTGCCCGTCGAATCTGGTCTAAGCACCCCTCGCGCGGGACTTGTCCCGCCGCGGGGGCGAAGGACGCGCGTAGGCGCGCCCTTTTTTTGTGCCGATTGTCCGGAGTCCGATGCCCAAACGCACCGACATCAAATCGATCCTGATCATCGGCGCCGGCCCCATCGTCATCGGCCAGGCCTGTGAATTCGACTATTCCGGCACGCAAGCCGTCAAGGCGCTCAAGGAGGAAGGCTACCGGGTGATCCTGGTGAACTCCAATCCGGCGACGATCATGACCGACCCGGATCTTGCCGACGCCACCTACATCGAACCGATCACGCCGGAGATCGTCACCAAGATCATCGAGAAGGAGCGCCCGGACGCGCTGCTGCCAACCATGGGCGGGCAGACCGCGCTCAATTGCGCGCTGTCGCTCAAGAAGATGGGCACGCTCGACAAGTTCAACGTGCAAATGATCGGCGCCACCGCCGAGGCCATCGACAAGGCCGAGGACCGCGAGTTGTTCCGTAACGCCATGACCAAGATCGGGCTGGAGACGCCGCGCTCGCATCACGTCAAGACGCTCGGCGACGCACTCAAGGCGCTCGACGACATCGGCCTGCCCGCCATCATCCGCCCGTCCTTCACCATGGGCGGCACCGGCGGCGGCATCGCCTACAACAAGGCCGAGTTCATCGACATCGTCGAGGGCGGCATCGACGCTTCGCCCACCGACGAAGTGCTGATCGAAGAATCCGTGCTGGGCTGGAAAGAATACGAGATGGAGGTGGTGCGCGACAAAAAGGACAACTGCATCATCATCTGCTCGATCGAGAACGTCGATCCGATGGGCGTGCATACCGGCGATTCGATCACCATCGCGCCGGCGCTCACGCTCACCGACAAGGAATACCAGATGATGCGCGATGCCTCGATCGCGGTACTGCGCGAGATCGGCGTCGAGACCGGCGGCTCCAACGTGCAGTTCGCGGTCAACCCGGCCGACGGGCGGTTCATCATCATCGAGATGAATCCGCGCGTGTCGCGCTCGTCCGCGCTCGCCTCCAAGGCCACCGGTTTTCCGATCGCCAAGGTCGCCGCCAAGCTCGCGGTCGGTTACACGCTCGACGAAATCGCCAACGACATCACCGGCGGTGCCACGCCGGCCTCGTTCGAGCCGACCATCGATTATGTGGTCACCAAAATTCCGCGTTTTACCTTCGAGAAATTCCCCGGCGCCTCGAATGTGCTGACCACCTCGATGAAGTCGGTGGGCGAAGCCATGGCGATCGGCCGCACGTTCCAGGAGTCCCTGCAGAAGGCGCTGCGCTCGCTCGAGACCGGTTTGACCGGCCTCGATGAAATCACCATCGAGGGCTTCGATGTCGCCAAAGGCATCGACGACGCCGACAACAAGGCCGCCATCCGTGCCGCGCTCGGCACGCCGACGCCGGACCGCCTGCTCAAGATCGCGCAGGCCATGCGGCTCGGGGCCGGCGACGAACTGATCCACAATGCCTGCCGCATCGATCCCTGGTTCCTGGGCCAGATGCGCGAACTGGTGGATATGGAAGTCGAGATCAGGGCCAAGGGTCTGCCGACAACCGCTGGCGCGTTCCGCCGGCTGAAGGCGCTTGGGTTTTCCGACAAGCGGCTGGGCAAACTGACCGGCAACGATGCCGAAGCGGTGATGGACAAGCGCCGCAAGCTCGGCGTGCGCCCGGTGTTCAAGCGCATCGACACCTGCGCCGCCGAATTCGCCTCGCCGACCGCCTACATGTATTCGACCTACGAGACACCGTTCGCAGGCCAAGTCGCCGACGAGGCCGCACCATCGGCCAAGAAGAAAGTCATCATTCTCGGCGGCGGGCCGAACCGCATAGGCCAGGGCATCGAGTTCGACTACTGCTGCTGCCACGCCGCCTTCGCGCTGAAGGAGGTCGGCTACGAGACCATCATGATCAACTGCAATCCGGAGACGGTGTCGACCGACTACGACACTTCCGACCGGCTCTATTTCGAGCCGCTCACGCCGGAGGACGTGCTGGAGATCATCGAGACCGAGCGATCGAACGGCACGTTGCACGGCGTCATCGTGCAGTTCGGCGGCCAGACGCCGCTCAAGCTCGCCGAGCATCTGGAAAAGGCCAAGGTACCGATCCTCGGCACCTCGCCGGACATGATCGATCTCGCGGAAGACCGCGACCGCTTCAAGAAGCTGCTCGACAAGCTCAAGGTCCGCCAGCCGCAGAACGGCATCGCCACCTCGCCGGGCGCCGCGCGCGCCATTGCCGAGGAGATCGGCTATCCGGTCGTCATCCGCCCATCTTATGTGCTGGGCGGCCGCGCCATGGAGATCGTGCGCGACGGCGCCCAGCTCGACCGCTATGTGGCGCGGCTGGCCGGCGATCTCGACCGGCCGACCGAACTGGTGGTGTCGAAGAAGAGCCCGCTGTTGATCGACCGTTATCTGTCCGACGCCACCGAAATTGACGTCGATTGCCTGTGCGACGGCAAGGACACCTTCATCGCCGGCATCATGGAGCACATCGAGGAAGCCGGCATCCACTCCGGCGATTCGGCCTGCGCGCTGCCGCCGCATTCGCTCGACGCCAAGATGCTGGCCGAACTGGGGCGGCAGACGCGGGCGCTGGCGCTCGCGCTCAATGTCGGCGGGCTGATGAATGTGCAATACGCCATCAAGGACGGCGAAATCTATGTGCTCGAAGTCAATCCGCGCGCGTCGCGCACGGTACCGTTTGTTGCCAAGGTGATCGGCATTCCGGTCGCCAAGATCGCCGCGCGCATCATGGCCGGCGAAAGCCTGAAGAGCTTCAATCTGAAGCCCAGCAGTTTCAAGCACCGGGCGGTGAAGGAAGCGGTATTCCCGTTCGCGCGCTTCCCCGGCGTCGATACCGTGCTGGGGCCGGAGATGAAATCGACCGGCGAAGTGATGGGGATCGACTCGTCGTTTGAGATCGCCTTTGCCAAGAGCCAGATCGGCGGCGGCACCAACCTGCCGCGCTCGGGAACCGTGTTCGTCTCGGTCAAGGATGCCGACAAGCCGCGCATCCTGCCGGCGGTGCGGCTCTTGGCCTCACTCGGCTTCAAGACCATCGCCACCTCGGGAACCCAGCGCTACCTAGCCGAACAGGGGGTGGAAACCGCCAAGATCTTCAAGGTATTGGAAGGCCGGCCCCACATCGTCGATGCCATCAAAAATGGCCAGGTTCAGCTGGTTTTCAACACCACCGAAGGGGCCGCCGCCACGGCCGACAGCCGCTCCATGCGGCATGCCGCCCTCTTGCATAAAGTGCCGTACTACACCACTCTTTCGGGTGCCGTCGCTGCGGCGCAAGGCATAAAAGCCTATCTTGGGGGCGACCTCGAGGTGCGTACGCTGCAAAGCTACTTTGACGGTCGGGCCTGAGGGCATTGCCCGCACGGTCTCGCCAAGGCAAGCGGCGGCGCGAGTGAGGACGGGGAAGTCAACGGTCGCGGCCTGAGCGCAAGCTCGCCGCGGTCGGGGTTTTTTTGACCGTCCCTCGGTTCACATGACTCCGGTCTCGCGGGAATCCGTGGCCGGAGTCGTATTGCGAGTCGATTGGACGGCAGTTTGAGGGTGGAAGGGCTTGGCGGCGCTAAGGCGCGTTCAAGTTGAATCTAGCGCCCGCCAGGAGGAGAGAAGACGATGGACAAGATTCCGATGACGGCCGCGGGCTATACCGCGCTGGAAGCCGAGCTCAAGCACTGCCAGCAGGTGGAGCGTCCGCGCATCATCCAGCAGATCACCGATGCGCGCACGCACGGCGATCTGTCGGAGAACGCCGAATATCACGCCGCCAAGGAGCAGCAGTCGCTCAATGAGGGCCGCATCGCGGAGCTCGAGGACAAGCTCGCGCGCGCCGATGTGATCGACGTATCGAAATTGTCCGGCGACACCATTACCTTCGGCGCTACCGTGACGCTGGTCGACGAGGACACCGACGAGAAGAAGATATGGCAGATCGTCGGCGAGCCGGAGGCGAACGCCAAGGCCGGCCGGATTTCCATCACCTCACCGCTGGCGCGCGCGCTGATCGGCAAGACCAAAGGCGCGATCGTCGAGGTCAATGCCCCCGGCGGCGCCAAGGGCTATGAGATCAAGAAGATAGAGTGGCGGTAGTTTATCCGGCCGTTCCGGGGCGCGCGCCGGAATAGCGCGCGCATCATCTCAATTCCAAGCGCGCGGTCCGCCGGTCGATCAACCCACGAATCATAATGTTGAATGCGACAACGATTCTGTCTTCGTCTTCTTTGGCGGTGCCATATTCGACCGCATGCGAGAGATAGCTTGGCCACATCAACATGCGGCCTTTCTCCGCCGGGGCTATGAAGACGGCCGAATTGAAATTATTATTTTCCGTAAATGTAGGCTCGATCATTCTTGCATGAATTTTAGGATCGGCGAACATCGTCGGTCCGCAATTTTTCGGTGTTTTTATATAGACGATGCCACTGAACAAGCAGTTCGGGTGAATATGCATGTGATGGCGATGATTGGGGTGGGTAATATTCGCCCACATGTTCGTGATGTAATGCGAGTCCCGCTTTATTTTATAGATATCCAGAATCTGCCCGGCTTCTTTCATGATCAAATCAACCAACTCTTTCATCTCCGGAAGAGTTTGGATATTATCCGGCGTCAGAAAAGCAAACTTTCCAAAATCGTGCGGGACGCCTTGTCCCGATTTCTGCATTTCCCGCAGTTTTTTCTCGACCCGGTCACACGCGGTAATATCGGATAGTTTTCCCGTGAAAAGTGGCGTCGGGAAAAGCATGTTCACCTGTTTTTCGATTAATTCCATTTTTGTATCGACCCACTGACCAATCAGTCAAATGACGGCGTGAACAATAATTGAATGCCGCCGCTCCCGCTACGGGGAACGGCCGGCTCACGCCGGGCTTAAAAAATGATGCCAGCCAATACGGGCGTGGACGAGCCTCGCGCTCGCTCAACTCCAAGCCGAAATCAGGCCTAGCGAGAACAACGGCTGATAAACATCAGCATTGTGCCAACTGCGGCCAGTCGCTGTTTGGAACCGGCTTACGGGATTGCGATTCTTGCGAGCCCATCAGCGGGGAACCTTCGGCTGCTAGAATTCCTTCCAGTCTGGATCGCCCTTGACGGCAGTGGCGAGCGCCGTCTGCATGCGCCCGACTGGCCCGCCGCCATTCGCGCCGGCGGCAAACCGCTTGGGCGCCGCGACCGGCGGCTTTTTCGCGGCTGGGCCACGCGACGGCATGGCGACGACCGGGCTCTGTTCGCGCGCAGTCTCCTTTTGCGCCATGTGTGCGACCTCGGCACTTTCATCGATGCGGAAGAAGGCGATGCGCTCGTCCATGGCCTGGGCCTGTTGTTCCAGCGTCTTGGCGGTGGCGGCATTTTCCTCGACCAGCGCCGAGTTCTGCTGCGTGACCTCGTCCATCTGGGTGAGCGCCTTGTTGACCTGCTCGATGCCGGTCGCCTGCTCCATGCTCGCATTGGTGATGTCGGCGACGATGTCGGCCACCTTTTTGATCGATTCCACGATCTCGGCGAGCGCGGTGCCGGCCCGGTTGACCAGATCGACGCCGTCCTTGACCTGGCTGTTCGAGTTGGTGATCAGGTTCTTGATGTCCTTGGCCGCCTGCGAGGCGCGCTGCGCCAGGCTGCGCACTTCGGAAGCGACCACCGCAAACCCTCGTCCTGCTTCACCGGCACGCGCGGCTTCGACCGCGGCGTTGAGCGCCAGCAGGTTGGTCTGCCGCGCGATCTCGTCGATGACGCCGATGATGTCGGAGATCTTGCGCGAGGAGTCCTCGATCCTGGCCATGGCTTCCACCGCCTTGGCGACCACCTGGCCGCCACGGTCGGCGACCTCGCGGGTGCCATTGGTGAATTGATTGGCGGCTTGCGCATTCTCCGCGTTCTTCTTCACGGTGGCGGAGATTTCCTCCATCGAAGCGGACGTCTCTTCCAGGCTGGCGGCCTGTTCCTCGGTGCGTTGCGACAAATCCGTCGTGCTGGTCGAGATCTCCGCCGAGGCGTTGGTCACCTCGCGGCCGGCGGCCTTGAGTTGGCCGATGGTCGCGCCGATGCGTTCGGCGGTCATGTTGGCGTTGTCTTTGAGGGTCGCGAAGTTGCCTTGGTACTCGGCGGTGATGCGCTGCGTCAGCTCGCCTTCGGCGAGTGAATTGAGCATCTTCATCAGATCGTCGAGCGCCCTGGCCACGTTCTCGCACAACGAATTGATCGCGCCGCCGACACTGAGCACGATCCCGGCCTTGCCTTCGAGATCGACGCGCTGGCTGAAATCACCGGCCGCCGCCGCCTTGACGATGCCACCGACCGCCGCCTCGAACTCGCTCACGACCTTTTGCTTCGCCGCTTCCTGCTCGGCGGCGGCGCGCAACTCGGCTTCCTTCTGCTCCGCTTCCATTTTCTCCACGCGCAGGAGGTTTTCCCTGAACGTCTTAGCCGCTCGCGCGTTTTCGCCAATTTCGTCGCCACGCTCCGTATAGGGAATCTCCACGGCTTTGTTGCCGTTGGCGAGCTCATTCAAGACCGAAGCTATCTTGCCGATCGGCTTCGAAATCGCGCGGCCGATGAAGAATGACAGCAAGATCATGCCAATCGTGATGGCAAGAATTCCGATCTGGATTTGCAGCGTCGTTGCCGCGATCGTGGCATTGGTGGTCGCTGTGGCTTCCTCATGCAGCCTTTCGATCGCCTTCTCGACCGCTACGATCTGCGGATCGAATTTTGCATAGGCGTCGCTGAGCGCTTTCGTTTCGCGGCCGCCGGCCTGTGTGCCGTCCATATAGGCCAGGAAGTCGCGTTGATACGCCGCCAGTTTCTGTGCGATAGCGGTTTTACTCGCCGCCGGAATATCGGAGCTGGTGAGAACGCCGGTGAAAGCGGTCGCCGCCTTTTTCAGCTCGTCGCCATATTTTGTGTCGCGGCGCAGCATATAGTCTTTCTCGTGACGGCGCATCATGAGCATGCCGGCTTCGAGCTTGGGATCGTTGAATTCCTTGATCGCGCTTTCGATGTCATGGACGGATTTCCGCAGCGCTCCTTGCAGACCATCGTTCTCCGTGAGACCGTTCTTGCGCATCGCATCCGCGAGTGCGTTAAAATGTTTTACGTAGCCATCGAAGTCCGCGCGTGCGGCAACCAAATTCTGGGTGAGTTCAGCCTGGTTGAGTGCTGTCAGCCGCTGCGCAATATCGTCCATGTTGGCGGCGACGGTTTTGACAACCTCACCGTGATTTTTGGCGTAGCGGTCATCGCGGCGCAGCAGGAAGTCCTTCTCCGCCCGTCTCGCCTGCAACACTTGGATACTGAGTTTGTTTGTCAGCATCGCGAGCGCGCTCGCGTCTTCGGCGCCTTTCTGGGAGCGCGCCTGCGTCCATGAACCGAACAAATAAAGCCCGCCGACGATCACAAGGCCAAGAACGCCGACGGCGCCGATGGCGGCTATCTTATGGGTGAGACGAATACGCAGATTCATGGCAGGTCTCCTAACGATCCATGTGAGGACGGGGATTTCGGTTCGGATATTGCGGGCATTGCAATATCGATCTCCGCCGACAGCAGATTGGGCAGATCGATCAGCGCGATCATGGTGTTGTCGTGGGTCACGAGACCGGACAGGAAGTCCGAGTTCACGCCTTGCGCGGTGCGCGGCACCGGCTGAATCTGGGCGGCGTCAACCGAGACGATGTCGAGTACGCGGTCGCCGATCAGTCCAACCTGGCGACCGTCGACCTGCACAATGATCATGATATGCAGTGGCGTCGTCTCGGTCAGGCCTTCGCCCAACCGGCATCGCAAATCGACAATCGGAACGATGGCGCCGCGCAGATTGAGCACACCGCGCACGTATTCGGGTTGTTTCGGAAGATGGGTGATGTCCGACCAGCCCTTGATCTCGCGCACCGCCATGATGTCGACGCCGTATTGGTCGTCGCCAATGGCAAAGCTGATGAATTGCCTTTGCGTCGCTACGTCGCGCGCGTGCGCACCGTTCCAGTCGTTCGGATTGAGTTGGCCAGCGGCGGCATCTGGCGAAGCGGCTGTTGGGTTCATGTGTTCATGACTCGCTTCTAAAGCGATTCCGCAGAGGTCCGAACATCGTGGCCTGAACGCAGGTCAACGCGATGCCAGCAAAGAGAAGACGAACGGCAAAATGGAGACCCATTCGAGATTCCTGCACGTGAGAGAAATCCTCGGCTGATGATTCGAGTATCGGACCGGGCGGCCGGGGATTGCGTCATGCAAAACTAAGAATTGCGATCGCACTTTGTCTCAGCAGAAATTAAAACCGCTTCAATTCGAGACTAGGGATTTATACGTAGTTTCAACCCATGGACGAGTTAGGACACTCGCACCACAAATTAAGATACGACGTCATAAAAATGGGCAGTAGCTAGCTGTCTTTAGGACAGAGCAGAAATCTAGGACATCTCTCTAACGAGGCGCGAGCGCTTCGACCGCATCCGTCACAGCCTCGACCGAAGGCGGCACACCTTGCGCGCCGAGCACCGCGAGCGGCCCGCCGCCATTGGCTCCGGCAGCAATGAGCTTCACGCGCGAAGTCCTGGCGAATTCAAAGAATGATACAGCGCGTCTCAGGAAATCAGAGTCTGTCGCAACCCATGATAGCGTTGAGGCTAGATCGCGCGCGGCCCGGAATGACGGTTACGATTCCATCGGCACCATGGCCGCGTCTTTCGAGTTGCGCAGGGTGAGCGACGTCTTCACGTTGCGCACGTTGGGAGCGGCGGTAAGCTTTTCGACAAAGGCCTGGAAGGTTTTCAAATCCGGC
>Ga0184628_10001890_pt1 | contig 10197 bp, 7 predicted proteins | sample PLM4_5_b1_FD_133149 | JGI IMG/M metagenome (GOLD analysis project Ga0184628, IMG submission 133149) | Groundwater sediment microbial communities from an aquifer in East River, Colorado, USA - PLM4_5_b1 | ecosystem: Environmental > Terrestrial > Soil > Riparian zone | place: USA: East River...
CAGCCAAAATCGCAATGATTGCGATGACAACCAGCAGTTCGATGAGCGTAAAGGCGAGGCGGGAAGCTGCACCTGTTCTGGCATTCTGAGAGGCGGTGGACATATGCTTTTTCAGTCCGGCACTTCATCGCCAGACTCTGGATTCTTCGCGTTTAGTTCTGAATGGACTCTAGGGCCGCGCTTCCAGAAATCAAGTGTATTGTATTCAAAACCGCCGAACGTTCCGGTCACATCTCAGTGAAAACTTCACGCACCAAGATCCGCTTCCCTTCCAAGCAACGGCTATGCCCGCCAACGTTGGCGCGACGAAATGTTTCAATCCGCGCCGCGTCTCTATGCGAAATCGCAAATCTCAATGCGCCGATCAGGTCATACCGCCGCGCTCTCCATGTTGAATTCTGCGCAACGCGTTTGATTGTGCTCACGCTTAATGGAATCAACCGTGTCTGCCAGTTTGCCAAAGCCCTCAGTCGAGTGATACTGTCTCGCGCCATTGGAAAACGCCAAATGTTGAAACACTTTCCTATTATCTCGTTCGTGTTTCTCGGTGTCGCGCTCAGTTGCGGGGCGGCGGAGTGGCCCATGTTTCGCGGCGGACCAGCGCTAAGGGGCGTCGCCGACGGCACGCTCGCCGCCAAGCCTGAGCTACTCTGGACGTTCAAAACCCAAGGCCCGGTACGCTCCTCGGCCGCGATTGTAGGCGCTCGCGTTTTCATTGGCTCCAATGACCGCAATCTTTACGCGCTCGATTTTGCAACCGGGGGAAAAATCTGGGCGTTCACCAACAGCGGCGCCATTGAGTCGTCGCCGCTTGTGTTCGACGGAAAAGTTTTTGTCGGTTCGGCCAATGCGTCGCTTTACGCGCTGGATGCAGCGGCCGGAAAGCAAATCTGGCGATACGAGACCGGCGAAAAAATCCTCGGCGCGCCAAACTGGTTCGTGGCGAACGGGCGAACGAACATTCTCATTGGCAGTTACGATTTTCGATTGCACTGCGTTGACGCCGCGACGGGCCGAAGCAACTGGGTTTACGAAACCGGCAACTACATAAATGGTTCACCCGCCATCGCCGACGGGTTGACCGCTTTCGGTGGCTGCGATGGAATCCTTCACGTCGTCGCGCTCACCAATGGCTCGCTCGCCAGCAGCAACGAAATCGGCGCACCCATTGCGGCCTCCGTGGCACTGGCGGATGGACGCGCTTACTTCGGTCATTACGAAAACCAGTTCGTTTGCGCGGACTTGAAAACCGGCTCGAACGCCTGGGCGTTTCGCGATCGGGAATTTCCGTATTTTTCTTCGCCCGCAATCACGAAAGATCGCGTGATCTTCGGTGGACGCGACAAAATGCTCCATTGTGTGAATCGCTCTGATGGCAAAAGCATCTGGAGTTTCGCCACGCGCGGTAAGGTGGACAGTTCGCCCGCTGTCTGTGGCGACAAGGTTGTGGTTGGCTCGGACGATGGCAGGATTTATCTTGTGTCATTGACGGACGGCAAGGAGCTTTGGTCGTACGAAATAGGAAAGCCGATTGACAGTTCTCCCGCCGTTGCCGACGGAAAAATTGTCATCGGTTGCGATGATGGAAACGTTTATTGTTTTGGCGCGAAGCCCGATAAGAAATGAGTGAAGGCACAACAACCGCCGCGCCCCCCATCCGGCACGAGACGACCGCGGGAAATTATTTCGTCGCGAACTATCCGCCGTTTGCGTTCTGGAAACCCGAATTCGTGCCGCAATTCCTCGCTGCGCTCGAACGTGAGCCACTCCGCACTCCGGATTCCGCACTCCGCACTCAGTTTGGCCAATACGTCCATATTCCCTTTTGCCGCAAGCGCTGCCACTTCTGTTATTTCAAGGTTTACACGGACAAGGACTCCTCCGAAGTCCGCGGCTACCTCGACGCGTTGCTGAAGGAGTTGACCGTTTACGCAAGCAAGCCAGCCATTACCGGACGCAAACCAAAATTCATTTACTTCGGCGGCGGCACGCCGAGTTATCTTTCGCCCGATCAGTTGAAATTCCTCACCGACGGCATGAAGCGCCTGCTGCCGTGGGACGATGCGGAGGAAGTCACGTTTGAAGCCGAACCGGGCACGCTCACCGATCACAAACTGGCAGCCATTCGCGACCTCGGCGTCACGCGGCTCTCGCTAGGCATCGAGCATTTCGACGATCACATTTTGGAAATCAACGGTCGCGCGCATCGCTCGAAGGAGATCGCCCGCGCCTACGCTTACGCGCGTGAAATCGGCTTTCCCCAAATCAACATTGATCTCATCGCCGGCATGGTGGAGGAGACGGAGGAGAAGTGGTGCGAGACTGTCGCGAAGGCCGTGGCGCTGCGGCCTGATTCAGTGACCATTTACCAGATGGAAGTGCCGTTCAATACGGGCATCTATCAGCAGATGAAAGCCGACGGCAAACTCGTTGCGCCCGTCGCAGACTGGGAAACGAAACGCGTCTGGGTGGACTACGCGTATCGCGAGTTCGAGAAAATCGGCTACACCGTCACGAGCGGAACGACCGTCGTGCGCGATCCCGCCAAGGTGAAATTCATTTATCGCGATGGCTTGTTTTCCGGTGCAGATATATTATCCATCGGCGTCGCAAGCTTCGGTCATCTCAACGGCGTGCATTATCAAAACCACCATGAGTTCCAGCCGTATGTGGAGGCTGTGAACGCCGGCAAACTTCCCGTTTATCGCGCGCTCACGCCGGACGCGGACGAACGATACATCCGCGAATTCATGCTCCAACTCAAACTCGGCAGCGTGAGCGCAGAGAAGTTCACGAAGAAATTCGGCGTTGATCCGCGCGTCCAATTCGCCAAACCACTTGCGACCTTGCGCGAATGGGGTTTTCTTAGCAACGGCGGCGACCGCATCGGCGTCACCCGCGAAGGTCTGCTCCAAATTGACCGTCTGCTCCACGAGTTTTTCCAACCCGAGCACCACACTGGACGTTATGGCTGACACCCTCGCGTACCCGCTCTCGGAATTTTATGGGCGGGCCAAGCTGCCGCTGCCGCGCATCGAAACCATTGCCGGCGACGCGGTGCCGGAACCGTATCGCGCGCTGCTGGTGCACAACAACGACATGACTCCGACGCTGGAGGGTTTTCACAACTCGCGGATTCATCTGGAAATTCTCAGTCGCGATCAGCGCGGCGGATTTTATTTTCGCGAAGTTGTCCTTCATCTCGATCATGACGAAAAGCCCGTCGAGTTCGGCGCGATCAAGGTTTATCTCGGCATGTTCCCCGAGGAGGCGCAGGAATTGATTCTGCTCGAACAAGTGCCACTCGGAACAATCCTCAAAGACTGCGGCGTGCGGCATCAGACCGAGGCAATACATTTTCTCCGCATCGAACCGGACGACGTGATTGTCAACGCGCTCGAATTGGAAAATCCCGTCACGCTCTATGGCCGCAAGGCGGTCATCTCGGATCTGAATGGCAAACCGCTCTCGGAGATTGTCGAGATTCTGCCACCTTTCAGTTCTTAATCTTCATTTTAATCTCTGAACGGTTCGCAGAGAGAATAAGATTACGATAAAGGTTAAGAGCAAGAACCGGGAATTGACGCGCGCACTCCACTCGACCCAAACTCCGCGCAATGATCCAGCCCGACACGCTGCGCGCCTCCGCCGCAAATCTGTCCCCCGCTCCCTCCCGCGCGCGTTTTTGGGTAATCGCCTTCGCTGTCACCCTCGCCGTCATCACTTACGTGGACCGCGCCTGCATCTCCAAGGCCGCGCCGTTGATGCAGCAGGACCTCGGTCTGTCGAAGGTCCAAATGGGTTACGCCTTTGCCGCGTTCGGTTGGGCGTATGCGCTCTTTGAAATCCCCGGCGGCTGGCTCGGCGACGTGATCGGCCCGCGCAAAGTGTTGATGCGCGTCGTCGTGATGTGGTCGGCCTTCACGGCACTCACCGGCTGGGCGTGGAATCTGGTTTCGCTGGTGTTCTGCCGGTTCTGTTTCGGTGCGGGCGAGGCCGGTTGCTTTCCAAACCTGACCAAGGCTTTCACCCTCTGGCTACCGCAGCGCGAACGCGTGCGCGCGCAAGGCATCATGTGGTTGAGCGCCCGCTGGGGCGGCGCGTTCACGCCACTGCTCGTAATGTGGGTATTAAATTATGTGTCTTGGCGCTGGGTGTTCGCCATCTTCGGCGGGCTGGGTGTTGTGTGGGCGATTTTCTTTTACCGCTGGTTCAAGGACAACCCGCGCGACCATCGCAGCGTCAACGCCGGCGAACTCGCCTTGCTCGGCGACGCGGAGAAAAACGCCGCCGCGCATGGTCCGGTTCCGTGGGGCAAGTTCGTCCGCAGTCGCACCGTCTGGCTGCTCTGGGCGCAATACTTCGCCATGTCGTACGGCTGGTATTTTTACATCACTTGGATGCCCACCTACCTGAACGAATCCTTTCCGCACCTCACCGACATGCAACGCACGCTGCTCAGTTGCATCCCGCTTTTCTTCGGCGGACTCGGTTCCATTTTCTGCGGACTCATCGCCAATCCGCTCGCCCGCTGGCTCGGCAGCGTCGGTCGGACGCGACGCTGGTCCGGCTTCATCGGACTCACGGGCGCGGCGGTCATGCTCGTGATTTCGATTCAGTTCAAAAACCCGTTGCTTGCCGTGTTGTCCGTGGGCATGGCTAGTTTCTGCAACGACCTCGCGCTGCCCGGCGGCTGGGGTTCGTGCATGGACGTGGGCGGGCGCTTCGCCGGCTCGCTCTCCGGCAGCATGAACATGATGGGCAACGCCGGCGGCGCGCTCGCGCCCATGATCGTGCCGTTCGTGCTCAAAGCCACCAACGGAAACTGGAGCGCCAACTTCTGGATGTTCGCCGCGGTCTATGCGGTGGGCGGACTGTGCTGGCTGTTCATTGATCCCGTCACGCCGTTGGAAGAACAGGTCAAAGGGTGAAAGCTTCGCGATGAGCAACGAACACGTCTTCGATTCCGGCGCGGAGGAAATTTATAAAATTCAATCGCGCGCCGCAGGACCGGCAGGGAGTTTGCCGCTGACGGAAGAACTCTTGTTGAACAGCCCGAGCGGCGATTTGTTCGGCCTGAGCCAAAACGCCGGGATGGGCTGGAATCCCGCCGAGGTCGGGCGCAAACAATTCCTCATCCTCAGCACGCAGGGCGGATTGCGCGCGCCGGACGGCCAACCCATCGCGCTCGGCTATCACACCGGGCATTGGGAAATCGGATTGCTCGTGCAGGCGGCGGCGGAGGAATTTCGCCGGCTGCAAACGATTCCCTTCGCCGGCTTCTGCTCCGATCCGTGCGACGGGCGAACGCAGGGAACAAACGGAATGTTCGACAGCCTTCCGTATCGCAACGACGCGGCGGTGATTTTCCGGAGGCTCGCGCGCTCGCTGCCGTTGCGCGCCGGCGTGCTCGGCATCGCGACGTGCGACAAAGGTCTGCCCGCGATGATGATGGCGGTGGCGGGTTTGCGCGATCTGCCGTGCGTGGTCGTGCCGGGCGGTGTCACTTTGCCGCCGACGAATGGCGAAGATGCGGGTGCGGTGCAAACGCTCGGCACGCGGTTCGCGCACGGAATGGTCTCGCTGGTGGAAGCGGCGGACCTGGGTTGTCGCGCGTGCGCGTCGCCGGGCGGTGGCTGCCAATTCCTCGGCACGGCGGCCACGTCGCAAGTTGTGAGCGAGGCGCTCGGGCTTTCGCTGCCGCACTCGGCGCTCGCGCCTTCTGGGCAACCGGTGTGGCTCGAAATGGCCCGGCGTTCGGCGCGCGCGCTGCATCAACTCGACGAACGCAAGCTGACCACGAAAGTAATTCTTACTGACGCGAGCATCGAAAACGCGATGTTGTTGCACGCGGCGATCGGCGGCTCGACGAATTTGCTGCTGCACATTCCGGCCATCGCGCATGCCGCCGGATTGAAACGACCGACGGTGGAGGATTGGATTTCCGTTAATCGCCGCGTGCCGCGTCTAGTGAGCGTTTTACCAAACGGGCCGGTGCATCATCCAACAGTGCGCGTGTTCTTGGCGGGCGGCGTGCCGGAAGTGATGTTGCATTTGAGGCGGCTGGGCTTGCTCCACACGGACGTGCTCACCGTCACGGGAAAAACTCTGGGCGAAAATCTGGATTGGTGGGAGAAATCTGAACGGCGCACGCGCTTCCGCGAATTGCTCCAGCAGCAGGACGGCGTGAGCGCTGATGAAGTCATCTTCGCGCCGGAACAGGCGAAGGCACGCGGCATGAGCGGCACGTTGGTTTTCCCGCGCGGCAATCTCGCGCCCGAAGGTTCGGTCGTGAAAGCTGCGGCGATTGATCCGAGCGTGGTGGATGCGAACGGAGTTTATCGCCACGAAGGACCAGCGCGCGTTTTCGTGAGCGAGAAGGCCGCGATGGCCGCAATCAAAGCCGGGCACATCACCGCGGGTGACGTGTTGGTGCTCACCGGCATTGGGCCGATGGGCACGGGCATGGAGGAAACGTATCAGGTCACGGGCGCGCTCAAACATCTGCCGCACGGCAAACACGTCGCGCTGCTCACGGACGCACGGTTCTCCGGCGTTTCGACTGGCGCGTGCATAGGCCACATCGGCTCGGAAGGTCTGGCGGGTGGGCCAATCGGCAAAGTCTTGGACGGCGACATAATTCGGGTCGTGATTGATCGGAATCGAATTGAAGGAAGCGTTGATCTGGTCGGCGAAGCCGAACGTCGTTTCTCGCCGGAGGAAGGAGCGGCGATTCTGATGCGGCGCGCAACGCGAGAAGATTTGTCGGCGAACTCTGCGCTGCCCGACGACACGCGCCTCTGGGCCGCGCTGCAACGGGCTAGCGGCGGAACGTGGGCGGGGTGCGTTTATGACGTCGAACGAATAACAGCAATACTCGTGGGGAAGTGACGCGATAAAATGCCGCGTCGCCATTGGTGGAAGTGTCCACGGCTGTCCCCGGGTTTCTGGTGGGTTACCCCACGAGCTATCACAACGGCGTGGGCGACATCGCTTTCTCCGATGGAATTGATGACCGATGGCTGGGAAGTCAGCGAACCCATCATTTCATTTGCCGAAGTGCTTGATGACCTTCGCGAGTCCGGTCGCGATCTGTTCCATGTCTTCCGCGGTAAACGTTGGGTACGCGAAGCACGTGAACGTGTGCGCCTCGTGCCACAGCGCGTTTGGGACGTTCACGTTTGCGTAGTCCACGCTTCCGGCACGGGCGTATTCCTTCGACTTGAATGGAAATCCCGAACGGCCAAATGCGTTGTGCTTTTGAAACGCCGCTTCGGTATGACATTGCGGCCAGAAGACTTTCCAGCATGGCACCCCTTCCGCCGCGGCGGACTTCACGAACTCTTTGATATCGCAACGCATCTGCTCGATGTTCAGTGAGAACGCGAGCACGTACCAACCGTTGCGCCGCTCCGGCGTGTCAATCGGACTATACTTCACCTGCGGCAGCGGCTTGAGTGCATCCATCAGAATCTTCGCGTTGCGCCGGCGCGCGGGCATGTTCCATGAATCCATCCGCTCCAACTCGGCAAGACCGATCACGGATTGCATCTCGGTCATGCGATAATTCCAGCCAACCATATTGTGGATGTAGGGAAGCTTTTGTTCGAGTTCCAAAAGATTGAGGCGTTGCTTCACATCGTAGCCGTGATCGCGAAAACTGCGCGCGAGCCACGCGAGGTCTTCGTCGTCAGTCGTGACCATGCCGCCCTCGCCGCCGGTCGTGAACGTTTTGTTCTGGCAAAAACTGCAACCCGCCATCTGCCCAAGCGTGCCCGTCTTTCGGCCCTTGTATTCGCCGCCAAACGCCTCGGCGTTGTCTTCGATGACGAACAGTTTGTGCTTCTTGGCGAACGTATGGATTTTGTCCATGTCACAGACGTTGCCGTAGAGATGCACTGGCATGATCGCCTTCGTGCGCTCGTTCACCAACTTCTCCGCCGACTCAACGCTGATGCAATGATCGTCCAGGTTTACATCCGCGAACCGAGGAATCGCGCCGGCCTGCACGACGGAAAAGCTCGTGGCGATGAACGTATAGCTGGGCACGATGACTTCGTCGCCCGGTCCGATGCCTAGCGCTGCCAGCGAGACGTGCAATGCGGCCGTGCCCGTCGCGACGCTGATCGCGTATTTACTCCCCTGCCACTCGGCGAATCTCTTCTCGAACTCCATGCCGCGCTTGCCGGTCCAGTAATTGACCTTGCCGGAGCGCAGGACTTCTTCGACGGACTTGATGGCGCGCTCGTCAAACTGCGGCCACGGCGTCAGTTGATTTCGCACCGCTTTCGGGCCGCCTTCGATGGCAAGTTTTTCAGGCATGGCGTGTTTGGTTTGCGAACCACAAAGACACGCTGGCGAGGAAAGAAAAGGTTTTTTTCAGTTGGGCAGTGAAACCGAACGGGTTGAAACGTGCGCGATCAGAATTGACCATGCTGGACGCGTGGCAGGTATTTCGTGTACGCACCGAGTGGCACTGTGGATGGGTCGTTCTGTTCGCCATCATCTCCGGATTCGTCTTTGTACAAGTCCCATGCTTGCCATCGCATTTTGTCGTCGTTGATGAATGCATCCATCCATTCAGCGATGTCGCGGCGAGAGAGATTTGATAAATCCATCCGATTCCAAAATCGAAGGAACATGACTTGGCGGTTCGAAGCTGGCGGGTTTGCGAAATGATTTTCGATCCGCTCTGATGCTTGGCTCCGAGTTAGGTCGACGGGCCGATCCCCGGTGAGTTGCTGAAGCAAATCAAGCTGATTAGTAGATGCAGGCTGCTGATAGTAAACAGTCTTGCGTGTATCGGTAATCTTTGTCCGAAACTCCTTTGGAAGAATACGCTCTATGGCGAGTTGAATGTCAAAAATTTCTTCTTCGGTAATTCTTCCGTCTTCACATATTCGCAGTAACAGATCAAACATGAATTTTATAGCGGGGACGTCCAAATCTTTGTGAGTGTTCAACCATTCGGTCAAAGTTTGAAGTTCTTCGTAACCCAACACGCCGTCGGCTGCGATATTGACAAGGAGGGTGCCAAACTCTTGCACGTCCGCTGACTGCATCTGCGCTTTAGTGAGCGTTACACGCTGGGGTTTATTATTTGCCCACTCGGCAAAGGCGTTTTCATTCATAGGGCGACCAGTTAGCGCACAGATTACGATTGGCTTTCTCTGTCACTGATTACCGGCGCCTTGCTTGGCTTTCTTGTTTTTCTTTGGCGAGCGGCTGCCGGGTTCAGCGCCGTCATTATCTGTGTGCGCTGCCCCAACGCGGTTTGATGTTCGCCGCGTTCCACATGTCCCATTTGGACTGAAGTTCCTTCACTTTTTCCGGCATCGCGGTGGCGAGGTCTTTCATTTCGCCGATGTCGGTGGCGAGATTGTAGAGCTTCGCCGCAGTCACCGGTTGATTGCGCTGACCGGTGAGCGTGTCGGCATTGCTGTCGTAGCGAACGAGTTTGAAGTCGCCGTCACGGATTGCCATCTGCTGGCCAAAGCGCCAGTAAAGCGCGTCGTGAGGTGCGCCCTTCTTTTCGCCAAGCAGGAAGGGCAGCAGGTTCACGCCTTCGAGTTTCCAATCGGGACTGGCCTGTACGCCCGCCGTTTCGAGCGCCGTGGCGGTGAGGTCCAACTGAATTGCCGGCTCGGAATAGACGCCCGGTTTCAAGTGGCTGGGCCACGATACGATGAACGGCACGCGAACGCCGCCTTCCAAAGTGGTCCGCTTGCCGCCGCGGAATGGATCGTTCCGCGATGCGTTCATGGTTGTTCCGGGCATGACGGGTCCGCCGTTATCGGCGATGAAATAAACGAGCGTATTCGTTTCGAGTCCAGCTTCGACGAGCTTCGCCCGAACGCGACCGATAGCTTCATCCATCGCCAGCATCATGGCGTCGTAGGTCCGGCGCTTTTCGTCGCTGACCTTGGAGAATTTTGCGAGGCGATCATCGGTTGCATGCATCGGGGTATGGACGGCGTTGAACGCCAAGTAGAGAAACCACGGTTGGCTCTTATGCCGCTCGATGAACGCCACGGCCTCACGGCCGAACGCGTCGGTGGTGTAATCCAGTTCCGTAATTTGGTTCGTCCCGCGTTGAATGCCAGCGGACTGGAAATAACTATGCGAACCGCCCATGAACCCGAAGAACTCGTCGAAGCCACGCTTGAGCGGATGATATTCCGGGTCCGCACCGAGATG
>Ga0184628_10001892_pt1 | contig 10177 bp, 4 predicted proteins | sample PLM4_5_b1_FD_133149 | JGI IMG/M metagenome (GOLD analysis project Ga0184628, IMG submission 133149) | Groundwater sediment microbial communities from an aquifer in East River, Colorado, USA - PLM4_5_b1 | ecosystem: Environmental > Terrestrial > Soil > Riparian zone | place: USA: East River...
TCCAGGCGGCCATCAACGTCACGCCGCTCGTCGACGTGGTGCTCGTGCTGCTTATCATCTTCATGGTGATGGCGCGGGAGATGCGGAAGGGGCCGGACGTCAACGTGCCGAACACGTCGAAGCCAACCGGTCAGGGCGACGAAAGGGGCCGGATACTGGTTTCCATCGACGACACCGGCGGGCTCTGGATCAACGATAAGCATGTCGCTGCCGAGTATTTCGGCGAAGCCCTTCGCACTGCGGTGGGCAAAGAGAAGGAACCCAAGGTCGTGATCCGTGGCGACGCCAAGCTCAACTTCCGTGAAGTCCGGCAGGCAATGATCGCGATTGAGGATGCCGGCTTTCGTGGAGTGGGGCTGATCGCCAAGGGCGCCAAAGCAAAGGCGGGGGGAGACTAACATCATGCAACTCAGCCAGGGCGATTCCCGCAACAGTCTGCAATCCGAGATCAACATCACGCCTCTCGTGGACGTGGTGCTCGTGCTGCTGATCATTTTTATGGTCGTCGTCCCGCTCATGATGCAGGGCTATGACGTCGACATCCCTCGAGCCTCGGCCGATACCGGGCCTGCGATGGCCAAGGAATCGCAGCTGGTCCTGATCATCAGCCCACCGGCCTGCAGCATCGTTGCGCCGCCGGCAGGGGAAGGACTTCCGGCGGACTGCCGCGTGAGTCTGGCCGATAAAGAGATTCCTGCAGCGGAATTGCCCGCGCGGGTAGCGGAAGTTCTGGCAAGCAAACCCGTGGAAAAGCGAGTGCTTTTCCTGGCCGCAGACGACCGCATGAATTACGAAGGTGTTCTGCGAATCATCGATCTCGCGAAGTCGGGCGTCGAGGATTTGAAAATTGAATTTCTCACGAGCAATTGAGGTAGTGGCTTGGTGACAACCATGGAAACCCAAAGCAGTACGTTAAAACCACCCGGAGCTCTATCCGCCAGAAGCATGATGACGAGCCTCGCGATCCACGTCGGTGCGATGGCTCTGCTGATGCTCGTGGCAACGCAAACGGTGCTTCGAAGCGCTCCGCCGGAGAAAGAAGTCGAGATCGTCTTCTATCGTCCGCCGGAAATCGCAATCCCCGTGCCCGCGGTCAAGCTGGATCTGCCGCGAACGTCATATCCGGACGCGCCTGGATTGGGGGCACCTGCGCCCGCGGCGAAACCGAGAGCGAATGCTCCGGCAGGTCCGGACGGACCTGGAAAACCGGATCTCCCATCCGGTCCTGAGGAGGGCTATCGCGCGGACGCGCCGCCACAGCCGGAACCGAAGGTGAAGGTGGGAAGCCTCGGAATACTGGCATTAAAGGACAAGATCGCGAGCCTGGCACAGGACAAGATCGCGCCGCGTCTCGGAGCCGACGCGAAGTTCGGTGCCGTCGATGAAGTCGGCCGGCCATCGTCACGTTCCACGCTGATGACCAGTTCGGCGGGATCCAGCGGCGGTATCAACACAGCCTCACTGAACCACAGCGTGGGCGGTGGTGGTGGCGGAGCTGGAGGCGGCGGTACCGGAGGTGGTGGCCGCGGCGGAAACGGAAGTGGCAGCGGTGGTGGATCCGGTGGCGGTGGTGGCGGGAATCCGTTAACACGCGCAACCAGCCCGATCGCATCGATCGGTGGTGGAGACAGACCGCTGGCGAAGAACGGCATGGGGCCTGCCCGCACCGACGAAGAAATACAGATTGTGTTCGATCGCTACAAGTCGTCGTTCTATCGGCTCTACAACAGGGAACTGCGGAATAACCCCACCCTGAAGGGCCAGATGGTTCTGCGACTGACGATCGAACCGGACGGCAGCGTTTCGATGTGCAAGCTGCAGTCGTCGGATATGGATGCTCCGGCTCTCGCTACTCAGGTCGTGGACCGCGTGAAGACGATTAATTTCGGCCCGAAGGATGGTGTCCCGGCCGTGACGATTGTGTACCCGATAGATTTCCTGCCGGCGGCATGATGTCGGCGGCCGAAACGGGTTGGCAAGCTGCCAGGAGTTTTGGAAGAGCCGGGAATCTGATCCGATAGTTTGAGCGCGATTTTGACAAAGGCAAAGTCATCGAAAGATGGCGACGCAAAGTTTCCGGTCTAACGGGCCCAGCTTGAACTGGAACCCCAGGACAGCGGGACCGCCGAAATCCAGCCTACAGAGTGGCTGCCTCGGTCCCGCGCGGCGAATTCGCTGGTGAGTGGAACGAGGGCATAGATGTTTTCCTGCGATACAAACAAAGTGAAGCCGCTCGGCAGTTGGAGAAAATTCCTGCTGCTGCTCGTCTCGCTGTTCCAGTTGACGGCCGTCCCGGCACTCGCGGCCGGTCGCATCGACGACTGCGTTGCCGATCGCAGCGGCGCGATCGATGGCTTTGTCCACCCGGTTGTTCCCACGAAGATCAGGATCGACCTCACGTGCGCGACCCGGAATGTTCAAGTGCCCAACCTGTGGACACCTACATCAAAATCTTCACGAATCCGGGCCGGAACAACAGACTTCGCACGGGGTAGAACGCCGTGAAGAGACGCTTCATAATCCTGAGCGCATTGATTGCTGCACTGGTTGTTCCAGTTCTAACCGCGACCGCGTCGGCGGCTCAAATCACATTTGTATCCGTTGCCGGAAACTGGCATGACCCAACGGACAACGTCTCTGGAAGTCAGCCGGGCGAACCCGTCATCATTAACGGCGTACCGACGTCGAGCATCAATTGGGGCGTAACCTCGGGTTCGCAGAGCGGCTATGATTTCACCCGAACGATTCCGGGCGCCCAGACGTTGCCTCCGGCGCCCACACCCTTCTTTCCTCTTGGAACATTTACGCATCGGAACTTCCCGGTCTCCGATCCTTCCTTAACCGCAGTTCAGCTCGACGTTGTCCTCGTACTCAATGTGGATGGCGTCCAAACCGGTCCATTGAACTTCACCTTTACGTTTAACCATGTCGAAACCCCGAATAACGCCACGCCCTGTCCTTATCCGACACCAACCGGAGAAGGATGTACGGACCGTGTGACGTTTGTCTCCGCACCATCGCCCACGACGTTCAACGTTGGTGGAGTGGATTACACGTTGTCCATGAGTTTTGTGGTCAATGGTAATCCGGTATCGGAATTCATTACCAGAGAAGGCCTCATCAACACCGCCAGCCTGGTCGGACAATTTACGCTGCCGCCGATGGCGATTCCAGAACCGCTGCTCATGGTGACGAAGTCTGGCCCGGCGACAATGAGTGCGGGACAGTGGGGCGATTTTGGCATTGACGTCCACAACACCGGAAACACCGATGCATGGCATACCTCGATCCGCGACATCCTTCCGGATGGCGCGACAGGCGGCATGTGCGACATGACGCCGGAAATTCTGAGCGCGCGGGTCTATGCAGCCGACGGAGTCACGCCAATTCCAGGTAAAGGACCGCTTGTCATGGGAACCGACTACCTGCGGAACTACACCGCAGCGCCCAGCTGTCAGCTGGATCTCTCGTTCCTCACTGCAGCAGGAAGGATCGCCCCGAATGAGCGGCTCATCATCCAATACCGGACACAACTGGATTCCAATTCTCAGGACGCCGTCGCGCTCACGAATATTGCGGGGGCCATTCAGTGGTTCAATGACGACAGCAGCAATCCCACGCGTACAACGTACACGCGCACGCTGACCAACGGCACGGTGGGCATGGCAGACCACGAAGACGCCCACACCGTAACGGTGGCGCTCCCGAGTTATGTTTTCGAGAAGACCGTCGCGAATCTGACGAGTGGCGTGAGTCCCGCCTTGACTGCCACTCCCGGCGAAAAGCTGCGCTACACCTTGCGACTCCGCACGGCCAATCAGCCGCTCAACAATTTCAGAATATTGGACGACCTGGATGCTCTCAATGCATCCGCGGCATTTGCACCGGGAACCCTTGCTCTAATCGCATACCCGGCCGGCGCCGACATCAGCGGTACTAACAGCACCGGCGGAACCAAGGGGACCGGCATTGTCGACGTTCGTAACCTGAATATCCCGGCAAGCGGCGAGGTCCTGGTCCAGTTCGATGTCACACTGGCCTCGCCGCTTTCCAACAGCATGGTCGTCGCCAATCAATCGACGCTTCGTCTCGCGAACGGAACGGTCTTCGCCTTGAGCGATGACCCGAACGTCAATGGCGCGGCGAACCCCAACGTCGCGGGTGACGAGGATCAAACGAAAGTGACGATCGCATCGGCAGTCTTTCGGTTGCAAAAGATCTCGACCGATCTTACGGGCAACTCGAACCTCCTGCTTGCCGGCGAGACGCTGCGCTACACGATCACGGCAAAGAATATCGGCAGCAGCGATGCCGTGAATGTCGTGCTGAGAGACCTTGTACCGGTGAACACGAGCTATGTCGTGGGCAGTACCACGTTGAATGGAGTGCCGGTCCCGGACTCGGGTGGCATGTCTCCTCTCGTGAACGGCATGCTCATTAGTTCACCTGGAAACACAGCGGGTTCGATGCCTGCCGACGCGTCGAGCAGCCAGGCCAACGTCGCAACCATCACCTTCAATGTGACCGTGACTCCGAATGTCATCAACGGCACGGTGATTTCGAACCAGGGATTCCTCACTGCAATCGACAACGGTATCGTCGATCAGCCTTCCGATGATCCGAGCACTCCGATCGAGAATGACCCAACGCGAAATGTCGTCGGCAGGCTGCCTTTGCTCTATGCCGACAAGCAGGTCACGCTGGTTTCGGATCTCGGATCACCGGGCGTCGTCGATCCAGGAGACGTGTTGCGCTACACGATCAGCGTGCGGAATTCCGAGGCGGTCGCTGCGACGGGCGTCGTTCCGAGAGACAGCGTTCCGGCCAATACTACCTACGTCGCGAATTCCACGCAGCTGAATGGCTCGCCTGTCGGCCAACCGGATGGCGGCGTGTCGCCGCTCGCTTCGGGTGTCAACGTCGGCACGGTTCCGCCTGATGGCACGGCAGTACTTCAATTTGATCTGCGCGTGAACGCCGGCACACCTGCGGGAACGGTGATTCGCAATCAAGCTGTGGTCGAGAGCGTCGAGCTGCCGGATCTTCTGACGGATGGCGACGGAAATCCGGCGACGGGTCCGGAGCCGACCGTCGTCGTGGTGGGTGTGGCTCAGGAACTTTCCATCGCGAAGAGTGTGTCGGTTGTCGGTGGCGGCGCGGCGGTACCTGGTGCGACGCTTGAATACGTCGTCCGCGTCACAAATATTTCGCCAGTTCCCGCCACGAATATCGTCATTACCGACAACCTCGATGCATCACAACCCGGTTCGCTTGCCTACGTGAATGGATCGGCAACAATGAATGGATCAACGTCGGGCTTGAGCTTTGCCGGATCGACACTCACGGCCAACTTCGGCGCGGTCAGCGGAACATTGGCTCCGGGCGGGGTTGTCGTGCTCCGGTTCCGGACCATTCTCAATCCGTCGCTTCCGATGGGTGCGCCTGTCATGAACATCGGCGTGGTTGGTTGGAACACTCCCACGCAGACGGCGAGTGCCAGCGTGTCGCTTTTCGTCGGTGGGATCCCCGGCGTATCCATCCTGAACGGTATTGCGTACCATGATGCCGACTTCGATAACACCCGCGATGTCAGTGAGCAACTGTTGGCTGGCTGGACAGTGGAGCTTTATCACGATGGTCAGCTGGTGCATACGGCTGTGACCGACTCTACCGGCGCTTATCACATTATCGGCATTGAGCCGAATGACGCCGGCGGCACTCCCTACGAGTTGCGGTTCAGCGCACCGGGCGCAAGCGCGACCACTGCTACGTTGGGTGTAACCTCCTCGCCGTTCACCAACGGTCCGCAGCAGATCACAAACATTGTTGTGACCTCCGGCGCCAATCTTCAGGACCTGAACCTGCCGATTGAGCCGAACGGCGTCGTCTACAACTCGGTCGTACGGGCGCCGGTTGTGGGGGCGACTCTCACGTTGCTGGATGCCAACAGCGGAACGCCACTGCCGGCGAGCTGCTTCAATGACCCGGCCCAGCAGGGACAGATCACGCTCGCGGACGGTTTTTACAAGTTCGATATCAATTTCAGCAATCCTTCGTGCCCGAGCGGTGGGACATACCTCATCGAGGTGATGGCGCCGGGAGCGAATTACATTCCGGGCTATTCGCAGATCATTCCTCCAACGGCCGCTGGTTCTGGCGCCGCGTTCTCCGTACCGGCCTGCCTGGGTAGCTCCAACGATGCGATCCCAGGCACGGCCCTCTTTTGCGAAGTGCAGCCTTCCGAGTTTGTACCGACCGCATCGGTTCAACCACGCAGCCCGGGCACGGTCTACCACGTCCTCCTGACGCTGGACAACAGCCAGATGCCCGGCTCAAGCCAGATCTTCAACAACCTGATCCCGCTCGATCCGCAGCTCAGCGGCACGATCGCGATCACCAAGACGACGCCGCTGCTCAACGTGACCCGCGGACAGCAGGTTCCATACTCCATTACGTTGAACAACCGTGGCGGCATGTTGCTCACGGATGTGAGCGTCACGGATCGCCTGCCTGCAGGATTCAACTACGTCACGGGTTCCGCTCTTATCGATGGCGTGCCAACCGAGCCGTCCGTCGCCGGCGGAATGCTCACATGGAATGGTCTCTCGCTCGCGCTCAACCAGACGCGCACGGTGAAACTGATGGTGATCGTCGGTGCCGGCGTCAGCGAGGGTGAATTCGTGAACCACGCGCAGGCACTGAACGGAGTGACCGGCGGCCCGATGTCCGGTGAAGTCACCGCTACCGTGCGCATCGTGCCCGATCCCACGTTCGATTGCACCGACGTGACCGGCATGGTGTTTAACGACACGAATCGCAACGGCCGGCAGGACGGCGGCGAGTTTGGACTGGGTGGCATCCGAGTGATGACCCCAGGCGGTCTCGGAGCGACGACGGATCCATTCGGTCGATACCATATCACCTGCGCGATCACACCCAATGAAAGCCGCGGCAGCAATTTCAGTCTGAAGCTCGACGACAGGACGCTGCCAAGCGGCTTCCGGATGTCGACAGACTCGGTGCAGGTCCAGCGCGCCACGCGCGGCAAAACCCTTCAGCTCAATTTCGGCGCTTCCATTTACCACGTGGTCGGCATCGACATCTCCGATGCGGTGTTTGAAGCGGGAACGACCGAAATTCGAGCACAGTGGAAGCCACGCATCGACCTGCTCCTTGCGGAACTGCGCAAATCACCGGGAGTGCTGCGCCTGTCTTATGTTGCCGACATCGAGGACAAGGCACTGGTCGAACGTCGAATGGAAGCGATCAAGCGGCAGCTGACGAAAGCGTGGGAAGCCACGAAGTCCGGCTATGCGCTCAGCATCGAGCCTGAAGTCTTCTGGCGTCGTGGTGCGCCGGTCAGGCGGCCCGACGTGCGTGTGGCAGGGAGCAAGTGAACAGTATGTACAGGAAACACCATCGAACATGGATTGTCGGGTCCTACTGGCTTCACTTTGTAACCGATCGAGTTCTACCCGGCCGCATGAATCAGCCGGTAGTTGTAAATGGCATGGATGTCCGAAGGTTTGTGGAAAGTGCAAACCTAAACAGTTAATTTCGACGCGATTTTGACAAAGGCAAAGCCATCGAAAGATGGCGACGCAAAATCACCGGTCTAACGGGCCCATCTGGAATCGGTGCCCTAAGACGGCGGGACCGCCGGAATCCAGTCCACAGCGTGGACTGCCTCGGTCCCTATTCGCATGGTGAATGGAACGAGGGCGACAATGACTTGCAGCAGCACAATTCATCTGAAGGCGGCATACAGCTGGTTCAAAATCCTGATGTTTCCGTTCGCCCTGTTGCTGCTTTCGGCTGTCCCAGCGCTTGCGGACGATTGCGTCGCCGATTATGGCGGCGTAGTGGATGGCTTCGTCAACCCTGTTTCTCCTTCCCAGCTCAACATTGACGGCAACTGTACGATCCGGAATTTTACGGCATCCAACCCGATGACCTCCAACGTAAGCTTCTTCGGCAATAATCCTACGTCCTGGCTGGTCGTCTTCGACAACGTTGTGTTTACGGGCAACATGTCCTGCAACTTGAATTCTCAGGGGAACTTACTCTGGTTCACCAACGGCTCGACGAGCGGACTCAAGCAGAGCTGCCTGAACCTCCTGATCCCTGTCGAGAAGATCAACAAGCAGAATCCACCAGGCCAGACGACGGCCACCATCGGCGTCCCTTTCACCTACAAGCTGACGATCCCGGTCCTGTTCGACCCGGCAACGGGCAACGTCATCAACAACAGCGGATCGGTGAACGACCTGCACAGCCTCACGGTCGTTGACGACCTCAACGCCACGGGTGCGAATCTGAGTTATGTGGGCCACGTCGCCTACTGGCGCAATACCGGCGTTCCGGTTCCGCATTCTTTTTCCAATGTCGGTGGAGTGCTCACATTCGACAACTTTCCTATCGTTCCTGCCGGGAACCAGTTCGATATCGATGTCACGGTCGTGCTCAACGACGTTCCGGCAAACGTGCCGGGGACGCAGTTCAACAACACGGCCAAATGGAACTTCGGACGTCTCATCGGAGGCGTTTTCTATCAGCCTCTGCCAGGTGAGTGGGGCGTCACGCCACCGATGACGATCGCCGCACCGGTCCTCGTCGTCACAAAGTCGGGCCCTGCGAATATGAATTTGGGACAGTGGGGTAATTTCGCCGTCGACGTCCGGAACACCGGACTCACCGGGGCCTGGAACACCACTATCCGAGACGTGCTCCCGGACGGTGCGCCGGGCGGCATGTGCGACCTGACACCCGTGATCTTGAGTGCTCAGGTCTTTGCGGCCGACGGGGTCACACCGGTTCCCGGCAAAGGCCCGCTCAACCTCGGAAGCGGCTACTCCCTTAGCTATAGCACCGCACCCAGCTGCCAGCTCAACTTCACAGTGTTGTCGGCCGCGGGAACGATCGGCCCGAATGAGCGGCTGATCATTCGATACCGGACACAGCTCGACGCCGGCACGCAGAATGGCGTCGCGCTCACCAATGTTGCAGGAGCCATCCAGTGGTTCAACGGCGACAGTAACAATCCCAATCGTCTGCCTTACACGCGCACTCTGACCAACGGAACGGTTGGTACGTCTGACCACGAGGACGCGCACACCGTGACCGTGGCGCTCACGGGCTACTTCTTCGAGAAGACCGTAGCGAATCTGACAAGCGGAGTGAATCCCGCAGCGACCGCCGCTCCAGGCGAAAGACTGCGCTACACCTTGCGCTTGCAGACTACCGATCAGGCGCTCACCAATTTCAGAATCTTCGACGATCTGGACGCACTCAACGCCGCACCGGCATTCGCGCCGGGCACGTTGACTCTTGTGACCACCCTGCCAGGTGCCGATATCAGCGGCACAAGCAGCACAGGCGGCACCAAGGGTACTGGTCTCATCGATATCCGAAACCTGAATATGCCGGCGGCAAACGAGGTCGTGATCCAGTTCGATATCAACCTGGCCTCGACTCTTTCCAATGGAACCATCGTCAGCAACCAGTCGGCGACGCGTCTCAGCAATGGCACAGTCTTCGCCTTGAGCGACGATCCGAACGTCAATGGCACGGCCAATCCCGCGGTTGCTGGCGACGAAGATCCGACGAGGCTGACGATCGTGTCGGCACCGATCTTCGTGGTGCGGAAGATTTCCACGGACCTCACCGGGGACCCTAACATTCTGCTTGCCGGCGAAACATTGAGTTACACCATCATGGTGAAGAATGTCGGCAATGCACCCACTGCGAATGTCGTGCTCCGCGACCTTGTGCCGTCGAACACGACCTACGTTGCGGGTAGCACGACCTTGAACGGCGCGTCGGTCGTGGATTCCGCCGGGGTGTCTCCGCTCATGAACGGCATGCTGATCCACTCGCCCGCCGATGCGACGCCGGGGTCGATGCCGGCAGACGCGTCAAGCAGCCCGGCCAACGTCGCCACCATCACATTCAATGTGGTTGTGAATCCGAACGTTGTCGACGGTACGGTGATTTCGAATCAGGGATTCGTCTCGGCTATCAGCAGCGGAATCGTCGACCAGCCCTCCGATGACCCGAACACGCCAACCGCTAATGATCCGACGCGCGACATCGTCGGGAACCTGCCCTTACTCTTTGCCGCCAAGCGGGTCGTGCTGTTCGTCGATGGCGGCACGCCCGGGATCGTCGATCCGGGCGA
>Ga0184628_10001893_pt1 | contig 10177 bp, 8 predicted proteins | sample PLM4_5_b1_FD_133149 | JGI IMG/M metagenome (GOLD analysis project Ga0184628, IMG submission 133149) | Groundwater sediment microbial communities from an aquifer in East River, Colorado, USA - PLM4_5_b1 | ecosystem: Environmental > Terrestrial > Soil > Riparian zone | place: USA: East River...
GGTCGGCGTGTCGGCCTCCGCCATGTATCTCGGCGAGCGGCTGTCCATTCCCGACATTGTCGGCTTCGTGATGATCTTTACCGCCGCCGCCTGCGTGCTGTTGCAGCCGAACGTGAAGCACACTGAGATGCCGGAGTAATTTTCAAAAGAAGCTCTGCGGATCGACGTCGACTTCAAGCCGCACATTGCCGCGCGGCTTGGGCGCTGCGGAGAGCCATTCGCGCAGATAGGCAGACAGGTCGAAGGCGCGCGGCGCCTTGACCAAGACCCGGAATCGATGCCGCCCGCGTACCACCGCGATCGGCGCTTCGGCGGGCCCGAGCACGCGCACGCTTTCGTCCTTCGGCGCGGTTGCAGCCAACGAACGGCCGTAGGATTCCGCCGCATGCCGCTCATTGGCGGTAATCACCATGCTGGCGAGCCGGCCGAACGGCGGATAGGCGGTCGCCTCGCGCAGCGTGATCTCGCTCGAATAGAACGCCTCGCGGTCGCCGAGGATCAGCGCCTTCATCACCGGATGCTCCGGCTGGTGGGTTTGCAGAAATCCGAAGCCCCGTCCCTCTTCGCGGCCGGCGCGCCCGACCACCTGATGCAGCAATTGGAACGTGCGCTCGGCCGCGCGCGGATCGCCATTGCCGAGGCCGAGATCGGCGTCAACGATGCCGACCAGATTGAGCTTGGGGAAATGGTGACCCTTGGCGACGAGCTGCGTGCCGATGACGATGTCGAAGCGGCCTTGCGCGACGTCGTCGAGTTCCTGGCGCAGGCGCTCCATCGATTCCACCAGATCGCTCGACAGCACCAGGACGCGCGCGTCCGGAAACAGTTCGGCCGCTTCCTGCTCCAGCCGCTCGACGCCGGGACCGACCGGCGCAAAACTTTCCGTGGCGTGGCAATGCGGACATTCCGCCGGCGGCGGCATGTTGAATCCGCAATGGTGGCACACCAGCCGCTTCTTGAAGCGGTGATCGACCAGCCAGGCATCGCAATGCGGACATTGCAGGCGGAAGCCGCAAGCGCGGCACAAGGTCAGCGGCGCGAAGCCGCGGCGGTTGAGGAACAGCAGCGCCTGTTCCTTGCGTTCGAGCGCGATCTGCACCGCCTCGGCCAGCCGCGGCGCGATGAAACGGCCGCGCGGCGGACCTTCGCGCCGCAGGTCGATCGCCTCGATCGACGGCAGCTGCGCGCCGCCAAAGCGTTCCGGCAAATGAATGCGTTTGTAGCGGCCGCGCCGCGCATTGACTTCCGACTCGACCGAGGGCGTCGCCGAAGCCAGCACCACGGGAATTTTCGCAATCGAGCCGCGCACCACCGCCATGTCGCGGGCGTGATAATGCGCGCCGTCCTCCTGCTTGTAGGCCGGATCGTGCTCTTCATCCACGACAATGAGGCCAAGATCGGCATAGGGCAGGAACAGTGCCGAGCGCGCGCCGACCACCACCGACACTTCGTTCGCCGCCACCGCCGCCCAGGTACGCGCGCGGGTGCGCGGGCTAAGTTGCGAATGCCATTCGGCCGGCCGCGTGCCGAAGCGCGCGGTAAAGCGGTCGAGCGACTGGCCGGTGAGCGCGATCTCCGGCATCAGGATCAGCGTCTGTCTTTTCATGCGGATGTTTTCGGCGACGCCCTCGAAATAGACTTCGGTTTTGCCGGAGCCGGTGACGCCGTCGAGCAGCGTGACGGTATAGCCGCCTTGGTCGACAGTGGTGCGAAGCGCGTCGCCGGCGGCCAGCTGGCCGAGGGAGAATTCTGGCTTGCGGAAATCCGGGTCCGGCGGCAGCGCGACCTTTTCGGGCGGCAGCACAATGGTTTCCAGCGCGCCTTCGTCGATCAATCCATCGATGACGCCGGCGCTGACACCTGCCTCCTGCACAGCCTCGCCCTTCGAGCGCGTCAATCCGTCGGCGAACAGTTTCAGCGCGCGCGTGCGAGCCGGAGTCATCCTTGCCGGAGGCGGGCCGGCCAGCCGCACGCCAACACGCTCGCGCCCGGGTCCGAGATGCTCGCCCATGCGCAAAGCCATGCGCAGCACCATGCCGCGTGCCGAGAGCGTGTATCCGGCGACCCAATCGACGAATGTCCGCAGTTCGGGTTTGAGCGGCGGCACATCAAGTTTGCCGACCACGTCCTTCATGCGATTGTGCAGGCGCGGATTGGGATTGTCATTTTCGGCCCAGACCACGCCGGTGGTCTCGCCGCGCGCACCCAGCGGCACGCAGACCACGTCGCCGGGCTTAAGTTCGAGCCCGGCCGGCACCCGGTAGGAATAGGTCTGGTCGAGCGCCACCGGCACCAGGACGTCGACTATTTTCGCGGCCATGAGTCTTACTTCTTTCGCATGATCTTATCCGAAAACCGGTACCCACTTTTCGGGATCATGCGATTTGTCTGGCCGATTCCGGCCGCTTAAGGAAGAGTGAAGGAAGGCTTCCTAATCTGCTACCCAGGACGGCAGACATAGATATGACTTCGCCAATCGCAATCGCTCCCGACGTGCCCGCAGAAATCAGCCGCTGGCTGAGGTTTCTCGGCGACGAGAAGCGCATGTCGCCCAAGACCCTGGAGGCCTATGGCCGCGACGTCGGCCAGTTCCTGGCATTTTTGGCGGAGCATCTGGGTGGGGCGCCGACGCTCAAGCAATTGGCCAAGCTCACGCCTTCCGATGTGCGCGCCTTCATGGCAGCGCGGCGCGCACAAGGCGCCGGCAATCGCTCGCTGATGCGGGGCCTCGCGGGCACACGCTCGTTCGCCCGGTTCCTCGAACGCAACGGCAAGGGCAAGGTCGGCGCACTCGCCGCCATCCGCACGCCGAAGCTGCCGCGCAGCTTGCCGAAGCCATTGGCCATCGCGGATGCCAAGCGCATGGCCGACACCGAATTGCGCGCCGGCGAAACGCGCGAACCGTGGATCCTGGCGCGCGATGCCGCGGTGCTGGGTCTGCTCTATGGCTCCGGCCTGCGCATCGCCGAGGCGCTCAGCCTCAAACGCAAGGAAATGCCGACGGGGGATCAGCTCACCGTCACCGGCAAAGGCAATAAGACGCGCATGGTGCCGGTGCTGCCGCAGGTCGCCAAGCTGATCGCCGATTATGTTGCGCTCTGTCCGCTCGAAATTCCGCCGGACGGCCCGCTGTTCGTCGGCGCGCGCGGCGGGCCGCTGTCGCCACGCATCGTGCAATTGGCGATGGCGCGGCTGCGCGGCGCGCTCGGCCTGCCCGATAGCGCGACGCCGCATGCGCTGCGGCATTCTTTCGCCACGCATCTGCTGGCGCGCGGCGGCGATCTGCGGGCGATCCAGGAACTGCTCGGCCACGCCTCGCTGTCGACCACGCAAATTTATACCCAGGTCGATTCCGAGCGTTTACTGGAAGTTTATGCCAACGCCCATCCGCGCGCTTAAAACTGTCGTAAACCGAGTGTAACGCCTCTTGCGCGTAGCCGCGCTTTGCTATCATCGTGGTCGCTATCCATTTGGGAGGGGACGATGGGCGCACACGAAAATATGGAGCATGCCGAGCATGCCGAACATGCGGCGCACGGCGGCAATAAAAAGATTGCGCTGCTGATTTCGGTGCTGGCGTTGTTCCTGGCGTTTTCCGAAACACTCGGTAAAAGCGCGCAGACCACTGCGATCACTTTGAACGTCACGTCCAACGACCTGTGGGCATTCTTTCAGGCCAAGACCATACGGATGACCGTGCTGACCACGGCGGGCGAGCAGCTCCAGGTCATTTCTGACACCACCGACAATCCCGCGACCAAGGCGACGATGCTCAAGACCATCGAGGGCTGGAAGAAGAACGCGGCGCGCTATAACGACGAGCCGGAGACCAATGAAGGCCGCAAGCAGCTCGCCGCGCGCGCCAAGGAGGCCGAGCACCAGCGCGACGAGGCTTTGGCGCGCTACCACAACTACGAATTCGCCTCGGCCGCATTCCAGATCGGCATCGTTCTGGCGTCAGCCACCATCATCACCAGCATGATGGTGCTGTCCTGGATTTCCATCGCGCTCGGCGCCTCGGGCTTAGCCTTCATGGCCTTCGGCCTGTGGATGCCGCACGCCATGGATTTCCTGCTGCACGCCGGCGGCGGGCACTGATCGGGGTTCCCGGTACTTACGCCGCCGGCCGGCGATAAGCGTTGCGCCGCAGGCGCATGAGCCAGCGCAGGAAACGGCCGGCGCGTTGCGGCTTCAACAGCCAGGCCAATTGGCGCATGCGCTGGCGCACCGGTTCGGTGATCTCGTGCGCCCAATCGCGCAGCCACAGCACCCACTCGTATAACCGGCGGAACCACGCCATCTGCAATAGCTTGCGGCGCGTCACGTCAAAGATGAAGGCGGTGATGCCCAGCCCAAAAAGTTTCGCGAAGACGATGACGCCGATGGCGCCGAACCAATTTCCGGTCGCGAGAAAATAGACCCCGGTGAACTTCAGCGGCAGCATCAAGAGAAATGGAATGATGAAAACAAACAGCGTCGCCCAGGGCGGCAGGACTTCAATCAGCCGTCGTAGCCTTACTTTGAGCCTGTCCCAGGGAATGACATTGACGACGCGCGCGACGATGGGCTCGAGATGATCCCATAGCCACGCTTCCAGCAGGAACAGCAGTGCGAGAACGACCCAAAGCGGGCGAAACCAGTGACGCATGGTGGAGATATAGTGAGGATTGCTGCCGTAAATAAGGCGGCTACGTCCGCACCCTTCCGCCATCGACGTTGAGCGTCTGCCCGGTGATAAAAGCGGCGTCGTCGCTGGTCAAAAACGAGATCGCGCCGACCAGGTCCTCCGGCACCTCGGGACGCTTGATCGCCTGCATCTGGGCGACCGCATTGTATTCGTCGTCCATGGTCTTGAAGCCGGGACGTGGGCTACGCACCAGCGTACCGGGCGAGCGGGTCAGGCCCGGCGCAATGGCGTTGACGGTGATGCCGTCGCCCGCCAGGTCACTGGCTAATGCGCGGGTGAAGCCGACAATGCCGCCCTTGCTCGCGACATAATGCGCAAAGCCGGTGACTACCGAGCCGAGCGTGCTTGAGGCCATGTTGACCACGCGGCCCCATTTGCGTGCGCGCATGCCGGGAACAAAAGCGGCGCTGACGAGAAAGGTACTGTCGAGATTGGTTGAGAGAACTTTGCGCCAGTCGGCGAAGGTCATCTCGGGAAATTCCTTCTGCGGGAAGATACCGGCGCAATTGACCACGATATCGACGTGACTGAATTTGGCGTTCACTGTTTTGGCCATGGCGGCGACCGACTCTTCCGACGACACGTCGCATTTGACGTAGATCGCCTGCCTGCCGGCGGCCTCCGCCATTTTGACGGTCGCGCCGCCATCGGCGAGATCGACGACCGCGATGTGCACGCCGTCTTCGGCCAGCCGCTTGGCAAAGGCCTGTCCGATGCCGTTGGCACCGCCGGTGATGACGGCGACTTTGTCTTTGTGACCCTTGGCCATTTTCACTCCCCGAAATTGTTCTTTCGGGGGAAGTATCACATATGAATGGCGCGCTTGGCGACCGCCATGGCTGCTTCCTTCACCGCCTCCGGCAGCGTCGGATGGGCGTGGCAGGTGCGGGCGATATCCTCGGCGGAGGCGCCGAATTCCATCGCGAGCGCCGCTTCCGCGATCATGTTGCCGGCGTCGGCGCAAATCAGTTGCACACCCAGCACGCGGTCGGTCTGGGCGTCGGCGAGGATTTTCACGAAGCCATCCGTGGTGAGATTCACCTTGGCGCGGCCATTGGCGGTCATCGGGAATTTTCCAACATTGTATGCGATGCCGGCAGCTTTCAATTCTTCCTCGGATTTCCCGACGGTGGCGATCTCCGGGTAGGTGTAAACGACGTTCGGAATCGCGTCGTAGTTCACATGCCCCGCCTGCCCGACCAGGATCTCGGCCAGCGCGACGCCTTCGTCCTCGGCCTTATGCGCCAGCATCGGCCCGGCGATCACGTCGCCGATCGCCCAGATGCCCGGCACGTTGGTGGCGTAATAATGATCGACCACGACGCGGCCGCGCTCGTCGAGCTTGACGCCGATTTCCTTCAGGCCGAGCCCGTCGGTGTAAGGTACGCGTCCGGTGGAAACCAAGACCACGTCGACTTCGATGGTTTCGGAAGCACCACCCTTGGCCGGCTCGACCGTCGCTTTCAGGCGCTTGCCGGACGAATCGACTGAAGTCACCTTCGACGACAATTTGAAGGTCATGCCCTGCTTCTCGAACAGACGCTGGGCCTGACGGCGCACTTCGCCATCCATGCCGGGCAAGACGCCGTCGAGAAATTCCACCACCGTCACCTGCGAACCGAGCCGCCGCCAAACGGATCCCAGTTCAAGCCCGATCACACCGCCGCCGATCACCAGGAGCTTTTCAGGCACCTTATCGAGCGAAAGCGCGCCGGTTGACGACACGATGCGCTTTTCGTCGATCTCGATGCCCTTGAGCTTGGCGACGTCGGAGCCTGTAGCGATGACGATGGATTTGGTGTCGCGGGTTTGTTTCTTTCCATCGTTGCCGGTCACTTCGACCTTGCCGGGCGCAGCAATGCGCGCGGTACCAGGAAACGCATCGATCTTGTTCTTCTTGAGCAGAAATTCGACGCCCTTGACGTTGCCGTCGACGCCCTGGTCCTTGAACGCCATCATCGCCTTCAAGTCGAGCTTGGGCGCGGACACGCCGATGCCCATCTTGCCGAAGCTGTGCCCGGCTTCCTCGAACAATTCGGAGGCGTGCAGCAACGCCTTCGACGGAATGCAGCCGACGTTGAGGCAAGTGCCGCCGTGAGTGGCGCGTTTCTCGACCACCGCGGTTTTCAGCCCAAGCTGCGCCGCGCGGATTGCGCAGACGTAGCCGCCGGGGCCGGTGCCGATGACGATGAGGTCGTAAGCCATGAGGTCCTAAACTCCGTCACTCATACATCGAGGCGTGCAGCTTTTCCTGATGCTCGCAATTCCGCCGCAAACCATCAGCTGGCAATTCGGCCAGACCGTTGCCAGCCGGCCAGGACAGATGGTGGCCATATTCCTCGATCTCGACCGCGAAGAAATCCTCTTTGGTCCGGACATTCTTCCAGATCGTTCGCGTCATCAATGGCCGCAGATCAAGCACGGCTTCGTATCCGTCATCGAACACCAGCCGGATGACGCCGAACATCACGGGCTCAACGCTGTCGATCAGCGGATGCCCCGCCTTGCCACGCTTGGATCGACGGCGCTCCATGACGATCGATCACAAATCCAACACGATGCGCGCCGGGTCTTCCAGGTTTTCCTTCACCCGCACCAGAAACGTGACGGCCTGCTGGCCATCGACGATCCGGTGATCGTAGGACAGCGCCAGATACATCATCGGCCTGATCTCGACCTTGCCGCCGATCGCCACCGGCCGCTCCTGGATCTTGTGCATGCCGAGAATGCCGGACTGCGGCGCGTTCAGGATCGGCGTCGACATCAGCGAGCCGTAGACGCCGCCGTTCGAGATGGTGAAGGTGCCGCCCTGCATCTCGTCGATCTTGAGCGAGCCGTCGCGCGCGCGCTTGCCCATCTCGGAGATGGTCTTCTCGATGCCGGCGAGCGAGAGCTGGTCGGCATCGCGCACCACCGGCACCACCAGGCCCTTCTCGGTGCCGACCGCGACGCCGATGTGATAATAATTCTTGTAAACGATGTCGGTGCCGTCGATTTCGGCATTGACCGCCGGAATGTCTTTCAGCCCCTGGATGCAGGCGCGCACGAAGAAGCCCATGAAGCCGAGCTTCACGCCGTGCTTCTTCTCGAACAGATCCTTGTATTGATTGCGCAGGTTCATCACTGCGCTCATGTCGACCTCGTTGAAGGTCGTCAGCATGGCGGCGGTGTTCTGCGCATCCTTCAGGCGGCGCGCGATGGTCTGGCGCAGCCGCGTCATGTGGACGCGCTCTTCGCGCGCGGCGTCATCGGCCGGCGACGGCGCCCGCATCTGCACGGCGGTGGTAGCGACCGGCGTCGGCTGGGCTGCGGCGCGCTCGATCGCCGCCATCATGTCGCCTTTGGTGACCTGACCGCGCACGCCGGAACCGGCGACTTTCGCCGGATCCAAGCCGCTTTCCGCCGCCATTTTGCGCACCGAGGGCGGCATCGGCATTGCGGACGCTGCGGCAGCGGGCGCTGGCTTCGGCGCTTCGGCTGGCTTGGCGGCGGGTGCGGCTGCTTTCGGCGCGGCGCCGACGCCTTCCTTGATCTGGCCGAGCAGCGCGCCGACGCCGACGGTATCGCCGTTCTTGGCCGCGACCTCGGACAGCACGCCGGCGGCCGGCGCCGGCACTTCCAGCGTGACCTTGTCGGTTTCGAGTTCGACCAGCGGCTCGTCCACCGCCACTGCGTCGCCCTGCTGCTTGAACCATTTGCCCACGGTCGCTTCGGTGACCGATTCGCCGAGGGTGGGCACGCGGATGTCAGCCATGGTTCAACCTTTTCAATTCAACCGCGCATGGCATGCGCGTCAGCCGAGCGCTTCGTCGAGCAGTTGCTTGAGCTGCGCCAGATGCTTCGGCATCTGCCCGACCGCGGTCGAGGCGGAGGCCGGACGCCCGGCATACCGCAGGTGGCGATGCTTGGCGCCGATCTGGTTGAGCACCCATTGCAGGAACACGTCGACGAAGAACCAGGCGCCCATATTGCGCGGCTCTTCCTGGCACCACACCATCTCCGCCTGCTTGAAGCGTGACAGCTCGGACACCAGCGCCTTGGTCGGGAACGGATAGAGCTGCTCGATGCGCAGCAGATAGATATCGTCGATGCCGCGCTTGTCGCGCTCCTCGTAGAGGTCGTAATAAACCTTGCCCGAGCATAGGATGAGGCGGCGGATCTTGTCGTCCTCCACCAGCTTGATTTTTTCGTTCGGCAGCGCTTGCGCGTCGTCCCACAGCAGACGATGGAACGTTGTGTCGGCCGCCAACTCGTCGAGCCGCGAGACCGCTCGCTTGTGGCGCAGCAGGCTCTTCGGCGTCATCAGGATCAGTGGCTTGCGGATTTCGCGCCGCAACTGGCGGCGCAGGATGTGGAAATAGTTCGCCGGCGTTGTGCAGTTGGCCACCTGCATGTTGTCCTCGGCGCACATCTGCAAGAAGCGCTCGAGCCGGGCTGAGGAATGCTCCGGCCCCTGCCCCTCGTAGCCGTGCGGCAGCAAGCAGACCAGGCCGGACAACCGCAGCCACTTACGCTCGCCCGAGGAAATGAACTGGTCGAACACGACCTGCGCGCCGTTGGCAAAGTCGCCGAATTGCGCCTCCCACAGCGTCAGCGCGTTCGGCTCGGCGGTCGAATAGCCATATTCGAAACCGAGCACGGCCACTTCCGACAGGCTCGAATTGAGCACTTCGAAGCGCGCCTGGCCCTCGCCCAGATGATTGCACGGGGTGTGGCGTTCCTCGGTCTCCTGGTCGAACAGCACCGAATGGCGCTGCGAGAACGTGCCTCGTTCTGAATCCTGTCCGGACAGGCGGACCGGGTGTCCTTCTTTGAGCAGCGTCGAGAAGGCGAGCGCCTCGGCCGTTGCCCAATCGATGCCCTCGCCGGTCTCGATGGTCTTGGCGCGATGATCGAGGAAACGCTGGATGGTCTTGTGGACATGGAAGCCTTGCGGAACGGTTGTGATCTTACGGCCGATGTCGCGCAAAGTTTCGATCTCGACGCCGGTATTGCCGCGGCGCGGGTCTTCGATGCCGGAGGCCGCCTTCAAGCCGGCCCAGCGGCCGTCGAGCCAATCGGCCTTGTTCGGCTTGTAGCCCTGTGCCGCCTCGAACTCGGCGTCGAGCCGGGCGCGCCAGTCGGCCTTCATCTTCTCGACTTCGCCGTCGGTGACGACGCCTTCGCCGATCAGCTTCTTGCTGTAGATCTCCAGCGTGGTCGGATGCGCGCGGATCTTCTTGTACATCAGCGGCTGGGTGAACGAGGGCTCATCGCCTTCGTTGTGGCCGAAGCGCCGGTAGCAGAACATGTCGATCACCACCGGCCGCTGGAATTTCTGCCGGTATTCGGTCGCAACCTTGGCGGCGAACGTGACTGCCTCCGGATCGTCGCCGTTGACGTGGAAAATCAGCGCCTCGATCATCTTGGCGACGTCGGACGGATAGGGCGAGGAGCGCGAATAACGCGGATAGGTGGTGAAGCCGATCTGGTTGTTGACGATGAAATGCA
>Ga0184628_10001894_pt1 | contig 10170 bp, 34 predicted proteins | sample PLM4_5_b1_FD_133149 | JGI IMG/M metagenome (GOLD analysis project Ga0184628, IMG submission 133149) | Groundwater sediment microbial communities from an aquifer in East River, Colorado, USA - PLM4_5_b1 | ecosystem: Environmental > Terrestrial > Soil > Riparian zone | place: USA: East River...
GTGCTCGGTCGCGACGAGATAGGTGCCTGATGCAACGCAGGCGACGACGATCAAGACGAACCCGACGATCGCGCTCATCTTGCGATCCTCTGCGCTGCATCGCCATGCGCGGCGATCCGCTCAAGAGCGCGAGAGGCGCGCTCAACGGCGTTCGTGATGCGCCAGAGAAACGGCACAAAGAGCAGGGCACCGAGGAAGATGGCCCACCCGACCCGCAGCGTGTCGCTCATCGGAAGATCATCCAGAGGGCCAGGCCGCAAAGCCAGGGGAGCGCGATCAGGATCACCGTGTAGATGAAGGGGTAGCGGCGCTCGCGTTTCATGGCAGTTCGACCTCCGCTCCGAACCGCGCGGTGACGAAGGCGCGCATCGCGGCAACCAGTGCCGTAGGGCCACCGCTGGATCCGTCAGCGCTCAAGCGCTCGACGATGCGATCAGGGCCGACCGCGAAGGCTTCCCATCGGCTGATGAACGGCTTGAGCATGATCTGCTCGCGCTCGATGATGGGGCCGCCGTAGCGCCAGTCTGTCGAGAATGGCAGTGGACCCGGGCCATGCCAGAGCAGGACGGTCGCGCCACTGCGTTCCAGCAGGTCGGCCGCGGAGAAGACATCATCGCGTGAGTTCGTCGCGTTGACGGCCTGCGCTACCGCCAAGTCGAGAAGCTCTCCTTTGAGTTCTGCGACCATGTGCTTCATGGCGACTCCGCCGGCCTGCCGAGCGTGCAGTGCTCGACGGTGAAGAGCCAGCCGTTGTCCTCCGGCGAGGCCTCGGTCGAGACGATGCGCGCCCGGCCGTCGCTCGTCTGGATCTGCTGGCCGATGGTCGGCTCGGTCGCTTGCCAGTAGAGGGTCGGCCCGACCTGGAGGCGAGCTGCGGACATCGGTGCCGTCATGCCAGCCACCACGGCGAATGCGTCACCGCCCAATCCGTCGCCCAGACGATCAGGGCGAAGACGGCGAGCCAGCAGAGGCGGTCGATCCAGGCGCTCATTTCGCCCGCCTCAACTGCTGCACCGATCCGGTCTTCCGCTTCGCCTTGGCGATCGCCTTCTCGCGCGCCTTCTTCTGCGCTTCGAGATACGGCGCCCAGGTCGCAGCGACGTCGGTCTTCGCGTTCATGTTCCTCGGCCGATCCGGGTCTGACGGGACGGTGACGCGGGCCTTCGCGACCGCCGCGAACTCGCGGGCGGATTTGAACGGGTCGGTCCTTTTCATGGTTTCCTCCTGAATTGCTCGGGGGCGTGCTCGTTCCAGATGCGCAGATCCGAATCGAGGTCGAACTGCTGGGCCCTCAGCGCTCCGATGTAGGCGGCGATCTTTGCGGCCTTCAGGCGCTGGGTCTCGATCTCGACGAGACGGCGGGCGTCGTCCTGCGCGCTCATTTCCGGTTCTCGATCTTGCGGCGCCCGTAGTCCGGGACCGGCGTGTAATCGTGGGCGTTGATGACATAGAGGTTCACGCATCGGCCGACGGTCTTCGCGGCGAACTGCGCGGCCAGCTCCCACGCGGCCTCCTCGCTCGGAATCGGCTCCTCGCCGGCGCGCACATCGGGGAAAAAGTCGCCCGTCAGGAAGCCGTCCTTGGCGTGCTCGAAATGAACCGCGAAGCCCTTCTTGCGCAGCGGCGTCTCGCGCATGATCGCGACCGCTTCGATAAATTTCATGGCTTGTCCCTCGGCGCGAAATGCAGGATGGCCCAGAGCTCGGCGACGCTGAAGCGGCCGTCGAGATAGACGCGCGGGGTGCTGCCGAAGCCCGCGCGCCAGTCCGGCACGGAGCCCGCGGCCTGCGATAGCTCGCGCTGGATGAAGTCGGCGCGCTCGAGCACCCTCAACGCCTCGGCGCGGATCACAGCGCGCGCTCCTGGACGCGCCGGCCGCGCCGCTGCGAATCCTTCAGCCATTCGAGGTTTGCCCGCATCTCCGCGAGATGCTTCGTCCTCGGATCGTTGCGCCAGGCGATCGCGCCGCCGATGACGATCAGCCCCTCGAGGCCGAGAGTGACTGCGAGGATCCACCAGGCGACGAGGTCGCCCAGCCGGACGCCGCCCTCATAGAGCCGGTAGCCGATCAGGGCGAGCGTCGCGGCGCTGAGGATGAAGACGATGGCCTTCATGTCGTCGGCTCCGGCTTGCGCTGCTCGAACTGCACGCAGCCGAAGTCGGCGCGGGTCAGCAGCTTCGCGTGATAGTCGGAGCCGTCTTGGACGAACGCCTTCGCGTTCTCCGCCCCCTCCTTCCATCGCTCCTCGCCTTCGTCGGTATATTCCTTTTGCTCCCAGAGTTCTAGCGCGGCATAGCACTGCTTAAGCCCGTCCCAGAGCGTGGAAGCGTAGCGGTCCTCGCCCCGCCAATGGGCGCAGTCCCGGCAGAGGCCGAATGTCGCGCTCATGGCTTGTTCAGCAGCCCGGAGGACTGGATCGCGCCGCGGTTGAGCATCTTGTCCTCGGCGTTCTGCAGCGCCGCAACCAGACGCCGGCCATGATGGGCTCGCAGCGCGGTCAGCCTGTCGCAGAGTGCCTTCGCCTGTTCGACCTCGTTGAAGCCGTCTCGTCTGGCCGGATCCAGCCGGCCGCCGAGCGCCTTCAGGACGAGGAGGCTGTCAGCCGCGCCGAGGCGGAAAACCCAGACGGGCGCGAAGTGCAGCTCGGCTGCGGGGTCGTCGAGCGATTCGATGGGGTCGGGCGCGTTCACGACCCCGCTCCGCTGCGGAGTTGCTCGTCGATGATGAACGCCGTCACGTCGGCCGGCTGCTTGTCGAAGCGCGCGAGATCCGAGCGCGGCCGGATCACTGTCTTGCCGTCGATCTCGACCGTGATCGCGCCGCGGCGATCGACGGTCTGGCGCCGGTCCTGCTCGGACACTCGGCGCTCGCCGAGGTTCAGGTCGATCCGCCGGGCGGTGTCGCGCAGGATGCGGCGGGCCGCGAGGTCATCGCCGAGCGCCTTCGCTGCTGCTCGCACGATCGCGAGGCCTTCGGGGCTCATGTAGTGGCTGTCGATCATGCTGCGCTCCTCGGGATGTAGGGAGCGCGGGCCTTCGCCTGCGGGTGGTGCTTGGCCATGAAGGCGTGGTGCACCGCGTCAACGGCTGCGGCCGCTTCGGCGGTGGGGTACAGAACAGCGCCGGAGGAGTACGCCTCCTCCGAGAGCGAGAACCAGCGCTTGCTCTGGGCGTCTTGTGCGAATCCGTGGATCAGGTTCATCTGGGTTTCCTCGTCAGGTTGTTGCGGGGACAAAAGCTATTCGGCAGTTCTTGTGCGTGTCTGAGGGCTAGCGCACGTTCGGGCTGTAGGACTAGGGCGTGGCCGTGCGGGAATGCTCAGGCAACGCGCTCGCAGGGTTCGCCGCCGCCGTCGTAGGACGCGCCGACCGGGCAGGACTTCGCCCATTCGCAGAAGTCCTCGTCGTGGTAGTTCGTCTCCAGCATTTCGGCGAGGGAGAACAGGCCGAGGTCAGAGACGTTGAATTGCGGCTGGGTTTGTGCGGCGTTCATCTGTTGCTCCCGGTAGTTGGGTGATTCAGCGGTGGGGCTAGAGGGCGACCACTCGCTGCACTCGGGGGACTTGCCATCGCACCCGTGCGTCATGCAGCGGAGGTATTCGCATCTGCTCATTTCGCCATACGCTTCCACGTTTCTTTGCAGACGACTTCGGCGACGTTGGCATGGAGGCTGGCGCGGTCATACGGGCCGTTGCCGTGGATCGAGACGTTGCAGACCCGATTCGCGGCGCGGTCGGCGGCTCGCCTTTGCCTCCATGCTTCCTTGTTCGCCTGCTTCAGCGCCTCAGGGGAGAGCGCGTCGCACTTTGCGGACAGATGCTCGCCGCCGAAGTACACGCCGAGGCCCTTGACCGCGACGGACAACTCTCCGAACGTGAAGCGAGAAACTTCGGTGTTCATCTGCGCTCTCTCCCGGTAAGGACCGCCTCTGCGATCCGATGACTGGATTCTGCGCGTCCCTTTGCACACTGTCAAGCGGTCAGGCGGAAATAATTTGCACAATTTCACTTGATCGATTCGGCCGCCGTGTGCAACACTAGCGGCCATGAACTACAAAGACCTGCCGGACCGACTGGCCCGAATCGTCAACCTGAAGCAATTCGCTGACCGCTCCGGGATACCCCGCCGGACCCTCTACACGGTGATGCAGCGAGAGAACTCGCCAAGCCTCAAGACGTGCGAGAAGATCGAGCGAAAGCTGAAGGAGGTCAAGCCCCAGATGCTCCCCCGGAAGGCGGACGCGGCATGACGGCCGCCGCAGCTGCCGCCGCGCTTCTCCTCGAGCGCTGGGACACCGGCTGGCGGTTCTATCCGTTCCTGATCGATCCCATCAGCGGCGCCGAGTGGCCCCCCGGCTGGCATCCGACGCCGGTCGAGCCCCGCTATCGGGCATCGCCGGCCCAGATCGCCGCCCTGGCCATCACCCGGGCCAACGCGATCGCCCTGCAGCACAAGGCCGGGCCGCTGTCGAAGCGGCGGAGCCCTTTCAACGCGGGCTGATCCGACGCTATGATCCCGTCCGTCGTGGTGGCAGCCACGAGATGCATCGAGCCCTCGCTCATGCGCTTGCCCGCCCTCCTGTGTTCGCGCCCAGGTGGCCGGGACCGGGGCTGCCACCCCGGGAGCGCAGGAGCGAGGGCTTTTGCTTTTGGAAAGGGCAGCATGCCGACAAGACTGATCCGCGAGGGCCTGCTCGACTCCGAGAGGGTCTGCGGCCTTACCGTCGATGCCCGGTGGCTCTTCGTCACCATCTGCCTACAGGCGGACGATGTCGGGCTCTTCGACGCCGCGCCGTTTGCTTTGATGCGTAAGGCGGAACTGCAGCGGGACCTCGGGCCGCATCTGCTCGGCGTCCTCGTCGACGTCGATCTGATCCGGCTCTACGACTCCGCAGAGTTCCCGGGAAAGCGTTTCGGATTCGTTCCTCGCTACGGCCAGCGGTTGCGGATCACGCGACTGAAGCATCCGCTTCCGCCGCTCGCTTTGGTGGCAGATGACCCGGAGGCCTCTAGGAAAATCAAATACTTAGCTTCCAAAATGTCAGCAGACGGCGGCAGTCTGCGGCCTGAAGCGGAAGTAGAAGCGGAACAGGAGAAGAGATCTAAGGAGAAGGAAATACCTTCTCCTTCGCGCCCGCTGGTGCGGACGCCGCACGAGAAGGTGCTGAAACTCTGGTCCGAACTCCGCCCCGAATGCCCCCAGCCGAGCATCTGGACGCCGGCGCGGAAGCGCTACCTCTCGGCCCGCTGGAAGGACCTGTCGGTCGCCGAGGGCTGGCGCTCCGAGGAGGATGGCCTGCGCTACTTCGCGAGACTCTTCCGCTACTGCGGCAAGTCTCCCTTCCTCATGGGCAAGACGAGGGCCAGGGAGGGAAAGCCGCCCTTCGAGCTCGACCTGCCCTGGCTCATCCGCCCCGAGAACATGCTGAAGGTGATCGAGGGCTTCTACCACCGGGAGACCGCATGAAACGACGCACGCTCAGCGACGACACCGACGACTCGGGGCCGGTCGGCGCTCCGGATGCCCCCAGGTTCCTCCCGTGCCGCTGGTGCGGGGCGTCGACTGCCGTCGCCACGCTCGCGAACTACGGTGCCAGGTGCTTCGCCTGCTACGAGGCATATCGCCGCGAGCCGCAGACGCACGTCGACATCGGGGACAAGAGAGTCGATCGTCTCGGCTGGGCGAAGGCGCTGCAGCGGCGGCACGCGCATCCGAACCACGGCCTGACGCCGCCGCAGATCGCGATGTACAAGGCGGCGCTGGAGAGGCTCCACATCGACGACGCCCCGCCCTCGACCGAGGATTCGCGACGCCTCGACAAAGCGAAGCGCGAAGCCTCGGCGCGCGTCGCGCAGTACCTCCGCGACCCCCCTGAACTTGCCGACATGGTCTCGCCATGAACCGAAAACAGTCGACCGTCTGCGACAGATTCGACGAGAAGCGTCGCCAGAAGCAGCCGGAACTGCCCCTTTTGCCCATGCCGTGAATCTTGCACATCTGTTCGGCCGCGCTTTGCGGTGTCTTTCCAGGAGCCAGAAATGAAGCCATCCCTCAAGCAATCCGGATTCACGCTGATCGAGCTGATGATCGTGGTCGCGATCATCGGCATCCTCGCCGCGGTCGCCCTCCCTGCGTATCAGGACTACACCGTCCGGGCCCGCGTCACCGAGGGCCTGACGCTCGCGGCAGCTGCCAAGGTCGCCGTCTCCGAGAACGCCTCGAGCGGCTCGAGCGACCTCGGCTCCGGCTGGTCCGCTCCGTCGGCGACGCCGAACGTCGCCAGCGTTGCGGTCGCCCCGACCTCCGGGCAGATCACGATCACCTACACGCCGAAGTCAGGCGGAAACACGGGCGCGGACACGATCTTCCTGATCCCGTCCTCGGCGTCGGCGCCTCTGGTGGCGGGAGTCGTGCCGCCCTCCTCCATCGACTGGGACTGCAAGGCCGGCACGCTGGCGCCGAAGTACCGTCCGGCGCAGTGCCGGCCGTGATTTCCTCCGCATGCATGGGCGGCTGGTGCCGGATGCGCAACGGCTGCCCGAATCATCATGCGGAGTCGGGCCGGTTCGCTCCCGTCGAGCGGATCTGCGATCGCGGCGCGGACGGCAAGGTCGGGGGCCTGCCGCTCGCGCTGCATCGGGAGGCTGGCTCATGGGAGCGCGTCTCGATCGCAGGGCTGCGGCGGGCCCTGCCCTTCGATGGGATGGCGGCATGACTTGGCAAATGATCGAGACCGCACCGAAGGACGGGCGCCTGCTCATCGTCGGATGGGATAGCGCGTCGGTCTGGATCGTTCGGGCCGCCTGGTGGCGCTCGCCCGAGGACGTCGAGCAGATGAGGGCCTGCGGCTCTGACGCCTCCGCCGACGACGTAGGCTGGTGGAGTTACATCCATTCGGTGACGCAGGAGAAGCTCGAAGGCTCCTCCGAGCCGACGCATTGGCTCGCGATGCCTCCAGCGCCAAACGGTGACGCATGACGGACGACGACATTCTCACGATCGCCAACCGGCACCAGGTTCTCGACCCCTTCAACATCCGCCCGCGGGACGAGGAGGTCATCGCCTTCGCCCGCGAGCTGCTCGGCAAGGCGGCGACTGAGAAGGGCGAGTCGGTCCCGGTGATCCTGGACTGGCGCACGAATGAGCGCGGCGCCAACGATGGCGGAGCGGGCGCGACATGAGGCTCCTCGTGTTTGAAAGCGCGGGCGAGGGGATCGATGCATTCGTCTCCGTCGTTGATGCTCAGGGCCGGAACATCGCCTCGTTCTATGGCGCGCTGCGGTATGTCGAGGCCGCAAAGTTCATGGAGTGGCTGGCGAAATGAATAAGCCGCGGGTCGGGATGTGGTGCAGCTACTGCTGCGTGCTCGATCTCGCCGAGATCAAGACGCAGGAGGATTCCGACGACATCGCCGAAATGGAGGCGTCCGACGACGGCTTGACGCCCATGATCTTCGAGACCGAGCAGGAAGGCCGCGAGTTCTTCGAGCGCCTCGACGGGCCGTCGCCGTGAGAGACAGGCGCCGCCGCCCCCGCTTCACGGCCCAGGCGCGCTGGGCCGGCGTTCTGCTGAGTCTCGGCGTCCTCGCTGGATTCGGGGCGATCGTCGGCGTGCCGGAGATCGAGAGCGCGGCCCGGGAGTCGATCCTCAGCATCGTCTGGCTTGAGGGCGCCGAGCTGATTGAGCGCCGGGGCGAGCCATGAGGTACGTACTCAGGATGTGGCTCGTGTTGGCGCTGATGGCGCTCGCCATCGCTTATGGGCTTGCGCTATGAGAGCACTGACACGGATCGTGCGCGAGATGCGCGAGCGAGAGGCCAGGCCCCGACGCTGGCGCCGCGTTGCCGGCTTTGGTCTGCTCGCCCTGCCTTTCGTGGCTGTCGCGCTTCTCGCTGCGCCGACGTTGGGCTGGTTGGCCATCGGAAAGATCGTCGCAGGCTTCGTGCTTCTGGTCCTCGTCGTCGGCCTCGGCGCTCATTGGGCGATGAACGGATGAGAACCGCCCTCGCCACCGAGACGATCGAGATCGCCTTCATGCTCTGCTGCTTCCAGCGCGAGGGCGCGCCGGTGACGAACTATCTCCTCTGGTGGGCGAAGAAGATCCTCGCCCAGAACGAGGACCTGACGCCGGAGCAGATCGAGCGGCTCGAGGAGTTCGCGGAGTGAACGCCCCACTATTCGCAGAGGTTGCCTGATGCCTGACGACGACACCCCCACCAGCTTCGACGCCTTGGCGCACGAGCACAACCTCAGCGACAGGATGCGCGACGCGCTTCGCGTTCCGTTCCGCGAAGGCCTTGCGCGCGGCCGTGGCCAGCGGGCCCGGACGGTCGAGGAGATCGCTGCCGAGATGAATCTCAGCGGCAAGGCGCTGGACCTCGCCCGCGAGTTCGCCCAGGCGGCCGAGCTGATCGGGCGCAGGCGCGTCGAGGCGGCTCGCCGGCGGGGGTATCACCACGTCACCGACCGCGACACGGCGCCCGGGGAGTTCAGGTGAGCGAGATCGACAAGAAGGCAGCGGTCTTCCGGATCCGCAGGAACTGGCTCGGCCAGAGCATCCTGCAGAAGTTCGACCTCTACGGCGACAAGGCGGAGTTCCGGGACATGGCTTTCCGCGAGCTCGGCGACTTCTCCCTCGTCCCGCGGCATGAGTGGACGCAGATCGCCAAGCGGATCGAGGCGGCCGACCGGGCGAAGGCGCAGCGGGCGGACAAAAAGCGGCGCGACTTCGAGGCCTCGCGGCTGGCTGAAGAGTGAAGTCCGGCGTGAGTCCCCTATACGGCAAGGATCTGTTCGGCGATAGTGCCGAGCCTCCGGCAAAGGGCCCCGTCGCGGAGCGCTTTGGGTTCCCACCATTCAGCGTTTTTGACGCGAGGGCCGAGGATTGGCAGGAGCGGAAGAGGGCGTGGACCGCCCTCGGGATCAGCGGCGAGGTAGGGCGCAGCGCAAAGGCGGTCGGGATTCAGAGCTGGCTGTCCGACCCTGCGACTCGCGGCACTGTGTGGCCGCTGGAAGGCCACACCGGCGACGGGACGTCTATCTTCGATCCAGTTTTGTGTGAAATGGTCTATCGCTGGTTTTGCCCGCTTGGCGGGCAGGTCGTGGACCCGTTCGCCGGCGGACCCGTTCGCGGAGTGGTCGCGAAGGCACTCGGCCGGCGTTACTGGGGATGCGAGCTGCGAGCCGAGCAGGTCTTCGCGAACGACGAGCAGGCCCGAACGATCTATGGTGCTCAAGACGATGGCGGGCTGAACTGGCTCTGCGGCGACAGCGCGACTAGCCTCGGGAGCGCGCCAGAGGCCGACCTCATCTTCTCCTGTCCGCCTTACGGCGACCTCGAAACGTACAGCAAGGCTCCGGCCGACCTTTCTGCGATGGGATGGGAGGATTTCGCGGTTGCCTACGCCGGGATCATTTGCGGCGCCGTTGGTGTGCTACGAGAGGACCGTTTTGCTTGCTTCGTCGTCGGCAATTTCCGCTCGAAGGAGGGATACCTTCGCGATCTTGTCGGGCTGACGGTCTCGGCATTCGAGGCAGCCGGGGCGCGGTTCTATAACGAGGCGGTGCTTTCGACAAGGGTCGGCTCGGCGGCCCTGCGGGTTACGAAGCAATTCACGCTCTCCCGAAAGCTCGCGAAAACGCATCAGAACGTGCTCGTCTTTTGCAAAGGCGATCCGCGTCAGGCGACGAGGGCGATCGTTTGAAGCGGAGGGAGGTTCAAATGAAGACGAAGCTCGATGCCGTGCTGGCGGCGATGAGGGCCGGTGATTGGCAAGAAGCTATAACAAAGGCCGCGAAGTTTCCCCGCCTCGGGGAAGAACGGAACGCTGTTCTCGACGCTATGGGCGCAATTCAGAACCCCAATTTTTGCCGGCAATTAGGCAAAGACCCGGAGGCTCTGATCGCCGCGGGTCGTGAGGCGTTGAAGCGCCGCTATCAGGCGTCGAGGCTGGTGGACGAGTGATGGGCTGGATCCCGCCCGCCCCGGAGATGCCGCGCGCCGCTGCGACGAGCTGCGAGGGCTGCGGCGCGCCACTCGAGCGCCATGCGCTGCGCTGCAGCTACTGCAGGCGAGCGGCGCCGGAGGGCGGCTCGGCGCCGGCGATCCTAACGACGAGGGGCGCTCTAAGCGATGCCGAGTGCCAGCGGCTGCGCGTGCTCTGGGAGCAGCA
>Ga0184628_10001895_pt1 | contig 10170 bp, 15 predicted proteins | sample PLM4_5_b1_FD_133149 | JGI IMG/M metagenome (GOLD analysis project Ga0184628, IMG submission 133149) | Groundwater sediment microbial communities from an aquifer in East River, Colorado, USA - PLM4_5_b1 | ecosystem: Environmental > Terrestrial > Soil > Riparian zone | place: USA: East River...
CTCGCACCGCATGGTGTTCGCTCGGGAGGAAGACGCTGCGTCGATCGCAGCCCACGGCCGCTGGCAGTGGGGCGAGTTCACGATGCTCGTCAATGGCGGCATCGGGACGTGCCTCCTGAAGGTCCGGGATGACGCGCACCTGTTCCACTTTATCGGCGGATCCGAGATCACCGTCGACATCGATGGCAGGCGCCGGTTCGGCGGCTACGTCACCCAGCCCAAGAGGATGTTCGCCTTCCCCGTCGAAGACACCTCGCCTCCGACTCGACCGTCCCGGTTCCACATCCTTCAGGGCGTCGACTACAACATCCTGATGACCAAGCGGGTCGTCCGTGACAAGGCGAACCCGAAGAACGTCGAGCTGCGCAAGTGGGCCGAGGGCAGCCACGACGACGTCGTCATCAAGTACATCTTCGACCACTACACCGACCTCGGCGCTGATGGGGTCACGTACGCGGGGGTCGAGCACATCGGCTCGCCGAACCCGGACAAGGCGGGCGTGGTCGCGTCTGGCGGTCTCCTGTTCGTGGACGCCATGCGCGAGATCAACCGGCTGATCTCGGGCGTGTTCTACATCGACGCCTACAAGGACCTGCACTTCGTTGACGTCGACACGCCCAACGCGGACTACGGCCTGAGCGACCGGCCGGAGACTGGGGAGCTGGGCTATCGCGAGCTGTCGCAGATCGCGTCCGGCGCCAACCTCGCCAACGACGCGATGGTCTGGGGCGCGGGCATGGGCTCGCACCGCATGGTGTTCGCTCGGGAGGAAGACGCTGCGTCGATCGCAGCCCACGGCCGCTGGCAGTGGGGCGAGTTCACGACGGCCCTGTACAAGCAGGCGTCGGTCGATCTCCGCGTGAGCACCGTGGTCGACGGTACGCCCCAGAGCAAGCGCGGCGGCAAGGACGATCAGGAGAGCTGGACGGTCACCACCTACGACAACACGTTCGAGGCTGGCCAGAAGGTCGCCATCGAGTCTGAGGTCTTCGGCAAGGGTGACGTCGTTCCGATCCGGCGCATGACGATGACCTTCCCGAACAAGTCGAAGCCGAAGTTCGAGCTGACCCTCAGCCACGAGGTCGATGAGCCGTGGAACCTGTTCGAGTTCTGGTTCCCGAAGTTCAGGTGGAACCCGCCCGACATCGGTATCGACATCGGCAACGGCCAGCCGCCCGAGCCGGGTGAGGGCGAGTGCGAGTGCGGCTTCTTCGACTCCTTCAATCGGACGATGTCCGGCTGGGGCGTGAGTGACGCCGGGTTCGCGTACATCGACAACTCGGGCATCCCGCCCGGCTCGATCAACGGATCGGAGATGGTCCTGTCGTCGGGAACTGGCTGGCGCGTCGGTTACCCGTCGGGCCTTCCTCCTCTGCCGACGCGGCCATGGAACGCCGTGTTCAAGGCCCGCTACGAGGACGCGGGAGCTGGCACCAACCTGACCATCAACTCAGACTGGCAGGGCAGCCACGGCTCGAACCAGTGCTCCTTCCAAGTCGATATCACGAACCACGTGCTGCGCCTGTTCGTCTACAACGGGTCGCGTGGTGTGACGCCTCAGAACCCGGGTGGCGTCTATCCGACGTACGACTTCCCTTCCGGGATCCCGGTGAACTTCTACGTCCGCTTCCAGCAGGACGACGACGGCGTGCGGGTCCGGGTGTGGGATCAGGCTGACGCTGAGCCCGGGACGTGGCAGCTGGAGGCAAACAGGGCCGACATGGGCTTCTGGGCTGGGCCTGCCCCGTATACCAACTGGACACCGAACGCCGAGACCTTCTGGCGGCAGCCGGACGATCTCTACGCCTCGAACTCGTACTACGTGCCGCCGTACGTCGATGACGGCTCGACGGTCTTCCTCGATTACTTGGACATCCCCGGTCTGAATGCCTGCTCGGCAGTCCAGTTCGACAACTTCGAGCGGTACGTCAGCAGCCATAGCTGGGGTGCCGCCACTCCGAGCGGTAGCGTGTGGGAGATCGCGTCTCGAACCAACGTGATCGTGTCGTGCAATGGCGCTCAGGGCGTGTTGCAGGCCAACGCCACTGGCTACAACGCCGACATCAGGACCAGCTCCGGTCCGTTCATGTCGGGGAACGCCTTCATCGAGCATACGGTCGTCTACCTGCCCTTCCAGAACCCCGCCTCTGGGTGGTCGTTCTATCGCACCCTCATTGGCTCCGGGAACACGCTGATCTGCTCCTTGTTCAGGACCAGCAGCGGCAACTACAAGATCGAGCTTGGTGACAACGACAGCGGGACGGATATCTATGACACCGGTATCCCCTTTGCCTCGAACCTCGGTCAGCCAGCTCAGATCAAGTGGAGTTGGGACCCTGTCGCAGGGGAACTCAACGCCAAGTTCTGGCTGTCCCGCGATGCCGCTGAGCCCGATTGGCAGATCACGAGGTCGGTCGCCACACCTGTCGGGACCGTCGCCTACTACCAAGTCAACTGGAGTTCCGGTTCCACCGCCGCGACGATGACGATCGAGTCCATCGACTTCGACTACGAGGGTCGGCCCTGCTACCTCGGCGAGGTCTGCACCACCTTCGATGACTTCAATCGGGCTGACACTACTGGCTACGAGGACTGGGGCACAGCGCCCGGTGGAGAGGTCTACTCCTACGCGGGCATGGCCCTGTTCAATGGTGCGGCCTTCATCGACGGAGGTGAGGGGGTTTACCGAATAGACTCCGGCAGCCCCGAGATCTTCTTCGGTCCGTATCTCCCATCGGGAGACCCCATCCCGGGTCCGTGGACGGCTCCGCAGTGGACATTCTCGTGCAAGTTCAAGACGCCAACGTGGGACTACGATAGTGGCTACCCGCCGTCGCTTACGATCGACGGCCATGGCATTCTGATCTTCAAGGCTGACAGCCGCGAGATCTACATGACCATGGGTGTCGCCTCCAGCGGTGACCCCGACTACATCGTGCTCGATCACGGCTGGATCGGAACGGACGAAGACCCGGACGTCAATCATCCGTTCGACTGGCACCCCGACACTTGGTATCGAGTCAAGTGGTACTACAACAATGTCACTGGCGACTCGTGGCTCAAGGTCTGGCTTGATGGTGATACAGAGCCTGATTGGATGGTTACAACGTCGAGCTACGGCGGGGCCGGTGGGGACTTCCAGATCGAATATTTCGAGATCACGTCGCAGTCGATGACCGGCGTCGGGATGCCGTTCGACTTCACCAATCCGGCCATCTTCCGGTTCGATGACCTGACGTTCTGCACCAACACGGAGGGCGTGGATGCGGTAGGTGGGACCGGGGCGGCGACATCCGGCGGCGGCCGGAGCGACCAGATCGGCGACGGATCATCGACCGTCTACCTCCTGCCATCGGGATATCTGCCGGGGTCTGTCCGGGTCTTCGTGGACGGCTACTTCCAGCGCAAGGGCTTCGAGTACACCGAATACGATCCGGACGTCGGGACGATCGTGTTCACGACGGCGCCTGTAGTCTCGGCCAAGGTCACGTTCTTCTATGAGGTCGCGCCCGTCTGATGGTGCTCTCCCCCTCGACCATCGCCATCAAGATCAATGGCGTCGACATCACGCACAAGGTCCTATTCGCTTCGGCGAGCTTCGAGTCCCAGCTGGGCGCCGTCCCGGGCCTCGCCGAGATCACCATCAAGGACACGATCCAGACGTTCAACGTCGTGACCGGGGACGAGCTGACGCTCGATCTCGACGGCCAGCGCAAGTGGGGCGGCTTCATCCTGACGGTGACCCGCAAGTTCGCCCTGCCGGTGGTCGACACGACGGTGCCCGAGGACGTCAAGGTCCGCCAGTTCCAGCTGCGCGCGGTCGACTACAACATCCTGTTCGACAAGCGGGTCATCCACAACCCAGCCGACCACCTCAGCCACTTCCCGTACTTCGACCTCGACAAGACGATGGGCGAGCTGCTCCGGGACGAGCTATACGCCTCGTACCTCGACATCGGTGACGACGGGCTCGACACCACGACCTTCGTGGACGACGGCTTCGTGCCGCGCTTCGACGCCGACGGCAACCCGGATCCCGATGGCACCAAGCAGGGCAGCTGGCCCCAGCAGGGCAGCTGGTGGCGAGCGGCGCAGGAGGACTTCGCCCAGTTCGGCTTCGTCTACTACATCGACCCGAACAAGGCTGTCCACTTCCACGAGTCCGAGGAGACCCTCGCGCCGTGGGGCTTCAGCGACGTCCCGAACGGCGCCTCGCTCCCGGGCGACGTCACGATCGGGATGCGCGAGTACGAGGACGTCGAGGACGCCTCGGCGATGGCCAACGACGCGTTCGTCTGGGGCGGGTCGGAATGGGCTGGCAGTGGCGGTACGGTGTTCAAGCGAGCGTCCAACACCGACTCGATCGATGACCACGGGCGCTGGCAGTACGCGGAGGTGCGCTTTGGCGAGCTGAAGAACCAAGGCATGGTCACGGCGCGAGCCAACGTGATCGTGTCGGGGAACACGACCGGTGCCGTCGGTGGGGACACCTCGCGCGGTCTCGCGGTCGAGCAGAAGCAGGTCAGGCTCGCATGGTTCGCGCACGACGTGCCGAAGCTCATCGGTGTCCCCCAGCATCTCTCGGCGGGCGATGTCGTGACCATCACGATGTACGTGATGACCCCGGATGGGATCGACCCGCTGATCATCGTCCTGCCGCTCCGGACGATGAAGATCACCTTCCCGATCATCCCGGCGAGCGGTACGCCGGAGGATCCACTCACCTACGTCCGCTTCGACGGGTTCTTCGGCGTCCAGCTGTCGGATCCGTGGTGGATGTGGAAGCTCCTCCGCGACGTCGCGCCGTCGATCCGCAAGCCGTCTGTCCTCGCGGTCGCGACCGGCGACACCACGGCCACCATCTACGGCGCCCTCGGTTCCTTCGAGCCGAGCCCTGCGACCGATGACGTGACGACGATCTTCACCATCCCGTTCTCGTATCTGGAGGGCACGACGCAGGTTTACCGCGGCGTTCCCCCGGCGCTCGCATTGCAGACCCCGAACGTGGATTACACCGAGTCTGATCCACCCACCGGGGAGTTCACCTTCACCACGCCGCCGACGACCGCTGAGGCCCTTTGGGTCACCTGTCGTGTGGCGGGAAGCATCTAAAGGAGGGGTCATGGCAGCTTATCGGCCAGCCTTCGTCAAGCAGCTCGACGGCTCGAAGTACGCCGGGCTGAACTGTACATGCGCGGCCGGAGCGATGGCTCTGGACCGCGAGACGCTCGGGAAGAAGACCTCGACGGGCGCCATCGTCCGCAACTGGACGGGAGACACCGTCGGCGGCACGCGCCAGCGACAGGTCGCAGACGCCCTCGATCGAGCGTATGACGTCGAACTGGACGTCGAGACCCCGATCGGAACCACGACGGCTCTCGGCCGTCTGGACGATGGTCAGGGGATGATGCTCGGTGGAGCGTCGTCCGCTACCCGCGGCACCCGCTGGTCGGCGTCCGAGACGTTCGGCGGCAACCACCAGTGGTTCGACAACGAGCGCCGCAAGAACTCGCAGGTCGCGGGCGGCTACGAGCATCTCATCTTCGACCCGCTGGCCGACGGCCGTCGGGCAGGCATCGCCAAGTCACCCATGTGGATCCCGCAGGCGGTGGTCCTCGACTTCGCCAAGCGGCTCGATCTCGACGGCAAGGGGAACCTGATCGGCACCGGCCGGTTCTACGCCGTCTTCACCCATGACACCGAGCCCCATCTCGTTCTGCGTTTCGGCGCCATCGCGATCGTTCCGCCGCAGATCAAGGTGATCAAGGTCCCGGTCGGCCAGCAGGCCAACGTCCGGTCAGGTCCGGGCACGACCTACAAGATCATCAACCGAGCCCCGAACGGGACGAAGTTCCGAGCGTGGCAGAGGACGACGAAGGGCCAGCTGTTGGCCGGTTCGCGCGTCTGGTATGGCAACGTGGACGGCACCCGCTGGCTCCACGCCACAGCGTTCTAGGAGGGATGACATGGCACCGAAGCCCGAGCCCGTACCTGAGCCCGAATGGGGCGAGCCGCCCGCCGACGCGTCAGAGGACGTCGAGGTAGAAGGCCCGCGAGACGACGACGTCGGAGAAACCGGCGAGCCGGATCAATAGAGAGAGGGAGAGCATGGGACTCACATTCGAGTCGTTCCTGAACCCCGAGGGGGTCATAGCCGCGGCTGCCGTCATCACGGTGCTGATCCAGCTCATCAAGAGCGTCTTCCCGGCGCTCGACGCCCGCATCTCAGGGGCGCTGATGGCCTTCGTGCTGTCGGCGGTCCTGTACGTCTTCACGGCCTTGGCCGTGGGGATCGTGGACGCGAACGCTGGCCTCACCGTCTTCTTGGCGTGGTTGTCGTGTGCGACAAGCTCCGTCGGTATCAAGTCGACTGCTGATCACGTCCAGACGGCCGCTCCTACTGTGGCGACCTTCCTGTTGCGATCGATCAGCACGATGTTGACCAGACTCTAGCCATGGTGGCAGAGGAGTGGCCTTCGGGGTGTCGTTGTCGGGTTTGCACGCTACGGAAAGCCGCCACGAGCGGCCATCGCTTCGGGTTGCCTCTGGTATGCCCGAAGTGCCGCACTCGTGGGCTGTACTTCGGCGCGCTCAAGCTCCCCGGCGAGAAGGTCGCTCCTGCCTGCCCCGAATGCGGGACGGCGCTCGTGTCAGGCAGGACACGAGGTCAGGCCCTAGTCGAGTTCGCATTCATCCTGCCGCTCCTGTTGTTCATCCTTCTCGGCGCCATGGAGTCGGGCTTCCTGCTGATCGAGAAAGCGCATCAAGATAGGGCAACCTACCTAGTTGCGGAATGGGCCGCGACCCACCCCAATGAGTCGTGGAACGCCGTAGCGAATAAGGAGCTGCCCGGATGCGAAGTCGAGGTCTCCGACCCACTGCCGGGTCTGGTGCAGGCGACGAGCCTTTGTCCCTACATCCCGAAGGTCGGGGTGCCCCTGTTCGATCGGATCCAGATCAGCAGCCGGGAAGCAGCCTCGAACGTATCGCCCAGAGAAAGCGCCCGCCCCGATCCGACCCCGGTCGCTTCTCCCTCCTGATGATCGACAATGTCACGGGCAAGGCGACGCGCGTGAACGTCAGGCCCATGCAGTTGGAGACGATCCTGAGGACCAACACCAGTCGACACATGGTCGCTGGCTGGCTGGTCATGCAGCTGGGCGAAGCTGCTAAGCGTCTTTGGCCGGAGTTCGTCCCCGGCGGCGACCGGGTCTTTGACCCGGGCGAGGATCATCTGGTCGGCTTCCCGGAGCCGCCAATGAGGGCCGCGCGTGACCCTCGGATCCCGTTTGTTCCTCGCTGGCGCCGCTGGGTTACCGGAGACGACGATGGAGGTTCCTGATGAAGGGCCAGAGTCTTGTTGAGTACGGGTTGATCATCGCGCTCATTGCGGTCGTGGCGATCATCGCCTTGCTGTTCTTGGGTGCCCAGATCAGCGGTCTGTTCCAGAGCATCGGAGAGCAGATCTGATGGTGGAGGGACTTCGCCGAGTGGATGACGATCGCTATGAGAAGCTGGAGCAGAAGGTCGATGACGTCGGCAAGACTGTCGGCGAGATCCGCGACATGCTCATCAGCGAACCGGAAGCTAGTCCACTCGGCCGGTCCCTCTTGAAGGCGTCCGCCGAGAACCGCAGGCTTATCGATGACCACTGGACGAGGTTCGAGACATTCAGGAAGGATGAGTTCAACCCGATCGATGACTGGTGGCAGCAGGCCCGGGGGGCTTGGCGTCTGGTCCTCATCTTCTCCGTCGTGCTCGGCATCGTCGGAACGTTCTTCGGCGTTCTGGCCTACTTCCAAGCCTGATGCCGCACCAGACGGCCGATCTTATCGCTCTGATCCTCGCTGTCGTCGTCGCGGTCGTGATCATCTCGACCACGATCGCCCTCCTCTACCTGTCGGTCACCGGCTCTGATGCCAGTGTCGCCTACGCGGCCGACGCGATCAGTCGCTTCGTGAGCGTCATCATCGCTGCCCTCGTCGGCTACATGGCCGGACGGAGACTCAACGGGAACGGGACACACTGACCCGGGAGGCGGTACCATGTCGCCGTTCCAATGCGAACGTTTGTATGCTCGGAGGGACCGGATGGAACAGGCGCTGATCTTGGCCACGGCGGGCGCGGCGATGGTGTTCGTGGTGTGGGTGATGCTTGCGGGCGCGATAGTGCGCTGGTGGGAGCGTCGACAGTCGAGGGAGTACCCCGACTGGGAGCCAACACCCGAGGACTACCTGAGGGCGCAGTCGTTGGGACTGGAGCCACCGAAGCGCTAGGTGATGAAGAAGACCCCCGCCAACGCCGCGAGGCCGAGGCGGGGGTCTTTCTCTGTCAGGACGGCGGCGTCCGCAGTGGCTGGACGGGCCGCAGGTTGCGCTGAGAGGTGCCGGATCGCTCCAGCAAGCCGGATGCGATGAGGATCCCGACGTGACGGTGGACGGTGGCGGTCGAGAGGCCGACCGCCGTGGCGATCTCGCGGATCGTCGGCGGCGGGTTGGAGTAGTCGGCCTTGGCGTAGCGGATCCGGATCAGGGCGAGGATCTCGGCCCGAGCCTTGACGCCGCGGCGCTGGGTCTTCACCACCACGACACCATCTTGGTCACCCCCGACACCAAGATGAGCATCGTCTCCAGCATCCCGTACCTGTCGGTCAGCCCGTTTCTTGCGGCCCTTGCGTTCAGCCATTCACAGGTCTCCGATATGGGTTCACCGAGGATGATGATGCGGTAGCAGACCTCGTACTCCCTGACCGCCTTCTTCCGGAGCTTGCGAAAGGCTCTCGTCGTCCGTGTCCGGGGCTCCGGGTTGCGCGCCCACTTCTCGTCGGTGTGCTTGCCGTAATACTCGACGCCGAGCCAGCGCTCGAAGTCAGGGTGCCACTTGGGTGTCCCCCCGGCGTCGAACCCGGCTACGTGGAGCTGGGTCGGCACCTCGTCGTGCCAGTAGTCGCGAAAGTCGACCATCCACTTCGCGGTGGTCTCAAGGACTGACTGTGGGATCGTGACGGTAGCGGCTGCTGTGCTGGGCAATCCCCTCGCTTACCTCTCCCGTGGGCCGCGGTGAATGCTAACACCCTCACGGACCGTCCTGCTCGGGGTCGTACTCGCCGATCCGGACGGCCTGCCCGTCGCTGTCGATCCACCAGCCCTCGACCGGGATCGCTTTGGACATGGCCGCCTCGACCACGTGGCCGGTTCCGCCGTCCATGCGCTCGGTCGTGAAGAACGCGATGACGAAGTCCGACTGACTGACCATGTCGAGGTCGCGGACGTAGGTGTTGCCCTTGTCACTGCCCTCGGGCCTGCACCAGACGACCTGCACGTCCAGAGCGGCGGCGATCTTGGCCACCATCTGCTCGAAGCCGCCGGGCTTGCGCGTGTCGCTCTTGGGATGGCGCAGGAAGACCGTCCCTGCCTTCACCAGCCACGGAACGACGTGACGGGCCGTTCGGTCCAGCGGGAGGTCGCTGTTGCCAGCCAGAGCGATCCTGAGCGGTCTAGGCATCGATCCCTCCGGTCCAGTGGCCCTCGTGGTAGGTCGCGATGGGGATGCCCTTCTTGCGGGCGTTGATGACAGCGTTGTTGGTCCCGGGCGTCCGCAAGCCGTCGGCGAAGATGGCGATCAGGCCGCTGGCGTCGTGGATCATCCACTCGTTCCGCAGATGACCGGCCCGCTTGCCGTAGCGCTCCCACTCGGCTGGGTACTCCTGAAAGTCCCAAACGTGGTCGGCGACGTGGTCGACGTACTCGGCCACGAACCGGTCGACGCCGTTGGGGGCGTCCCCGAACAGGATGACGGCCTCAAGGACGATCAGGCGGTCGATGACCTGTTCCACGACCGCTCGTCTGGTGAAGGTGCGGCTGCCGGAGATCGCGATCTTCCGGTGCTCAGTGGGCACGTTCGCCCTTTGCTACGGCCCAGCGAGCCATGATCTCCAGCGGGTAGCGGCCACAGCGCGAGCACAGCACCGCCACGATCACGCCCGTGAACTTCACGTGGTTGAAGTCGTGATCGGTGAGGAGCAGCCCGCAGATGGTTGCATCGTGGACCTTCTGACGCATGTCGGCAGCGGTCCCGATGTCGATCTCACTCATTCACCAGCTCGATCATCACGTATGGATCCTTGTGGCCGGTCGTCTTGTACATGGCGCGCGGCAGGAAGCGCGTATC